>ENA-OQCB01000097-OQCB01000097.1-human-gut-metagenome-genome-assembly--contig:-NODE-97-length-41450-cov-5.669724_pt1 | contig 41450 bp, 37 predicted proteins | sample MGYA00242493_ERZ504568 | MGnify/ENA primary metagenome ERZ504568 (study PRJEB26092, sample SAMD00036229) | human gut metagenome | host: Homo sapiens | study: EMG produced TPA metagenomics assembly of...
GGAAAGGTGGTGGGACTTCCCCAGGTGAACACCATTGCGGACGGCACGGCGGTGAAGCGTCCCGGCGAAAAGCTGTTCCCTTACATACAGGAAAATGTGGACAGCATCATCACCATCGAGGACAGCGAGCTGATTGTGGCTTTCCTTGACATGGTAGAAAACCACAAGATGGTTGTGGAGAATTCCGGCCTTCTGACCGTGGCGGCCTTAAAGCATCTGAACGTACAGAAAAGAAGATTGTATCCATCTTAAGCGGCGGCAATATGGATGTCATCACCATGTCCTCCATCGTGCAGCACGGTCTGATTGAGAGGGACCGTGTGTTTACCGTGTCCGTGCTGCTTCCTGACAAGCCGGGAGAGCTGGCCAGGGTATCCGCCCTTCTCGCCAAGGAGCAGGGCAATATCATCAAGCTGGAGCACAACCAGTTCATCAGCATCAACCGAAATGCTGCCGTGGAGCTGCGCATCACCATGGAGGCGTTCGGCACAGAACATAAGAATCAGATTGTATCTGCCCTTACCAGCGCGGGATACCGTCCCAAGCTTGTAAAGTTCAAGGGCACCTACAGTGAGATGTAGGCATCAGGCCAGAAGGATACAGGGGGAAACGTTATGCAGCCGGAAGAACATACGGTTACTCATACCATTAACCGTTACCGGAGTTTTCGTTATGAGTTAATTTTAGAGGGGGTAGTGGTGGGCGCCCTGGCAGGCGCCGTGGTGGTGGCCTTCCGCTATCTCATCGGTTCCGCGGATATACTGCTGAACATGATACTGGACTATGGCAGGAGCCATACCTGGTTTGTGCCGGTATGGATTCTGATTCTGGCCGCCGCCGCATGTGTGGTGTCCCTTCTCCTTAAATGGGATTCCCTGATATCAGGCAGCGGCATTCCCCAGATTGAAGGGGAAATCATTGGAGAAATTGATGAGAAGTGGTGGCGTGTGCTGCTTGCCAAGCTGGGCGGCGGCATTATATCCCTGGGATGCGGATTGTCCCTGGGACGCGAAGGCCCCAGCATTCAGCTGGGAGCCATGACGGCAAAGGGGTTCTCCAGGGCCGCCAAACGGGTAAAAACAGAGGAAAAGCTTCTCATTACCTGCGGAGCCAGCGCTGGATTGTCGGCCGCCTTCAATGCGCCCATCGCGGGTATACTGTTTGCCCTGGAGGAGGTACATAAGCATTTTTCACCGGAGCTTCTCCTTTCCTCCATGGCGGCATCCATTACTTCGGATTTTGTATCCAGGAATGTATTCGGCCTTACGCCGGTATTTTCCTTTCACATCACCCATATGATGCCCCTTGGCACCTACGGACATGTGCTGGTTCTGGGTGTGCTCATGGGAGCCATGGGCGTGGTTTATAATACCACCCTGTCTAAAACCCAGGACTTGTACGGAAAAATCCCCTGGGGCACGGTGAAGCTTCTGCTCCCCTTTCTGCTGGCAGGCGTGTTTGGTTTTACATACCGCAGCGTGCTGGGCGGTGGCCATGCCCTGGTGGAGGAGCTGTCCACGGGCGAGATGGCGCTTGGGGCGCTGTGTCTGCTGCTGGTGGTCAAATTCACCTTCAGCATGATAAGCTTCGGATCCGGAGCGCCGGGAGGCATCTTCCTGCCCCTGTTGGTGATGGGGGCCATCATAGGAAGCATATATTACAATGCGGCCCTTCTTGTCAGCCCCTCACTGAGCGGCCTGGTGGGGAATTTCATCATCCTGGGCATGGCGGGCTATTTCTCCGCCATTGTGCGGGCGCCGATTACAGGCATCATACTGATTAGTGAGATGACAGGATCCTTTTCTCATCTGCTGACCCTGTCCATGGTTTCACTGGCAGCCTATCTGGTTCCGGATATGGTTCACTGCGCACCGGTGTATGACCAGCTTCTGCACCGCCTTCTGGCAAAGCAGAACCCGGACAAAAAGGGTCACGCTTACAGGGGAAAAGGTGCTGGTGGAGGGCATGATTTACCATGGAAGCGCAGCCGAGGGAAAGAAGGTTTCAGCTATCGCCTGGCCAAGAACCTCTCTGGTGGTGTCCCTTATGCGCGGGGAGGCCGAGTTTGTGCCCAGAGGGGATACAGTGCTCAGGGCAGGGGACAAGATAGTAGTGCTGTGCGACGAGACTTCACAGGGGCAGCTGCACAGGGCGCTGCAGGAATATTGTGAGACGGTAGCACCCATGCAGAAAGGGCAGTGATGCCTGTGCATGGGCAGATGGAAGGAGGAATTACATGAATCGAACCAAAAGGCGTTTGGGCAGAAAGGGTATTCTGCTGGCCGTAGCGCTTACGGCCCTTCTGGCCGCGGGCTGCGGCGGCAAAAAGGAGCCTGTTAAGACTTCTGAGGCAGAGACATCCGCTCCGGCGGAGACAGGGACAAGGGCTGAGTCGGGAACTGCAACCCAGGAACTCCCAAATCCCATGGCGGAGGTAAAGGATGTTCTGGCCTTTGAGGCCATAGGAGTCCATATGGTGCTGCCGGAGGGGGCTGAGGATACCAGCTTTTTCATCATCAACCAGGAGGTGGCGGATGCCCGGTTCTCTCTGGACGGTGTGGCATACACCTACAGGGCCTCGGATACGGCAGAGGACTTTGCGGGGATTTTCGAGCGCTTTAAAGATGAGGCCATTTCCCGGAACTATGATTACGGTGAAACCAGCCTGGAAGTCCTGATTAAAACCACGGACAGCGGCGGCCGTCTGGCCTCCTGGGAGTGGGGAAGTACCAAGTACACACTTTATACGGCGGCCCAGGTGGACGATGACACCATCACGGATTTGACCATGCACCTGGTGGAGCTGAGCCAGTATGAAAAGTAGTTTAAAAGAGGGTAGCATATGCTGGAGCTGAAGAATTTCATGCCCATTAATTTCCTGAAAAAAGAGAAATTTACAGGAAGTCACAACGGTATGCGTTTTCGTATGGAAAAGCTGGATTTGGAAGGCGAGGACGGACCGCGCCTGGGTGTTACCATTTGGCCTGAGCCATATGGTTATGATGCCACTCCTGAGGAAGAAAAGGAACAACAAATCCTGTCCTTTGACGCGGACGGCATAGCAAAGGGCGTGGACTGGCTGAACGAGCAGTTTGAAGGTCAGAAAGCCAGATGGAAGGCTGCGAGCCGCAGTTAAACGTATTAGGAGGGCAGCGGAAATCTGCCGAAACTTTCCATTATTTTGTTGCTTTTTTATAGTTTATTTACAAAATATTAATTTGTCATTGACTTTTCGGAAAGCGGACACTATAATAAGCCACATAAAGAAAAGCGCCGGTGCTTAGACATCCGGCGCTTTCTCTGTTTTCTGCGTAGATAACAGATACACAAAGAGGTGTATTGCCGCGGCCAGGTACCGGGCGGGCAATGCACCTCTTTCTGCGTATTCCCCCATGAATGCGCATCCCCATCAAATATAAACCCTCAAGGAGGAATGCATTATGGAATTTTCAGCGGTAAACACAATTTGGGTCCTGTTAGGCGCGGCCCTGGTTTTCTTCATGCAGGCAGGCTTTGCCATGGTGGAGACAGGTTTTACAAGGGCGAAGAACGCAGGAAACATTATCATGAAGAACCTGATGGATTTTGCCATTGGTACCCCTTTGTTCTGGCTTACAGGCTTCGGCATCATGTTCGGGGGTGCAGGAGCCTTCATTGGAGGATTTGACCCGCTGGTGCGGGGAGATTATTCCGGAATCCTTCCGGCAGGCGTTCCCCTTCCCGCCTACCTGATTTTCCAGACTGTGTTCTGTGCCACGGCGGCAACCATTGTGTCAGGAGCCATGGCAGAGCGCACCAAGTTCATTTCCTACTGTATCTACAGCGCCATAATCAGCGCAGTGGTCTATCCCGTGTCGGGACACTGGATTTGGGGCGGCGGATGGCTGGCCCAGATGGGATTTCACGATTTCGCGGGCTCCACTGCCGTCCATATGTGCGGCGGGGTTGCGGCCCTGATTGGGGCCAAGGTACTGGGTCCGCGTATCGGAAAGTACACAGAGGACGGAAAGCCCAACGCGATTCTGGGTCACAGCCTCACCCTGGGCGCCCTTGGCGTGTTCATCCTGTGGTTCTGCTGGTTTGGTTTTAACGGCTGTTCCACTGTTGCCATGGACAGCGACGCGGCTGTATATTCCGCCGGCAATATCTTTGTGACCACCAACCTGGCGGCTGCCACAGCCACCGCGGCTACCATGATTATCACCTGGCTCCGCTATGGAAAGCCGGATATCTCCATGACATTGAACGGTTCCCTGGCTGGCCTGGTGGCAATCACAGCCGGCTGCGATATGGTCAGCCCGGCGGGCGCGTTTTTTATCGGACTCATAGCGGCCTTTGTGGTGGTATTCGGAATTGAATTCATTGACAAGGTGTGTAAGATAGATGATCCGGTAGGCGCCATCGGAGTCCACGGCATGTGCGGGGCCGCGGGCACCCTTCTCACCGGCGTCTTTGCGGTGGACGGAGGCCTTGTATACGGAGGCGGTTTCTCCTTCCTGGGAATACAGCTTTTAGGTGTTGTCTGCGTTATCCTGTGGGTAAGCGTAACCATGATCATCACCTTCAATGTGCTGAAGCATACCATCGGCCTTAGGGCCAGTGAGGAGGAGGAGACAAAGGGACTGGATGTGACGGAACACAATCTGGCCAGCTCCTATGCGGATTTCATGCCAATGGTATTTATGGGAAAGGCAAAGGAGGGGGCGGCGGACGCCGGTGTCTCTGTTGAAAAAGCTGTTCCGGTGGAGCATTATCCATCGGCAAAGCCGGTGTCCGCCAATGTCAAGCTGTCCAAGGTAGTGATGATATTCAACCAGGCCGGGTTCACCGCTCTTAAGGATGCGCTTACGGACCTGGGCGTCACCGGCATGACCATCACCCAGGTCATGGGCTGCGGTACGCAAAAGGGCCATGTAAATTACTATCGCGGCATCAAGGTGGAGGAGGCGGCCCTTCTTCCAAAGATGAAGCTGGAAGTGGTGGTGAGCAAGGTACCGGTGGAGGATGTAATAGAGACAGCCAGAAAGGCTCTTTACACAGGCAATATCGGAGACGGAAAGATTTTCGTGTACGATGTGGAAAATGTGGTGAAGGTCCGCACCGGAGAGCAGGGATATGACGCGCTCCAGGGGGAATAAGTATGGTATTCAATGCTATATTTTTTATGTGCCTTCTGCTATAATATAACAGAATCAGGTACAGACACACGGGGGACGCAGGGAGGAGGTAAATTTCAATCACTTTACCTTTTTCTGCGGCTTGCAACCGTAATCCGCGGCTCCGGGAATCTTTCCCACATCCGCCAGTACGAGACAGTGCTGGGCGCTGGGACACTGGGATTACATTCCCACTGTGTGCCGGATTACTATGCCCGGCGTGTGCTGGTCCTGGGGAGCGAAAGCACGGGAAAGAGCACCCTGGTCGGAAGCTGGCGCACCTTGCGTCCGGCGTCCTTATCATTGCCGCTGTCAATCAGACAGAAAAATTACTACTATGATACCACAGGAAAAGATGAACGGGAAGGAAGAAAATGGTGGAACAGGGAAAGGGCAAAAGAAACGGCAGTGAAAAACCGTGCTTGAATTTTCTGTCAATTCCTGTATAATTATTCAGAGGAAATCATACTGCCATCCGGAACAGCCGGGCGGCGGCAAAATGACAGGAGGAAGATTACGTGCTTTTAAATGGAATAAGAGGTTTCTGCATGGCCCTGGCGGACAGCGTTCCGGGGGTATCCGGAGGAACCATTGCCTTTTTACTGGGTTTTTACGATACATTTATTGAATCCCTGAACGACCTGATGGGCCGGGACAACGGCAGAAGGAAAACTGCCTTTTTGTTTCTGGTAAAGCTGGGAGTGGGATGGGTCATCGGCTTCTGCATGTCGGTGCTGATTCTGTCCAGCCTCTTTGAGGCTCACATCTACCGGATCAGCTCCCTTTTTCTTGGACTGACCTTATTCGCCATTCCCATGGTGATCCGTGAGGAAAGGGAAGTGCTTAAAGGCAGGTACGGAAATACGGTATTCACCCTTATGGGAGTCCTGCTGGTATTTTGCATCACCTATTTTAATCCCTCAGGCGGCGAGGGAATCCGTGTATCAGTGGAGCATCTGTCACTGGGACTGGTGGTGTACGTGTTCTTCACTGCCATGTTCGCCATTACCGCCATGGTGCTTCCGGGCATCTCAGGTTCCACGCTCCTTCTCATATTCGGGCTCTATGTGCCCATCATAGGTGCTGTGAAGGAATTCCTGCACATGAATATGGACTATTTCCCCATCCTGATGGTATTTGGTCTGGGCGTCGTCACAGGTATTGTGGGAATTATTAAAATCATCAAGATGTGCCTGGAGCGGTTCCGCTCCCAGACCATTTACACCATCATCGGCCTGATGACAGGCTCCCTCTATGCCATCACCATGGGGCCCACCACCCTGGATATGCCCAAGGCGCCCATGAGTCCCTCCACCTTCAGTATCCTGTTTTTCATACTGGGCGGCGTGATACTGGCAGGGCTGGAGCTTTTAAAGGCACGTCTGGACAAGTAGTCATGTAAAAAGGGGAAAGCGGCATGGGGAAAATCGTTCTTCTGGTGCCAAGGGAGGAAATGCTCTACCTGGCCCACAACATCCTTCAGGAAAAGAAGTATGCCATTGCGCAGATGCGTGTCATCCAGACAGAGAATACGGTGGTGGAGGCCAGGAATTCCATTGCCGCCGGGGCGGACATCATCATTGCCAGGGGCCTTCAGGCATCCCTCATCAAGCAGTATACGGATGTGCCTGTGGTGGAAATCGTGGCCACGGCCCAGGAGATGGCTCTCCTGGTGGTAAAGGCCAGGCAGATAGTTAAAAAGGCCAGGCCAATCATTGCTGTGGTGGGGTTTCAGAATATGTTCTGCGACATGACATACTTTGAGACGATCTATGACATAAAGCTGCGCACTTATTTTGCCGCCAATGGTTCCGGGTTAAAGGAAAAAGCCATGGAAGCCGTGGAGGATGGCGCTGACCTTATGATTGGAGGGGACATAGCGGTTGAGACTGCCAAGGAGGCAGATATCCCGTCCCTGTTCCTGTCGATCACCGAGGATTCCCTGCGCACCGCCTTTTCCATGGCTGAGAGCCTGGATTTCGCCATGGGCGCAGAGAAGAGGAGCACTGCCCAGATTGAGACACTTCTGGACTATTCCTTCAACGGGGTGGTGAACATGGACAGGAAAGGAGTCATCACCACGGTGAATCCGGTAATGCGGGACATACTGGGAGCTGACGGTGAACAGGTGGCAGGCCGGCACATTACCCAGGTGTTCTCCGACATAGACAGGGATAAGCTTTCACAGGTCCTGGAGGGAAAGGAGGAGAGCTATTCCTCCTTCATGCAGGCTGGAAAGACCTCCATCTTCGCCATTCTGGCCCCTGTCCGCGTGGGAAATGAGACAGAGGGGGCCATTCTTACCTGCCACAAGGTAAAGCAGCAGAGCCGCGGTGAACGGCGCCCGCAACGGGATGGAGCAAACAGGGTTCAGGGCCTGATTGCCAGGAGAAATTTTTCAAGTATACGCCAGGAGTCAGGGGCCATGAAGGAGTGCGTCCACCTGGCCAGGCTTTACTCCCAGTCGGAACAGCCTGTGCTGCTTTTGGGTGAAACCGGCACGGAGCGGAGAGCGCTGGCTGAGAGCATCCACAATACAGGGCTTTGCAGTGAAGGCCCCTTCCTGGCCCTTTCCTGCGCAGGCCTTGCCCGGGAGGAGCAGGAGGAAATGCTCTTTGGAAACAAGGGAGCCGTGTTTTTGGCAGAAGGCGGTACCCTGTATCTGGAGGATGTGGAGACACTGTCCTTAAAAAGCCAATACGGCCTGTACCAGCTCATTCGCTATAAGACAGGCAGCAGGGATTTTGCCAGGACCATGGGCTTTCATATCCGCGTTATCGCCTCCAGCATCCTGACACCGGAGGACCTGGGGAATCTTGCTTTTTCAGGAGGGTTCCGGCAGGACCTGTATTATCTCTTCACGGGACTGGTCCTTCGGGTGCCGCCCCTTCGGGAACGGCCGGAGGATCTGGAACAGGCAATCAGGGACACGGTCAGGGAAGCCTGCGACCAATATTCCCGTTACCATGTGGTGACCCAGGGTGGGATGCAGTGCCTGAAAGCATATCCGTGGCAGGGAAACCTTCTCCAGCTGGAGACATTCTTAAAGCGGCTGATACTGACAGCTGAAAAGCGAAGCATTGACGAGATTCTGGTGAGGAAGCTGCTGCGGGAACTGTTTCCTTCTTCTGCTCCGGTCCGGATGATGCCGGACGGACAGGGGATAGGGGGGCCGGTTGCCTGTGAGGAGGAACGGCAGATACGCCTGGCCCTGACAGCCCAGGGCGGCAGCAGAGAGCGCGCCGCTGCCTGCCTGGGAATCAGCAAGGCAACCCTGTGGAGAAAGATGAAAAAATACATATCGAACTATAAATGAAACGATTGTTTCAAATGTGAAATGCGATTTGAAATCATAGGCGGCTTGTATAAAACAAGCTGCCTTTTTCATTTACAATGCCAATTGTAAGGAAGGAAGGGTACAGCTATAATGTGGGCATAGGTCAGAAAAACAAGCTGACGGGAAAAGATGTTTGTAAAAAGATGTAACTAAAAATGTTTCTAAGAAAGGCGAGGAAATGATATGAAAGTAGGTTTTATCGGATTAGGAATCATGGGTAAGCCAATGAGCAAGAATTTATTAAAAGCAGGTTATGAGCTGGTTGTTTTTGATTTTAACAAGGACGCGGTGAAGGAAGTGACGGAATGCGGAGCTGTATCTGCCGCAAGCGGCAGGGAGGTAGCAGAGCAGTGCGGGGTAGTCATCACCATGGTTCCCAACTCTCCCCATGTACGCGCTGCCGTGCTGGGCGAAAACGGTGTTGCAGACGGCGCAAAACCGGGAACAGTACTGATTGACATGAGCTCCATTGACCCGACCGAGAGCAAGGACATCGGCGCTGAGCTGGCGAAAAAGGGCATTGACATGCTGGATGCTCCTGTTTCCGGCGGAGAGCCAAAGGCCATCGACGGGACACTGTCTGTCATGGTAGGCGGCAAAAAAGAGCTGTTTGACAAGTATTATGACATGCTCATGGTAATGGCCGGTTCCGTGGTATACGTAGGCGAGCTGGGTTCCGGCAACGTGGCAAAGCTGGCAAACCAGATTGTGGTTGCTGTGAACATTGCTGCCGTATCTGAGGCACTTACCTTCGCAAAGAAGGCGGGAACCGACCCTGAGCTGGTATATCAGGCCATCCGCGGCGGACTTGCCGGATCCACTGTTATGGACGCGAAGGCACCCATGATGCTGAGCAGGAACTTTAAGCCGGGATTCCGCATTGAGCTTCACATCAAGGATTTGAACAATGCGCTGAACGCCGCGCATGCAATCAGCTCTCCGGTTCCCTTAACAGGACAGCTTATGGAAATCATGCAGGGATTGAAGGCTGACGGTTATGAGAAGGAAGACCACGCAAGCATTGTCAAGTATTACGAAAAGATTGCCAATACTACAGTTGAATCATAATCGGACCTGGACCCGGATATAAAGGAGAAGCGTTATGAATACAGATTTTATCAAGGGTGTTATTGTACCCATTCTCACCCCCATTAATGAAAATGAGTTTATTGACGAGGCGAAGCTGCGGGAACAGGTGAACTATGTGATTGAAGGCGGGGTGTCAGGCATCCTGGCCTTTGGAAGCAACGGCGAATTCTATGTCATTGAAGAGGATGAGATGGAGCGCGGACTTAAAATCATGATTGACCAGTCAGCGGGGCGTGTGCCCGTTTATTTCGGCATTGGCGCAATCAGCACAAAAAAATGCTGCCGTCTGGCTAAGATGGCAGCAGACAACGGGGCAGCAGGCATATCCGTGCTGCAGCCCATGTTTCTGAAACCAACAGAGGATGAGCTTTATCTTCATTTTAAGACCATAGCGGAATGTGTGCCGGAGACCCCTGTGCTTCTGTACAACAATCCGGGAAGGGTGAACTATACCATGTCCGGAAAGCTGGTGGAGCGCCTGGCTCATGAGGTCCCCAATATCGTGGGAATGAAGGATACCAGCGGCGATATAACCCAGACAGCTGAATTTATCCGCAGGACAAGGGATGTGGGATTCAAGGTGTTTGGCGGAAAGGACACCCTGCTCTACGCTTCCATGTGCCATGGGGCAGTGGGAGGCGTATGCACGGCAGCCAATTTCATGCCTGAGCTTATAGTGGATGTATACAATAAATATGTGGCCGGAGACCTGAAAAGGTCCCTGGAAGCCCAGTTCAAGCTGAATCCGGTCCGGCTTTCCATGGATGGAGCCAGCTTCCCTGTGGCCGCAAAGGATATGGCTAACTTAAGGGGACGCTCCGTCGGACTTCCCTATAGGCCAAACCTGGCCACGCCTGAAGGCCCTGTACTGGACAGAATCAAGTCAGAGATGAAACAGGCAGGGCTGATTTAAAGCGCCTGTCTATGTATGGCACCTGTCTATGTATGGCGCCTGCCTTATAAAGTCTTAATCTGTATGCAAAGCCGTTGTCCGGTCTCCCCATTGTTCCTTCATCAGATCGATGAAGCTGCGTGCGGGGCGGCTGAGATAGCGGCCTTTTTTGTAGCTGGCCGTAAATTGCCATGTGGGGCGGGAGGGAAGATGGAAACAACAGAAGTCCTGATCCATGTCCTTCACATAGTAGTAGGGCAGGATTCCGCAGCACATGTTGGCCCGTATCATGGAGATAATGGTATGGTTATTGCCTGTCTCAAAGAGGACCTGGGGTGTAAAGCCTGCCTCCGAGAAAATACGGTTCAGCATGGTGTTCATGGTGGAATGGCGGTCCATGAGCACAAAGGGCTCGTACTGGAGCCTTCGGATATCCAGGGTGGCATAGTCCTCCCCCTCCTCAGGCGCCACGCTTGCCAGCGGATGTCCGGCGGGAATAACCAGATACAGTTCTTCCTCGTATATGGGTTCATAGATATCGTCGGTCCTGTCCTTGTCTGTAAGCGTCAAGAAGGCAATGTCCAGGCCGCCAATGGATATCATCTTCTGAAGATGCTTTACAATGCCCTCCTGGGGCTCGATGATGACGTTGGGATAGAGCTGGTGGAAGGTGCCGTATACCTTTGTAAACATATTGATGCCGCGTCCTGCCGTAAAGCCCACGGAGAGATGGCCGCATTTGCCGTCAGACAGGTCGTGGATGGTCTGGTAGGTTTCCCGCTTCAGCCTCATAATTTCCTTGGCATTCCGGATGTAAATTTCCCCGGCCTCCGTCAGATGCCAGTTGGTGCGGGAACGGTGGAACAGGGGAGTGCCTAACTCCTGTTCCAGTTTAATGAGCTGCTGGTTCAAAGCGGACTGGGTGATGAACAGCTTATTAGCCGCATGGGTAATGTTGTTTTCTTCCGCAATTTTTAAAATATATTCAATCTGCCGTGTGTCCATGGTATTCTCCTTTTTCCATCCCGATGTATTTATTTTAACCCATAAAGGAAAAGAGTGCAAGATTAACTATAAGATTTATTAAGAGTAAAGATAAGTTTTATAAACTTTACTTAATTAACCCTGTCGTTTATACTTGGCATGTGTTAAGAGAACATTAGGAAGCAAGGGGGCCGGGGCGAATCACATTAAGAAAACGTAAGGACAGCAATTAAAGAATCTTATTGACACGATTAATATTAACAATTGGAATCCGAAAGTCGTTCCTGTTATAATGCGTACATAAATTACAATTATACAGCAAAAAACATACATAATAACATCCGAATACGGGTGAACTCAATTTGCGTGTAGGCATTATGCATAAAACAAGAAAAAGGGACAAACGATATGATGGAACACAAAGGCACACCTGTTGTAACTGATATGCAGGTCATTCCCGTAGCCGGATATGACAGCATGCTGATGACATTGAGCGGAGCCCATGCGCCCTGGTTCACCAGGAACCTGGTCATCTTAAGGGACAGCTCTGGTCACACGGGAATTGGCGAGATTCACGGCGGGGATTACACTTGCGAAGCGCTGAACAGCTGCCTCCCTTTGGTGGTGGGACAGCCCGTGGGAAGATACAGGAATATCCTGGATACCATCCACAAGAACAGTACACGGGCGGCAGAGGATGATGGGGAGGGTATCCAGACATTGGATATCAGCAAGCTGAAATTCGTTGTCAAAGCTGAATGGGCAATCGAATGCGCCCTGTTGGACCTTCTGGGCCAATATCTGGATTTGCCCATGTGTGAACTTCTGGGCGACGGAAAACAGAGGGAACAGGTGGAGACTCTTGGGTATCTGTTCTATGTAAGTGATAAAGAGAAGGCTGCGCCGGCCCTTCCCTATATCGACGAAACAGGAAGCAGCGATGCCTGGTTTCGTCTCAGACGGCAGGAAATGCTGACGCCTGAGCGCATCGTGGAGCAGGCGCAGGTATTAAACGAAAAATACGGCTTCAGAAACTTCAAGTTAAAAGGCGGGGTCCTCAAGGGAGAGGAAGAGATGGAAGCTATGCGCGCATTGAAAAAAGTATTTCCTGAGGGGCGGATTAACATTGACCCCAACGGGGCCTGGAGCCTGGAGGAGGCCATCCGCATCTGCCGGCCCATGGAGGGAGTGCTTACTTATGTGGAGGATCCATGCGGCCCGGAAGCAGGCTATTCCAGCCGGGAGGTGATGGCGGAATTCAAAAATGCGGTAAATCTGCCTGTGGCCACCAACATGATAGCAACGGACTGGCGGCAGTTCTATCATGCCGCGGCCCTTAAATCCGTGGACATTGTCCTGGCAGATCCTCATTTCTGGGGATTCGGAGGAAGCGTCCGTATGGCCCAGATTTTAAACGACTGGGGTCTTACCTGGGGCAGCCATTCCAATAACCACTTTGACATCACCCTCACCGCATTTGCCCATGTGGCAGCGGCTGCTCCCGGAACTCCCACTGCACTTGACACACACTGGATTTGGCAGGACGGACAGAATCTGTTAAAGGATACGCCGAAGATTGTAAACGGGTATCTTCAGGTACCGGATAAGCCGGGTATGGGTGTTACCATCGACATGGACAAGGTCATGGAGGCCAATGGGCGCTACAACCGCCTTCCTTCCCATGAAAGAGATGATGCCATGGCCATGCAGTATCTGATTCCCGGCTGGAAATACGACTGCAAAAAGCCTGCGCTGGTCAGATAAATCCAGGCAAATCATAGAAAAAGGGGGTAGAGAAAATGTTTATTAAAAAGTATGGGGATATCATTGTCGGAGTATTCTTTATGTTATTATCCGCGGCCATGTTGGTTATGGCCAAGATGCTTCCCAAGTCAACGGTCATGGATATCGGACCTGATTTTATGCCCATGTGCATTGGTGTCATGACCTTTGTGCTGGCAGCAGCCCTGGTATTCCTAAATATCAAAAACATGAAAATATATGTGGCCCAGGCTGAGGCCGAGGGACCGGAAAAGGCCGACTACAAGAGGGTGCTCACAAGCTTTATCATTATCCTGGTCTATGTGTTCGTGCTCAAGTCCGTGGGCTTCATCATCAGCACTCTGGTCTATCTTCCCGTCCAGATGTTTATCCTGGCGCCGGAAGAACGGAGAGGAAAAAAGAATGTCATTCAGTTGCTGCTCACTGACGTATTGTTTACCTTCGTGGTATTTTTCTTGTTCCGCTACGGATTCAAGATTGTGCTGCCTGCAGGTATCTTTACCATCAACTTATAGGAGGTAGACCATGAACGCATTAGCATCTTTGGGCGGTGCCTTTGTAAGCATCTGCCACCCCACATCCTTACTGCTCATGGCGGCAGGCGTGGCAGTGGGAATAATATTCGGTTCCATTCCGGGACTCTCAGCAGCCATGGCAGTGGCATTGTTCCTGCCTCTGACCTTCAGCATGACGCCTTCCATGGGCATGAACCTGCTGGTGGCCGTGTACATAGGCGGTATCTCAGGAGGTCTGATTTCAGCCATTCTGCTCAACATGCCGGGAACCGCGTCATCCATCGCAACCTGTTTTGACGGACACCCCATGGCAAAGAATGGGGAAGCCGGCAGAGCTCTTGGATACGGCATTGTATTCTCTTTCCTGGGTTCCGTGTTCTCCTTCCTGGTGCTCACCTTCTGCGCGCCGCTGCTGGCAGACATTGCCCTGAAGTTCACACCGGCTGAGAACTTCGGCATTTCATTCTTTGCGCTGACAATGGTGGCGGTACTGGCCTCCGGTTCCATGGTAAAGGGAGTGCTGGCCGGTATGCTGGGGCTTATATTTGCCCTGGTCGGCATGGCGCCCATTGACGGAACTCCCAGGTTTACCTTTGGAAGCAGCTCACTGATGGCCGGATTTGACACCCTTCCAACCCTGATTGGTATTTTCGCTATCTCCGAGATCCTGATAACGGCTGAGAGCATGGGAAACGGCAAGGTGGAGGCCATGAAGATGAAGCCCATCAAAGGCTTTGGATTTACATGGAAGGAGTTTGTATATCAGATTCCCAACGCCATCCGTTCCGCCCTGATAGGAACAGGAATCGGCATCCTGCCCGGCATTGGCGGCAGCACGTCCGGCATGCTTTCCTATGTGACCGCCAAGAACATGTCCAAACATCCCGATGAATTCGGCAAAGGCTGCCCTGACGGTATCGTTGCCACAGAGACCGCCAATAACGCCACCATCGGCGGGGCTATGATTCCCCTGCTGGTACTGGGCATACCGGGAGACGGTGTTACAGCCATGATGTTAGGTGGTTTCCTGATTCACGGTCTTTCAGCAGGCCCATTGCTTTTTGTCAAAAACGCAGATGTGGTGTACGGTATATTTGCGGCCTGCATGCTGTGCAGTCTTTTCATGCTGATAATCGAGTTCTTTGGAATCAAGGGATTTGTTCAGCTGCTCAAGATACCCAAGCACATCCTGATGCCTCTTATTCTGGTTCTGTGCTGTGTGGGAGCCTATGCCACCAACAACCGTATCTTCGATGTACAGTCCATCATCCTATTTGGAGCCGTGGGTTACTTATATCACAAGTTCAAACTTCCCACCACGCCCTTTGTGCTTTGTTTCCTGATAGGCGAGATGGTGGAAATCTATCTGCGGCGCGGTATTATGCAGTATAAATCTTTTGGCGCGTTCTTCAAGCGGCCTATATTCGATGTATTCTTCTTCGTTGCCATAGCCGTTGTGGTCTGGTCCATTTATAAAGAATGGAGGATGACCAGGGCAAGGAAAATGCAGCATGTTTTAAAGCGGGATAAGTAAGAAAATTTATATATGATTCCGGCCACAATCGGCTGAACCGGGATTTCCGGAAAATCAGCTGAATCCGGGGCGGGATACATATAGAGGGGTATTATCAACTAAACAAAAGACCCGGATGGGTCATCAGAAAAGGAGAGTAATAACTTATGAAAAAAAGATGGTTAGCAGGAATGATGGCAGCAGCTATGGCACTGAGCATGACTGCATGTGGAGGAGGAACTTCAAATACCACTGCTGCTGCGGCAGCTGATACCACCGCTGCCCAGACAGGCGCTCCGGCAGCCGCGGCAGATACAGAGGCACAGGCATCTGACTGGACCCCAAGCACAACGGTTTCCATTGTGGTCCCGGCTGGTGCAGGCGGCAATACTGACCTTTCCGCCCGTGTATTCGCGGAGTTTGCCAAGAAGATGACAGGCGCTGATTTCATCGTCGTAAACGCAAACGGCGCTGCCGGATCCGTGGCTGCCAACCAGGTGCTTTCCGCTGCGCCGGACGGCCATACCTTCCTGTACGGCCACAATCTGGTAAACGTAGCCAACATTTCCGGTGTAACGGATTATAATTACACCGCATTTAAATTAGGACCCACATTTGCACTTGATCCTGCACAGCAGATGTATGCAAACCCGGATAAATACAAGACCCTGGACGACTTCATCAAGGCAGCCAAGGCAGCTCCCGGACAGCTGAAGGCATGTACCGAGGTGGGCGCCTACACTTACTACGAGCTGCTGGCATTTGAGAAGGCAGCGGGAATCGATCTGGACTTGGTGGACGTGGGATCCAACTCCGACAAGGTGGCAGCCATGCTGTCCGGACAGGTGGACCTGATGCCGGGTGCGTACATCAACTGCAAGGATTATCTGGAAGCAGGACAGTTTGTTTGTCTGGGCGCTCCCACAGAGGAGAGATATGACCTGATCAAGGATATCCCAACCCTGAAAGAGCAGGGCGTGGACCTGGTATATCCCAACTGCGAGTTCTCCTTCTACTTTCCAAAGGAAACACCTGACAGCGTAATCGCATGGTATGACAACCTGGTAAAAGAGATGACATCCGATCCGGAGGCCCAGGAAGCCATCAAGAAGGTGGAAATGGAGCCATATTACTTAAGCGCAGCTGACTCCGAGAAAAACGACGAGAGAATCTACACTGAAATCAAGGAGATTGCAGACGATTTAGCAAAATAACCATCTAATCCAGGCTTTCAGGCAGCAGGGACGGAAAACGTGGCCCCGGACAGAATCCATCTGTTCCGGGGCCATGACGTTTAGCCCTGATTGGAGAAGTAGTGGAGGATATCGTGGCAGAGAGTGCTTTCCGGCCGGTTCATGACCCAGTTCTTTCTGGTCACAAAGGCGTTTAAACGGTACAGCCTGGGCTCCAGCGGATAGTAGGATACATGCTCCCTGTCTATGGCACAGGAGGCTCCTATGAAGGTGACGCCGATTCCCATAGCCACCATGCTGCGGGTGGCTATGATGCTGTTGGTCTCGCACATGGTACTGGGGAATCCAGCCGGCGGCCTCGATAATCTGGTCGGTCAGACAGCGGAGAGTGGAGCCTCTCTTGGACATCAGTATATTATCCTCGCTGAAATACCTGGCAAACTCAGGTATGGTAACGGGCCGCCCCGGATTAATCCTGCAGTAGGGATGGGTTCTGGGGATGGCAAAGAATATTTCCTCCCGTCTGAGTACATGGGCCTGGTCCCGCGAAAAGGGCTCCACGGTATTGAGAGCCATGATGCCGCAGTCAATGTTTTCCTCCAGAATAAGCTGGGTAAGGGAGGGAACATTGGTTTCGGATATCTCGATGGTCACATCCGGGAATCTGGATTTGAAAGGCGGAATCAGCTCTGTCAGCATCCTGAGGGCAAACTGGGAGGTGACTCCAATTGTGATGTGTCCCCGGTTGTCCAGGTTTTGTATGTTCTGATAAAGATTGTCCTTAATGGACATGACCTTTTCCGCCGCGTCAATATAGAGCCTGCCTGCTGCTGTGAGAGTAAGCCTGCCCTTGCTCCGGTAAAAGAGCGGGGTGCCCAGTTCGCTCTCCAGCTTGGACAGATACTGGCTCAGAGTGGACTGGGATACAAACAGTTCCTCCGCGGCTTTTGTCATGTTCTCCTTTTTGGCTATGGTCAATATATAACTCAGGTATTTTGTGTCCAATTGGCTGGCCTCCTTGCGCTGAACCAGTTTTTTGCCGGTTCTTTAACGTTATTATAGCAAAGAAACGCAGCCCTTGAAAGTAAAACAGAACTATTAATAATTCTAAGAGAAAGCTTAAATTTAATAATTTTACTTATGAGTACCCCATTGATATAATTAAGTCAATGAAAAATACCATAGATTTTGAATCCAATCACAGCAGGAGGAGACAAAAATGAGCAGTCCTTTATACATTAAAATCAGCGATAAAGACAACGTGGCCATTGCGGTCAATGACATTCCGGCCGGAACCCTGGTCATGGACGGCGTCCGCGCGAGGCAGGACATTCCGCAGGCCCATAAGATAGCCCTGTGCGACATACCGGAAGGCGGTAAGATTATCCGGTACGGCGTGGTCTTGGGATATGCTATTAACCCCATCGGAAAAGGGCAGTGGATTAACGAAAAGATGCTGGAGCTTCCCACCCCGCCCTCAGTGGACGAGATGAAATTTGCCGCCAATCTGGTGACAGATCTGCCAAAACCGCCTGTGGACACCTGGGAGGGGTATATAAATCCAAATGGAGGATATGCCGGAACCCGCAACATACTGGGTATCAGCACCACGGTCCAGTGTGTCACAGGCGTTCTGAATGTAGCCGTGGCCAGGATGAAGAGCGAGCTGCTTCCGAAATATCCCAATGTGGACGACATCGTCCCCATCAACCATGCTTACGGCTGTGGTGTGGCCATCAATGCCCCCGAGGCAAAGGTACCCATCCGCGCCCTGAGAAACCTGGCCAAGCATCCCAATTTTGGCGGGGAGCTGATGGCCGTGGGGCTGGGCTGTGAAAAGTTCACCGTGGAAATGCTCCTTGACCAGGCGGATATTTCCCCTGACAATGTCATCATACTGCAGGAGAAAAAGGGCTTTGACGATATGGTAAATTCCCTGATGGAGATGGCGGACAGGAAGCTGGCCAGGCTTAACCGGAGAAGGCGCCAGACACTGCCCCTTTCCGAACTTCTGATTGGCATGCAGTGCGGGGGCAGCGATGCCTTTTCCGGCGTCACGGCCAACCCCAGCGCGGGCTATGCCGCGGACATGCTGGTAAAGGGCGGCGCCACGGTCCTGTTTTCCGAGGTGACGGAGGTAAGGGACGGCGTGTACCTCCTGGGAGAGCGCTGCGTCAGCGAGGAAGTGGGGAAGAAGCTGGCAGCCGAGATGAAATGGTATGACCATTACCTGGAAAACGGCCAGGTGGACCGCAGCGCCAACCCCACTCCGGGCAACAAAAAGGGCGGGCTCTCCAACATCGTGGAGAAGGCCATGGGCTCCATTGCCAAGTCCGGCACCTCCCCCATCGTGGAAGTACTGTCTCCGGCGGAAAAGCCTTCCAAAAAGGGGCTGATTTACGCTGCCACACCGGCCAGCGACATAGTCTGCGGACCCTGCCAGCTGGCCAGCGGCATCGGACTTCAGGTGTTCATGACAGGAAGAGGAACTCCTTACGGCCTGGCCATTGCCCCGGTCATCAAGGTGTGTTCCAGAAATGACATGAAGATGCAGTGGCAGGACCTGATTGATGTAAACGCAGGCCCCATTGCCACCGGAGACGCCACCATCCAGGACATTGGAACCCAGCTGTTCCATGAGATTGTGGATGTGGCCAGCGGCAGGAAGCAGAGTTATGCGGAGAAGTATAAACTGCACAATGATTTGTGCATCTTTAATCCTGCGCCGATAACCTGATGAAAAATCCATTCATTAATTAATCCCAACCACTGGAATCCTCCGTAGCCGCAGGTTATAATCAATATAATGTTGGGGTAAACAAATCGGAAGCGGCAGTTTTTACTGCCGCTTTTTTGAACATTTTTCCGTATTGGCCTTCATATAAACACGGTTTTCCCAAAAGCCGGGCAGCTGAAAACAATAAGTTTTTCTAAGAATGAAAATAAATTTAAGTAATTTGACTAAGTGTACATTCTCTTATAAAATAAAGATAACAACAATGAAATTCAATCAAATCCTATCAAATAAAAGGAGAGCAACGATTATGACAACACCTGTAATCACAAAGATGGAAGTGTATCCGGTAGCAGGAAAGGATTGCATGGAGCTGAACCTGAGCGGCGCCCACGCACCTTATTTCACAAGGAATGTGGTGGTTCTTTACGCGGATAACGGCGAGATGGGCGTGGGTGAGGTTCCTGGCGGCCAAAAGATTACCAAGGCCCTGGAGGAATGCATTCCGATGGTGGAAGGAACCAGGAATTGGCGAGTATAAAAGCACTCTGTTAAAGATAAAGAGATACCTGGATTCAAAAGGCGAGGAGGACGTGAGAGGAAATCAGACCTTTGACCTGAGGACCGGAGTTCATGTTATCACAGCCATTGAGGCGCCCTGTCTGGATTTGCTGGGAAAACATCTGGATGTTCCTGTATGTGAGCTGCTGGGAGATGGACAGCAGAGGGACAAGGTAAGAATGCTGGGCTACCTGTTCTTTGTGGGGGACCGCAATAAGACGGACCTGGCATACGATGCCGAACCGGACGCGGACTGCCAGTGGTACAGAATCCGCCATGAGGAGGCGCTCACCGCAGACAAGATTGTGGCTTTTGCCAGAGCCACAAAGGAGAAATACGGGTTCCAGGATTTCAAGTTAAAGGGCGGAGTCCTTGCGGGGAATGAAGAAATGGAAGTAATCCGCGCCTTAAAGAAGGAGTTTCCGGATGCAAGAATAGACCTGGATCCCAACGGAGGATGGCTCCTGGAGGAAGCCGTGGAGTATGTAAAAGGTATGCAGGGCATCCTGACCTATTGTGAGGACCCGTGCGGGGCAGAGGGCGTTTATTCGGGCCGTGAAATTATGAGCGAGTTCCGCCGCCGTACGGGATTCCCCACAGCTACCAACATGATAGCCACAGACTGGAGAGAGGTGGGTCATTCCCTGGAATCCCAGGCAGTGGATATTATTCTGGCCGACCCCCATTTCTGGACCATGAACGGTTCTGTAAGGGTTGCCCAGATGTGCCATGATTTCGGATATACATGGGGCAGCCATTCCAACAACCATTTTGATATTTCGCTGGCCATGTTTACCCAGGTGGGAGCAGCCGTGCCGGGTGAATACAATGCGCTGGATACCCACTGGATTTGGCAGGAGGGACTGGAGCGCCTGACCAAGGAACCCCTGCAGATTGTAAACGGCTGTGTGGAAGTTCCCAGGAAACCGGGACTTGGCATTGATGTGGACCTGGAACAGGTAAAGAAAGCCCATCAGCTGTATCTGGACAACTGTCTGGGCGGCAGGGATGACTCCGTTGTCATGCAGTATCTGATTCCGGGGTGGAAGTTTAATTCCAAGAAACCCTGCCTGGTACGCTAGAGCCTGTCTGATACGCCATTGCATTCAGCTGTTTCAACGGCAGCGGATTCTGAGTATTCAACGGAATGTTCGGTCTGACAGGACTTGAAGGACCAGCTGAAATGTAAGACGGCAGGCTGTATATCGCATATACTTGAGCAGACAGAATTTCCCCGCTGTCTGCTCATACTGTTTTCTGCAAATCACATATTTTGATAATAATCCAGTACAGTATCTAAAAACTTGACACGGGCATTTGAATGTACCGCGTTGTTTTTCCAGGCTGAGATTAGCACCACTCCGTCATTTTGCTTGAGATGGCTGATTCGGGTAAAATAATTTGCCTTTATGATTTGTTTCGGCTTGAAACCATAAGCGCCGCACAGCTTTTGGACAAAATAATCCGTAGTGGGATTATCGTCCCCTAAGGTAATAAATGTTTCTTTCTTTAATTCATCTACCGCAATTGCCTTGCGGGCAGCATAGGGATGCAGCTTTGAAACAAGGAGCAGCGTGGTTTCTAATTTCCCGATTCTTTTAATCGTCCAGCCGGCTTCATCGATATCCCAATCACTCCTTTACGGACGCACAGTCATCCACTCAGATTGGCCTGACAGCAAAAAAATATGATATCTTTTACTTCGAGGAGCCCACGACCCCCACGCCCCAGCTCAGCAAATATGTTCACGATAACACGGGACTGGCCATTGCAAACGGGGAACGGATTTATACAAGATGGCAGTATGCGGATTATTTTAAGGAAAATGCAATCCAGGTGATCCAGCCGGATATCGGAACCTGCGGCGGCCCTGCAGATTGAGGCCGCAATTCCAAATTTCGTCATCCATGAGCATCACACCTATGCATTAAGCCCATTCAACAGGGAGCTTTGGATTTATGATTACCAGCCGGAACATGGCAAATACCAGGTGCCGGACCGTCCCGGCATCGGACAGGAATTATCCGAAACCGCGTTTAAGAACGCGAAGATTTCATCTGTATTCTCATAAAAGCAGCATTAGAGCCGGTATGGTTGCCAGGGACATGATGGTGGTGGTGACAATACAGCGGGAGGCGTAATCCTCATCCGCCCCGTACTTGGCTGCCAGAAGGGCACTGGTGCTTCCCGCAGGCATACCTGTAAGGATAAGGGATACACCTGCCAGCATGGGCTCCGCGTGAATGAGGTTCAATATAAACAGGGCCACTAAGGGCAGCGCTATGAGACGCACAAAAGCCAGATAAAAAATACTTGGCTCCAGAAGTTTTTTCCACGGAACCCCGATGAGCATGGTGCCAATCACCATCATGGAAAGAGGTGTGGTGACGGCTCCTATATTGGCAACGGCCTCGTCTAAAAAGCCCGGAACCGGAAATCCGGTCATCCTGCGGACAATGCCCAGAAATACAGTGACGATACAGGGATTCAGAAGGATATTCCTGCATTTTGTCCTGAAATCAGCGGTGGTGAACATGGCCAGGCCCGCGGTCCACATGAAGATACGGTTGGGAATGATAAAGATGGATGCGGCAAAAAGACCGTCGCTTCCATATACCGCCGAACACCATAGGCATTCCTAAAAACCCTGAATTATTGACCAAAGTACAGTATTGAAGGATACTCTTTTCTTTTGCGGGTATTTATTATATATAACTTTTCCCAACAGAAAGGAGAGGATGGAGATGGCAACAGCCACCACCAGGATTAAGGCTGTCTGTATCAGCACCTCCGGGGTCAGGGGCTTGTTGAAGGAATTAAAAATCATGCACGGCAGGGTGATTTTAAGTATGATGTCCACCAGTTTTTTCTTGGTTTCCCGGTCAATGAGTCCTGCCTTCATGCAGTACATCCCCACAGCCAGGTAAACCAGAAGTACCATCTGGGCATTGAGCATTCTCGAAAAGCTTTCCATAAGTTCGGTTCCTCCAATGATGTATAAAATAATGGCACTGTTTCCAGGGTGTGCCAGTTAAAGTATACCGCAATTCCCATTGCATGGCTAATTAGTTTTTCAACGAGATACAATTAGAAATTTTAATTCATTGACAGCGGCCCTTTATTAAAATATAATCATGGATAGGCTGTTTTATTTTGATGAAAAAGAAGAGGTAATTATGCGTCGTATATCCTACATAATCACAAGTCTAATCATGGTCTTTTCAATGACCACCATCACTGCCTTTGCAAAACCGGACTGGCCCATAGATACAGGGGTTCAGTCAGAGGCAGGCATTGTCATGGATATGGATTCCGGGGCCGTGCTGTTTGCCCAGAACATACACGAGCAAAAAATTCCGGCCAGCATCACCAAACTGCTGACAGCTCTTGTGGTTATTGAAAATACCAATGACCTGGACGCGCCGGTTACATTTTCCCATGACGCCATATACAACGTGGAATCCGGGGCCGGCAACAAGTTCAACCTGGAGGAAGGGGATGTATTAAGCGTCCGCCAATGTCTCTACGCCATGCTGCTCCAGTCATCCAACCAGTCGGCCAACGCCCTGGCGGAGTATGTGGCGGGCAGCAGACAGGCTTTTGTGGACATGATGAACCAGAGGATTGAGGAGCTTGGCTGTAATGAAAGCCATTTTGCCAATCCCTCCGGTTTGAACGACGACACCCAGCGCACCACGGCCTACGACATGGCCATCATAGCCAGGGCCTGTTTCCAGAACCCCACCGTGCTGGAGATTGCCTCAGCCAGGACTTCTTCCATACCGGCCACTGCCAACAATCCCAATGGGCGGACATTTTCCATCGAGCACAAGATGCTGCTGTCAGACGATTCCAACTATTATCCCGACGCCATTGCAGGTAAGACCGGCTGGACATCCCAGGCCGGACAGACCCTTGTCACCTACGCCAGACGGGAGGGCAGAGGCCAGATTGCAGTCACTCTTATGAGTACCCAGAAAACCCACTATTCGGATACAAAGACCATTCTGGATTTCTGCTTTGCAAAATTCAAGAATGTGAACATAGCTGACAATGAAACCGAATACGTCACAGGCAGCGCGCCTGTAACCATTGGGGCGGAGACATATAATCCTTCGGAACTCTCCATTGACAGCGGAGCAGTCATCACCATCCCCAATGACGCGCAGTTTACAGATGCGAACAAGACACTTGAGACGGATTTGCCTGAGGGCCATCCCCAGGAAGCCGTGGCCAGACTGGTCTACACCTATAACGAGCGCAGGGTTGGGGACGCGTGGATTTACAGCTCCAGTGCGCAGGCAGTAAACGCAACTCCCTCTGAGCCCGGCGGGGACACTCCACCGGAGAGCCGGCCTGCAGAGGACGGACAGGAGGGAAATACCGGCTTTACGCTTCCAAGGGCAGTGCTCATAGGCGGCGGCGCGGTCCTGGTTCTGGCACTGCTTGCAGGCGGCGGAGTATTCTGGTTTAAAAGACGGCAGGCAGCGGAGCGGGAACGCCAGCGCATCCTCAGGGAAAAGCGCAGACAGCGTCTGGCGGATATAGGCTATACGGAAGAGGATTTCGAGCGCCTGTTAGATGAACGAAGAAAGCAGCATGACATGCGCTGATCCGCATTATGTGACAGATAAAAATAGCAGGAAAGAGACGCAGACAGGAGGTTTCGTGAATGGCTGTCTGCGTCTTTTTCGGTACTTTCGCCCGGACGGATATGCCGGGGGATATAATGGGAGGAGCAAACTTCATGGCATATTTTCCGTTTTTTGCAGATATTGAGGGAATGAAATGGCTGATTGCGGGCGGCGGAGGCGTGGCCTTGAGAAAGGTGCGGGATCTGCTTCCCTATGGAGCGGTCATCGAGGTGGTATCCCCGGACATGTGCCCTGGTCTGGATGCGCTGGCCCAAGACAATGCATACACGGACGTCCTTAAGCTGACAAGAAAAGAATTCGGGGACAGGGACCTGGACGGGGCCGACTTTGTCATTGCGGCCACGTCTGAGCCTGGCCTTAACAGCAGGATATCCGCCCTGTGCCGTTCAAAAAGGATTCCTGTAAATGTGGTGGATGTGAAGGAGGAATGTTCCTTTATCTTCCCGTCCATTGTGCGGGACGGTCCTGTGGTGGTGGGAATTTCTACCGGCGGCATGAGCCCTGTCATAGCCAGGTATCTGAAGGCCAGAATCCAGTCCGCAATGCCGGACAGCCTGGGAGATCTGACAGCCCGGCTGGGGTCTTACAGAAAGACGGTCAAAGACCTGTTCCCTGACTCGCCCCAGGTCCGTTCAGCCCTGTTTTACGAGCTGGCGGAGGAAGGGCTCAGCCATAACGGCTGTCTCACACAGGAACAGGCGCAAATCATAATAAACAGAAAGCTGGAACAGAAACATGAATGATATCATCCGCATTGGAACAAGAAAAAGCGCGCTGGCGCTGATTCAGACACAGCTTGTAGCTGATGAATTAAGGCAGGTCTGTCCCGGCATACAGGTGGAAATCGTGACAAAGGATACCCTGGGAGACCGGATACTGGACAAGCCTTTACAGGAATTCGGGGGCAAGGGTGTCTTTGTATCTGAGTTTGAGCAGGCCATACAGGAAGGAGTCATAGACCTGGCGGTCCACAGCGCCAAGGACCTTCCCATGGAGCTGGCCGAAGGACTGACCATTGCAGCGGTATCCGGGCGGGAAGACCCGAGAGATGTGCTGGTCACCATGAGAGGCCATAAGATTCAGCCAAAGAGCATGGTCCGCATCGGCACCTCCAGCCCAAGGCGGCAGCTTCAGGCCGGGTTGATGCGTAAAACACTGTGGCCGGGGGCTGCCGGGACAGAATGCAGCACCCTCAGGGGCAATGTGCATACCCGGCTCAGGAAACTGGAGGAGGGAAACTTTGACGCCATCATCCTGGCGGCTGCCGGATTAAAGAGACTGGGACTGCTTGAACAGGATACCTACGAATATACCTTTCTCAATCCGGAAGAATTCATACCTGCCGGAGGCCAGGGCCTGATGGCGGTGGAGGCAAAGGCGGGAACCATGGCTCACAGCCTCACACAGGCCATGGACCATGCCCACGGACGGCTGTGCCTGGAACTGGAGAGGAGAGTCCTTAAACTGCTGGGTGCCGGATGTCATGAGCCCATCGGCATCTACTCTGTCCCTGATAATGGGCAGTTGGAGGTATGGGGCATCAGCAGCCGCAGGGGAGAGGTAAAGAGGATTCATCTTACCGGCGGTACGTCCCGGAAGGATATGGAAAAGCTGGCGTTAGAAGCATGGAAAGGATTGATGTGATATGGAGAATACGGGAATGGTATATCTGGTAGGCGCAGGTCCGGGAGACCCGTCTCTGATGACCCTGAAGGGCCGGGCGCTTCTTAGCGCCTGCGGCGCCCTGGTCTATGACCATCTGGCATCCAGACGGTTCCTGGAATGGGTGCCCTCCACATGCCGCAAAATCTATGTGGGCAAGCGGGCCGGGCATCACTCCATGAAACAGGATGAGATAAACGCGGTTCTGGTGGAACTGGCCCTTTCAGGGCTTACAGTGGTTCGTTTAAAGGGCGGGGATCCCTTTGTGTTCGGGCGGGGCGGCGAGGAAATCCAGGCACTTGAAGCCCACGGTATTCCCTACGAAACCGTTCCCGGCGTGACATCCGCCATAGCGGTCCCGGAATGCGCCGGGATACCCGTAACCCACCGGGGGGTAAGCAGAAGCTTCCATGTGATTACAGGCCACACCCTGGACGGAAAGGACTGTCTCCCCCCTGAGTTTGAAACATACGGGTCCCTGCCGGGCACTCTGGTGTTCTTAATGGGCCTGGGACAGCTTCCGGCCATTACAGCCAGGCTGATTGGGGGAGGATTGGCCCCGGACACGCCTGCGGCTGTCATTGAAAAGGGCACGCTGCCGGACCAGAAGGTAGTCCGGGCGCCGCTTTCAGGGATTCACGCCAAGGTCATGGAGGAGGGGATCGGCACCCCGGCCGTCATTGTTGTGGGCGAAACCGCCTCCTTTCATATGAACTGCGATATGAAATGCAGTTTTACCGGTCCTTTGGCCGGATACAGAATCGGCATGATTGGCACACGGCATTTTACAGACAGCCTTGGGCATGCCCTGGAACAGGAGGGAGGAGAGGCACGCCCAATCCTGGAAATGGAAGTGATTTCCCATGCAGCAGATCCTGCCATGCAGGAAGCTTACAGGAACCTGTCCGCATATACATGGCTGATATTTACCAGCGCCAACGGCGTGCGCCTGTTCTTTCAGGGAATGCAGCAGGCCGGCAGGGATTACCGCTCACTCGGTCATGTGAAATTTGCCGTTATCGGCGACGGCACCGGCAGGGAACTGACGAATTTCGGTTTCCACGCAGACTATATGCCGGATTCCTTCTGCGCAGAGGCACTGGCGCAGGGGCTGGCATCCGTCCTTACCGGCAGCGACCGTATCCTGATTGCCCGTTCCAGGGGCGGCTCCCCGGTTCTTACCAGAATACTGGAAGAAGCCGGACTGGTTTATGATGATATTGTTCTTTACCAGGTGGAAGGCAGGCCGGTGAATGAGCAGAGCACGGAGGATACAGAAGGTCCGGCGGATGCCAAATCTCCTGAGGAAGAGGGATTTGATTACATTACCTTTGCCAGCGCATCCGGGGTAAGGGCTTACCTTTCAAGTGGCCTGGTTATAAAACCAGGACAAAGGTCAGGGCAGACAAAGTTTGTATGCATCGGGGATATAACGGCAGAAGAGCTAAAAAAGCATGGAACAAAAGCAGATATCACTGCCGGAACATACCATATACAGGGATTGGTGCAGGCCATTGTGAAAGACGCCATATCCCGTAAGACGGAGGGACCGGCATCTGTATAACCTGTAGTTATGAACAATATATAAATAAAGTATAAAAAAAGTGTTAAAATATCATTGATTTCTCTGTGTTAAAGTGGTAAACTTCTTGACATCAAGAGTTTGATACTTGAGAAAAGCAATGACTGGGACATGTCATGGTTTCAGATTCCGGCACAGAGAGCAGCCCGGCTGGTGGAAGGGCGCGCGCGAGGAATCATGGCCTCACCCAACAGCTTCTGTTCTGAACCCCTTTCCTGAGAGGGAGGATAGTAGGGATGGACGGGTTTCTTTCCGTTAACAAAGATTCCGGCTGACTGAGAGCAGCAGGAATTTAAGGGGCTGTTCTTTTAACGGGGCGGCAAACAGAGTGGTAACGCGGATTGATTCGTCTCTGCATCGCAAGGTGCAGGGACCTTTTCTTTTTACGGGCCCGGTCATTATTCTTTTCAGGGCAGGATGCTGGGGCATGATGTTGAGGCATTGCCTGAACAAACTCTTTGAAACCTACTTTATATATGTGAGGAGACTTGATGATGAATGGTTTAGTGATGATGCTTTTAGCCGTAGTGGTATTAGGCGGTGCCTATTTGCTTTACGGCAGATATCTGGCAAAGAAATGGGGCGTTGACCCCGATGCAAAGACACCGGCCTATGAGATGGAGGACGGTGTGGACTATGTGCCGGCTGATACCAATGTGGTATTCGGCCACCAGTTTGCCTCCATTGCGGGAGCAGGCCCCATCAACGGACCCATCCAGGCCGCCATGTTCGGCTGGCTGCCCGTCATGCTGTGGATTCTTCTGGGAGGCGTATTCTTTGGCGCGGTTCAGGATTTTGCAGCCATGTATGCTTCCGTCAAGAACAAGGGCCGTTCCATAGGCTACATAATCGAGGTCTATATCGGCAAGCTTGGTAAAAGGCTGTTCCTTTTATTTACCTGGCTGTTCTCCATCCTGGTAGTGGCTGCCTTTGCTGACATTGTGGCAGGCACATTCAATGGTTTTGATGCCGCCACCGGCGAGAGAATCGCTGCTAACGGAGCCGTTGCCACCACATCTCTTTTATTCATTGCATTTGCGGTTGTATTGGGATGCTTCCTGAAGTATGGAAAATGCAGCAAACTGGTAAACACCCTGGTTGCCATCGGCCTTCTTGTGCTGGCTGTTGCGCTTGGACTGGCGTTTCCCGTCTATGTGCCCCAGAGCGCATGGCTCATTTTCGTATTCCTGTATGTGATTGTTGCCTGCGTGACTCCGGTATGGGCCTTGCTTCAGCCCAGGGATTATCTGAACAGTTACCTGCTGCTGGCCATGATTATCGGTGCGGTTTTGGGAATATGTGTTTATAATCCGGCCATCAGCCTTCCCTCCTTTACATCATTTGTATTTACAGATGCAAAGGGAAATATTTCCTATCTGTTTCCAACCCTGTTCGTGACAATTGCCTGCGGCGCCGTATCCGGCTTCCATGCTCTGGTATCCTCCGGAACAGCCAGCAAGCAGATTAAAAATGAAAAGAACATGCTGCCGGTATCCTTTGGCGCCATGCTGTTAGAGAGCCTTCTGGCCATCACCGCGCTGATTGCTGTGGGTGCGCTGGCTACCAGCGAAGGCCTTCCCACCGGTACGCCTCCCCAGGTATTTGCTAAGGCCATCGCCATGTTCCTTACCGCACTGGGAATGCCGGATTCCATCAGCTATACGCTGATAACGCTGTCCATTTCCGCATTTGCATTGACCAGCCTGGATTCAGTGGCACGTGTGGGCCGTATTGCTTTCCAGGAATTTTTCACCAATGATGATATTGATCCGGCAAAGCAGAGTTCCCTGAACAAGGTGCTGACAAACAAATACTTCTCCACCATACTGACACTGGCTCTCTGCTATGCGTTATCCAGGGCAGGTTATGCAAGCATCTGGCCGCTGTTCGGCTCTGCCAACCAGCTGCTTTCCGCACTAGCTCTGATTGCCTGCGCCGTATTCTTGAAAAAGACCCACAGACAGGGCGTTATGCTCTGGGGTCCCATGGTCATCATGCTGGGCGTCACCTTTACGGCCCTGACTCTCAAAATAAAGGACCTCGTATCAGCCCTGTCAAACCAGTTTGTATTCGGCAATGCCCTTCAGCTGGTGTTCGCAATTCTTCTTCTGATTCTGGGCGTGATTGTTGCCTTTGAAGGCATCCGCAAGCTTTTGGCTAAGGATACGGAGGCTGATAAGGCGGCTTCAGGCAAGGGCGTGACTGCGTAGAAGGCGTGTGACGCGCAGAAAGCGGGAAGCGGGAATAATCCCGCCTTGCTGAAACATGATAATAAATAGCGTATTGTTTATCTGTAATAAAAGGATGCAGGCTCCAAACAAGAGCAGACGCATCCTTTTATTGTGTTTTAGCCCGGAAACGATTATGTTTTAATCATTTGCACTTGAAAAGCCGGGACAAGTCATGCATAATAATAAATAATAAAACGTGAACCTTGCGATATCTCTATCGTATATCTTGATAAAATATACGGATACAGGTTCCGGAAAGCAGGATGGAACATGAAACGCAGATACAAATGGCTCCGCATATTGGCCGCTCTGGTTGTTTTGGCAGCCTTTGCTGCCGGCATCATGGCTTATCTGATATGGAACGGACGGATTCTCTTAAATAATCCTTCCAGAACCCGTTATCCGGTGCGCGGTGTGGATGTATCCCATTATCAGGGAGAAATTGACTGGGTAGTACTGGGGCAGCAGGATATTGATTTTGCTTACATCAAAGCCACGGAGGGCAGCTTCCATATAGATGAGAAATTTTCTCAGAACTGGTCCGGGGCGGCCCTGTCAGGACTGGCTGTGGGAGCATACCATTTTTTCAGCTTTGACAGCAGCGGAAAAGACCAGCTGGCGCATTTCATTCAGTGTCTGCCCCCCGGGGACGGGATGCTTCCGCCGGCAGTTGACGTGGAGTTTTACGGAGACAAGGCTGCCAATCCTCCAAACCCGGCGGATGTGGGGCAGGAGCTTGCGGTCCTGCTTGAAGGTCTGGAAAGACAGTACGGGATGGTTCCTGTCATCTATGCCACGGAGGAATCCTGGAACCTGTACATCCGCGGAAGATTTGACCAATATCCCCTCTGGATTCGCAACGTAAAGACAAAGCCCCGCACAGACGGAAAACCATGGCTGCTGTGGCAGTATACCAACCGCCAGCGTCTGGCGGGATATGAAGGAGAAGAGACCTTCATTGACATGAACGTGTATTACGGAAGCCGTGAACAGTGGGAAACCTGGTACGGGAATCGTAATAAATCGTAAGGAGGAGCAACGATTTTATATGGAACCAACAACAGAAGAAAAAACAGGACTAAAGCAGGGAAAAAACAAATATCTGATGTGTCAGTCCTGGCCGCCATACTGGTCTTAGCAGCCGGTATGGCTGTATTCATGACAAGAAACAGGGACGCCGGCACCGTGATAGCCGGTATGAATTATCATGAAGCTGCAGTGGATAATAAAATCTATACCTCATATTCCCAGCGTGATACGCGCTGGAGCAGCAGTCCTCTGGGCATTTCCAAGGACACCATGGGAAGTTCCGGATGCCTGACCAGCTGTATCGCCGCATCCCTGACCGCTCAGGGAATACACAGTTTTTCACCGGGGGAACTAAATCAGGTTTTCAATGAAAATAATGTTTACAACGGCCAGGGCTCCATTGTGAGGAAGGAACTGGAACAGGCATTGCCCTATGCCAGGGTCCGGCTGGACTGCGGTACAGCCAGTGAGAGCATCGACCGCCTGCTGGAAGAAAAAATGTATCCCATTGTAAAGGTAAGGCGGAAAAGCGGAGCAGTGCACTGGATTATGCTCACGGGTACGGAAAAGGATACTCACGATATCACGGCCATGGATCCCATTGACGGGTTTGTTCACATGAGTGATTATGATAACCGTATCTATGGGGTCAGGGTAGTGACCGGCAGCGTGGAAACACTGGAAACAAACGGCGCTTGCCTATAAGCTTGATGAGGAGAAAAACACGGTCACATTCTACGATGAATCAGAAAAAATCGTATCCTTACCGTTAGAGGACCTGGACAGCAGCCGCATTCAGGATGTCATTTACACTGATTTCGTGGCCTTTAAGCCGAACCAGACCGTTATCCGGGATATTGAAAAGGCGGGGACTGATTGCGGGATTAAATTGCGCTTTACGACATTTTAGGTTTTTGGACATTTTAAGAACATTTTACAAACATTCTACACAATCCCTCTTGACTTGGAGTTGACTTTAAGTTGTAGACTCTCATTATATCCAGGATTTATCACCCCAACAGGCCATCTGTCAGGGGTTTTACCTGTCCTGGACATTCTGCACCACAGTCTGTAAGAACTGCTGAAATGCAGACTGCGGATATGCGGACTACAGCCTGACAACATTTCAAGGAGGACAATCATTATGTCTATTGTTTACATGACAAAGGAAATCACACCGGAAAGCCTGGTCCGGATTTACCATGCATTGGGTATCTCGTTACCCGGCAGCGTTGCGGTGAAGATCTCCACAGGTGAACCGGGTGGCCGTAACTTTCTGCAACCAGAACTTATCAGGAACCTTGTACAGGAACTTAAGGGTACCATTGTTGAGTGCAACACTGCCTATGAGGGAAGAAGGAACACTTCCAAGGATCACTGGGAAACCATGCGGGACCATGGGTTCACAGCCATTGCACCCTGTGATATCCTGGACGAGGAGGACCACATGCCCCTTCCGGTAACAGGCGGTTTTCATCTGACGGAAAACTATGTGGGCTCCCATCTTCAAAGCTATGATTCCATGCTCATGCTTTCTCATTTCAAGGGCCATGCCATGGGAGGCTTTGGCGGAGCCTTAAAGAACATGTCCATTGGCCTGGCATCTTCTTACGGCAAGATATGGATTCATTCTTCCGGCACCAGCACCAGGTTTGAGGATGTATTCACAGCTGACCATGATTCATTCCTGGAATCCATGGCGGATGCTGACCGCTCTGTCATGGACTATATGGGCCGGGAAAATATAGTGTACATCAATGTGGCCAACCGTTTATCCGTGGACTGCGACTGCGACGCCCATCCACATGATCCGGAAATGGGGGACATCGGCATTTTCGCCTCCACTGACCCTGTGGCCCTGGACCAGGCGTGCGTGGATGCGGTATACGCTTCTGAGGATGGCGGAAAGGCTGCTCTGATAGAGCGAATAGAATCCCGGAACGGGATACACACCGTGGAGGCCGCCCATTCTCTTGGCCTTGGCAGCCGCGGATATGAACTCAGATGTATCAAATCATACTAGATTACAGTGTAAAGGAGCTGATGAAGGTTTGACCATAGCAGAGGTAAGCAGACAATATGACATATCGGCCGATACACTGCGCTACTATGAGCGAATGGGCCTTCTTCCCCATGTGGGCCGCACGTCCGGCGGCATCCGCAATTATTCCGAGGATGACTGCCATTGGGTGGAGTATATCAAGTGCATGCGCAGTGCAGGGGTTTCTGTGGAGACATTGCTGGAATATGTGACATTGTTCCATCAGGGAACCTCCACCATCCAGGCCAGAAAAAACCTTCTTCTGGAACAGCGGGAGCGGATTGTGGCCCGAATCAATGAGCTGAACCAGGTCCTGGCAAGGCTGGACTGGAAACTGGACGGCTACGAGGAACGGATGCTTAGATGCGAGGAACATTTGAAATAGTTTTGCTCCGACATGGAAAACGCCTTATATTATAAGGGTGCAACAGATTAGAAAAGATTTGAATTTTTCAAACATGCTCTAAAGCAGATGAGAATAAAATGCCGTACACATTTCAATCAGTGAAAAACATGGAAAAATTAACAGATAGCAGTAAACTATGTAATTTTATTGAAAGCTTTTCAGATTATGGAAATCAGTTTTCTCTTATATGCGGTAAAATCGAAGCGTTATTTGGTCAACCAATCTATAAGACGGAAAATCTGGAGAATCTTTTTTCATACTGCATTCTGGCGGCATCGGAAGAAGTGGAAGAAGTTTACTTAAATATTTACTGCGCAGGCTCAGGCCCCGCAGTTGGTGGTATGTCGGACGAAAAATCCAGAAAGGCAGCAAAGGCTTTAGTAGATTATGTCCGACAGGCAGAACCGATTAACTACGCATATAAAGCTTACTACTTGGATGGACCTACTGCTCTTGAATTCGGAATCAGAGATGGTGCTCCTTATTATAACGAAACAGAGTTAAGACTTTCGGAGAAAGAATTTAGAGAGCTGTATGCACGTTTATTGTAAAACCGAGGAAACGACTACATGATAAACGTCGAATTTCACAACACAGTGGATGATTCCCTGCTGAAGTTTGCAGTCATCCTGTCCAGATACCGGGGCAGCCTGCTTCACCCTGACGCCGTTAAGCGCATATTCGGTCCGTGAGACCTTGGAAGACACGGACACTCCTGTCATAAACTACGGAATGCTCTATTACGGCAATATCACAGAACTGGGACCCATGCCTGAAGGGTATGAGATAGCCCGCATAGCGCTGTTTAGGGAACCGCCCGATAACTGGACCTATCCGGACATCCAGCCGGTTCTTCTGGAGTATCTGAAAGCCCGGCTTCTGGAGTCAGGGTAAGGTAAGGGCGAAATGATTTCTGATTGTCACTTCCGGTAATTCCTGCTATAATGATATGGAAATACGGAGGTTTGTAAATGATACTGATGAATGAAATACCAGACCGGTTCTGGAGCCTGTTCCGCTCTGCTAACCGGTCTACTTACATAGAAGCCCTTCTTAAAATCAACGAGGAGTACGAGTACAGCAATTACTTCCTCAGCAGGGAAGTCTGCATCCAGCTTTTAAGTGAATATTTCTCCCGGGAAAAAATATGTCATATGGCAGGATGAGACCGAGGATGACTGGGATGAACTGGAACCGCCTGCCACCAGGGTTCTTAACTGGCTGCTGCGGACCGGCTGGCTCCGCAAGGTGGATGATTACGCCAGTATGACAGTCAACATCGTCCTCCCGGATTACGCCGCGGTGATGATTGAGGCATTTTCCCGTTTGTCTAACGACGATGAGGACGAGACCCAGGTTTATATCCAGAATGTCTATGCCATTCTATTTTCTCTGAAAAACGACCCCCGCTCCAGCGTCAGCCTGTTAAATACGGCTCTGGTAAACACGAAAAAACTGAACAAGTCCCTTCAGGACATGCTTCACAATATGGATAAGTTCTTTGGCAGCCTGCTGGAACAGAAGAATTACGGTACCCTGTTAAAGGAGCACCTGGAAGGATACGTGACGGAAATTGTCAATAAAAAATATCATATATTAAAGACCTCAGACAATTTTTATCTCTACAAGACAGACATTAAATCCTGGATAGCCGCCATGCGGGAGGACAGTTCCTGGATCAATAAAATGTGCGCCAAAAGCGCGGCTTCAACCAGGGGGCAGAAGAAGACGCCCCTGACAGAATACGATATTGTGGAGAAGCTGGACCAGCTGGAGCGTGGGTTTGACGATATCGAACACCGCATCTCCAACATGGACAAGGAGCACACCCGTTATGTCAAGGCAACGGTCACACGCCTCAATTACCTGTTAAACCAGGAGGACAACATGAAGGGGCTTGTAATCAAACTTCTGAACCATATGTCGGAATACGGCTGTCCGGAAGATGAACTGACAGCTGTAAGCGCCAGGATGAATCTGTCCCAGATGACCATACTGTCAGAAAAATCCCTGTACAAACGCCGTAAGACCAAGGCGGATTTCACGGAACAGTTAAAGGATGAGGAAGAATCCGAGGAACTGTCCATGGAGGAAGTCCTGAACCTGAACAAGGTCAGGAACCGTTACAGCCAGAAGGAGATTGAAGCATTTATAGAAGGCAGCATGGCAGACGGGAAAATAGTGGTGGACGAACAAACCATACATTCAGACCAGGACTTTGAAAAACTGATACTGGCCTATGACTATTCCACCAGGAGAACGAGCCCTTATAAGGTGGAAGAGGAAGATTCGGAAATGGTACACAGCGGCGGCTATATCTATCCGCGGCTGGTATTTGTCAGGAGGACAAAATAGTGGAAAACATGGAATTGGAAAACAGCGTGGCAGACATCGCGCCCGCGGTCGGATACACCGGAAACAGCATCCCTTACTACGACAATCTGATGCACTCGGAGCAGTCGGAAGTGACGGAAATCATCCGCCTCCTATGGCGCCAGACGTTCATACTGGAACATAAATATGACAAGCGTACCGGAAGATTCCAGTACAACAGAGACTACCGGGTATGCAGCAAACACCTGGAATTCATCAAGAATTATTTTGCCATCAGCGGAGTGGAGCTGCGTGAAAACAGCCAGATGGGCGTCATGTACATCCAGGGTGAAAATGTGGTGGGTGACAAGCTGCCCCGTCTCGCCACCCTGTACCTGCTGGTGCTGAAGCTGATATACGATGAACAGATGGAAAGCGTTTCCACCAGTGTCAACGTCTATACATCCCTGCGTGAAATCCACGAAAAGCTGGGAAATTACAGGCTGTTTAAGAAGCAGCCCGCCCTCACGGATATACGCCGGGCAGTTACCCTTCTGAAAAAATACCAGGTCATTGAACCTTTGGATCTGTTAGAGGACTTAAAAAGTGAAAGCCGCATGATAATATATCCCTGCGTCAACGTGGTGCTCATGGGAGACGATGTGCGCCAGCTTCTTTCCTCCTTTGATGAGGATACGGATGACAGCGGAGTCCAGCTGAAGGCCGAACTGGAGGAAGAAGACGCGGATGATATGACAGCAGAGGAAGGAGAACCATGGAACAGAAAATAGCAAATGATCGTTTTCTCGCCCTTTCCAGGATATGTTTGAATAACTGGCACTATATAACGAAAAGGACTCTGTCCTTTAATGATGAAATCAACTTTTTCACCGGACATTCCGGCAGCGGCAAGTCCACTGTCATAGACGCCATGCAGATTGTGCTCTACGCCAATACGGACGGCCGGGGCTTCTTCAACAAGGCTGCTGCCGATGACTCTGACCGCAGCCTGATTGAATACCTAAGAGGTATGGTAAATATCGGCGACAACAACGAATTTTCCTATCTGCGCAACCAGAACTTCTCCTCCACCATTGTGTTGGAGCTGAAACGAAGCGATACGGGCCAGTGCCATTGCGTGGGAATTGTCTTTGATGTGGAGACCGCCACCAATGAGATATCCCGCCGCTTCTTCTGGCACAAAGGCCCCATGTGGGACAATGGCTACAGGGGCGGGAAGCGGACCATGTCCATCGTGGAAATAGAGGACTATCTTCAGGCCAATTACAACAGGGAGGAGTATTTCCTGACCTCCCACAACGAGCGTTTCCGCCGGATACTCTATGATTCCTACCTGGGCGGCCTGGACTCCGAAAAATTCCCCCTTCTCTTCAAGCGGGCCATCCCGTTCAGAATGAACATCAAGCTGGAGGATTTTGTTAAGGAATACATCTGCATGGAACAGGACATCCATATCGAGGACATGCAGGAAAGCGTCATGCAGTACGGCCGCATGAGAAAGAAAATCGAGGATACATGTGCGGAAATCCAATCCTTAAAACAGATTGAGGACCGATTCCAAAGCTATGCTGACAAGGAACAGCAGCTCAAAAAATCTTCCTATTTTGTGCAGAAACTGGAGATTCTGCAGCTTCAGTCAGAGGTCCGCACCCTGGCCCACAAGGCAAAGCTGGCGGGAGAGGATCTGGAAAAGCAGATCCAGGCCAGAAGCTCCGTGGACGAACAGATTGGAGAACTGACCCGGCAGAGCGACGAGCTGCTGCGCCGTATTGCCTCCACTGGGTACGAGGAACTTAAAAACCAGCTTAAGAGCCTGAATGAACTGCTGGAACAGCTGGGAAAAAGCGAGGCCAGGTGGCAGCAGGCCACAGATGCCTTAAAGCGCTGGGAAGAAGAGGACATCACCTCCAACCAGACTCTTTGGGATATAGAGGAATTTGAAAACCGCACTATTGATCTGGAGACATTGGAACGCCTGAAAAAATCCATGGCATCCATGCGCTCAGACACGGAAAAGCAGCATCAGGAGGCGTCTTCCGCACTCAGGGAGCTCAAAAAGCAGGAAAAGCAGACAAGGGATGAACTGGAAAAGCTTCGTTCCGGCAGCAAAGCCTATCCCAAATACCTGGAGAATGCCCGGAGCTACATCCAGCGCCGCCTCCTGGAGGAAACGGGTAAGAGCGTGGATGTGCATGTGCTGGCCGATCTGCTGGATGTAAAGAGAGATGAGTGGCGCAGCGCAGTGGAGGGCTATCTGGGAAATAACAAATTAAATCTGGTGGTAGCTCCAAAATACGCCAGGACCGCCCTGGAAATCTACGGGGAACTGGATAAAAAGGAATACTTCAACGTGGCTGTGCTGGACACGGAAAAGGCATCCCAGAACCAGCCCCAGGTACAAAAAGGCGCCCTCTCAGAGGAAGTGACTGTGAGGGAATCCTACTTAAGGCCCTATATGGACCTGCTCCTTGGCAGGGTCATCAAGTGCGATACCATAGATGAATTAAGGGAATGCCGTATCGGCATCACCAGCGGCTGCATGCTCTACCACACCTTCCGCCTGCAGCACATCAACCCGGATAACTATACTAAATTCGCCTATATCGGCAAGGACAGCGTCCGGAGACGTATCCGTCTTTTGGAGCAGGAGCTGGCGGCCCTGGATGAAAAGAAAAAGCCATTGGAGGAGACGGTCAGGGAAGCCCATAGAATCCTGGCGCTTCCCTGGCTCTCGGCTGAGCCCCCGGAATACATGGACTGGCTGAAGGACATAAACAGCTATAAGGCCAAGGAGCGTGAAAAGAAAAAGCTGATACAGAAGCTGGAGCTTTTAAAGGAGCAAAATGTGGACCAGTTAGAACGGGACCGCCAGGCGGTCATCACGCTCTGCGACGGCAAAAAGAGGGAGAGGGACAGCCTGAATGTACTCATCCGCGATAAAGAGCGGGAGATAGAAGGATACCGGAATAAGTCCATTGACAGCCAGTCCGTTCTCACGTCAAAGGAACGGGAGTTAACGCAAAATCCTGACTATGACAATGAACTGACAGCCTATCTGTCCTCCAGGGATACGGTGCGCTATGACAGGGAAAAGGAAACCTATACTGTCAGGTGCAGCAAGCTGTCTGAGGCCAGGGAAGCAGCCTTTCAGGAGCTTCTGACGGTCAGGACCAGCTATATCCGGACGTATCCCAACCGCAATTTCCCGGTAAACGCCAGAGACAACGCTGTCTATGATCACCTTTTAAGCGCCCTGAAATGCGACAATCTGGAAGAATACAAGCAGAAAGCCACGGAACAGGCCAAATCCGCGGTAGAGCATTTCCGGGATGACTTCATGTATAAAATCCGCAGCGCAATCCGGGAGGCTCTGATCCGCAAGGATGAGCTGAACCGCATCATCAGCCGCCTGGATTTCGGAAAGGACAAGTACCAGTTTATTATTGGCCGCAACAAAGGACCTGACGGCCGATTCTACGATATGTTTATGGATGATTCACTGGATATCAATCCGGCGGACCTCAATTATTCCTATGAAAACCAGATGGACCTGTTTACCATTGAGCATGAAAAGCAGTATGGGGATTTGATGAATGAACTCATCAGCATTTTTATCCCCCCGGAAAACGCCGCCCCGGATCAGATGGACGAGGCATGGCGGAACATGGATAAGTATTCAGATTACCGCACCTACCTGTCCTTTGACATGCAGCAGCTCATACAGAATCAGGATGAGGTTATCAAAATCCGGCTGAGCAAGATGATTAAGAAGAATTCAGGCGGAGAAGGCCAAAACCCGCTGTATGTGGCCCTTCTGGCCAGTTTTGCCCAGGCCTACCGCATCAATCTGCCCTCCAAGGTGGAGCGCAATCCAACCATACGGCTGGTAGTACTGGACGAAGCGTTTTCCAAGATGGACGGGGAGAAGGTGGCCAGCTGTATTGAATTGATCCGCGGACTTGGGTTCCAGGCCATCATCAGTGCCACCAATGACAAAATCCAGAATTACGTGGAAAACGTGGACAAGACCTTTGTCTTTGCAAACCCCAACAAGAAGTCCATATCCATCCAGGAATTTGAACGGGAGCGTTTTGTGGAGCTGATGCAGGATGAAGAAGATAGGAATGAGTTTGCGGATACATAATAGAGAACGTCATTATGAGAAAGGGATGGGAAGCCTTTTATGAACGCACCGCTGGAATGTATTATCCGAAAATGCGAGAACAGCACTGTGGACTGGAAGGAGGGCATGAGCGGAAACCGCTCCGTCATATTCAGGGAACAGGATTTTAAAGAAACAGGAAAACAGGACTTTATGAACCAGCTTATGAAGCTGGAAAAGGAGGGGCTGCTGAAGGTCAAATGGTATCAGTACGGAACCGAGGCAGAAAAGGTATGGTACCGCCTGGAACAGATGGAGACTATATACCAACGTCTGGGAAAAACACCGAAGTTCAAGCGTGTCAATGCACTGAAAGAAGAGGTGGACCGACAGCTTGCTTTGATACAGAGCCAGTGGATACGCAGCTATTACCAATCCTTTCTCCAGAGTCTGGATAAAGGAGATGTTCCAAAGGCACTGGATACCCCGAAGCGGGAACTGCTGTTTACCTGTTTCAAGGCCATAGATTGTCTGCAGGAACCAGTCTATAAAAGGATTTTCAGCAAAAAATATCTGGGAAATTCCAAAGCCTTTGAAAATCACCTGCAATCCAAAATCCTATCTGCCGCCAGGGTTTATCTGGACACGGTAAATGATGACATGGATGACTGTCAGGTGCTGGACCAGCTCCTGATTAACGGCTATGCCCAAGAGTTAGCCGTGAAAGGAAACCTGGTCATTGAACTGGAAGGAAACAAGATAAATCTTTCCCTGTTTCCCTGCGGGTTTGTCTTTAACAACCAGACACTCAGGAAAGCATCTATCCCACCGGAACAGTCCGTTACCAAGGTGATTACAGTGGAGAATAAAGCGAATTATGAAAGCATGCCCTATGAGGAAGGGACTCTAATCATATATTCACACGGATACTTTTCACCGGATGAGCGTGCATTCCTGATTCATCTGGAACGGGTTCTGTCCAGCATCCGGACTTCCTGCGGGACGACCTATCTCCACACCGGCGACTTGGATTATGGAGGAGTCAAGATATTTCAATATATTAAGAAACGCATCTTCCCAAATCTGCAGCCGTATCTCATGGATACACAAACGCATGAACAGTATAAGGCTTACGGTGAACCCATAGAAACCAGTAAACTGGAAAAATTGCAGCGGACCACCGAACCGCTCCTTCAGCCCCTCATAGACAAAATCTGTGCTGAAAAACAGGTGATAGAGCAGGAATCTTTCCTGTTTTGAACTTATATTTATACAAAAAACTAAAAAAAGTTTGCAAAAAATCTTAAAATGGAATAAAATAGTAAAAATATCACTTTTACAGGAGGAATTTTATAAGAGAAAATCAAACAGTCGAAAGGAGAGGTTCTGCATGATTGAAACAAAGGAATTTATGGACAACTTGAGCCAGTGGTCAGACATTTGTCTGAGTGATGAGAGGATTGATTTGGAGCTGTATGAAAAGTACGACGTGAAGCGGGGGCTCCGTGATAAAAACGGAAACGGTGTGGTAGCGGGTCTGACGAAGGTGTCCAAAATCGAAGCCAACAAAGTAGTGGATGGAGTAAAGGTCCCCTGCGAAGGAAAACTATTTTACAGAGGTTATAATATCTATGATTTGATTGGCGGTGTAG
>ENA-OQCB01000100-OQCB01000100.1-human-gut-metagenome-genome-assembly--contig:-NODE-100-length-40578-cov-8.132605_pt1 | contig 40578 bp, 44 predicted proteins | sample MGYA00242493_ERZ504568 | MGnify/ENA primary metagenome ERZ504568 (study PRJEB26092, sample SAMD00036229) | human gut metagenome | host: Homo sapiens | study: EMG produced TPA metagenomics assembly of...
TGTTAGATTACTACACCGAAAGGTGTGTTACTTGTTAAGTTGATTGAACCGCCGTGTACGGAACCGTACGCACGGTGGTGTGAGAGGTCGAAATTTCTGCGAAAGCAGAAATTTCTCCTACTCGATTCTTTATTTTACAAGGAATTTTCGCTGCCGGGAAAAGCCGGACAACCCTTATCCCCAGATAATTAACAAAGATATCCACAAGTTATCCACATTATCCACCATCGGATATCCGGAGCTGTGCCATGGCCATTCTATCTGTCATTTTTATTACGGTTCTCTTTCATTTTCCACCTGCCCATTGACCCTCAAAAGGGAAGGTCTTAAAATGTAGCTATGAAAAAACTGAATGAAACAGAGGGTGTGAAGATGGAAAAGGCGCTGGAGGAGAAAACAGGAGGATATCTCATAGGCGACGTGGCCCAGATGGTCGGCCTCAGCAGGGATGCCCTGCGTTTTTATGAGAAAAAGGGGATCATCCGCGCAGATAAGAAGGAAAACGGATACAGATATTATTCAGAAGCTGATATCTACAGATTGATGTATATACTTTACCACAGAAAGATGAATACCAGCCTGGAAGAAATCGGAGGTCTCATGAGCGGACAGAACTCCACATCCGCTATGAGACAGCATGTCAGGCAGCGCATGGCTGAGGAGGAGGAAGCCTTAAGGCGGCACAACCAGGCAATCATGAGGCTTAAGCTGGTGGAAAAGGATATAAGCCGTATAGAGGCGTGCATGGGCAGGTACTCCATAAGGAAATTCCCCAAAGCATATGTGATGGCCAACTGTTCGGACCTGCAGGAGGGGTTAAGAACGTGGTTTAAGCTGTCCTCCACTATTCCGGGACTGGATATGGCTTATTTTTATAATGTACTTACCTACACAGGACAGGATCTGGAGGAAAAGGGAACCCAGCTCCTGCTATATGAGGAACTGGATAAGGGGCTGGGCCAGGAGTTTGACCGGAGTCTGTATTCTATGACTGAGGAGCCGGAATGCATCTATACCATTATTGAATCAGAGTATACTCTTCCGGCTTTTGACATGATTCATAAGATGGTCCAGTGGGCCCATAAGCATGGTCTGGATCCCACGGAGCGCATATACGCCAATAATATGACTTCCTTTTTCGCAAAGGACAGGACTACATATTGTCTGGAAATCTATATGCCTTTTAAGAGGATTGCGTCACCGGTATGATACGGGCAGGGGTTCTTACCCGTATCTTTATCCCTGCCCGTTATCAGCCAGTGTTTCCTTGCCGCTGTCCTTATCCTCCTTGCGAATGCCGAAATTATGTATGAAGTCAATCATAAAGGAGGATACGGTCACTGTTATAAGTGAGTATACGATACGTCCTGCCGGGATATACGACAGGGACAGCACCAGCACGGATACGTCCGTCAGCAGGTATGCCCTGGATATACGGCAGCCCGTAGCCTTGGAGATGACCAGGGCCAGGGCATCGTCCCCGGCGCAGGAAGCTCCCTGGCGGACCACAAGGCCGCAGCCGGTACCGATGAAGCATCCGCCTGCCAAAGCCGCCAGAAGGGGGTAATCAGCCAGACTTGGAAGTACCGGGGGAAACAGTTCCCAGAGCCGGAAGAATCCGGCCATACATAAGGTTGCAAAGACGGAGGTCTTAAGGAATTCCTTGCCCAGGAAACGAAAGCCCAGAGCATAGCTTAAGGCGTCCAGCACAGGTGACAGTATGGAAGATGACATGCCAAACCAGAAATGAAAGAGCAGTATCAGTCCCAGAATACCTCCCTCCGTTATATCCGCCTGCTGGTGGATATTGTAGATGCCAAAGGTGGTAATGGCTGTACCGAGGATGATGGATAACACAGTCCTTGAGGGAAAGGTTAAGGATAATTCCTGTACAGCGCGGCAAGCCAGCTTCTTCAGCTGCTTCATAATAAAACGTCCTTTCTGTAAATGGGTTATAAAACCGGTTAGGGGCGGTCCGGGAATCCAAGGGATTCCGGGCCGCCCTGTTATGTTGTAGTACCAGTATACCTCATGTACCCCGGGGGCTGTCAAGGGGAGACTTCATCCAACCGGAGATTCAACCGTAAAACCAACCGTAAATTCAACCATAAATTTAATTAAAGACTCAGACTGTTATCAGTCCAGCTTTTCCGTGCCGGAATCCACGATTCTGCCCTTGCTGTCCGTCTTATAGTACACATCGTCGGAATCCTTTACGTTCTTCTTGTTCTTTACCAGCTTGCCGGATGTGCTGATGAGGTAAGTCTCATCCTTATAGGTTACGGGCTGATACTTGGTGCCTTCCTCGGCTTCCAGCCTTCTGCCCTTCACATAGATGGAATCACCGTCAATGCCGTCGGTTCCCGCGCCCTTTTTGCTGCCGGATTTCTCAAAGCTGTAGTAATATTTGTCGCCGTCAATTTCCATGGTCATGGTGCCTGTTTTCATGGCTCCTTCCTTAGGGGAATCTCCGAAATAATATACAAATACGCCGTCCTCGTCCTCATCCGGAATTTCATCCACGTCCTCAATTTCCTCAGCAGATCGGATGGTCTTTCCGTTCGCCTCAAATTCAATGCGGTAGAGGCCCTGAAGCATTTTCCCGTTTACATCAAAGCCATAGTACTGCCCGTTGATTTTTTTGATCTGGGGCGTTACCAGGCTGCCGTTTGACTCTGCGTAGAACCAATGGGCCTCATCATCGTCGTGTGCCTCCGGGTCCACATCCTCGCTGGGAACGGTCTTGAACCAGCCTGTGGACATCCAGCACTCTTCCTCAGTGTTATAGTATTGTTCACGGTAGAGGAGGAGGCGGTGCCGGGATTATTATACCATTCAAAGTGGGCCGCGCCGTTTTCGTCAAAACGGTATTTCCGTCCGTTGATTTTCTTGGAGTCGTTGTCCACGGTTTTTTTGCCGTTGGTGGAAAAATAAAACCAGTAACCGTCTCCTTCCCTGTCGTCATCCTCGTCATTTACAGCCGGAATGTACTTCCATCCTGTGGCCATGCGGCCGTCGCCGTTATCGCTGCAATAGTACATGCCGCTTTTCCAGGCATCGTCATCGGTCAGCATTTCCCCGCTCTCGTCAATCCATCCGTAGAGCATGTGTCCTTCGTCGTCAAAGGTAAACTTGGCCTGGCCGGTGGAGGTGGGGAGGGTGACGAATTTCACATTGTCACTGCTGCCGGATTTCTTTACAGCCTTGCCGTTGGACTGGAAATAGTACCACTATTCATCCGGCTCGTCTGAGCCCGAGTCTTCATTTTCAATGGAGCGCCACTGGTTCGTGACCATTGCTCCGGCTGAGTTGACATAGAAATAATTGTCATCGTCCTCAATCAGCTGGTTTTTGGCCATGATTCCGTCAGAATCCAGATAGAACCAGTTGTTGCCGGACTTCTTGAATACATCGGTGGCCTTGCTCCCGTCGTTGTTATAATAGACCCATTCGCCGTTTTCCTCAGCCCATCCAGTGGCCGCAAATGATACCAGCGCGCTTCCCATGGTCAGGGCCATGGCTGCACATGGAATCAGAAACCATTTTGTCTGTCTTTTCATAATCATGTCTCCTTTCAGTCTGCCATTCAGTTCATTGATTTCAGGATGCTCACCTTAATTGTCTTTTTGGGGGATGCGGCTGCCGTTTCGCCGGAGCTCTGGCCGGCGCCGCACGTTGTCATCACTGACATGGTGAGAATATACTATGGAGCCGCTCCAGGGTCAATAGAAGTTATGTAAACATAAAGAACCGTAAATTTAACGCAATCCGGTGTAATAATTCTTACGGAGAAGGGGCAATTATGAATATTTGGAAAACGGCTGTGACCGATGGTGCAATCCAGGCATCAAAGGAGGCGGTGACGCTGTGCATCACCATGCTGTGCGTCATGACTCTGTGGACCGGGGTACTGGAGATCGGGCACCGCTCCGGATTGGTGGACCAGCTGGCAGGAAGAATGGGACCAATACTCACCTTCCTTTTTCCAAGGCTGGACCCGGACGGAGAGGCAAGGAAGCAGATAAGCGTCAATGTGACTGCCAATATACTGGGACTGGGGTGGGCCGCCACGCCGGCCAGGCTTAAGGCCATGGAGGAGCTGAAAAAGGTGGAGGAGGAGCGCAGAAAGGGAGGCGCGGCCGGGCGGAAAGATACGCCAGGACAAGAAGATACGGCCGGGCAGAGAGCTGCGGCCAGACAGGCGGGGACTGCCAGCAATGAGATGTGTACATTTCTCATTATCAACATATCCTCCCTGCAGCTTATACCCATGAACATGATTGTGTACCGGAGCCAGTACGGAAGCGTGAATCCTACTGCCATTGCGGGTCCGGCCCTGGCGGCTGCCTTTATCAGCACAGTGGTTGCGGTGATATTCTGTAGGGTCATGGACCGGTAGGTGCGGGCGGTGCATTGAAGCATGACGAAAGAAACGCTATACCGGATACAACAGATGAAGGGAGGCTGTGGGAACGGTTCTATGCGAAAACATATCCCACAGCCTGATTTAATAATGTATAACGTTGTCCGAATTCTGAATTGCCGCAATTATTTTCTGTGCTTCTGCTGAAGTAAAGTAATTCCAGGTTGTATCCGGAACTATCTTTTTTAAATCTTCCCATTGCATATTTTTTATATACTGACGCACTGTTGATGCACTGATAATTGTTCCTTCCTTTTCTTTTCTCGGTACCACAATGCAGTCAATATCTTTTTTCTTCAGTTCTTCCTTCATAATCCGGTTATAAATCCCCGTCACCTGACTGAAAGGTTCTTCACCTACATATCTGCGACAGATCTGCAGTTCCCGGGCTATCTGAAAAAACACTGCCAAATCAAGTCTGGCATGACCTTCTATAACCGTTTCCTCATCCTTTAGAAAATAACTTGGAAACGTAGCATTGCTGATGATATACGGACCGCTTTCATGCACCACTGCATTTGGAAGATGTGCCACACCCTCCTGCACCAGCTTCTTCCGAACCGCAAACGGTACCAGACTTGCATCTTCACTGACTACAAACAAATGCACAATATCATTTTCTTCTGCCGCTTTTTTCCACCAGATATTGATGTCCCAGCGTAAAAGGATTGGCATTCATCACAATCGCTGCTGCTTTTTTGCTCTCAAAGACAGGTTTTTCCAGCTTTTTTAAATAATCACGAAATCCCGTCCGACGGTTTTCCATAAATACAACACGGTTGTCTGCCCTTGCAATCTCATAAAAACCAAGATCCCCGAAAAATTTTGCTGAATCACATTTCGTATAAAGAAACAGATGATAATTTCCCCGTTCGAACTGAATCTGAATCAGATGACTCACCACCTGGTTCAGCAGTCCTTCTCCCTGATGATCTTTGCTGACTGCAAAACAACGTAAGGTATTTCCAAAGCAGCTTCCTGTTGCAACAGGATTATAGTCATCATCATATAAACAGCATGTATAATCCAGATTTTTATCCAAAGTGATTCCTTCTTTTTCCAGTAGCGCTTTTACCTGTTTTACTCCCCGATGGTCATTTGGATAAATCTGTGAAATCACAAATCCCATAATCTATTGCTCCTTTAAGAAATACAAAAAATATGTAAAGGCCAGCAGGTCCGCGCTTCCTCCGGGCGAAAGATTTTTACTGATAAATGCCCTGTCAAGAATCTCCAGCATATCTTCCTCCGGATAAGGATTTCTTTCCAGAATTTCTTTTATTTCTTCTGTCACCTGAAGCTGAGTTTCCCGATTGCTTCGCGCAATCAGATTTGTATCTACCGTAGATACCATCAATGCCAACAAAGCTGCGCACCCTGCCTGTTCCAGAGATAAGCCTTTTTTCAGTCCTCTTTCCAGAGCCGGTAATCCAGCCTCCATAACTGCGGGAAACCCTTTTTCCGCTTGACCGCGGATTCCCGTGATTCCATATTTTACATACAGTTTTTCTCCTGTTGTTCCGGCATTCTCTTCTGTCACTTCCCGAAAATCATGTTCAACAATTCCTTTTGTCATCGCCGCACATTCTCCCAATACAACTTTTACATTTTTCCATTTTTCTCGGGGAAGACGACCAAGAGCACCACAAAGTATTCCAATAGAAAACAACGCACCTTTATGTGTATTTACACCATTTGTAGCCTGATTCATATCATAACCGGCAATTTTTCCTGCCCAGCGCAGTCTGCGAAAGGTTTCTTTTGGAGGTTCCTGGGCTGTTTCCATTCCCATCTGTGCACACTTCTGAAAATAGGGCCACAAAGAAGCTGCACTGGACATAAAAGTAAAGCAGTCCATATCTTTATGACTTCCGCTGTTTCTCCGATCCACAAGCCCCGGTTTCGGAGTAGTGCACACTTCATACAACAGGCTTCTGCAAGCCAGTTCCGCAATCCTCCGGCTATCCTGCTCCTGAAATTCCTTCAGCAGGAGTTCCTTTGTGGTCTGCTCAAGCTCTGCAACAGAATGGGTTCTGCTTCTGGCACATTCCTTCGCCGGGTTACCACAGAGCAGACAGGTTCTGGGACTTTCGCCGATTTCCATACGCTCTATATGAGTACCGTTTTCATCAAGAACATCCATATCAAAGAGACGCCCAACCGACAGATTATTTTCTATTTCCACTGTTATTTTTTTTATCTCCACAGCATTGCCTTTTACACAATAATAACATACATTTCCCGTATTTTCGCAATAACATTCCTGATGCAGACATTCTATTCCGGCACTGACAAGCTGATGTCTTAAAATATCACAGCCATATTCAAACGCCCGGTATATTAACCTGTTATTTTTGACCGGTCCGGCAATATTCATAGTAAAGCAGATCAGAACAGAAGCATATTTCTGCTGCAAAGAAAGCTGGCGATGCACACGCAATTCTCTTGCATCCAGCATTTCCATTAGTGAAACTTCTTTTCCTGTCATTTTGTCGTCTCCTTTTTCACATTGTTTCCGGTTTCTTATTTGTGCAGAGGGTCCGATAGGAAGCCGGACCACTCTGCTTTTAGTAACAGATACGATTTAAACTATTCTGCAAATTCAAATGGTTTGAGCTGGCGAACCACATCCATAATTGTGCCGTCACGTACTTCAATTATACCTACTACACGGTCTGCGAACTGAACCTTTTCCGGTTCTCCGACAATAGAATATGCGATGCCGCGCAATTCCTGGATCGTCTTTAACGGAATACAATCTGCTGCCTTCAACGCTTCCGGCAGGTCCGGTCCGCGCGGATTAACAGCCACACCATAATCTGTAACCACAATATCAATGCTTTCTCCCGGTGTTGTAACAGTGGTAACATCAGAACAGATTGTCCATAGGTTTTGTCAGGCCGCCTACACCTGTCTGATAGGAAAGACCATCTTTAAAATAAGGAGTATTGGCAACTACCTGCGTACAGTATTCCGCCATCAGAAGCTTTCTCTGATCTGTTGTCGGTTTTGCCGCTCCTGTTGCAATTTTTGCAGGATCACCGATTTCATCAACAACACATATATAATCCACTCTCTGCATCGGTATATGTGCCGGATAATTCGGAAACGGCACAAGACAGCCCGTAATCGCAGCTGCTTTATCTGCATGAATGTGCGCTTCACCTGTAATTATGGCTCTTATACGACCACCATGGGAACGCATGATAGCAAGACCTTTCAGCTTTCCCTGTGAGATAGCTTCGCCGATCGCGCCACGCACACCTGATGATTCAATAGAGGAAAAACCGGCGGAGGGATTCGTCAATGGTATAGACAAGATGCCGATGGGTACAGAGGATTAATTTAAAAGACATAGCGGTAGACCTGTCGTCGGAATACTTTGCCCCGCAAGTGGGACAAAACTTGGAGCGACAACGGAAAGGAACGAACGTAAGATTTCCGCAATGAGGGCAGCCATATATGGCGCCACCGTAAGATGGCTCCCCATAGTTGATGACCTTTTCGATGTTTTCCATGACAACAGGTCCGGGTTTAATATCATATTCAATAATCTCGTAATAGTCTTTAAGCATCTTCTGTATTATATTCATGAGATTATTATGAGACAAAATGACACAAAAAACAAGTCCTAATTCCCCTCATGAATGAGGGGATGGCACTGAAAAAGTAGATAATACCGTCTGCGGAATTCCGGCAGCAGGATGGGCAGTACGTTCCTGCCCCTGCCAGGTGTGATGCCAATACGCAGTTTCCTGACATCCCCCTTTCTCAGTTCAGCCAGATTGGCTCCATTGACACTGGGCTTGCTCTGGCTGGCCAGGGATATGGGGTCTGCTTTGCCAGCAGTTTCAGAATCAAAGGGCATGAGGCTTACCCTCATATCCATGTGCTGTCTTTTGGGAAAGAACGGGTGTGCTGGGACTTTATCGCGGCCTTCCGCAAGGACTTTCAGCTGCAGGAGGCAGCCAGGTTTTTAGTGGACAGTATGAAAGAATTATGACAGGACTATAAAGGCAATGCCCCCGCGCTTCACACGGAGAGCTGCGGGCATTTTTATGGCCGGAACAGGATTCTTAATGATTTTTAAGATAAAGCCTTTCTGCATTTAAGATTCCCCGGTTATGATGAAGTCAGAAACAAGGAAATCGGGAACAAAAAATAAATCAATGATATACAAGGAGGTTTTGGGGAGTATGGAGATTCGCAAACCAGCCGTGGCAGGGACACTGGAGTCCAGTGACTGCCAGGTCACCGTGGAGCCGGGAGAGGGAAATATTGAGTTCGCGCTTGAGAGCGCTGTCATCAACCAGTACGGAAACCAGATTAAGAGAGTGGTCATGGAGACACTGGAAAATCTGGGCGTGAAGGATGTGAGGATTGCTATTGTGGACAAGGGCGCTCTGGACTGCACCATCAGGGCCAGGGTGGAAGGCGCGGTGTTCCGTGCGGCCGGACAATATGACAATCTGCCGTGGGGAGGTGCCATCCGATGATAAATACAGGTAAAAAGAGGCTGAGAAGGACCATGATGTTCCTCAATGCCCAGAAGCCGGGACTGATTAAGGACCCGTATATCTACAGGCCGGACTCCATCATGCTGGATTTGGAGGATGCCGTGGCTGAGAACCAGAAGGATGCGGCCAGGTTTTCACTGTATCATGCCCTTAAAACCATTGATTACCGGGGATGCGAGAGGGTGGTGCGCATAAACGGACTGGACACTCCCTACTGGAAGGAGGATATCCGGTGCGCGGTGGCCGGCGGCTGTGACGCTATCCGCATTCCCAAGACAGAACGGCCCGAGGATGTGAGGACAGTGGAAGGCCGTATTGGGGCAGCGGAAAAGGAATTCGGCATTCCGGAGGGCCGTACCTTAATCATGGCGGCTATCGAGTCGGCCAGGGGGGTTATGAAGGCCCTCGATATATGCGAGGCATCGGAGCGGCTTTTCGGTATTGCCCTTTCGGGCGGGGATTATACAAAGGACCTTCAGACACATATTACAGGGACGGGAATCGAGCTTATGGGCGCCCGCCAGAACATGATTATAGCTGCCAGGGCAGCGGGGGTGCAGTGTTTTGACACGGTTTACACCAATCTGGACGATATGGAAGGGTTCCGCAGGGATGTGGAGACCATACATCTCATGGGATTTGACGGAAAATCCATTATTAATCCCAGGCAGATAACCATTGTCCATGAAATCTTTACGCCCACCCCCAAGGATATCATCTTTGCGGAAAAAGTGGTGAAGGAGATTGACGACAAGAAAGCCAGGGGAATCGGCGTGTTTACGGTTGACGGTAAGATGATTGACATAGCATTTTATGACGGCGCCAGGAGAATCATTGCACTGGCTAAGGCATCCGGCGTGTATAAGGGGGATTTGTAAGATGATGAATGCGGTTGGACGGGATATACCCGAGGAAATATTAAGGCAGACAGGCAAGGAGGTGTTTCAGGGAGTCCACCATTTTGACGGGTACACCTATAAGAAACACGGCCCCATGACACAGTGCGTCATTAACTCCGGCGGCAGCAAGCTGGTGGAAAGCATCCATGAGGTACTGGTAAAATGCGGCATTCGGGACGGCATGACGCTTGGATTCCATCACCATTTCCGGGAAGGTGACTTTGTGGTCAACATGGTCATGGAGGAGGTCCATAAAATGGGAATCAGGGATATCACTATCTGCGCCAGCTCCCTGGGCAAGGCCCATGACCCCATTGTGCCCTATATTGAGGACGGCACCATTACCAATATCCAGTCATCGGGCGTCCGGGGAAAGGTGGGGGAAGCCATATCGGAGGGAAAGCTTAAGGGGCTTGCCGTCATGCGGTCCCACGGCGGCAGGGTGAGGGCCATTGAGACAGGGGAAACCGTCATAGATATTGCCTTTATCGGAGCGCCTACCTGTGATGATTACGGCAACTGCCGGGGGATTGGCGGCAAAAGCGACTGCGGCGTGCTGTCCTATGCCATGGTGGATGCATTCCATGCGGATAAAGTGGTGGCCATCACGGACTGCCTTGTGCCCTTCCCTAATTTTCCGGCCCATATCAGCATGACAAAGGTGGATTATGTGGTTGTGGTGGATGCCATCGGCGACCCTGAGAAGATAGCCACCGGGGCAGCCAAGCCGACCACGGACATGAGGAAGCTGATGATGGCGGATTACTGCACCAGGTTTGTGGTCAATACCCCCTATTTTAAGGACGGGTTTTCTTACCAGACAGGGGTGGGGGGAGCTTCCATCGCCTCTACCATCTCCCTTGCCAAGGTCATGAAGGAGAGGAATATCCGAATGAGGTTCGGGGTGGGCGGACTGACAAAGCCCATGTGTGACCTGCTGATTAACGGCCAGGCGGATTGTCTGTTGGATACCCAGGACTTTGACCTGGATGCAGTGGAAAATTTAAAGGATTTAAAGCATTTCCGCATATCGGCAGGAGCCTATGCCGACCCCTTCAACAAAGGGGCCGTGGTCAATAAGCTGGATTTTGTGATTCTGGCAGCCCTGGAGGTGGACGTGAATTTTAACTGCAACGTGGTGGTTGGCTCTGACGGAGTCATCACAGGAGCCCAGGGCGGCCATCCTGACACGGCGGCCGGTGCAAAGTGCACCATTGTTATCACACCCCTGCTCCAGGGCAGGATACCGGCAGTGTGCACCCAGGTGACCACGGTCACAACGCCGGGAGAGAGCATTGACGTGGTTATTACGGATTACGGCATTGCCATCAATCCCCTCAGACAGGATTTGATTGAGTGCATGAAGGATGTGGACCTGCCTTTTAAGACCATCGGAGAGCTGAGGGACATTGCCTACTCCATAGTGGGCGAACCGGAAAAGGTCCGGTTTACAGATAAGGTGGTGGGAATCATCGAAAGCCGGGACGGAACCATCATGGATGTGGTGCGGCAGGTGAAGAAGTTTGAATTTGCGGAAGAATGAGTCTGCGGAAGAATGAGTCTGCGGAAGAATGAGTCTGCGGAAGAATGGGTTTGCGGAAGAATGAGTTTGCAGAAACGTAATTACAGAAACAGCAGATGAAAATGGCCTGAACCGGGGACCGCTGGGCGGAATCTGGTTCAGGCCGTCTGTCTGTTTATCTGTCTGTCTATTTATAAGGTTACGGAACAAACCGGTACCCCAGGCCCCGTACCGTCATGATATGGGCCGGTTTCTGGCGGTCCTCCTCAATCTTTGAGCGGAGACGGTTGATATAGACCATGATGGCGTTGTCGTCCACGGCAATGGTATTGCCCCACACATGCTCATATATCATCTCTTTGGTGAATACCTGCCCCGGGTGCTTCATGAACAGAAGCATAAGGCTGCTCTCCTTGGATGAGAGGAAGATTTCCCCGCCGTCCTTATAAAAACGCATGGTGGATGTATTGTATGAAAAGGGTCCGCACTCCAGCTGGTCCGGGCTGTCAGAGGACAGGTTCCTGCTGCGTCGGATTAGCGCCTTGACCTTGGCGCCCAGCACCAGGGGGCGGAAGGGTTTGGTGATGTAGTCGTCCGCTCCGATGGAAAGGCCGTAGAGGGAGTCGTAGTCTTCGTTGCGTCCGCTGACAATCATTACAGGGGTCTTGATACCCTGGCTCCGCAGGGCCCTGATGACCTCAAAGCCTTCCATGTCCCCCAGCATCACATCCATGAGAATTATGTCATAGGCATGGTCTTTAAGGAGATGCAGGGCGGCCTGCCCGCTGTCCGCCACAGTGGTTTCCAGGTCATTGCTGTGCATTACCTTTTCCAGTAGTTTGCAGATGGACGGGTCATCGTCCACAATCAATACTTTGTCAGCCATAGTTCCCCCCAGAATCTTTTGTTTCCTTGTTTGTTTTTTGATGTAAAATTATTATAATATTAAGGTGGGGACAAGTCAATAAGGGAGTCATTTTACATCATAAGGGGTAGTTTATGAAAGAGAAGAAAAAAGACAGGCAGAGGAACGGATACCTGGCTGCCGCCGCCGGTCTGCTGTGCGCAGTGCTGCTGGCCCTGACCTTTGCCGGGGTCAGTGTGTGGAATGAATATAAACAGTCCATCATAGACAACCAGAAGCAGCAGATGCTTCTGACCGCCCAGAGCCTGGCGGACAATCTGCAGGTGCTGATTGAGGAATATAAGGCGGACCTGGAGGCTCTGGACGGCATGGCTCTCAGGAGGACTGAGGGGGATGGGGAGCCGGACTGGACCGTGTTCCAGGAGTATGCCCGCGCCCATCATGCATTTGTCTATGACATCATGCTGGAAAATGGGGACGGAGAGGTGGTGCGGAGCATGAAGGGGCACAAGATTACCACCATCTATTCCGTCAGTGCGGTTGACAGCACCATGAAACTGTATCAGGCCAGTCTGGACAACGGGGGAAATTTATCTGATATTAAAGAAAAAGACCGGACACAACAATTCAATGTCTCTTGTTATTGACGGCCAGGCCTATTACCAGAGCATGATTTCCGGTATCCGCCTGGGGACCAACGGCTATGTGGTGGTGAAGGATTCCAGGGGAACCATCCTGATGCATCCGGACCGGGAACAATGGGGAATTGATGTCATATATGGACGGCGGCGCCTGTATCCGGATAAGGACCTGGCCAGTCTGGAGAATATGATAGACAAGCAGAACCAGAGACAGGAAGGTGTATCGGAGTATTATTCCTACTGGTGGACCGAGCCCGGGGCGCCAAGGGTAAAGAAGATAAGCGCCTACTCCCCGGCCCCCATGGGTCAGGACTTCCTGGTGGTCAGCGCTGTTATTGATTATGACGATATCTATATCCCCATTGCAGAGGGATTTTTAAAGCTGGTTATGGTGTTTTCAGGCATTATGGGGGCCGTTCTTCTTATGGTGGCTTACATGTTCCGTCTGGTGCTCCAGCGGAAAAAGGATACGGAGCAGATTGCCTATCTGACGGAGCTTAACCGCCTGCTGGAGGAAATGCACCAGAGTGAGGAGGCCATTGCCCATCAGCAGAGGCTCCAGATTATGGGGACCATGACAGGAGGCATCGCCCATGAATTCAACAACTTGCTTACGCCTATTATGGGGTATGCGGAGCTGCTTATGGCGGACCTGGATGAGGAATGCGAGGGATATGACAGTGCGTCAGAAATCTACGAAGCTTCGGTAAAGGCAAAAGAAATCATACAGCAGATATCCTCCCTCAGCAGGAAAAACATGGAGACAGCCTATAAGAACATGGGGGCGGAGCGGATGATGAAGCGCGCCCTGAAAATGGTCCGGTCCGTATGCCCGTCCAATGTGCACCTGGAAACAGACCTGGATTTCAGGGGAAAGTGCATTCTCGGAAACGAAACCCAGCTGAACCAGGTCATCCTGAATATATGCGTCAATTCCATTCACGCCATAGGCCGTGAGGACGGCCGGATTCTTGTAAGGGGCAGGACAGCCAAAAAAGGGGAGCTGGAGTGCGGATGTCCTGTACCGGTTTCAGGGACCTGGGATGAGTATGTGAGAATCGACATTGAAGACAATGGCTGCGGCATGAGCCAGGATGTGCTGAAGCAGATATTTGACCCGTTTTTTACCACAAAAAAGGGTGGAAAGGGAACCGGACTGGGGCTGGCCCTGGTGGAACAAATCGTCACCTCCCACAGGGGATACATATATGCGCAGAGCCAGCCGGGAAACGGCAGCGTATTCCATCTTTACCTGCCTGTCAATGAACAGACAGAACCGGATGGTGAGGAAACGGGGACGGAGGCCAGAGAGCCTGGGCTGCGGCTTCTCATTGCAGATGACAACCCCAAGGTGCTGGGGCTTCTGGAAAAGAACTTTCACCGCCTTAAGATACCGGTGGTGACGGCCATGGGATTTGAGGAGGCCGGGAAGCTTCTGAAGCCCCGTACCTTTGATGCTGTGGTGGCGGACCAGTACATGGAAGGAGGGAGCGCAGTGGATTTCTGTATGTCCATCCAGGGGCAGTATCCCGGCCTGATAAAAATTGTCATGGCGGACAAGGTGGACAAGGAGCTGGCGGAGGCCAGACAGAGGGGAATCATAGACGGGTACATTGATAAGCCTGTCTCAGACACCTCGATACTGAAAGCCCTCAGGAACTGCGGGCGGGAAATGGAAGCTTAACAATCATTCATATTCCTCTTAATCCGATTTAAGGGACCGGCCATAAGGGTGTAAGGTTGGGCGTTTATACTTGAATCATAAAATAAATGAGAAGAGGAGGAACAGACATGAGTGAGACTATGCTTGCATTGCTGGGCTTTGCAACCATTATCATGATTATTGTTTTGTTGCTGAAAAACGTTACGGTGCCGGCCATTGCATTCATCGGCGTGTCCACGGTGACAGCCCTGATTCTGGTGCTGACCGGTACATTTACGGTAAAAGAAATGGGGGGATTTATCAAGGCAGGCGTACAGGGGGTGCATTCCACCGCGGCCCTGTTCATTTTCTCGGTGCTGTTTTTCGGAATCATGACAGATGTGGGAATGTTTGACCGCATCATCAATGCCCTGATGAAGAGAGTGGGGCATAATGTGGTGGGGGTAGCCCTTATGACCTGTATCATTGCCATGATTGGACATCTGGACGGAGGCGGGGCATCCACCTTTCTGATTACCATTCCGGCCATGCTGCCTGTGTACAAGCGCCTGAAGATGCGCCCGACCACCCTTCTGCTGATTTGCGTGACCGCCATGGGCGTCATGAATCTTCTGCCTTGGGGCGGCCCTACCATGCGTACTGCCTCTGTGCTGGAGATAGAGTCCAATGTACTCTGGATGAGGCTTATGCCCATGCAGATTGTAGGTATCGGCATTGCGTTGTTTACTGCTGTGTTCTGGGGATTTGTGGAGAAGAAAAAGGGCGCGGGCATTGACAGCGGCCTGGCGGCGGATGACTGCGGGATTTCCGGGATTGCAGAGGAGGCAGGGGACCACAGCGATTTGGTCAGGCCGGGAATGTTCTGGTTCAATGTATGTCTGACCCTGTTCATCATTGTGTGCCTTATATGGCTTTCCGTGCCATCCTATTACACCTTTATGCTGGGATGCGTGATTGCGCTCCTGGTCAATTATCCCGGAGCCAGGCTTCAGAATAAAATCATCAAGTCCCATGCAGGGCCTGCCCTGATGATGGCCTCTACCATTCTGGCAGCAGGCGTGTTCCTGGGAGTGCTGGAGGACAGTGAAATCATGAACCATATGGCAAATGTGCTGGCGTCCTTCATACCTCAGTCCATGGGCAGGTTCCTGCCGCTTATCATCGGAGTGCTGTCCGTGCCGCTTACACTGATGTTCTGTACGGACTCTTATTTCTACGGGCTGCTGCCTGTGCTGATTGGAGTGGGGAACAAGTTCGGCGTGGACCCTGTACATATCGGCATTGCAATGGTGGTGTGCCGCAACTGCGCCACCTTCATCAGCCCGGTGGTTCCTGCTACCTTCCTGGGTGTGGGACTGGCCGGCGTGGAAATCAAGGACCACATCAGGACCTCCTTCTTCTGGATATGGGGCGTCAGCCTTGTGTGCATGGTGGCAGGACTGCTGTTAGGGGTGCTTTCCGTCAGCTGATGATGAAAAGAACGGCTTTGTGATGAATAGGTACGCCGGGCCATGTAACGGCGGGCAGTCTATCATATTGGATGTCGTGCCGTGTACGGCTGGCGGACTATTAAACAGGAAACAGGCTCCGGAATGTATGTCCGAAAGGGATACGCATTCCGGAGCCTGAATCATTTTTTTATACGCTGTGAGCCATAGCACACAAGCGGTGCGGCGGCAATGGGAGGATGCCGTTAGTTTATATTCAGCTATGGAAGAACCATAAGGATTCACCAATTAGAAAAGCGCGGACCCTCCATCGGAGGCCTATGGCTAGCCGTATGGACTATACCGTGTAGCAAGATACATTTCTGTTGATATAAGTGCCCTACCGAGCTTTGCCCGGCGGCGCACGTTTCTAACCGGTGGAAGTCCGGAAGCCGTCCGGTAGCGGGAAGGATATAGCCAAAGGCAAGGGTGTCCATCGCGAGGTGGAATCTGAAGGAAGCCGGATGTGGGAACATACTAACCCATGGGCAAATCGCTGGTCTGACGGACAGAAATCACATAAGGCCATACATGAGGATAAGACTGCGGCACAAGCCAAAGCCCAATAACTATACGGAATCATGTATGGTAAATGTGGCAGATGGATGGAGAGAAAGAAACGTGTGGTACCCGGGGAGGTCTGTACGGAATGTCCTGAAAGGGATAACCATTATCATAAGGTAGTGCTGAACGTACAGAAGTCAGCAGAGGTCATAGCAGCCAAGAAGCGAAGGACCGAATCAACAGGAGTCTTAAGTACAACCGGTTGGAAGGAACTTATCAGGAGAATAAAAAAAGGAGGAAATACACACCAGACCCGGCAAGACGAGCTGAGATTCCCTAGCCAGATGGTGGAATGCGGAAGCTCGGTCATTCCCAACCGTGAAAGACCACATGTTCCAACAAGCCATAGCACAGCAGCTTATGCCAATCTACGAGCCGTTGTTCTCGGATAACAGCTGCGGTTACCGTCCGGGGAGAAGCGCGAAGGACGCCATCTTAAAGGTAAAAGAGTATGCGGAACAAGGATACACCCATGCGGCAGCATTGGACTTGTCGAAATACTTTGGTAGCCTGAATCATGAGAAGCTCTTAAATATCCTGCGCAGAGACGTGAAGGATGAAAGGGTCATCCAGTAGATTAAGAGATACTTAAAGAGCGACGTCATGGAGAACGGAGTAGTCATGGAAACGGAGGCGGAGACCGGAACAAAGATTCCGGGACTATGGACTGGAACTGAATCTGGAAAAGACAAGGATTGTATACTGCGAAGATGATGACCGCAGAGGAAGTCATGAGAATACATCTTTTGATTTTCTCGGATATACATTCCGCCCCAGACATGCGAAGAACAGATATGGGAAGTTCTTTACGAACTTTCTGCCGGCAATCAGTGAAAAGGCAAAGAAATCCATCCGAAAAGAAGTACGGGGGTGGAAACCGCAGCTAAGGCCGGATAAAGACCTCTATGATATAGCAAATATGTTCAACCGAAAGATACAGGGATGGATTAACTATTACACTCATTTTTACAAATCAGAGATATATGATGTGCTAAGGTACATCAACGGGTGTTTGGTAAAGTGGATGCGCAGAAAGTACAAGAAACCAGCCCTTATGGTCTGCCGATGGCAGCGTTTTGGCTACCGGGCAAGGTGCAGGACCTGAGTGCGGACAGTTTTTAGATAAGGAGGGCGTGTATGGAAAATCAATTAACCCCAAAACAGTTCCATGATTCTGGAAATCTGGGAACTGCTGGAAAACGCCAGAAAGATTAAAGGGACTTTCCAAAGAACTGACACAGGAATTTGGCAAAGGTTTTTCGCGGTCCAACTTGCAAAATATGCGGGCATTTTATCTTGCTTATGAAAAATGTCAGACGGTGTCTGGCAAATTGTCCTGGTCCCATTACTGTGAGCTTTTAAGCATTTCCGACGATAACAAGCGCAGCTTTTATGAGAAAGAGTCCATCAATTCCGGCTGGTCTGTTCGGGAACTGAAACGGCGGATCGACAGCTCACTGTATGAACGGCTGCTTTTATCAAACGGGGACGTCAACAAGGAAAAGGTCCTCTCTCTGGCACAGAAAGGGATTGAGATCAGCCAGCCAGCTGACATCATCCGTGACCCCTATGTGTTTGAGTTTTTTGGTGTGCCGGAAAATAAGCCCATGTTGGAAGGCGATTTGGAAAAAGTCCTTGTCGCTCAAATTGAAAAGTTTCTTTTGGAGCTTGGCGCGGTTTTATGTTTGTCGGAACCCAGCAGCGTGTGACCCTGAACAATACCCACTACTATGTGGACATGGTGTTTTACAATAAAATTCTCCGCGCTTATGTGCTGATTGAACTGAAAACGAAAAAACTTACGCCAGAAGCCGCCGGTCAGCTCAATATGTACCTGAATTATTACGCGGCGGAAGTCAACGATCCGGACGATAACCCTCCTATCGGCATTATCCTCTGTACCGACAAAGACAGTATCGCGGCAGAATATGCCCTGGGCGGTCTGTCCAACAATATTTTTGCATCCCGCTATGTTCTCTATATGCCAGACAAGGAACAGTTGATTGCTCAAGTGGAGGCTGTCTTGAAAAACTGGCATGAAAAGAAAGACAACGGCCATGAATGAAAAAGAACTGATTGGGAAAGTACATTCGACAGTTTATCACCAATGCCAGCGGCGCGGCTATGCGGCTCCCGTGGATGTGCTGATGGAGGTTGGCGTTCTTCAAAAGCAGAAATATGAGGACTGGCGGTTCGGGCGGGTAGATTATCTGGAACGGGTCTGTACCGTCAATCTGCGCAAGCTCTCGTTCATCATGCGCCAGATGCGGGTGTGCGCTCAGAAAAGTGGATTGAAGTCCTCTTTCTGCTATTATAAACAGTGGGGTGTAAAAAAGAAAAATGGTCAGGGCCATAAGCCGGTGGTTCCGCTGCGGTTCAGCAAAAGCGGGAACCCTGAAATTGAAAAAGGGTATGCAACTTATTTTGTGGACACCAAACGGGTTGCAGTTCTAAAAGCACAGCAGCATATTGAAAATCCAGATTTCCCAAAAAGAAAAGGAGGAACCCACTATGGCAACCAAACGCATCATGCCGCTGCACATCGGCAAGGGCCGCACCGAGAGCCAAGCTGTCAGCGACACCATATGCATCGAGAACGGCTTATCCATTGTGGAGAATCCCAAGCCCCACGGAAAAAGCTACTACAAGTGGCTGGGCGATCAGGCTAAGCCCTCCCGCCGGGAGCGGCTGCGGGTGATGATTGACCGGGCGCTGGAGCAAAAGCCCGCAGACTTTGATGAGCTGCTGAAACTGCTTTCCGAGATGGGCTGCGAAGTATACCGGCGCGGGAAAGCGATCCGGCTCAAGGCCCCCGTCTGGAAAAACATTGCCCGTTTTACGGGTGGCGGCGACTGCCAAAGGTGGTAATGGCTGTACCGAGGATGATGGATAACACAGTCCTTGAGGGAAAGGTTAAGGATAATTCCTGTACAGCGCGGCAAGCCAGCTTCTTCAGCTGCTTCATAATAAAACGTCCTGTAAATGGGTTATAAAACCGGTTAGGGGCGGTACGGGAATCCCGGGGATTCCGGGCCGTCTGTTATGTTGCAGTACCAGTATATCTCATGCATCCGGGGGTGGGGGTGGCTGTCAAGTGGGGACTTCACAGACCGTTATCAGTTTGGTTTTTCCGTGCTGGAATCCACGATTCTGCCCTTGCTGCCTGTCTTGTAGTACTGTATGGGTATATTCCACTGGACCGGGAATAGAATGGAATAAGAATGCCATGAAACAGGCGGAGAAACATGCTGAATTATCTATGGGCAGGAATGACACTGACGGGAATACTCTGGGGGGCGCTTCACGGTCAGATGACGGCTGTGACCGATGGTGCAATCCAGGCATCAAAGGAGGCGGTGACGCTGTGCATCACCATGCTGGGCGTCATGACTCTGTGGACCGGGGTACTGGAGATCGGGCACCGCTCTGGGTTGGTGGACCAGCTGGCAGGAAGAATGGGACCAATACTCACCTTCCTTTTTCCAAGGCTGGACCCGGACGGAGAGGCAAGGAAGCAGATAAGCGTCAATATGATTGCCAACATACTGGGACTGGGGTGGGCCGCCACGCCGGCCGGTTTAAAGGCCATGGAGGAGCTGAAAAAGGTGGAGGAGGAGCGCAGAAAGGGAGGCGCGGCCGGGCGGAAAGATACGCCAGGACAAGAAGATACGGCCGGGCGGAAAGATACGCCAGGACAAGAAGAGACAGCCGGGCAGAGAGCTGCGGCCAGACAGGCGGGGACTGCCAGCAATGAGATGTGTACATTTCTCATTATCAACATATCCTCGCTGCAGCTTATACCCATGAACATGATTGCGTACCGGAGCCAGTACGGAAGCGTGAATCCTACTGCCATTGTAGGTCCGGCCCTGGCGGCTACCTTTATCAGCACAGTGGTTGCGGTGATATTCTGTAGGGTCATGGACCGGTAGGTGCGGGCGGTGCATTGAAGGATGACGAAAGAGACGCTATACCGGATACAACAGATGAAGGGAGGCTGTGGGAACGGCTCTATGCGAAGACATATCCCACAGCCTGATTTAATAATGTATAACGTTGTCCGAATTCTGAATTGCCGCAATTATTTTCTGTGCTTCTGCTGAAGTAAAGTAATTCCAGGTTGTATCCGGAACTTTCAAACAGCATGTATAATCCAGATTTTTATCCAAAGTAATTCCTTCTTTTTCCAGTAGCACTTTTACCTGTTTTATCCCCCGATGGTCATTTGGATAAATCTGTGAAATCACAAATCCCATAATCTATTGCTCCTTTAAGAAATACAAAAAGTATGTAAAGGCCAGCAGGTCCGCGCTTCCTCCGGGCGAAAGATTTTTACTGATAAATGCCCTGTCAAGAATCTCCAGCATATCTTCCTCCGGATAAGGATTTTTTTCCAGAATTTCTTTTATTTCTTCTGTCACCTGAAGCTGAGTTTCCCGATTGCTTCGCCCAATCAGATTTGTATCTACCGTAGATACCATCAATGCCAACAAAGCTGCGCACCCTGCCTGTTCCAGAGATAAACCTTTTTTCAGTCCTCTTTCCAGAGCCGGTAATCCAGCCTCCATAACTGCGGGAACCCCTTTTTCCGCTTGACCGCGGATTCCCGTGATTCCATATTTTACATACAGTTTTTCTCCTGTTGTTCCGGCATTCTCTTCTGTCACTTCCCGAAAATCATGTTCAACAATTCCTTTTGTCATCGCCGCACATTCTCCCAATACAACTTTTACATTTTTCCATTTTTCTCGGGGAAGACGACCAAGAGCACCACAAAGTATTCCAATAGAAAACAACGCACCTTTATGTGTATTTACACCATTTGTAGCCTGATTCATATCATAACCGGCAATTTTTCCTGCCCAGCGCAGTCTGCGAAAGGTTTCTTTTGGAGGTTCCTGGGCTGTTTCCATTCCCATCTGTGCACACTTCATACAACAGGCTTCTGCAAGCCAGTTCCGCAATCCTCCGGCTATCCTGCTCCTGAAATTTCTTCAGCAGGAGTTCCTTTGTGGTCTGCTCAAGCTCTGCAACAGAATGGGTTCTGCTTCTGGCACATTCCTTCGCCGGGTTACCACAGAGCAGACAGGTTCTGGGACTTTCGCCGATTTCCATACGCTCTATATGAGTACCGTTTTCATCAAGAACATCCATATCAAAGAGACGCCCAACCGACAGATTATTTTCTATTTCCACTGTTATTTTTTTTATCTCCACAGCATTGCCTTTTACACAATAATAACATACATTTCCCGTATTTTCGCAATAACATTCCTGATGCAGACATTCTATTCCGGCACTGACAAGCTGATGTCTTAAAATATCGTCTCCTTTTTCACATTGTTTCCGGTTTCTTATTTGTGCAGAGGGTCCGATAGGAGGCCGAACCACTCTGCTTTTTGTAACAGATACGATTTAAATTATTCTGCAAATTCAAATGGTTTGATCTGGCGAACCACATCCATAATTGTGCCGTCACGTGCTTCAATTATACCTACTACACGGTCTGCGAACTGAACCTTTTCCGGTTCTCCGACAATAGAATATGCAATGTCGCGCAATTCCTGGATCGTCTTTAACGGAATACAATCTGCTGCCTTCAACGCTTCCAGAAGGTCCGGTCTGCGCGGATTAACAGCCACACCATAATCTGTAACCACAATATCAATGCTTTCTCCCGGTGTTGTAACAGTGGTAACATCAGAACAGATTGCCGGGATTCTTCCCTGCAGAAGCGGAGCAAGTACAATCGTACATTTTGCTCCGGCAGCTGTATCCGGATGTCCTCCCTGTGCTCCTGTAATCACACCGTCAGACCCTACTACTACATTACAGTTAAAGTTTACATCCACTTCCAGCGCCGCCAGAATTACATAATCCAGTTTATTAACAAAGGAACCTTTGTTAAACGGATTTGCATACGCTCCCGCACTGATTCTGAAATGATTCGGATTCTTCACATTTTTGATCGCATCCAGGTCGAAATCCTGTGTATCCAGCAGACAGCGGACCATACCGCGTTCCAGAAGATCACACATAGGTTTTGTCAGACCGCCTACACCAAATCCCATCTTGATTCCACGATCTTCCATAATTTTGGTAAGAGAAATCGTAGAAGCAATCGAAGCACCGCCTACACCTGTCTGATAGGAAAAACCATCTTTAAAAAAAGGAGTATTGGCAACTACCTGTGTACAGTATTCCGCCATCAGAAGCTTTCTCTGATCTGTTGTCGGTTTTGCCGCCCCTGTTGCAATTTTTGCAGGATCACCGATTTCATCAACAACACATACATAATCCACTCTCTGCATCGGTATATGTGCCGGATAATTCGGAAACGGCACAAGACAGTCCGTAATCGCAACTACTTTATCTGCATGATTTCCATCAACATGAGAATAAGAAAGAACACCACAGTCTGCTTTACCGCCGATACCACGGCAGTTTCCATAATCGTCGCAGGTCGGTGTGCCGATAAATGCAATATCAATGTGCGCTTCGCCTGTAATTATGGCTCTTACACGACCACCATGGGAACGCATGATAGCAAGACCTTTCAGTTTTCCCTGTGAGATAGCTTCGCCGATCGCACCACGCACACCTGATGATTCAATATTGGTAACCGTTCCGTCTTCAATCATCGGAACAAGCGGAGCGTGTGCTTTTCCAAGAGAGCTCGCACAAATAGTAATGTCTTTCAGTCCCATTTTATGAATTTCTTCCATTACCATATTTACAACTTTATCTCCATCTCTGAAATGATGATGGAAGCTGACTGTCATTCCATCATGTGCTCCACATTTTACAAGAACATCATGAATGGAATCTGCCAGTTTACTCTCGGTGTTATTCATTATCGGTTTTACATTAGAACCTACTTTTTTAAATTCCACACCATCTTTATAATGATTGCCCTGGAATACTTCTTTTCCGGTAATTTTCAGAATTTGTTCCGGAATGTCTCTTCCTACTGCATTAATCATTTTACTGCACCTCCTTATACACGCCGGATGCCTTAGCCAGCTCCAGTGTACGTTTTGCACCATCATAAAATGCAATATCGATCATCTTGCCGTCTACGGCAAATACCCCGATGCCCTGTGCCTTCTTGGTTTCAATTTCATTAACAACCTTCTGTGCAAAGGTTATGTCTTTCTGAGATGGTGTAAAAATTTCATGTACAATATTGATCTGACGTGGATTAATAATAGATTTTCCATCAAACCCCATTAAGTGAATTCCTTCTACATCTTTACGGAAACCTTCCATGTTATCTAGATCTGTGTAAACAGTGTCAAAGCACTGTACGCCGGCAGCTCTCGCGGAAATCACCATCTGAGAACGGGCTCCCATCAGCTCAATTCCGGTACCTGTAATGTTGGTTTGAAGATCTTTTGTATAATCTCCGCCGGAAAGCGCAATACCAAACAATCTTTCAGAAGCAGTACAGATATCATAGGATTTCAGAACACCTTTTGCGGATTCAATAGCAGCCATGATCAAAACGCTTCCTTTCGGACGATCAAATTCCTTTTCAGCGGCTACAATCGCCTTTTCCACTGCTGCCACATCTTCCGGACATTCAGTTTTCGGAATACGAATGGAATCACAGCCACCTGCCACTGCACAGCGGATATCCTCTCTCCAGAGATCTGTATCGAGACCGTTGATGCGGACAACTCTTTCACATCCATGATAGTCCAGTGTTTTCAGCGCATGGTACAGGGAAAATCTTGCTGCGTCTTTCTGATTTTCTGCTACTGCATCTTCCAGATCCAGCATAATGGAATCCGGTTTATAAATATACGGGTCTTTAATCAGACTTGGTTTCTGAGCATTTAAGAACATCATGGTTCTTCTCAGACGTTTTTTATTTGGACAATTCATCTGATCGCACCTCCCCAGGGCAAATCCTTAAACTGCTGCACAGAACGATAGACAGCACCCTCAATACGGGCTTTGATGGTACAGTCTAATGCACCCTTGTCCACAATTTTGATTTTCACACTGTCAATATCAAGATTTTTTAATGTTTCCATTGTAACTTTTTTAATCTGATTTCCATACTGGTTCAGCACAGAACTTTCCAGTTCAAACTCGATACTGCCGTTTCCAGCCTCTACAGTAACCTGACAGTCACTGGATTCCAATGTTCCGGCTATTGCCGGCCTGATAATTTCCATGATAAAATCTCCTTTTCTTAATAAAACAGTCCGCCCAGATTAAAGAGGCCAAGAGCTGATAAAACAACATTCAGCAATACGTTTCCAACTGAAAGAAGAAACAGCTGTTTAAACATTTTGTTCAGCTCGTGATTAGTTGTTTCTTTTGCTGCAGAATAGGAAGACATGATAATCGCACCGCCTGTTGATAATGGGCTGATTGCTGCTGCAAAGGAAGTCGCTACAATTGCGGAAATCAATTCCACATAGTTTACACTGCCTGCAAAAGAGGCTGCTACATCTGCTGCGATCGGGAACAATGCCGGCATAACCACACCTGTTGTAGAACTTACCCAGGATAAAATACCGGAAGTTGCAGATAGGATCGGAGTTGCTGTTTTTTCATTCATCATTCCTGTCAGGAAATTTGAAATCAGTTCGATACCGCCAAGTGTGTTGATTACATTGATCAGTGTACCTACGCCACAGATAAATACCAGTGTTCCCCATGGAATGCTCTTAATGGCTTTCTTTTCATCTGCACATCCCAGAAGAATCAGTACTGCAGCTACAACAAAGGCAAAAAGACCTGTATCTAATTTAAATCCGATACAGCAAACTACCATAACAATAATGCCGATAATGGTATATCTCTGTTCACGATTAAATTTAGGAATTTCAGAAAACTTCAAAGGGTTGTCTGCTTTTACTTTATAACCTTTAAATGCCACATATAAAATCAAAGTAAAGATAAAACCGGAAATCAGTGTACTCAGAAACAGGTGCAGGCCAAATCCGGAATATCCTAACGGCTCAGAAAGACTTTTTGCAAGAACACCAGTCAAAGACAACGGTGATGCACATCCTGCATTCGCACCCAGTTTTGCATACAACGCGGTAGCAATTGGATTGATTTTCATTTCAAATGCAAGATACATTGCAAATGTAGTCATTAGGATTCCGGCTGCAATATGTCCCGGTCCGATTGCGGAAATAAAAGCGGACAGTACAAACATAAGGATCGGAATCAATACGGTATTTTTTCCTACAAGCGCTACAATTTTCTTTGAAAACAGTTCCAGCGTTCCATTATTCGACGCCATACCAAACAAAAAGGTGACACCAACAAGTGTTACAAACATAGAACTGCTGAAACCATTAGAGATTTCTTTTGCACTCATATCACCTATGGTACCTAAAATAAATGCTACCCCTAAAGAAAGAAAACCCAGATTAACTTTTTTAATAAATCCAATAGCAACAACCATCACCAATACGATCAAACTAATAATTGCAAGATTCATGATGAGCTCCCCCTATTTAATATGTGCGGTTCCGTCTATCAGCAGGTTTGCTGTACGGAATCCAAATGTATCTGCTACAACCGGCTCTGCGCCGTTTTCCTCATAATCTACGCCACACTCCAGAACACCGCTGGGATGTCCGATACGGATAAACTGTGTATCCACATTTTCAGAAAGCACCTGATTAACAACACTTCCCGGAACAACCGCAGCAGCTGCAGTACACATGGCCCCCGTCATGGCATAGCTTGGATGTGCTTTCTGCATAGACATCATTCGTGAAAGCAGATCAACGTTTTCTTTGGAAATAGAAACACCCTCTGCTGTCACATAATCTGCTGCCTCAGCAACAAATGTCATTTTCGGAATTCCTGGAGTTTCCCAGGCGGAACGGGTGTAATCTTCAATCAGACCAATCATCACAGCTGCAAGTCCTCTTACTGTTTCCAGTAAAGCAAGCTTATCCGCATCTGCATTTACTTCTTCCGGAAGTTCAAGACCTGTCATCCCCATATCCTTCGCTTTTACAAATACAAGCGGATTGGCTGCATCTACGATTGATACTTCTACTTTTCCAAAATTGGGAACCTCCAGAATATCCACTACATTTCCTGTGGGGAGAAGTCCGTTTCCAAGAGTTCCTGCCGGTTCAACAAACTTCAGTTTGATCGGAGCCGCTGTGCCCGGAACACCGGCAATGGCAAAATCACCATCATAAACCACACTGCCTTTTTCTGTCTGAACATCTGCAATAATGACTTTATTGGTATTTGTGTTAAAAATTCTTACCGGAGTTGTTCCCTCTTTTGTCTTAATAAGACCTTTTTCAATGGCAAATGGTCCCACACCGGAAGAAATATTTCCACAGTTTCCTTTATAACTTACCAGGTCCTTATCTACCGAAACCTGTGCAAATGTGTAATCCACATCCGCATCCTCTCTTGAGGATTTTTTTACAATTGCAACTTTGCTGGTAACGGACTGCGCACCGCCAAGTCCGTCAATCTGTTTTTTATCAGGGCTTCCCATCATGCTAAGAAGCAGGGAATCCCATTGGCTCTTATCTTCCGGAAGGTCTTCTTCCAGAAGGTAAACACCTTTACTTGTTCCTCCGCGAATAATCATAGCCGGAAGAAGGAATCTGTTTTTATTTTCATTGTACATTTTTTTTCCCCTCCCATGTCTATGCTTTATGAGCTTTGTTATAATTAATCAGAGAACCACATTGAATGATTTCTTTTTCTTCATCTGTCAAAGGTGCAATTGCAAGGGAAAGCTTCTTTATTTCTTTCCCGATTACATATGCCGGAATATCACTCAAGTCACCATCCAGTGCTTTTTTTATATCCGGGACAAAGATATAATCGTCGTCTTCAAAGTCAGGATTTCCATTCATGATAAACGGAATCATGCCCCAGTTGATCAGATTGGAACGATATCTTTTAGTTGCATATTCCACGGTAATATTTGCTCCGCCAAGAAGAACTCTCTGACAGGAAGCAGCCTGTTCTCTGGCACTTCCATCGCCAGGCTTTACAGCATAAATCGTACTGGAAAGATCAATTTTTTCTTCCTGAATTTCTTCAAATCCGGAAATATTTCGAATCCTGGAAATAATATCTGCAACTTCTGCCGGACAATTTCCTGCTTTTCTTGCCTTTTCATTTTCCATTACCGCTTTTGCTTTTCCCACATATTCCGGAACACGGCGACTTAGTGTAAATTCTGCAAGTCCCATCGGATTGGAACGGAAAGAACCTGTTTCACCGGAAGGGATCAATTCATCCGTAGTAGTAACCGGATCTGTAATATATGCACATACTTTCAGAAGCATATGGTCGTTTAATTCCGGAAGTTCCGGCCAGTCTTTAATGTTCGGTCCACAGATAACGGTTTCTTCTGAACACCCTTTGCCCACACCCTGGAACACACGATGCTGATATGCTTTTGGATCATAACGATATTCCGGACATTCAAACTCATAACCAGCTTCATCCGCTGCCATAATCCGTCCTCCATTTGCTGAAGAAACTGCAATGGAACGTGCATCCATCAATGCAACACTTGCCAGCTGTCCATTACCTGGTTTAGAACCTTCTCTGTTCGGGAAATTTCTGGTGGTATGTCTGATAGAAAGTCCTTTATGTGCTGGTGTATCACCTGCTCCAAAGCATGGGCCACAGAATGCTGTCCGAATGGTTGCTCCTGCTTCAATCAGATCCGCCAGTGCTCCATTTCGTGTCAATTCCAGCATAATGGCCTGACTGCTTGGATAAATTCCAAGTGCATATTCATCCGTTCCGGTACTCTTGCCTTTCAGAATATGTGCCGCTTCCATAATGTTGCTGTATGTACCTCCGGCACATCCTGCAATAGTTCCCTGATCAGCATAAAGCGCTCCGTTTCGCACCTTATCTCTGAGATTCAGCCCCAGGTTCGGATTTTTAATCAGTTTAGAAGCATTTTCTTCAACTTCATGAAGAATATAATCCATATTTTCATTTAATTCACGTATTTCATACCCATTTGACGGATGGAAGGGAAGAGCGATCATACTGTGAATAGTTGATAAATCTATGTAAATACATCCGTCATAATGGGCAGTTTGTGCCGGATCAAGCTGTCTGTAATCTTCCGGGCGGCCATGTTTGTCCAGATACGCTTTTGTATCTTCATCCGTGCGCCAGATACTGGATAAACAGGTTGTTTCCGTTGTCATAACATCGATACCGTTACGATAATCTGTTGACATGGAAGAAACTCCAGGTCCTACAAATTCCATAACTTTATTTTTTACATAGCCGTTTTTAAATACGGCACTAACAACGGCAATTGCAATATCCTGGGGTCCGATACCCGGATTTGGTTTTCCATCCAGATATACGGCGATAACTTCCGGATATTCTGCATCCCAGGTCTGTTCCAATAGCTGCTTAACCAGCTCACCGCCGCCTTCACCGACTGCCATCGTTCCCAGTGCACCATAGCGAGTGTGACTGTCCGAACCAAGAATCATTTTTCCGCATCCAGCCATGCTTTCGCGCATGTACTGATGAATAACTCCCATATGCGGCGGCAGATAAATTCCGCCATATTTTTTACATGCAGAAAGACCGAATATGTGGTCATCCTCATTAATTGTTCCTCCAACTGCACAAAGACTGTTATGACAGCAGGTCAGTACATATGGAAGCGGAAATTTCTCAAGACCGGAAGCTTTCGCCGTCTGTATAATTCCCACATAAGTCAGGTCATGACTGGTTATTGAATCAAATTTGATTTTTAACTGTTCTTCATTTCCACTGACGTTATGAGCCTGTAAGATACTGTAAGAAATAGTTCCTTTATGAGCATCTTCTTTTTTTCTCATCAATTCAGGAGCTGCCTGAGATTCCGGAACCAATGTATTGCCGTTCAAAAGATAGACGCCTTCATCATAAAGCTTAATCATGGTTTTTCTCCTTTACTGTACGTTTATCCGGGAAGTGCACAATTCCCTGACTGCAAAGGTACCTTGCCTATGAATCCATCATAACAAAACAATATTTGATAATCAAATTCATAGTATTCATAAAAGTCATTCATTTTAATCATTTATTATGTGGAAAGCTTACAAATATCTCTCTATTTTTTAGTGCAAAACTTACAAAAAATGCGTTTTTATATCAGAATTCCTTGGTTTTTTATTCAAGTCCTGTGATTTTACTAATATTCATATTTTATATATTTTTTATTCATAGAAGGAATATTTATTGAATTCCGTTTTTAGGTATGTTATACTTTTGAAAAGGAGGTTTTTCTATGGGATTTCGGGAATTTCAATATGTCATCGCAATTGCCAAATATCAGAATATAACAAAAGCTGCCGAATCTCTGTATATCGGACAGCCTACATTAAGCAAGTTTCTCAAGAATCTGGAAGACGAACTTGGCGTCAGCCTTTTTCGCAAAGCCGGTCATAAATATCACCTGACCTATGTCGGAGAACGATATCTGGAAAAGGCAGAGCAGATCCTGCAGTTAAAATCCGATCTGGATGCGGAACTGGCTGATATCGTTAAAAGAAATGTAGGCGTATTACGTCTTGGTTTTCCCACCATGCGCTGTACCTATATGCTGCCAGCCATTCTTCCCGCATTTCAGGAGATGTATCCCAATGTAAAAATCCAGATTGTGGAAGGACCTTCCGCTGAGCTTGACAAAAAGCTGTTAAACATGGAAGTGGATCTTGCTTTTTATAACCAGCGTTTTGGAGACACCAATCCATTAATCCAGACAAAAATTCTCGGAGAAGAAGAACTTCTGATCTGTGTAAAAAAAGGCCACCCTATGGAACGTTTTGCCCAGCCAAATCCTGCCAGCAAATATCCCAGACTTGATGTTCGCCTGCTGCAAAATGAAACCATTCTGCTAATGCTGAAAAACCAACGGACTCGCCAGATTATCGACCAGTATCTTCACCAGCAGGGCGTTGTTTTTGAAAATATCCTGCATACCAGTAACATTCCTGCAATCATGGAACTTATTTCTGTTGGATATGGTGTCAGCTTTTTATTTGAACCTCATATATTACAACATAATTTTAAAAATCCCATCTCATGCTTCAGCTTCGGAGAACCGCGGACTACCTCCGCATTAGTCGTTGCAACCCGCAAAAACAGTTATCTCCCATCTTTTGCCAATGATTATATTGAATTGGCCAAACGCCTTTATATCAATATATAGCCTGCTGCCAACAGTTTGCTGATTTTTAGCCGGCGCAGGGAATTAATGCTTGACAAATCCTTACACCAGTCTTATAATCCTAGAAAACCTAGCGAATAACTATGAATAAAAAAAGAAAGGCCCTGCACGCCTGTGAGGGAACGGTGGAAACTATGTCTAAGATTTATAAGGGAGCTATTGAACTGGTAGGCAACACCCCATTGGTAGAGGTGACCAATATCGAGAAGAAGGAGCAGCTGAAAGCGCGTCTTCTGGTGAAGCTGGAATACTTCAATCCGGCCGGGAGCGTTAAGGACAGAGTGGGAAAAGCCATGATTGAGGATGCGGAACGCATCGGCAGGCTGAAACCGGGTTCTGTCATCATTGAGCCCACGTCAGGCAATACAGGCATTGGCCTGGCTGCTGTGTCTGCGGTCAAGGGCTATAGGATGATACTGACCATGCCCGATACCATGAGCGTGGAGCGCCGCAATATACTGAAGGCATACGGAGCCGAAATAGTTCTGACACCCGGTGAGAAGGGAATGAGCGGGGCTATTGAAAAGGCGGAGGAGCTGGCCAAAGAGATACCGGACAGCTTCATACCGGGGCAGTTTGATAATCCGGTGAACCCACGGGCGCATATGGAAAGCACGGGGCCGGAAATATGGCAGGATACGGACGGGCAGGTAGATATATTTGTGGCGTCCGTGGGAACAGGAGGCACTCTTACAGGTACCGGCACATATCTGAAGGAAAAGAATCCAAATATCAAGGTTATAGCTGTGGAGCCATCCACTTCACCGGTTCTTTCCGGAGGAAGCGCCGGTCCCCACAAGATCCAGGGAATCGGAGCCGGTTTCATTCCCAAGGTGCTGGACACCCATATATATGATGAAATCATAACCGTGGACAATGAAGCGCCCTTTGCCACTGCGAAGATGTTAGCCAGGACAGAGGGACTTCTGACCGGAATTTCATCGGGAGCAGCCCTGTACGCAGCCATCGAGATTGCCAGACGGCCTGAGAATGAGGGCAAGACCATTGTCGTGCTGCTTCCTGACAGCGGGGACAGGTATTATTCCACAGCGCTGTTTGTGGAGTAATCAGAATTAGATATTAATAAGAATCACACGGTTTGCGGATGCGCCGGACGCTGTGACGGCTCCGGCGCCCAAGGATAAGGTGGTCCAAGCGGGCAGTCTTTTCCCGTCATGAAACAAGCATCAATGGAATAAGATGTAATAAACAAACGGACCTGGAACTTATATATGAAATTCCTGATTTTTTTGTCAGAGGCAATGGTCCCTCTGATGATTTTTTATATTGTGGGCTTTGGCCTTTTGTCCGGGCGTCCGGTGCTGGACGATTTCATCGACGGGGCAAAGGACGGCATGAAGACAGTAGCCGGTATCCTTCCAACCCTGGTGGGACTTATGGTGTCGGTGGGAGTCCTCAGGGCATCCGGTTTTCTGGATTTTCTGGGAGAGCTGCTTAAGATGCCTGCGGCCCTTTTGCATATACCTCCCCAAATCGTACCTGTGGTCCTGGTGCGTCTGGTATCCAACTCAGCGGCAACAGGGCTGGTGCTGGACATATTTAAGGAGTACGGTACAGACTCCTCTCTGGGACTTATTGCATCCGTGCTCATGAGCAGTACGGAGACAGTGCTGTACTGTCTGAGCGTATATTTTGGCAGTGTAGGCATTACCAGGACCAGGTACACATTGGCCGGGGGGATGATTGCCACGGCGGCGGGAGTGGCGGCCAGCGTGGTACTGGCCGGTGCGGTTAGATAAAGCTGCGGCCGGTGCTGTCCGGAGCATAAAAAAACATTGCAATATCAAGGGTTATTGACTATAATAGCCATAGAAAAAGGGAATCCGTTGTATGTGCGCCCTGTATATGATTATATCAGGGCCTTAGGGTGTGCCTGCGGGCAGCTGGAATGGACATTCCGGCTGGACGATCCGGACATACGCTAGCGTACAGCGGGTTTATGCTGTGAAGAGAAGAGGAATAAGGAATGAAACAGTATCTGAGCCTGCGGGAGCAGTATCCCCGCTTTGCTTACAGAGGATATGAGATAGAGGAAAATGAAAGCTGTCTGAGGCTCACATACCGGTTTGAGACAGTGGGACTGTCTGAGTTTGCGCCGGTTTGGGTGTTTCCGAAGGCAGAGGGGGACTGTCACAGATGGTCAAAAGACAGGCTCATGCAGGACATGATATTTTCCCTGGGAATGGTGGAGCTGGTGAGCTACTGGAAAATTGCCTGCCCGCCCACAGTGGCAGTGGAGGCCGGATGGCTGAACCAGGACCAGATTGACTGGTGGAAGGATCTGTATTTTAACGGATTGGGTGAATTTTTCTATGTAAATGGAATAGAGGAAGCGGATCCCAATCATTTTATGAATATCCGGTGTGCAGGCCGCTGTAAAGAGCGGCATGCAGCATGGGGTGCGGAAATAGATGGGAATGGGAAAGCGGCGGGCATCAGCGCCGTAAACAGTGATTCCCTGGCATCCGGCGGCGTCCTGGTTCCCATAGGCGGAGGAAAGGATTCCGCAGTGACGCTGGAGCTTCTGCGCTTAGCGGGAAAGTCCATCTACGCCTATATCATCAATCCCAGGGGAGCTACCATACACACCACCGAGGTGGCGGGCCTGGACGCGGCCCATGTTATAAGTGCAAAGCGTACCCTGGACCCCAATATGCTGGAGCTTAACCGGCAGGGATATCTGAACGGGCATACGCCGTTTTCCGCGCTGGTGGCATTTTCCGGCATCATAGCTGCCAGGATGCACGGCCTGTCCATGGTGGCCCTGTCCAATGAATCCAGTGCAAACGAGAGCACGGTCCAGGGAAGCACGGTAAACCATCAATATTCCAAGAGCTTTAAGTTTGAGGAGGATTTCCATTATTATCAGACCACATATCTGAGGGGTAGCGCGTACTATTTTAGTCTGCTGCGCCCTTTGAGTGAATTCCAGATTGCCAGGTATTTTGCGGGGCAGAAGCAGTACCATGGCATATTCCGGAGCTGTAATGCCGGAAGCAGGACTGACTCCTGGTGCGGACACTGCCCCAAGTGCCTGTTTGTGTACCTGATTCTGTCGCCCTTTCTTACGCCGCAGGAGGTCATGGATATTTTTGGCCGGAACATGCTGGACGACTGGGACATGAAGGAAACCCTGGACCAGCTCATTGGGATAGAGGAAGAGAAACCGTTTGAGTGTGTGGGCAGCCGCGATGAAATAAATACAGCCATAGTGCTTACGATCAAAGGGCTGGAGGAAGCGGGCGAAGCGCTGCCCCGTCTTCTTTCCTATTATAAAACCACGGATTTGTACCGGACCTATGAGGCCAAAGGGGACCAGTACTCATCCTATTATGACGGGAATAACCTGGTTCCGGATGACCTGGCGCGGCTGGTGAGGAAATACTGTGCAGACGGCTTATAAGGAGAAAGAACGTGATTGAGAAGATAGAGCCCTGGATTAAGGGGAAGCGCATACTGCTTCTTGGCTATGGCAGGGAAGGACAGTCCACATGGAATGTCCTCAGGCGGCTGGGAACATATGAGGTCCTGGATATAGCGGATTTAAAGGCTCCGGCCGCCGTGCCGGAGGACGGTACGGTTTGGCATACCGGCCCGGATTACCAGAAGTGTATGGATGACTATGATGTTGTATTTAAAAGTCCCGGCATTGTCCTGGAACGGCCCGAAAAAGAATATAAGTGCAGTATATTGTCCCAGACAGAGGTGTTTTTCCAGTGCTTCCGGGATCAGATTATCGGAATCACGGGAACCAAGGGCAAGAGTACGGTCACTACACTCCTGTATCACCTGCTTAAGCTGGCGGGTATGGATGCCCTTCTGGTGGGGAATATAGGCATACCGGCCCTGGACCACATGGAGGAAGTGAAGCCGGACACATGGATTGTGTTTGAGCTTTCCTGCCATCAGCTGGAATATATGACGGTCTCGCCCCATATAGGAATTCTGGTGAACATCCACGAGGAACATCTGGACCATTACGGAACCATGGAAAAGTATGTGGAGGCAAAACACCACATTTTTAAGAACCAGCGCCCGGACGATATCCTGATCTGCAACGTGCAGTGCCTGCCGGAGGAGGGAACCTGTCCCTCCGGGCTGATAAGGGCGGGCATGGACGGCAGCGGCAAAGAGCTGGATGTGGTTCAGGAACAGGACGGCACCTGGATTCATTTCCGGGGAAGGAAATTCTGCATACCCACGGATGAGATTAAGCTGCTGGGACAGCATAATTATTTTGACATCGGCGTGGCTTATGGGGTGTGCAGCATACTGGGAATGGATGACCAGGTTTTTGCCCGGGGGCTTAAGACGTATGAACCCCTTCCCCACCGGCTTCAGTATATTGGGGAACGGGAGGGCGTGAAATATTATGACGACTCCATCTCCACGATTTGCGATACCACCATTCAGGCCCTTAAGACGCTGAATGATACGGACACGGTGCTCATAGGCGGCATGGACAGGGGAATCGACTACGGGGAACTGATTGAGTATCTGTCGGAATGTGAGGTGCCGCATATTATTCTGATGGAGGCCACAGGAAAGAGGATATACCAGGAGATATATAAATATTATCCTGAATTTAAGAACAGGGCCAGACTTATACTGGCGGAGCATCTGGAGGACGGGGTCAAGCGGGCGCGTCAGATAACGAGGCCCGGTACAAGCTGCGTGCTGTCTCCGGCCGCTGCCAGCTATGGCATCTTCCGGAATTTTGAGGAACGGGGAGAAATATTTTCGCGTCTTGTATTTAAAAAGTAAATCTGGATAAAAATGTAAATGAAACAAAAAGATCACAACCTTTTAAGAATTTTATAAGGATTTAGGGGGTTGTGTGAACACTTAAAATACTGTACAATCAGTAAGAAGCTTTTGAAGCAGAAAGTGAAAGGGAGAAACGTGGGAGCTTACGAGACGCTGAATGAAGTTTTGGTTAGCCTGTTCCGCGATGTCAATGATATAGAGCAGAAGGCAATTATCATCTCGGAATTTAGTGATATTACCAATAACGATATGCATGTCATAGACGCCATCGGCATAGACAGGCCAAAGAACATGTCATCCATTGCCCGGGAACTGTCGGTCACGGTGGGAACATTGACTATATCCGTGAACAGCCTGGTGAAAAAGGGCTATGTAGTCCGTAACCGCAGCAGTGAGGACCGCAGGGTCGTATTCATATCCCTTTCAGAAAAAGGAGTTAAGGCTTATTATCATCATAAGAAGTTCCACGAACAGATGATAGACAGCGTGGTAAAAGAACTGACAGAGGAGGAGCTGGAGGCCCTGGTAAAGGCGCTGACAAAGCTCAATACCTGGTTCAGAAGCTTTTAAGAGGATTATTTAAGGAGGCTTTACAATTATGAAAAAATGGTTGATTGGTGTCATGACCGTCCTGATGGCAGTATCCCTGGCAGCCTGTACGCCTACCACTGAAAAACAGAAAAAAGAAACCACCGCTGCTACAGCAGCTAAATCCCAGGAGGATATGGTGCTGCCAAGCACAGGCGGAGCCAGCGATAAAGTTCCGGATCCCAACGTTATGCCGGTAGCTGTGATTTCCGTATATCACGGCGGCGGGGGAAGCCTGGTGCAGGATATGGACTCCCTTGATACGGAAGGGCTGGACGCACAGCTTCTGGTAGACAAGCTGATTGAATACGGCGTGCTGACTGACGGTACGAAGGTCCTCAGTTTTGACGTTGAGGGCAAGGATGAGAACGCGGTCGGAACTCTGGACTTAAGTCAGGCTGAGAGCGCAGAGGGATGTTCCGACAAGATGTTCCTCACTGAGATTGGCAATACCTTCACGGAAAACTTTGAGCTATCCAAGCTTAAGCTTAAGGTGAACGGCGCCAATTATGAAGGCGATGACATTAAACAGGGAGATAGTGACTATCTCACCTATAATGCGGACTATGAGTCTGTTGAATAAATAAGTGAAAGAGGCGGCTGCCCGTAAGTGGAGACTCCACTTGAGGGCAGCCGTCTCTGATCTTCTGTCCTTATAAGGCATTTACAGCTCCAGGCGGTAAATACGGCTGGGACGTCCCTTCATCAGGGACTTTTTTCACCTACAATCTGGGCAAAGCCATTCTGCTGAAGGGCGTTGAGAAAACGGTTGGTGTTGGCCGCCGTGATCTGTAAGGCGCCGGCCAGCTCCTGGGTCGTGATCTCCCTGGATCCAATCAGTTCCAGGGCAGACCGTGAAATGTTCGGTAATCCGTTCAAGCACCTGCTGTGTGGTATAGATTTCAAATCCCTGCAATGTTTTCTTTAACAGGAAACCCGTGGTATTCTCCCTGTTAAAGTCCAGGAGGCACTTCTGCAGGTTCACGCTTTCTGGTGTGATCTCATCTGCGGAACTGCTTTTAATGTCCGGGGAGGACAGGTAGATAATGCCGGGCAGGTTGTTATTGAGCTGTTCTATATCCAGGCTGCCGCCGCATTGGTGATGATTGTCTCATCTGTATCCGGCATTACCTCCAGCATGCCCACCCTTCTTACCAGCAAGATATTCGGAAACAGGTATTACGGCCCTATCTATGGAATGGCGGTTTCCGTGAACCGGTTTGGCGGCGTGGCGGGAACACTGCTGGTATCCCTGATCTATGACATTACGAAAAACTACAGTATTATCTGGCCTGTCTGTGCGGTATCCATGGCATTTACATTGGTGGCAGCCCTGGGAAGCATGAAGCTGTCACGGAATAAGATGGCTCAGGAGATGGGCCGGGAGCAGCCGGGACGGGAACAGCCGTCTTAAGCTTTGTTGATATGTGAAGTTAAAAAAGCCATGCCTCTTTCCGGTTGGGGGGAGGGGCATGGCTTTTTTAATATAAGATTTCCCGTGATAAAATATCATTATTAAGTATGCCGGCAATAAGCAGGCCGGTAATAAGCAGCACTGATATTAGAATTTAGCCATGGCTGCTTCGTCTGCAACAACGATTACATCGTTGTGGAGCTGGAGTACAGATGCAGGAACATGAGGAGTTACAGGGCCGCAGAGCACATCATGGAGGATCTGGGCCTTGTCAGAGCCGCTGACAACCAGAAGAATTTTTTTAGCCTTCATAATGGTTCCGATACCCATGGTATAAGCCTGCTTCGGAACCTCGTCAATGGAAGCAAAGAAACGCTTATTGGCCTCGATGGTGCTCTGTGTCAGATCCACACAGTGAGTGGTCTTGGCAAACTCTTCGTCCGGCTCGTTAAAACCGATATGGCCATTATGTCCCAGACCCAGAAGCTGCAGGTCAATACCGCCCAGGCTCTTAATCACGTCCTCATAGCGGGAGCATTCCTTATCGCTGTCAGACTGGGTGCCGTCGGGAACATTGGTACAATCCATGTTGATGTTAATGTGCTTGAAAAGATTGTTATACATGAAGTAGTAGTAGCTCTGGTCATTATCCCTGGTAAGACCTCTGTATTCATCCAGGTTCACGCTCTTTACACTGGAGAAATCCAAATCGCCTTTGTTGTACCATTCAATCAGCTGCTTGTAAGTGCCGATTGGGGTGGAACCGGTTGCCAGACCAAGAACACAGTCAGGCTTCATCAGTACCTGGGAAGCGATGATGCTGGCTGCCTTGCGGCTTAATTCATCGTAATCTTTTGCTTTGTAGATTTTCATAATAATTGCCACCTTTCCATACATTATTAGTAGTTGCGGTGCCCCGGATTTCCAGAGGGTCACTGTTTTGGAAAAAATTTTTATCAATCTTTAAATACAGGATAACATTTTCCTAACATACTTTCAAGGGGTAAATGCATAAAATATTTATAAAAGCAGATAGGCCGTGTTCAGGGCAGCTGCAGATTATGGGTGCGAGGAGTGAAAGTATGACCAATTATCGGAGATTGATATCTTATATCTACGCCTATGAAGGTGAGGTAAAGGGAAAGAATATCGGGTTTGCCAAGCTGGAATCCCGGAATGGGCAATGCAAACTCAGCGTAAATGTAAAGAAGGTTTACGTTGGAAGCAGCGACCTTGGGGTTTATCTGCTGGCTTCAGGAAAGGAGATTTTCCTGGGCAGTATATTTATCCGCAGCGGATGCGGTGAGTTCCGCGCCGTGGTAAATGTGGAAAATGCCGCTGATTCCGGCTGCAGCATGGACCAGTGCTACGGCCTGACCATACACGAGCAGGGAGATACATGGCGGGCATATACAACCATCTGGGAGGATGCGGTGGCCCATGCAGCGGAAGTGGAGCTGGCGGATGTGACCTCCAGTAAGCTGGGAGATGCAGAGGCGCAGATACATAGAAAAGTGGAAGAACTGAATCAGGAGCTGCGGTCCGGGGAAAAGGCATCGGAAGACGGGGACGGTCCTGTGCTCAGCAGTTCTCCGGCAGAGGCCCGTCAGATGCGCGCTGCGGGAAAACAGAACGGTATACAGGAATCCTCTTTAAAACGTGCCGCGGAGACTGTGGAGACCGTACAGGAGGCAGAGGTATCGGCCGGAACGTCAGAGGAAGTATTCCAGGCGGAGGATGAGGCCAACCAGACGGCAGAATCCAGTCAAAGGACAGAAGTATTGGAACAGGCAGCGGAAAAAACAGTCGGGGCAGAAGAAATTGTATCGGAGTCAGTAGAGGCAGAGCCGGCCGAAATGTCCGAAAATCAGAATAAGCAGGGCGGCAGCGTCCGGCAAAACAATCAGGAGTCAGAGGAAGCTGTAAAGCAGATGGAGACTTTTGGTACTCCGGATGCCGGAGGCGATTTGGCGCTGGAACCGGAGCTGTTGCCTGATGCAGAAGACAGGATGGAGCTGGAGCCGGAATCCCTGCCGGATGAAATACAGGAGGCACAGGAATCAGGAGACATCCCGGATTCCCGATTAGAGTGCCAATCGGAGAAGGAGGCAGAGCCGGAGAAAACAGTGGTTTTACGAAATAGAGGTCCGGCAGGAATCATTCCAATAGAAGATGTGGAACAGACGAATGGCATGATGACGCCAAATGCGGGTGGAGAGCAGGAATCAGACCGTGGGGCCTGGAAAGACAAATGGAATTTTGGGGAGCGGCAAAAGCCTCAGCACAGCTGGGATGAAAAGAATGTGACATCTATAAGAGAACAGCTTTTTCAGGAAAATGAAAGAATGCCCCGTGAGCCTCAGACCGTCCAAGACCCGCTGAATATGGGAGCGCCCAGGCAGGAGGAAATGGTTCCTGATACCCGTATTCCTCTGCAGCCTGATAGTTTGCCGGAAAACAGGACGGTTCCCAGACCAAACATAATGACCAGGCCCGGGATGCCACGCAGACATATGCCTGCGGGAACAGTGCATACGGGTTCTTCCGGAGGCCAGTTGGAGCAGGAACGGCTGATAGAACAGTATCCGGTGAATCAGCAGCCATCACAGGGAATGGGACCAATGAATCAGCAGCCAATGCGGAGCCGTCAGTCAATGCCGGGTCAGCAGCCAATGCCGGGTCAGCAGCCAATGCCGGGTCAGCAGCCAACGTCGAATCAACAGTCAAGGGCACCCCGCCAGCTGATGCCGAGCAGTCAGATAATGCCGTCACGTCAACAAACGCCGGGGCAGAGTTCGATGAGCCAGCGGCCGGTACCAAATCGGCAGCCAATGCAAACCCGTCAGCCAGTACCAAACCAGCAGCCGATGTCAAACCAGCAGCCGATGTCAAACCAGCAGCCGATGTCAAACCAGCAGCCGATGTCAAACCAGCAGCCGATGTCAAACCAGCAGCCGATGTCAAACCAGCAGCCGATGTCAAACCAGCAGCCGATGTC
>ENA-OQCB01000103-OQCB01000103.1-human-gut-metagenome-genome-assembly--contig:-NODE-103-length-39865-cov-5.937767_pt1 | contig 39865 bp, 32 predicted proteins | sample MGYA00242493_ERZ504568 | MGnify/ENA primary metagenome ERZ504568 (study PRJEB26092, sample SAMD00036229) | human gut metagenome | host: Homo sapiens | study: EMG produced TPA metagenomics assembly of...
TGCGGACCATGTCGGTCAGGGAGATATAATCCTTGTCATTGTACGTGATGACTGTCACTTCTGTATTTTGGACTTTAATTTTAGCCATGTTCTTTTAACGGTTATTCGGTTATTATTGGTTCGATGTACAAATGTACGGTGTATTTTCCGGAATGGTCCTCCATATCCGGAAAAGTTTGTGTCACGCCGCCTGTTGCGACAAGCCGTTTCTACCAAGGAAAGGGCAGGCAATACCGGCTGACGTGGATACAGGCGGAACAACCCGCATATGCAATGCAGAGGGAGCAGGAGAGCCTTCACCACAGCCGGAGAGGAAAGCGGTCTCATGCCGGGGTACGGCATGAAAAGGGGCTCCCGGACAGTTCTTTTCCTTGTCGCACATGCACTACGTCGGTCGCAGTTTTCGCCTTCTGAATCCCTTTTACGTCCGTCCCTGCGCTTTCGGAGCGTTTTTCCGGTAGAAAATTTCACCATGCGGAAATTTTCTGCCGGAAACCGGAGGGAAAACGCGGAGTCCCGCAGGGACGGACGAACTTTGATGAGGAAGGGGAAAATCGTCCGTTTCATAAATACCATTTCCTCAGATGGCATCGCATATTTCCTTCTCCATCTTTTCCAGCTTATGGGACAGGATTTCCATGTCGCTGCTGATCTTCTGGTTGGTTATCCGGGCATATATCTGGGTGGTTTTCAAATCCGTATGCCCCAAAAGACGGCTTACGGTCTCGATGGGCACACCGTGCGAGAGCAGCACGGTGGTGGCGTTCGTATGCCGGGCAACATGGAATGTGATAGGCTATGCAAGGAAAAACATGCAGGTGAAGTTTGAACGTAAGTCGTTTGAAATGAACGATGTTTCAGTATTCTGCCAAGTAGGGAAAATGCAAACGGCAACGGAATATTGAGGTTGTTCAGTTACCAAACCGTTAGCCGGGCAGTTACCGAAATGGATGTCGGTAACTGAATGAAGTAAAATGAAGTCCTCACCGTTTTGTTTGCGCTCATACACAATGTTTTGCATATCAAGGAACGCTTATACGGCAAGTAATTTTGCACTAAAAAATATAAGTGTATGAAAGTAGAAAAATTCAAGGTGTTGCTCTACCTCAAAAAGAGCGGACTGGACAAATCGGGCAAAGCCCCGATAATGGGAAGAATCACCGTGAACCGGACGATGGCACAGTTCGGATGCAAGCTGTCCTGCACTCCCGAACTGTGGAATCCACGCGAAAGCCGTCTGAACGGCAAGAGCAAGGAGGCGGTTGAAATCAATGCCAAGATTGAAAAGTTACTGTTGGCGGTGAACACGGCATTCGACAGCCTTGTGGAGCGTAAAGTGGATTTTGATGCCACCGATGTGAAAGACCTTTTTCAAGGCAGCATGGAAACGCAGATGACCCTCATGAAAATGACAGATGCAATCTGTGACGACATCAAGGCACGTATCGGCATAGACCGTGCGAAAGGGACTTATCCCGGCTATCACTATATGCGGCTGGCACTCGGGGAATTCATCGAAACCAAATACAAAGTCAAGGATCTGGCTTTCGGACAATTGACGGAACAGTTCATCCACGACTATCAGGTCTTCGTCACGGAAGATAAAGGCTATGCGATAGATACCGTCCGCCACCACCTTGCCATCCTGAAGAAAATCTGCCGCATTGCCTACAAGAAAGGATATTCGGAGAAATGCCATTTCCAACATTTCGCCCTGCCACGGCAATCAGAAAGGACTCCACGGGCATTGAGCCGCGAATCGTTCGAAAGAATCCGTGACGTGGAAATACCGCCATACAGGAAGACACACATACTGGCACGCGACCCTTTTTTTGTTTGCCTGCTACACGGGCGTGTCATACGCTGATGTGGTTTCCATCACGGACGAGAACCTGTACACGGATGACAACGGATCATTATGGCTGAAATACCGCCGAAAGAAAAACGAACATCGGGCGAGCGTCAAACTACTGCCTGAAGCGTTGGCACTGCTTGAAAAATACAGGGATGAAACACGGGAGACGCTTTTTCCGATAATCCACCACCCGAACATGAAACGGCACATGAAAGCGTTGGCTGCACTGGCAGGCATCAAGGATAACTTGTGCTATCATCAGGCGCGCCATAGTTTTGCTTCGCTGATAACACTCGAAGCGGGTGTGCCGATAGAAACCATCAGCCGGATGTTGGGACATTCCGATATTTCCACCACTCAGGTCTATGCCCGTGTCAGTCCGAAAAAACTTTTCAAGGATATGAACAAGTTCATAGAAGCGACTCAAGATTTCAAACTAACCCTATAAATCAAATAACGATATGCGAAGCACATTTTCATTATTGCCATACATCAACCGTAGCAAGGTAAAGGCTGACGGAACGACTGCCGTACTCTGCCGTATAACCATTGACGGAAAACAGACTGCCATAAGCACAGGTATCTATTGCCGCCCGGAAGACTGGAACAGAAAGAAAAACGAGATAAAGACCATCAGGGAGAACAACCGCTTACGGGAATACCTGCGTCTGATGGAAGAAGCCTACTTAGAGATATTGAAATCGCAAGGCATGGTCAGTGCGGAGATACTGAAGAACCATATCGCCATGAATAATATTCATCCGACCACCCTCCTGCAAATGGGGGAATGGGAAAGGGAGCGGTTAAGGAAACATTCAGCAGAAATAGATTCAATATCTTCCTACCGCCATTCCATGTACTATCAGAAGTACCTGACGGATTATCTTGCGTCTTTTGGAAAGAAGGACATCGCCCTTGAAGAAGTGACGGAAGATTTCGGCAAATCTTACAAGGCATATCTTAAGAAATGCAAGAATTTCGGGGCTTCCCAGACCAACAAATGCCTATGCTGGCTGAACCGTCTGCTTTATTTGGCTGTCGATAAAGAGATTATCCGTGTGAATCCCAGCGAGGATCTGGAATACGAACCAAAGCCGGAAGCAAGGCACAAGTACATCAGCCGTGAGGAGTTCAAGAGAATCCTTGCCACCCCGATGTATGATAAGCGTCAGGAGCTTGCAAGACGGGCATTCATCTTTTCCACACTGACGGGATTGGCGTATGTGGATATAAAGCTTCTGCACCCGCATCATATCGGACGCAATGCAGAAGGCAGATGTTACATCCGCATCAACCGCAAGAAAACAAATGTGGAGGCGTTCATCCCCCTGCATCCCATAGCGGAGCGGATATTGTCACTGTACAATACGACCGATGACGAACAGCCCGTATTTCCTCTTCCGAGCCGTGATGCCCTCTGGTTTGATATCCACGAGATGGGTGTTATCATAGGCAAAGAGGATAATTTGAGCTATCATCAAAGTCGGCACAGCTTCGGAACATTCCTGATTTCGGCGGATATACCTATCGAAAGTATTGCCAAGATGATGGGGCATTCCAATATCCGGACGACACAGGGTTACGCACGGATAACCGATGATAAAATCTCCAGAGATATGGACAAGCTGATGGAGCGAAGAAAGGAAATATCAGCTGGCGAAAAGAAAGAGGACAGAGAATAAACACCAAATAATAAACGCATTATGAGCAGAGGAATAATAACAATCAGTGAAACGGGTGTAGTCACTATGCCGACAGCACCTATAAGGATGACACAATTCGAGATAGCCGACCTGTTCGGGGTGTTCTCATGCGATGTCCGCAAGGCTATCCGTTCCATCTACAAGAACAAGGAACTGAATGAACTTGATACAATGAAGTATCTCAGGCAAGCGGATGGAATCAGTTATGACGTTTACAGCCTTGAAATGATTATCGCCGTTGCATTCAGGATATGCAGTAAAGAGAGTTTCTTGTTCAGACGGTTTATTATAAATGAAATTAGCACCATTAATAAAGCTACACCGATTACACTATTTGTTGCCAGCGTCAGAGGTAATAACCGATGGTATAGTTGAGGTTCATTCCGTCAGCCACTCGTTCCCGATGCACGGATGCAAAGGTAGCGTATGGCTTGATGGCAGCAGCAAGGTCGGGCGGCAAGCCGTTTCGGGCAGAATCTTCCTCAAACGAGTTTGAGCGTATTCAACCCGAAAACCTTGTCACTGCCTGCCACTCGCTTGAAGAGCATCCGGCAACGGAAACAAGCGACTGATGGGAAATCAGAAAAAAGAAGAGAGGAACGGCTTACAAACGAAGCAGGATTTTGAACGCTCCGTCCGTAAGCCGTTCCATTTCTCTTTTTGCCGAAAGTCCGTTGCTGACGCAATCACAGGGCAGACGGCAAACTGCGCTCCTTCAAGAAAATCAGGTTGCCGTCTGTCGGTAGGCGGAGCGGTAGCCGTCAGCAAGCATCCTTTCGATGTCCGATTCACGGTAGAGAATTTTGCCGCCTAACTGGATATAGGCTATGCGTCCTTCGTTTCGATAGTCCTGAAGTGTCCGGCGGCTCACTTTCAACCGTGCCGACACCTCCTTGTCGGTGAAGAAACGTTCACCGTTCAGTGTCGGGCGGTAATTGGCGGTCAAATGTTCGAAGCTGTCCAAAAGACGGTCGAGACTGCCCATGAAGTGGATTATCCACTCGTTGTCCTTGTTAATCAGTTCATTCATGTTACTTTGGATTTAGTGGGTATTGTTAGTTTACTTCGTTCATTTCATCAAGTTTATACAGTTCTTCCTTTGAACTTTGCTTCTTTGCGCCTGTCCTCCACAACGGAAACAATGCGCTGTACATCATCGGGACGGTAGTAGGTCTTGTGGTTTATCTGTGAGTAAGCCAGCGTCCCGTTGTCCCGAAGGGTCTGCAACGTGCGTGGGCTGATGTTGAGCATCCGGCAAACGTCCTGATTGTCCATCCACTCGCCCATCTTCTTTTCTTCGTGCCGCCGACAGATGGCATCCATGCGACTGACGAAACGGTCGAACTTGGCGACCATCGCCTCAAAGGTCTTTCTTTCAATTGATACGATTTCCATATACATACTTTTTATTGTTACTGTTTCTTTTGCCGCAAAGAAAAACATAATCTGTTATCCTACAATGGATTTTCCGGAAGTGGAAGCATGTGGCACAGGTTGGTAGAGGTTGACACAGATTTGGAGTATATTCTTAATCCCGTAAATCTGCAATGTGTCAAGATTGAAAACAAGGGCTTAATTCAAACCTGACTGTAATCGCACCTTTGTTTCTCCGGCTATTCACATCCAGCAAATCTGTGAAGTCCTCACCGATATCTCGATCACCATAAAGCAAAGTCACACAAAATTGTCTAATCGAGCCCAAACGATTGAATGACTGCACTAAAGTATCTTACTTTACTTGCGATAATCGGTCAAGGCACAGAGCAAGACCACAGTAATAACTTAATCAATCTGTTTTATGACAATGAAAAGAGAACCAAGTATCAGTGAGCAGCAGGCTCGTGAAATCGTGGAAAGAATGGGACGCAGGGAATCCCGCAGTGAGAAGTCTATGGACGATTTCTACCGGAACATCGGTCTGGACCCGGAACTGCTGGCACAACCCGGCAAGACCGTCACGAAAAAAGCGGAAACAGCTACGGCGGATGAACCGTCAGGCGAAACACCTGAAGATATTGCAGTGCCGCAGAAGCGTATCAGCAGCAAGCAACGCAGGCTGTCGCTGGACGAGTACCGTACCGCTTACCTGCAAGTCCCAAAGATAACCGACCGCAAGCCCGTGTTCGTCAGCGGTGAGGTGCGTGACCGACTGGACGGGATTGTCCGCCGTCTCGGCGGGCGTGGCATGAGCGCTTCGGGACTTATCGAGAACCTCGCCCGCCTGCACCTTGAAACCTACAAGGAAGACATCGAGCAGTGGCGCAAACTCTGAGCGGATTACGGTAGAACCGGTCAAACCAGTGGATACACTCCATCGGTTTGACCGATATTCCAAATGAGTTATTATACTCACAAACCAATCCGACAAGCGGAGGATTCTTGTGTCCTCAAAGACACAGCAAGGTATATTTTCAGTTACTCCGGTTGATTCCGGTAACTGAAAATCCTTGCACTGCCGTGGGCAGAATTATCCTCCGCAGTCGGATAATTTCCAAGTTTTTTAATCAGAGATTAGACCATGTATGAACCATTAAATAGAAAGGACAAGACAATGAAAAAGACCAGTAAGTACGGGAGAAATCCCAAGTTGAATCCGAAAACGCACTGCGTAATGGTGCGCTTCGACGATATGGAATGGAACAGATTTCTTACGATGTACGAGGAATCACAGATGTACGCAAAAGCCGTTTTCCTCAAAGCGCATTTCTTCGGGCAGAAGTTCAAGGTGCTGAAGGTGGACAAGGCGATGTTGGAATATTGCACCAAGTTGTCCGACTTTCACGCCCAGTTCCGTGGCATCGGCACGAACTACAACCAAGTAGTAAAGGAATTACGCTGCCATTTTTCGGAGAAAAAGGCGATGGCATTGCTCTACAAGTTGGAGAAGTGTACCATCGACCTTGTGAAACTGAGCCGCGAGATTGTGGAGCTTTCACGGGAGATGTATGCCAAATGGGAACAACGGAAGGAATAAATTCGAAGAAGACACTCTAAGCCTCACCTGTCTATCCACTCTTTCAGCCGTTGAGCCTTCTCCTTACTGACTGTAATTCTTGTGTCAGGATACCCCTTCAAGCGGACAATAAGTTTGCCGCCGAAATAATTGCCGAGAAACAATACGTGTTCCACGTTGATGATGTACTGGCGGTTGGCTCGGAAGAAACAGTCCGGGTTGAGTTGCTGTTCAAGCTCGTCCATTGACACATTGACGGCTTCGGAAGTTCCGTTATTGAGGCGGAGGTACACGGTTTTGTTCTCCGTTTCGATGTGGTTGATGTCTGAGACACGAACTGTCTTATATCCGTCTCGATAGGGCAAGAGGAAGCGTTCCCGATAGCGGAACCGGTTCTTCTGTAAGGCATCGAAAAGTTGTCGGAGGTTCTCGTCGGCATAATTCCTGCCTGTTTTGATGGCTTTGTCTATGGCTGCTTCAAGCTCATCGGCATCCACTGGCTTCAGGAGATAGTCGAAACTATTGAACTTGAAAGCCTGTACCGCATATTCATCGTATGCGGTGGTGAATATGATGGGGACGGTTGCCGGGGCGTATTTCAGAGCCTCGAAACTCAGGCCGTCGGTAAGGCGGATATCCGCAAGGATAAGGTCTGCCACCTTGCCAGATTGGAAAAACTCGACCGTCTCTTTTATGCTTGCCAGTGGACCTTCGATTGTGAACGTTGCGTCAATACCGTTCAGCAGTCTTATGAGGCGCATGGCGTTACGCTGTTCGTCTTCAAGAACCAGTATTTTCATGTGTCATGATGTTTTTAATGATGGGCAAACTCACCGAATAGAAGTTTTCAGTATTCTCTATCTTAACCTTTTTGTCACAGAGCAAGGCGTATCGCTCCACGATATTTTTATGTCCCAACCCCGTTGATTCCATCCGCGACAGTAAAGGAGATTTAAGATTATGCACAGTAATGTAGTTCTCCGATGATGTAATGGAAATAAACAGCGGATGCTCCATTGAAAAGCCGTTGTGCTTTATTGCGTTCTCCACGAGAAGCTGCAACACGGCCGGAGGCAGGAATCCCTTACATTCCTTGACCTCCGGACTGATTTTCGCAATGACACCTCCGCCGTGACGTACTTTCATCAGAGACAGGTACGAATCCAGAAACCTTATTTCGTCTGCAACGGGTATCAGGTCCCGGTCTAAATTTACAATAATGTACCGGTACACTTTCGACAGGTTGTTCAGGAACTTCCCGGCAAGCCCCGCATCTTCCTCAATCAGCTCCAGCAGGTTGTTGAAGTTGTTAAACATGAAATGCGGGTTGATTTGCAGTTTCAGGGAGTTGAGTTGTGACTGCAAGGCGATTTCCTTTTCCTTCATCAGTGCCATTTCAAGCGCCTGCTTCTCGTCGCGTGCCTTGATGTAGGATTGCAAGTAGAAAGTATTGGCATAGACACTTGACAGGAAGGTGGCTATCATGGCAAAAGTATATGCGCCTTTCATGTTGAGAAGTTCGTCAAGAACACTATTCCCTGTTCCGCTCCAAAGAAAATTAAAAAGTGAGATCATACCGAAAGCCACCAGATTGTTGAGCATCAGCAGGCACGAGGCATATACGATGACCCTGACATAAGAGGCTTTGAACGGGAACACATTGAACACGATATAACAGAATCCCAGTGAGGTGTATGTGAAAAGCATACACAGCAGGAAATCCACCATATAATCTATCAGTGCCATTTCCGGCAACTGACGGGCGGTTTCGTAATCAAGAACCAACCAAATGATGATATATAATAGATAGGAGACGGCCGAGAGCAGAAGACCGTTCTTCCAGTTAATCTTTTTCCCTTTATCCATACCTCATGCAAAGTTACTTCATATTCCACAAAGATAATACTTTACTCCTCATTTGACTGGATAAGATAGGCTGAAACAGATAAAACCGTATTTGAAATGGATAAAATGAGTATCGAAACGAACGGTAATTTCTCTTAGAGATACACAACTATGATTTATTAGGACCTACGTTAGCCAATATTTCGGAAGCCGCTTTCGTCGTTTCGGAAGTAGTTTTCTCCGTTTCGATAGTATGTCGATTGTCAGCGCAATGGGCACAAAATATCTTTGCACCCAAAATTTGCGATAATATGATTATTGAAACAGAACATCTCATCATTAGAGACTTCCAGAAGAAGGATGCCACTGGTTTGTTGGAATACCTTTCCCAACCGCGTGTCAATTGTTTTGTCGGCGACCGCCTATGCTCCGAAGAATCGGCATTGGCTTATATATCCAATACCCCGAAATGTATGCTACGCTATGCCGTGTGTCTGAAGGAAGACGATTCCATTATCGGTGATGTTTTCGCCTTGCGTGAATATACTGATACATTTAGTGTGGGCTGGCATTTCAACCAACGCTTTGAGGGTAAGGGACTGGCCTACGAAGCGGCAACAGGACTGCTGGATTATCTTTTCCATGACAGCGGCGCACGGCGTATCTATGGATTTGTAGAAGACGATAATCTGCGGTCGAAAAGATTGTGTGAACGTCTCGGAATGAGACATGAAGGATGTATGAAGGAATTTATTTCGTTTGTATGCCATCCCGACGGCGCACCACGCTATGAGGACACCTGCATCTATGCGATATTAAATAAAGAATGGAAAAGTAACAGACAAAGATGATGAATAGACGAACATGGATTGCCGGCATCACGGCAACAACCCTGCTGGCTGCTTCATTGACAGCCTGCAAACAGGAACAGCAAGGAGAGGAAACGGGACAGGCACTGCCCGTCATAGTGGTTTCTTCCCAACCCATTGAATTTGAAGAAAGCTATTCCGCTTCGATTCGCGGACGGCAGGATGTGGACATCATACCTCAAGTATCGGGTCGTATCATCCGCCTGTGCGTGAAAGAGGGAGAGCAAGTAAAAACAGGGCAAGTGCTGGCTGTCATAGACCAAACGCCCTATCAGGCTGCGCTGCGCATCGCAATCGCCAATGTCAGCGCGGCACGGGCAAAAGTGGAAACAGCGCGTATCGAGCTGAACGGCAAACAGTCGCTGTTCGATGAAAAAGTCATATCCGATTACGAACTGTCTGTTGCCCGAAATCAATTAGTAGTGGCACAGGCAGAACTGGAACAAGCAAAAGCTCAGGAAGCAAATGCCCGGAACGATTTGTCATACACCGAAATCAAGAGTCCGAGCAACGGGGTTATAGGCACGCTGCCTTACCGCATCGGCGCACTCGTCGGTCCCACCATCGAACAACCATTTACAGTGGTGTCGGACAATTCGGAGATGTATGCCTATTTCTCCATTTCGGAAAACAAACTTAGGCAATTCGAGGCCAGATATGGTTCTATTGACAGAATCATAAGCGAAATGCCTCCGATTAGCCTCCAACTTAACAATGGTTCCGTCTATGGGAAACAAGGGAAAATAGAGACCATCAGCGGAATAGTCAATCCCACGACCGGTGCCGTACAGATAAAGGCCCTGTTTCCCAACGTCAACAGGCACCTGTTGAGCGGAACCATCGGCAACGTCATCCTGCAAGTGCTGGATACGGATGCCATCCTGATTCCCATGACCGCCACCGTGGAACTGCAGGACAAGATTATCGCCTACCGCCTTAAAAACGGAAAGGCCGAAGTCGCCTACTTGACCGTGGACCGCCTGAACGACGGCAACCACTTCGTTGTAGAGCAGGGCTTGTCCGTCGGCGACACCCTCATCACCGAAGGTGTGGGGCAGCTAAAGGAAGGAATGATTGTCACACCTAAAACCACAAAGCCATGAACCTGCGCTTCTTCATAGACCGCCCGGTATTTTCGGGCGTCATCTCCGTGGTGATTGTCCTGATGGGTGTTATCGCCATGCAAGCCCTCCCCGTGGAGCAATATCCCGACATCGCACCGCCCACCATCAACGTATGGGCCACCTATCCCGGCGCGAATGCCGAGACGGTGCAGAAAGCCGTGATTGTTCCTCTGGAAGAGGCCATCAACGGCGTGGAGGACATGACCTACATGACCTCCACGGCATCCAATACAGGCGATGCTTCCATTAACATCTATTTCAAGCAGGGTGCCAACGCCGACATGGCGGCGGTCAATGTGCAGAACCGCGTCAACGGCGTGTTGAGCCAGCTTCCGGCAGAAGCGACCAAGACCGGCGTCACCACCGAGAAGCAGCAGAACGCCGAGTTGCTGACATTCGCCCTCTATAGTCCCGACAACCGTTTCGACCAGACCTTTCTCAACAATTACGTGAAAATTAACGTAGAGCCGCGATTGAAACGTATCGGCGGTGTGGGAAAGGCACAACTATTCGGCTCCAACTACAGTATGCGCCTCTGGCTGCGTCCCGACAAGATGGCGCAGTACGGACTGATTCCCGACGACATTTCCTCCGTGCTGGCGAAGCAGAACATCGAGGCGGCAACCGGTTCGTTCGGAGCCAATCATCCCACGGCAAACGAATACACGATGAAGTATCGCGGCCGCCTCTCCACAGCGGAAGAGTTCGGCGAGCTGGTCATCAAGTCCCTGCCCGGAGGCGATGTGTTGCGGCTGAAAGATGTCGCCGACGTGGAGTTGGGCGATGAATACTACAACTATTCCACCGAGGTGAGCGGACATCCGGCTGCCATCATGCTCATCAACCAGAAAGCGGGTTCCAACGCTTCAAGCACCATCAATGAGATTCACGAGGTGCTCGATGAAATTGAGCGCGACCTGCCGGAAGGGGCGGAGTTCGTAGTGCTGACCGATACCAACAAGTTCCTGTATGCCTCCATCCATTCTGTCATACGGACGCTTATCGAGGCGATACTTCTGGTTATTGTGGTGGTGTATGTGTTCTTGCAGGACATCAAGTCCACGCTCATTCCCACGGTTTCCATCTTCGTCTCCATCATCGGTACGTTTGCCGTGATGTCGCTGATAGGCTTTTCCATCAACCTGCTCACGCTTTTCGCCCTTGTGCTTGCCATCGGCACGGTGGTGGACGATGCCATCGTGGTGGTAGAGGCGGTGCAGGCGAAGTTCGACGAGGGCTACCAGTCACCGGTGCTTGCCGCCGATGATGCCATGAAGGGCGTTTCGTCCGCCATTCTTACCTCTACCATTATCTTTATGGCGGTGTTTATCCCGGTGGCAATGATGGGCGGCACCTCCGGGGCGTTCTATGCCCAGTTCGGTATCACGATGGCGGTTGCCGTGGGCATATCGGCTATCAATGCCTTTACCCTTTCTCCGGCATTGTGCGCTTTGTTCCTGAAACCTTATATCGACGAGCACGGAAATACGAAGAACAATTTTGCGGCACGCTTCCGCAAGGCATTCAATGCCGTATTCGACCGTTTGAGCCGCCGTTATGTGCGTGGTGTACTGTATATCATCCATCGCCGATGGCTGTTGTGGGGAACGATTGCCGCCTCGTTCGGGTTGCTGGTCTTACTGGTTAATATCACGAAGACAGGACTTATTCCGCAGGAAGACACCGGCACGGTGATGGTAAGCATGAACACAAAGCCCGGCTCCTCCATGGCGCAGACCAACAAGGTGATGGTGCGTATCAACAGCCGTCTTGACAGCATCCCTGAGATTGAGTACAGCGGAGCGGTCGGAGGATTCTCATTCAGCGGTTCCGGTCCTTCACAGGCAATGTATTTCATGACACTTAAAGATTGGGACCAACGCAAGGATGAAGGGCAATCGGTGGACGACGTGATAGGCAAGATTTATGCCGCCACCGCTGATGTTCCCGATGCCACGGTGTTTGCCATGTCACCGCCGATGATTGCCGGCTACGGCATGGGTAACGGTTTTGAACTCTACTTGCAGGACAAAACGGGTGGAGACGTTGCCGCATTCAAGAAGGAGGCTGATAAATTTGTAGAGGCACTGTCCCGCCGTCCCGAAATCGGAGAGGTCTATTCGTCTTTTGCCGCTGACTATCCCCAGTATTGGGTGGACATTGACGCGGCGAAATGTGAGCAGTCGGGCGTGTCCCCGTCCGATGTGCTTTCCACGCTCTCCGGCTATTATACCGGGTCGTATGTATCGGACTTCAACCGTTTCTCCAAACTCTATCACGTCACTATGCAGGCGCCGGCAGAGTACCGCATCAATACGGAGTCGCTTAACCAGATGTACGTGCGTACTTCCGATGGCAGCATGGCACCGCTGAGCCAGTTCGTGCGCCTGACCAAGACCAACGGACCTTCCGACCTTACGCGCTTCAACCTTTTCAATGCCATCTCCATCAATGGCTCTCCGGCAGCGGGATTCAGTTCCGGTCAGGTCATCAAGGCGATTGGCGAGACGGCACGTGAAGTGCTTCCCGCCACTTGCAGCTATGAGTTCGGGGGGCTGTCGCGCGAGGAGAGCAAGACCACCAACAATGCCGCATTGATATTCGTGCTCTGCATGGTCCTGATATACCTGATACTTTGCGCTCTCTACGAAAGCGTGTTCATCCCCTTTGCCGTGCTGCTGTCCGTGCCCTGCGGACTGATGGGCAGCTTCCTGTTCGCGTGGCTGTTCGGGCTGGAGAACAACATCTATATGCAGACCGGACTGATTATGATTATCGGACTGCTTGCCAAGACCGCCATCCTGCTGACCGAATATGCCGGTAAGCGACGGTCGGAAGGCATGACGTTGGCACAGGCGGCATACAGTGCGGCAAAGGTTCGTCTGCGCCCCATCCTGATGACCGTCTTGTCGATGGTGTTCGGCCTTATTCCGCTGATGATGGCTCATGGCGTGGGTGCCAACGGTAGCCGCTCGCTCGCCACAGGCGTAATTGGTGGCATGACAGTGGGCACATTGGCATTGCTGTTCCTCGTGCCGTCGCTGTTCATCGCATTTCAATTTATTCAAGAACGAGTTAAACGTAATTAGATGAATAAGATAACCATATTTATATTATCCACCTTGATGCTTACCGGCTGTGGCACATACAGCCGGTACCATCGGGCAGACATCCCGACAGAGAATCTGTACCGGAACATCCCGGCAGATATGGATACAACAACCCTCGCCTCCCTATCATGGCGAGAGATGTTTACCGACCGGAAACTTCAGTCCCTGATTGAAACAGGACTGCAACAGAATACCGACCTCAACGTGGCACGCCTGCAGGTTGAAGCGGCTGAAGCCACCTTGATGACAGCCAAACTATCCTATCTCCCCTCATTAGGAATGAATGCCGAAGGTGGAGGTAGCCGTTATGACGGGACAACCGCAAAGACATATCATGTCGGGGCGACCGCAAGTTGGGAACTGGATATATTCGGCAAGCTCACGGCTGCAAAGCGTGGTGCGGTCGCCGCACTGCAAGGAAGCAGTGACTACCAGCAAGCCGTACAGACACAGCTTGTCGCCACAATAGCAGACAGTTATTATACTCTCGTCGTACTTGATGCGCAAAGGACGATAAACAATCGAACTCTGGAAAACTGGCGGGCTACCGTGCGCACGCTTGAAGCGTTGAAAAAGGTGGGCAAGGCGAATGAAGCCGGGGTATTGCAGGCAAAGGCAAACGTGATGCAGCTGGAATCATCGCAACTGGCTATATGCAAAAGTATCTCTGAAACAGAAAATGCCTTGTCTGCGATACTTGCCATGCCGTCACACTCGATTGAGCGGAGTAATTTGGTTGAAGCATCCTTCCCTGATACCATCTCTATCGGAGTTCCTTTGCAGTTGCTTGCCAACCGTCCCGATGTGCGTCAGGCAGAAATGGAACTGGCACAAGCGTTTTACGCCACCCATGCAGCCCGCTCAGCCTTCTATCCCAATATCACCCTTTCGGGCACATTGGGTTGGACCAACAATGGAGGCGGAGCAATCACCAATCCCGAACAATGGTTGTTCAACGCCATCGGTTCCCTGACGCAACCGTTATTCAATCGGGGTGCGAATATCGCCAACTTGAAGATAGCCCAAACCAAACAGGAAGAAGCCAAACTATTATTCCAACAATCATTGCTGAACGCGGGGAAAGAGGTGAACGATGCCTTAACCGCCTGGCAGACGGCTAAGTCGCAATATGAGATAAACACCCGGCAGGTTGAAACCTTGCGTGAAGCTGTGCGCAAGACGGAACTGCTGATGCGCCATTCCGGTACTACCTATCTGGAGATATTAACTGCCCAACAGTCGCTCCTTGAAGCAGAAACAGTACAGTTACAAACTTGCTTTGACCGCATACAGGGTATCATCAAACTTTATCACGCGTTGGGAGGTGGTAGAAGTTAAAAACAGATAGAAAAGCAAATGGATTTTGTACATAAAGTAATAATATCAAGCCATACTCTAATAATTCTATTGGTAGTGGGAATAGCATATATTTGGTGCAATGAATGGCAAGAAATAGAGACATTAGAAACTGGTAACAAACAAATTAACAATTTTAGGAAAGAGATAAATGAAATCCAGATTCACCTGATAGAGTTTTCTCTTTTGGGTGAGACCGTATTGGATTGGAATGACGATGATTTGGAACATTATCATATCCAACGTATGGCAATGGATAGTATGCTGTGTCGTTTCAGAACTATTTACCCGGTAGAACGTATTGACAGTGTGCGCCATCTTCTCGAAGATAAAGAACTACAGATGCGTGGTATCGTTACGTTGCTCGATGAGCAACAAACCATCAATGAGAAGATGGCACAGCAAGTGCCTGTAATTGTGCAGAGAAGCGTACAAGAACAGCCTAAAAAAACGAAGCGGAAAGGTTTCTTGGGTATCTTCGGCAAAAAAGAGGAAGCAAAACCTACAGTGACCACCACGATGCTCCGTTCACTCAACCGAAATTTGTTAGCTGAACAACAAGCGCAAAGCCGCTGTCTTTCAGTACACGCTGACAGCCTTGCTGCACGGAATGCAGAACTTAACAGACAATTACAAGGACTGATTCGCCAGATAGACAGGAAAGTACAAGCAGACTTACAGAAACGAGAAGCGGAAATTACCGCCATGCATGAGCAGTCATTTATACAAATCAGCGGTTTGACAGGATTTGTCTTCTTGTTATTGGTCATTTCGTATATCATAATTCACCGAAATACTAACCGCATCAAGCGATACAAACGGGAAACGACAAATTTAATCAAACAGCTACAACAAGCGGTAGAGAAAAACGAGGTACTGATAGCCTCCCGCAAGAAAGCGGTTCATACCATCACCCATGAGCTGCGCACACCTTTAACCGCAATAATCGGTTATACCGCGTTGATGGAAAAAGGCAATGATACGCAATATGTCCGTAATATCCGGCAATCTTCGGAACGTATGCGTGAAATGCTCAACACCCTGCTGAGTTTCTTCCGTCTGGACAACGGTAAGGAGCAGCCGAATTTCTCTCCTTGCCGGATTTCGGCAATCACGCACATTCTTGAAACGGAGTTTATGCCTATCGCCATGAACAAGGGGTTGGCTCTTAACGTAACGAACCGTATGAATGCAGTCGTTCTGACTGATAAGGAACGTATTTTGCAAATCGGCAACAACCTGTTGTCAAACGCCATCAAATTCACTGATAGCGGTGGTGTATCTTTGACGACTGATTATGATAACGGTATTCTAAAAATTACCGTCGAAGATACGGGTACAGGTATGACCGAAGAGGAACAGCAACGGGTGTTCGGTGCGTTTGAGCGTCTAGCAAACGCCGCCGCAAAGGACGGCTTCGGACTGGGACTGTCCATCGTACAACGTATCGTGGCAATGCTCGGCGGAACTATCCGGCTGGAGAGCGAGAAAGGCAAAGGCAGCCGTTTCACGGTGGAAATACCCATGCAGACAGCCGGGGAACTGCCGGAAAGGATAAATCAGACACGGATTCATCATGACCGTACATTCCATGATGTCATTGCCATCGACAATGACGAGGTATTGCTCCTTATGTTGAAAGAAATGTATGCCCAAGAAGAAATACATTGCGATACCTGCACCGATGCTGCGGAACTGATGGAAATGATACGCCGGAAAGAATACAGCCTGCTTCTGACGGATCTGAACATGCCGGAGATAAACGGCTTCGAGTTGTTGGAACTGCTGCGCACCTCCAATGTGGGCAATTCAAAGACTATCCCGGTAGTCGTGACAACCGCTTCGGGCAGTTGCAGCAAGGAGGAACTTATGGAACGTGGATTCTCCGGTTGCCTGCTCAAACCGTTCTCCGTATCGGAACTGATGGAGGTTTCAGACAAATGCGCCATGAAAGGCAACCGGAATGAAAAGCCGGATTTCACCTCCCTGCTGTCATACGGCAATGAATCCGTCATGCTGGATAAACTGATAACGGAAACCGAAAAAGAAATGCAGGCAATCAGGGAAGCGGGTCTAAAGAAAGACCTTCAGGAACTGGACGCCCTGACACACCACCTGCACAGCTCGTGGGAGATACTTCGTACCGACCAGCCATTAAGGAAACTTTATAAACTGCTTCATTGTGATGGCACGCCTGACGATAAAACAATTGGCAATGCCATAAAATCCGTGCTGGATAAGGGTTCGGAAATAATCCGGCTGGCAAAAGAAGAAAGGAGAAAATATAATAATGGATAAGACAAAAATCATCGTGGTGGAGGACAACATCGTGTATTGCGAATATGTCTGCAATATGCTGGCACGCGAGGGATTCCGCACCGTGCAGGCTTTTCACCTCTTGACCGCGAAGAAATATCTGCAACAGGCCGCAGACGGGGACATCGTGGTTTCCGACCTGCGCCTGCCCGACGGCAACGGTATCGACCTTTTGCGCTGGATGCGCAAGGAAGGAATGATGCAGCCGTTCATCATCATGACCGACTATGCCGAAGTGCATACGGCTGTTGAAAGCATGAAACTCGGCTCGCTGGACTACATACCCAAGCAGCTTGTGGAAGACAAACTCGTCCCCCTGTTACGAAGCATATTAAAAGAACGGAATATCGGACGAAGCCGTATGCCCCTGTTCTCGCGTGACGGCTCGGCGTTCCAAACCATCATGAAGCGGATAAGGCTGGTAGCCCCCACCGACATGAGCGTGCTGATATTCGGGGAGAACGGCACGGGCAAGGAGCATATCGCCCACCTGCTGCACGACAAGGGCAAGCGGGCAGGAAAGCCGTTTGTGGCTGTGGACTGCGGTTCGCTCACCAAAGAACTTGCGCCGTCGGCTTTCTTCGGACACGTAAAAGGGGGCGTTCACGGGTGCGGACAGCAGTAAGAAAGGCTATTTTCACGAGGCGGAAGGCGGTACGCTGTTCTTGGATGAGGTTGGCAACCTCGCACCGGAAACTCAGCAGATACTTCTGCGTGCCATACAGGAACGGCGGTTCCGTCCCATTGGCGACAAGTCAGACCGCAGTTTCAATGTCCGCATCATCGCCGCCACCAACGAGGATCTGGAGAAGGCGGTCCATGAAAAGCGTTTCCGGCAGGACCTATTATACCGCCTGCACGATTTCGAGATAACCGTCCCGCCGTTGCGCGACTGTCAGGAGGACATCATGCCTTTGGCTGAATTCTTCCGCGAAATTGCGAACCGGGAACTGGAATGCGATGTCATCGGTTTTGACGGAGAAGCCCGCAAGACATTGCTGACCCATGCGTGGCCGGGCAATGTCCGCGAGCTTCGTCAGAAAATCATGGGTGCGGTGTTGCAGGCACAGACGGGTCTTGTCACGAAAGAGCATCTGGAACTTGCCGTGACGAGGGCGACCTCACCCGTCAGCTTCGCCCTGCGCAACGATGCGGAAGACAAGGAGCGTGTCTTACGCGCGTTGAAGCAGGCGAACGGGAACCGCAAGGTTGCCGCCGAACTGCTCGGAATAGGACGTACGACGCTGTACAACAAACTGGAAGAATATGGATTGAAGTATAAATTTCAGCAACCATAGCCGGTAATTTGCTAAGGTTGGGCTATTCCAGACCAAGACTAAAACAGATAAAGTGGGATTATTGAAGAATCTATCATAGAATTTATGAAAATACATTTCTACAAAGGAGTGTATTTCAAAAAAATAATGCTATCTTTGCGTTTAGAAAATGCGTTCTTTGATTAATGCAGAATAGGACAGAATACAGAGTTTCGCTCGTTTCTAAATCGTTACCTGTCGAGCAATAAATCTTTGCAAATTGTTCAATTTCAATGATAAAGACAATTTGCTATGTCTTGCCGTATGATAGGTCAGCCTTATCTTGAAACCGCACTGCCTGCCAAGTTCCTTCAATATGGTGTTGCATCTGCCGTTGCTCGGTACCGGAAATACATGATCGTCCTTGGACAGCCCCTTGTACTTCTCTATGATGCGCTTGGGAACGTCCAGCAGGCGGATGTTGGACTCGGTGTTTGTCTTGCGCCGGCGGGTGATGATCCAGAGGTTGCCGTCGAAGAAGGTCTGGAGCCGGTCGGTCGTCAGCGCCTTCACGTCCGCGTATGCCAGTCCGGTGAACACAGAGAAGATGAAGAGGTCGCGTACCAGTTCGCAGGTCCCGCTTTTCACCGGGGTCTCCATCAGCGTCTGTATCTCACGCTCTGTTAGGTAGCCCCGGTCAACGCTTTCGGGGGAGTTGATGTACCCGGCGAAGGGGTTGAAGGGAAGCGCACCGCTGTTGCGGGCGATGGAGATGACGTGCTTGAGCCCGATCATGTAACCCCATACGGTATTGGTGCGGCATTTCTTCTCCGTACGCAGGAAATACTCGAAGTTGTTGATGAACGTCAGGTTGAGTTCCTTCAGGGGGATGTCGTCACGGCGGTACACTTTCGGGACGAACTCGCACAGATGCCTGTATATGGTACGGTAGCGGTTGTATGTTCCCTGCACGCGGCTGTGTCCCACTTTCTTGATGAACTCCTCGTTGTGCTGCTCGAAGAGCTTCAGCAGCGTCTCGCGTTTCACGCCCAGCCCGAGGCAGGCGTCCCTCAGCCTGGCGGCGGTGACATAGCCGTCGGACTGCATCAGTTCCTGGTAACGGCGGTTCACGTCCACGCGTATCCGGTCAACCGCCGCATTGATTTTCTGCGCCTCGGCGCTCTTGCCCGTAGCACGTGCCGTTTTCACGTCCCAAAGTTTCGGAGGTACGTCCAGTTTACAACTGAACTGCTTGATTTCGCCGTCCACCGTAAGACGGCACATCAGGGGGAGATAGCCGTTGGCTCTCTCGCTGCCCTTCTTCACGTAGAAGAGGATTTTGAAGGTCGATCTGCTCATACTCGTTTTCATACTTTTTTGATCGTTACAAAGTTAATATCAAGCGAGTTGTCCTCAGGTATGAAAAACTGTGCAAATTACTGAAATAGAACCCGTTGTGCCGTTTCTTATTCCCGTTATATCAGTAACGATATGGGAACTGAAGTCTTTCGCTGTTTTTAGCGGATCTCCTTTTTCAGCTTATGCAGTATTATGAGTTAAACACCTAACTGCTTAATAGACTGCATTCTTGCTGTATTATCATCAACCTTGCTTTTTCTTGCTGCGTTTACTTTATTTCTTTATCATCTTTCCCTTCCTTCCCTCTCTTGGCATACTGGCTTGGGCTCATATTGAAATGTTTCTTGAATACTTCACGGAAATATTTCGCATCACTGAAACCGGTCAGCTCTGAAATCTCGGTGATGGTATGCTTTTGTTCTTTCAGAAGTTGGGCAGCATGTTTCAGTCGAATCAGCCGGATGTAGTCAGCCGGAGCTTGGTCGGTCAGTGCCTTTATCTTATTGTAGAAGCTGGTCCTACTCATATTCAGCAGGTTGCAGAGCACGTCGACGTTGAAGCTTGGGTTGTCCATATTGTCTTCGACGCTCTTTTTGACGGTTGCAATGAATTTCCAGTCCAAGTCGTTGGAGCAGTTGATGCAATCCGTATTGTTCTTCTCGTCGTTCAGGTCCAGGCTGGCATATTTGTGGCGCAACAGTGCCCGGTTAGTCAGCAGGTTGGCAATGTTTGCCCGCAATATACCGATATTGAAGGGTTTCACAATATATTCATCCGCTCCGCTTTGCAGTCCCTCGATGATATTCTTGTCGGTATTCAGTGCTGTGAGCAGGATGATGGGGATATGTGATGTCTCGATGTCGTTCTTCAGGATATGACACAATTCGTCTCCTCTCATTTCCGGCATCATAATGTCTGAAATGACGAGGTTGGGCATATACTCCTTGACAATGGTCAGTGCTTCTTTTCCATTGGAGCATACTTGTATGTTGTATTGTTCAGACAATGTTCTGCGCAGATATTCCCTTAATTCGTCATTGTCCTCTACAATAAGAATTTTCTGGTGGTTACTGTTGTTTTGTGACTGTTGCTGCGTCTTGTCGTAGATTCCACTGGAAGCAGGGGATGATGTAGTAGAGGCATTGATAGGCACTCCGGAAGCCGAATAAACAATCCGTTCGTTTTTGGGTTGAGGGCGTTGGATTGCTTTGCGGAAATGCTTGTTCCCTTTGGGGAACGTGATTTTGATGCAAGAGCCTTTCCCTTCCATGCTGCTGAAGTTGAGCTTTCCTTTATGTAAGCGTACAAGTTTCCCTACCAGAAGTAGTCCGATGCCGCTGCCGGTAACTTTGGAATTGATAGCATTACTGCCACGGAAATGCATCTTGAACAGCTTTTTCTGTTCTGAAGCCGGAATTCCGATACCGGTATCTTTCACCTCAATACTCCAGGTATCTTCTGTCTCGGAAGTAAAGACATGTACATTGCCGCCGTCCGGTGTATATTTCAGTGCGTTGGATATGATATTTTTCAAAATGGAATCCATCTTGTCCTTATCTAACCATACGTTCAGATAACGGAAGCTGCTTTCGTAGGTTAGGTTGATGTGTTTTATGTTTGCGTATGAACGGAAAGCATCGATCGTCTCTTCCATATATGTGCTCAGTTCGTATTCGGATACGTATAGACTTCCGGAATAGGTGTCTGCGCGTTCGAAATTAATAAGGTTGGTGGTCAGGCGCAACAAGGCATTTACGTTTCGCAGGGCTGTATTGATGTTGCTCTGTCCGCTGGAAGTCAGTTGCTCGCGTTCGGTGATTTCTTCCAAGGGTGCTTTGATGAGCGTCAGTGGAGTACGTATATCATGCGCCGTATTGACGAAGAAGCGTATTTTCTCATCGGATTCTTTCCGCTGTTTTCTCAAGACTATTATTCGTAGAGTGATGCTTGCAATGGATATGATAATCACTGCATAGAGTATCAGCGCCCAGAAACTGAGCCAGAGGGGTTGCTCGATAATGATGTCCATACTGCGTTCCTCCAGGACAATACGACGGTCTTCGTTGGAGATGGCACGTACGCGGAGGGTATAGTTGCCCGGACTCAGGTTGGTAAAACGGATGACGTTTTCCTCTCCCGGACGGCTCCAACCCTCATAGAAGCCTTCCAGTTTCCAGGAGTACAGAATTAGGGAAGGATAGTCATAGTTGATGTCTGAGACCTGCAATGAGAAGATGTTCTGGTTGTACTTCAAACGCAAGGTTTTTGTCTCGTCAATATCCAGAATAAGTGGAGAACCTTCATCCTTGGGATAAACGGTCTGATAGAATACCCGCAGGTCACTGAATACCATTTTGAACTTATAGTCGCGAGGCAGGATCATGTCTTTGTTGAATTCTATGGCTCCATCCGTACTGCCGAAAATGAAATTGCCGTTTTTCCTCAAGGTGCCTGAGGCTGCGTTGAAATGGTCAGACTTCAGTCCTTGTTCTTTGGTCCAGTTATGGAATGTCTCTTCGACAGGATAGAAGGTGGACAGACCGTGTTCTGTACTCAGAAAGATATTTCCTTTACCATCAGACAATAGTGTATAGATATTATTGGAAATCAAGGCGCAGTTGTCTCTATGATAATGTCTGAATGTGTTTTTGGTCGTATCATATACCAGTAAACCGGCATTGTTGGTACCGATATACAGCATTCCGTCGGAAGCTTGGCATAGGGAGTAGATGTAGTAGGATTCTACCGGCATCTGGATATAGGTATACTTACCGGTTGCTTTTTCCAACAGGTACAAGCCGGTGGAAGTGCCTATCCACATATGTGTGGAGTCTTTCTCTATGATGGCAGTGATACCATTCAAGCCCGGGAAATGGCGTATATTTTTTCTGGAATAATCTATTTCTTTTAAGTTATAATACCCTCCGGACCAGATGTTTCCTGAAGAATCTTTCATAATGGAACGGATATACTTGTCCGGCCGGATATTCAGATTACTGAATAAAGACGGAGTAAAGAACTCTGTGGACAGTAGTTTCTTGTTGATCTGGTAGATGCCGGAACTATATCCTCCGGCCCAGATGATGCCGGGCTCCACTTCGCACAATGAGATGAAGATATGGTTTTTACTATGGCTTGCGGTGTCGAAACTGCTGAGAAAAGAATGCCATTGTTTCGTCTTGCTATAATAAAGGCTGATGCCGTTATTGGTGGCAAACCATAAATCGCCGTCATGGTCTTCAATGATGGCATTTACCTGGTCATTGATGAGTGACTGTTTATTGCCGATAGAGTGTTTTATCCATTGATAATCGGCATATCGGTTGTTGCGTACAGTTATACCAATGGGATAATTAGCCATCCAGATGCGTTGTTCACTGTCAATGTAGATATCATTGATGGTATTTCCGTTCATTGAGTTGTACCGGTTATAGTCAGCAACAATGTATGGTATAGATTCATAGGTATCGGTATTCATTTTGTAGACACCGGCCCCGTCTGTAGCTATGAGGATTTCATTGTTATTGTAGGCACGGATACAGTTAATACTAACGTCCATCAGTCCGGATGGGATATGCATGACTTTGTGCTCATTCAGGTCATAGGTAAATATTCCCCGTTGGAAAGTACCGATAAAAACCTTGTGAGACGGTTTATGATAGTATAGTTCGTTGATTTGTATCTTCAAGGTGTCCAATTGGTTGCAGGGACTGAGGGTGAGGGTGTTGTTGGCCAGCTCAGCATAATGTATGCCGATGTCGGTCCCGATGAAGAAGTGGGTCGAATCAATCTGTGCGATATCAGTAATTCGTTCTCCTATTTCGTTTTGAATGAATGTCACCTTCTGGGTATTGCTGTCGTACAGATATAGGGCATCTTCATTGCAAAGCCATATTACGCTGTTGGCATCCACAAAACCGTAACTGATAGGGGTTGGACGTCCTTTCACTTCGCTTTCGGGTAGCTTGTATACCAGGACAAAACGGTCGTGTTTTGTATCATAGCGGAACACGCGTCCTTTCTTGCCAATTTCCCATATGGTTCCTTTGGAATCCACATAGAGCCAGTTCAGGTTCATCATGGAATTCACTTCCTCATCTCCATCCATCAGTTTGTACGGCTTGAATTCTTTTCCGTTGTATCGGTCGATGCCGTCGTGGGTAAGAAACCACATGTAACCTTTGGGTCCCTTTTGAATAGCATATACCCGTCTGTTGCTCAAACCGTCTTCCACACCGATGTATTTGTATGTTTGTGCAATGCCTATAATTGGCAATAATAGTAGTATGCAGAAAAAGAAGTACTTTTTCATAATTGTCGAGCGGTTTTTTTGAATGTTGTACTGAGGGAGAGTTGAAAATAAACACAAAATAATGCTTTTGTTTGAGAAAAGCAAAAAAGAAAGCGAAGAATAGAAATGTAACAAGCGCGGGATTATTCATAACCCGCGCTTGTTACATTTCTATAAAAAAGGAAGTTCAGTTCATTTTTTATTGGCTTCCACCCACTTGCGTGCATTGACAAATGCTTCTACCCAAGGAGTGATTTGGTCGCTGTTTACGCGGTCTGCGGGGTAGCAACCGTTCTGCCAGGGGAAGATGGCACGTTCCAAGTGGGGCATCATGGCCAGATGACGTCCGTCGGCACTTGCCAATCCGGCTATGGAATAATCTGAGCCGTTGGGGTTGGAAGGGTATTCGTCGTATGAGTATTTCAGCACGACGTTGTATTTGTCCTCGTCGTATGGCAAGGAGAATTTTCCTTCACCGTGAGCTACCCAGATACCCAGTTTGCTTCCACTCAGTGAGCCGAGCATTACGCTGCGGTTGGTGGGGACAGTAACACCGAGGAATCTGGATTCAAACTTGTGTGAGTCGTTATGAAGCATCTTGCCGTTTTTCTTGTGCTCGGGATTGATAAGATTAAGTTCCATCATGAGCTGGCAGCCGTTGCAGACACCTAGTGAAAGCGTATCCTCGCGTGCATAATATTTGTCGAGCGCCTCTTTCGCTTTCGGATTGAACAGGAAAGCACCGGCCCAACCCTTGGCAGAACCGAGGACGTCGGAGTTGGAGAAACCACCGCAGTAAACAATCATGTTTACATCTTCCAACGTTTCGCGACCGCTGATAAGGTCGGTCATGGTAACGTCCTTCACATCGAAGCCTGCCAGATAGAGTGAGTAGGCCATTTCGCGTTCGCCATTGGTTCCTTTTTCACGGATGATGGCGGCGCGGATACCGGAAGGTGTGCGGCGGTCCGGGTCGATGCCGTATTGTGAGAACTTGCCTTTGAAGTCCGGCATGAAGGCGAATTCCACCGGTTGCATCTTGTAGTTTTCGAAACGCTTCTTGGCAGAGCCGTTCATGGACTGCTTACGGTCAAGGAGATAAGAAGTAGAGTACCATACATCACGCATATAGTCGATGCCAAACTGATAAGTAGCATCGCCTTTTGATACAAGAATATGGCGTTCGTCTGTCGGTTTGCCGAGCTTCACGTAACCTACGCCTGCATCTTCCAGTATTTGCTTTACAGCTTCCTTGTGCTTGTCGCTCACCTGGATAACGATACCCGGGTTCTCTGCAAACAGAATCTTGATAAGGTCTTGCTCCTTGATTTTATCCAGGTTGATTTCCATACCGCCTTCCACATTGGCAAAGCACATTTCAAGCAGTGTAGTGATAAGACCACCGGCGGAAATATCATGTCCGGCAAGAATCAGTCCCTTGTTGACCAGTTCCTGCACGGCAAGGAAAGCATCGCGGAAGTATTCGGCATCCTGCACGCTGGGAACTTCGTCACCTACCTTGCCCAGGGTCTGAGCAAAGGCGGAACCGCCGAGTTTCAGGTTGTCGAAACTGAAGTCTATATGATAAATGGTAGTCTTTTCATTGTTAACCAGCACCGGAGATACGACTTTCTTGACGTCGGAAACTTCTCCACCGGCAGAAACAATTACCGTGCCCGGAGAAATTACTTTGCTGCCGTCGGGGTATTTCTGTGTCATGGAAAGAGAGTCTTTACCGGTCGGTACATTGATTTGCAGGGAACAGCAGAAGTCACTCAAGGCCTTTACTGCCGTGTACAGACGGGCATCTTCACCTTCTTGCGAACGGCAAGGCCACATCCAGTTGGCAGAAAGGGAAACGCTGTCCAGACCTTCGGCAAGCGGTGCCCAAACCAAGTTGGTCAATGCTTCGCTGACGGAAAGAACGGAGCCGGCTGCCGGGTCGGCAAGTGCCGCCTGGGGAGCATGGCCCAGAGAGGTTGCGATACCCTTTTCGCCGCGATAGTCTAAAGCTACCACACCACAATCGCTCAGAGGCAACTGCAATTCACCCTGGCACTGTTGGCGGGCAATCTTGCCTGTTACAGAACGGTCCACCTTGTTTGTTAACCAGTCTTTACAAGCCACAGCTTCCAGTTGGAGCACATTGGTGAGGTATTCGTGTAGTTGGGAAACTTCGTATTGGGGCATTTCGTAGTGACGTTCCACGGTCTTGTCCACCATATAGGTCTTGGGGGAAGAGCCGAACATCTGTTCTACGGCGAGGTCGAACGGACGTACACCGTCAGCTTGCTGGAAGGCAAAGCGATGGTCGCCGGTCGTTTCACCGACTACGTACATCGGGGCACGCTCACGTTCGGCTACCTTGCGTACATGTTCGATGGCCTCTTCCTGAATCAGCAAGCCCATGCGTTCCTGGCTTTCGTTGGCAATGATTTCCTTGGCAGACAGAGTCGTGTCACCGATGGGCAACTTGCTCATGTCAATTAAACCGCCGCATTCCTCTACCAATTCAGACAGACAGTTTACATGTCCGGCAGAGCCGTGGTCGTGGATGGAAACCACCGGATTGGTCTCTTCCTCACAAAGTGCGCGTACCACGTTGTAGGCGCGTTTCTGCATTTCGGCGTTGGCGCGTTGCACGGCATTCAGCTCGATGCCACTGCTGTAGCGTCCGGTATCTACGGAAGATACGGAGCCGCCGCCCAAACCGATGCGATAATTGTCTCCACCGATGACAACCACTTTGTTGCCGGCTTCCGGTGTACCTTTCAAACAGTCACGCTGGGTACCGTAGCCTACGCCTCCGGCAAGCATAATCACTTTGTCGTAACCATAGACTTCATCTTTTTCCTTATGTTCGAAAGTGAGCACGGAACCGCAGATTAGCGGTTGGCCGAATTTGTTCCCGAAATCACTGGCACCATTGGAGGCTTTGATTAGTATTTGTTCGGGAGTTTGATACAGCCATTTGCGTACCGGCAGAATCTCTTCCCAGGGACGTCCTTCTTCCGTACGGGGGTAGGAGGTCATGTAAACGGCTGTTCCGGCAATCGGCCAAGAGCCCTTACCGCCGCCCATACGGTCGCGAATCTCACCGCCCGTACCGGTAGACGCACCGTTGAACGGTTCTACTGTTGTGGGAAAGTTATGTGTTTCCGCTTTCAGGGAGATGACACTCTTGATGTCTTTTACTTGGAAATAGTCGGGCTTGGAGTGGTCTGCCGGAGCAAACTGTTCGATAACCGGACCTTCGGCAAAGGCCACATTGTCTTTGTAGGCAGAGATAATCTTGTTGGGATTCTCTTGTGTGGTCTTCTTTATCATTTGGAAGAGTGAAGATTCCTGTTCCACTCCATCGATGATGAATGTTCCGCCGAAGATTTTGTGACGGCAGTGCTCGGAGTTGATTTGCGCGAAGCCGAATACTTCGGAGTCTGTCAGAGGGCGCCCGAGGTCTTTCTCTACTTTCTTGAGGTAGTTCATTTCTTCTTTGGAGAGTGCCAGACCTTCCTTTTCATTGTATGCCTCCAGGTCTTCGATGTGTACAATCGGTTCCGGCTGCCGGTTGGTTGTAAATACATTCTGGTCCAGCCCCTTGTACATACGTTGCAGCATCGGGTCGTGGTCTGCGTTCTCATCTTTTACGGGGAAGTACTCTTCGATGCGTATGATGCCGTCCAGCCCCATATTCTGGGTGATTTCTACGGCGTTTGTACTCCAAGGAGTAATCATCTCACGGCGCGGGCCGACGAAATGTCCTTTCAGGTTGTCTTCACTTTCGGGGGTGGCTTCTCCAAAAAGCCAGCAGAGTTTGTCGCTGTCTGCCTGGGGGAGTTCATGATTACATTCTACGGCAATCACACTCTTGGATGGGGTTCTGAAAAAAAGAATCATAGTTATATTTACGATTTTACGATTTACGATTTTACGATTGAAGTTACTTCTTTGAGTATCTTCATCTTTTCTTCTTGGGGGCAAAGATACGTAAAATCGGTGGGGAGGAGAAAAAAAGGAAAACAAAAAACGCATGCAATTTTACTCGTATGCGTTTTTTGTTCTGTTTCATAAAAACCGGATGTGTGTTATTGTATGACGATTTCATCCGTAAATAAGAATTGCTTCTTCCCTTGTATGGCATGGAAGCGTACATATCGTGCCTCAGTGGGGGTGCCAATCCAGCCGAAATCACGGAATATCACGTCCTTTCCGGCCTCTTCCTCGCTGCAGATATCACTGCCCAGCAGGGTGAAGTTCTTGCCATCAACAGATGCCCATACTTCCACTTTGGCAGGGAGAAATACTTGTGGGGTACGGATTTGCATGAAGTTGGACATGACCCGATGTATGGCGGTCACTTCGCCCAGGTCGATAATGGCATCCAAATCATTGGGGCAGAAGCCCTGCCATCGTCCGTCCATGTAGCTTTTGCCGCCGCGAAGTCCGTCGAGGAGACCGGCGTCACCGCCGCCTTTGTATACTTCTTTATGCTGATAGTATCTGCCGCCCGGTGCATAGGTTATCTTTTTGCCTATGCCCTTATGGTAGTCGGTGCGCAGGTGAAGGCTTTTTCCGATAGGCTTTTCTCCGTCGAAAAGGCGTGCGGTCAGCAATATGGAGTCTTTTACGGCAAACGGTTTCTTGTATAACTTGGAAGATACAGTCGGTTCGGAGCCGTCCGTTGTGTAGCGGATGTCAATCGGATGTTTTTCGGAGGTGAGGGACAGCATGATTTTTTTCTTGGCATAGTCAACGGTCTGGCTGGTCTGCACTTGTTCCGACAAGGTGAACGGGTTGTACCCTTTCGTCCGGATGTATCGTATTTCGTTGTTGATACGTCTCTTGAAACTCTCCGGATGCTTGTTCTCCATGGGAGTCCAGCCTACTTCTGCCAGAGCGATGATGCGTGGGTATATCATATATTCGGCATGTTCGTAAGTGGGCAGATATTCAGCCCATACATTGCCTTGCACGCCTAATATGTATTTGCAGATATCACTTCCCAATGAATCGGGAGCCGGGTCGTAGGAGTAGGTCTGTCCGATGGGGATGCAGGCGCCAAACGCCAGCGGCTGTGTCTCAGGGTCATCCTGGTAGTGGTCCAGATAGCAGTGGCTCTCCGGTGTCATGATGGCGTAATGCCCCATGCGGGCGGCGGCAATGCCACCCTCCGTACCCCGCCACGACATGACGGTTGCGTTGGGGGCCAGGCCTCCATCCAGTATCTCGTCCCAGCCGATGATTTCACGCCCTTTGTCGTTGAGGTACTTCTCTATGCGGGCTATCATATAGCTTTGCAGCTCACTTTCATCTTTGAGCCCTTCTTCCTTCATGCGCTTCTGGCATTTGGGGCATGCCTTCCAGTGGCGTCTGCTGGCTTCATCACCTCCAATATGGATATACCGGGAAGGGAACAGCCGTATCACTTCATCCAGCACATCTTCGAAGAACTTGAAGGTCTCTTCGTTTCCGATACAGACTTCACCGGATGTATAAGGCTTGCCGGTACAGGACAGCTGTGGATAGGCTGCCAGTACTTCTCCCGAGTGTCCCGGCATTTCTATTTCGGGGATAACGGTGACATGCCTCAAGCGGGCATATTCCAGAACCTCACGTACATCCGCTTCCGTATAGTAGCCTCCATAGGCTCCTTCTTCATCCTTCTCGCAGAAGTGGTGGTCATATTTCCCCCAATCCTGCAGATTGGCGGCTTTTCTCCAGGCTGCGAATTCTGTCAGGCGAGGATAGCCCGGAATCTCCAGCCGCCATCCGGCGCCGTCGGTCAGATGCCAATGCAGGCGGTTGATTTTGTAGGTGGCTACCAGGTCTATTTGTTTCTTGACATAGTCCGTGTTAAAGAAGTGTCTTGAAACATCCAGGTGCAGCCCACGATAGGGGAATCTGGGTTCGTCCTTGATGGTCGTGACTGGCAGTTCCTTCCCGTTACGGGCAAGTTGTGCCAGGGTTTGCAGTCCATAGAAGGCACCTGCTGCGGAGGAGGCCTGAATGTTTACACCTTGTTTGCTGACTGTCAGGTTGTAGCCTTCGGCAGCGATTGGATTATCCGTTGCGTCCGTTATTTCTATCGTTACAAAAGGGTTCTTGTCGACAAGCTTCATGGGGATGGCAAAGTCCGGCAGATAGGCCAGCAGGTCATTCATGTCGGATTTCGCCAGATTGGTCGAGAAGGTTACCGTAGATGGCAGTTCGACTGTTTTTGACGTTGTTTGGGCATACTGCGGATATGGAACCACACCGAGTTCCTTGGGGGCTTCGCATGCCGTCAGTAGTAAGACGGCCATGGAAACGAGTGTTAGAGTTTTTTTTATTCGTTTCATAAGGGGGTATTGTTAAGTTCGGAGGTAAATATACGGAATAATATGTAAAATGGATAATCTTTACTTCTTAAAATCCTTTTCCGTCGAAAAAACGTTAACACTATTCGTTCGTCTCATAAAAAAGTCCGATATTTGCAGCCATGATTCAGATAGAGACCATATTTGACATATTGTGGAAGGGGTTCATTATCGGCGTCATTGTGTCCGCGCCATTGGGTCCTGTAGGAGTATTGTGTATTCAGCGTACTTTGAATAAAGGACGGTGGTATGGTTTCGTAACGGGGATAGGAGCTTCGCTAAGCGATATTGCATATGCTTTGCTGACGGGCTACGGGATGAGTTTCGTTTTTGATTATGTCAACAAGAACATCTTTTACCTGCAACTTTTCGGAAGCATTCTTCTGTTGGCGTTTGGCGTTTATACGTTCCGCAGCAATCCGGTACAGTCCATCCGTCCGGTATCCATCAACAAGGGTTCCTATTTTCATAACTTCATAACGGCGTTTGCCGTCACGCTTTCCAATCCTCTGATTATATTCCTTTTTGTAGGCCTTTTCGCCCGCTTCGCTTTTGTAAGTGAGGGAGTGCTGGTATTCGAGGCCGTTACCGGATACTTGGCCATCGCATTGGGCGCTTTGGCATGGTGGTTTGGCATTACCTTTTTTTGTCAATAAAGTCCGTACACAATTCAACTTGCGTGGCATCTGGATGCTGAACCGTATTATCGGGAGCATTGTCATTGTGGTGTCTGTGGTGGGATTGGTGTTTACGCTGATGGGTGAATCGCTGTATTGAATGGAAAGGGGAAAATTCATAATTCATACATTTTATCGTGAAGATTGCGCAACAACTGAAAGAGAAGAATATAGCCGAATACCTTATATATATGTGGCAGGTGGAGGATTTGCTCCGTGCCAATGGCTGTGACATAGACCGGATACGCCAGAACATCATCTTGCGCTATCCGGAGGAGGAACGGCCTGCGCTGGAAGAATGGTATGGAAACCTGGCAGATATGATGCGTGCGGAAGGCGTAACGGAAAAAGGGCATCTGCAAATCAACCGGAATGTCATTCTGAACCTGACGGAGCTGCATGGCGAATTGCTGGCTTCTACGAAATATCCGTTCTATAATGCGGCTTATTTCAAGGCACTGCCTTTTATCGTGGAGCTGCGCCAGAAGAGCGGCCGGAAAGAGGAGCCTGAGGTAGACACTTGTTTCGAGGCGCTTTATGGAGTGCTGCTGTTGCGCTTGCAGAAGAAGGAAATCAGTCAGGGCACGGCAAAGGCTATGGAGGCCATCAGCGGTTTCGTCTCGTTGCTTGCCAACTATTATGACAAGGAGAAGCGGGGAGAATTGGAGTTGATGGATAAATTGATAGTGGACAATTGATAATTATGGAGGAAAATATTGTTCATCGTAACATTACTATATAAGTGTAACTTTATTAAATGAATATTCTGATAACCGGTGCCAACGGTCAACTTGGCAATGAAATGCGAGTGTTGTCGAAAGAAAACGGACAACATACTTATTTTTTCACTGACGTGCAGGAATTGGACATTTGCGACGAACAAGCTGTGCATGGGTTTGTGAAGGGCAACCGGATAGATGTAATTGTGAATTGCGCCGCTTATACGGCGGTGGACAAGGCAGAGGATAATCAGGAACTTTGCGACAAGCTGAATCATGTCGCGCCGGGCTATCTGGCTGCTGCTGCCGAAGCTTGCGGTGCTGCATTGATACAAGTGTCCACCGACTATGTCTTCGACGGAACCGGACACACCCCCTATACGGAAGAGGCGGCTACTTGTCCCAATTCAGTATATGGTTTTACCAAACTGGCAGGTGAGCAGGCGGTGATGAAGCATTGCAGCCGTGCCATGATTATCCGTACAGCATGGCTCTATTCCATTTACGGGAATAATTTTGTGAAGACGATGCTTCGTCTGGGACGTGAGCGAGAGACGCTGGGGGTTGTCTTCGACCAGATAGGCACACCGACATATGCCAATGATTTGGCACGTGCCATTTTTGCGGCTGTCAACCGGGGGGATTGTTCCCGGTATCTATCATTTCAGCAACGAGGGTGTGTGCTCGTGGTATGATTTCACGTTGGCTATCCATCGCCTGGCCGGCATAAAGACCTGCAAGGTAAGCCCGCTGCATACGGATGAGTTTCCTGCCAAGGCGCCGCGTCCGCATTATTCCGTGTTGGACAAGACAAAGATAAAGAAGACATTCGGCATCGATATACCCCATTGGGAGGCGAGCCTTGCCGTCTGCATGAAGAATTTGGAAGAGTGATTATTACTGACTAATTGATATATGGCCAATAACAACGAAATAGAGAGACGGAGAACGTTTGCGATTATCGCGCATCCGGATGCCGGTAAGACATCATTGACCGAGAAGCTGTTGCTTTTTGGTGGACAAATCCAGGTGGCGGGTGCCGTAAAGAGCAATAAGATAAAGAAGACGGCAACGTCGGACTGGATGGATATTGAAAAACAGCGTGGTATTTCCGTTACCACTTCTGTAATGGAGTTCGACTACCATGACTACAAGGTCAACATCCTCGATACTCCGGGTCACCAGGACTTTGCCGAAGATACCTACCGCACGCTGACGGCTGTGGATAGCGTTATCATCGTGGTGGACGGTGCGAAAGGTGTGGAAACGCAGACACGCAAGCTGATGGAGGTCTGCCGTATGCGTAATACGCCGGTGATTATCTTCATCAACAAGATGGACCGTGAAGCCAAAGACCCGTTCGACCTGCTGGACGAACTGGAGGAGGAACTGCACATCCACGTGCGTCCTTTGACGTGGCCTATCGAGAGCGGTGTCCGTTTCAAGGGTGTCTACAATATCTACGAGCATAACCTCAACCTCTACCAGCCCAGCAAGCAGGTAGTGACGGAGAAGGTGGAAGTAGACATCCATACCGAGGAGCTGGACAACCAGATTGGCGCCCAGCTGGCCGACAAGCTGCGCGGAGAATTGGAACTGATAGACGGTGTTTACCCCGAATTCGATAAGGAGGAATACTTGAAAGGAGAGCTTGCTCCCGTATTCTTCGGTTCGGCACTGAATAATTTCGGTGTGCAGGAACTGTTGGATTGCTTTGTGGAGATTGCTCCCAGTCCCCGTCCCGTGAAGGCGGAAGAGCGTGAGGTGGAGCCGGAAGAGCCTAAATTTACCGGATTCATCTTTAAGATAACCGCCAATATCGACCCGAATCACCGTTCATGTATCGCTTTCTGCAAAATCTGCTCCGGGAAGTTTGTACGCAATGCCCCGTACTTGCATGTACGTCATGGCAAGACGATGCGTTTCTCGTCGCCTACGCAGTTCATGGCGCAGCGCAAGACAACTGTCGATGAGGCTTGGGCGGGAGATATTATCGGCCTGCCGGATAACGGTACGTTCAAGATTGGCGATACGCTGACCGAAGGCGAGGCGCTTCACTTCAAGGGACTTCCGAGTTTCTCTCCGGAGATGTTCAAGTACATTGAGAATGCCGACCCGATGAAGCAGAAACAGCTTGCCAAGGGTATCGACCAGTTGATGGACGAAGGTGTGGCGCAGTTGTTCGTCAACCAGTTCAACGGGCGTAAGATTATCGGTACGGTGGGGCAGTTGCAGTTCGAGGTCATCCAGTATCGTCTGGAGAACGAATACAGTGCGAAGTGCCGTTGGGAGCCGCTCAGTCTGTATAAGGCCTGCTGGATTGAGAGCGATGATGCGGCGGAGTTGGAAGCCTTCAAGAAGCGCAAATACCAGTACATGGCGAAAGACCGCGAGGGTAGGGATGTGTTCTTGGCCGACAGCGGATATGTGTTGCAGATGGCGCAGATGGACTTCAAGCATATCAAGTTCCACTTTACGAGTGAGTTCTAAGCTATACGATTTTTGCTGACTCACGGCTATAAATGATGCAAGTCGAAGAAAAAGAGGAGGTACAAAGTAATGAAAAACTTTGTACCTCTTTATTTATTGTGGGAAGAAAGTGTTACCTTTGTTTCTGCAACGATTAATATGCATTGATTATGAAAACTGTTGAAGTAAGCTCGTTCCTTACCGATTTTACACCTTGCTTATTATAAATTATAAACACAAAATTTCAAGATGAAACATACCTTCCTTTTTCTCCTGCTGATTCTCCTTCTGGGGCTGACAGCCTGCTCGAAACCTGCCGATAGAACTTTGATGGACTACGAACAGTCCCTTTCTCATGCTGACTCGTTGGTGCAATGCGGTGCTGTCGACAGTGTCCGGGCCGTCCGCCTGATTTCCGGCTTGCACCGTGAATACAATCAGATAAAGGAGCGCAGGCATGTGCGGCTGAAGTCGGTCAGTGGTTACGAACGTTTTTTCTGGGGAGTGTTTTCTGTGATTATGTTCAGCATTTCCGGTGCTATGCTGTTCAGCCTTGTCCGGTTCAAGAAAGAGCGCCACCACCGCAACTACCTTATCACCTTGAGCGAAAACGAACAGCGCTTGCGCAACAATGAACGCGAGCGCGAGGAACTGGAAGAATGCCTGAAGGAGATGTCGCTGACCGACGAAGAGCGCGAAGAAGTGCATAGCTCGCTGACGAACCTCATGGAACATGGCAGCCGTCTGGATAAGGAAAACGAGTCACTCCGTGCCCGTCTCAAGGAGTATGAAGACAACCCTGTGCCCCGCGAACTGGAACTGTTGAGGAAAGAGGGCGAGCGTGTCCGGATGCTCGACGGGCAGGTACAGGCGCTTGCTTCTGCCATGATAGACGCAGACGAAGTGGTGAAGCAGTTGCGCATCCAGTCCAAATTCCTTGCGGACAGCCAGTGGGACTACTTGCAGAAGCTTACTGACAGAGTATACAAGGGTGCTTCCAAACGCCTTGTCTTGCGCTTTCCCCAGCTTACGCCTGCCGACAGCCAGCTTTGCATGCTTATCCGCCTGCACTTCAGCAATGCACAGATTGCCACGCTCATTGCCGTGTCTCCCGCTTCCGTGTCCCAGCAGAAGTTTCGCCTGAAGAAACGGATGATGCAGGCAGATGGCAGGCTGTTTGCCGATGGAGAGACGTTGGATACAGTAGTGTGTCAAGTCTGAAATTTCGGATTGCAAGACAACAGTAACAAGGGTATGAAACTATTAGGTAGGCATTAAGATAAATTGGGCCCGTAATTTCTTTACGGAAATCCTTTTCCGTATCTTCAAGTGGGATTTGTCAAGTCCGGCTAATTATGAGTTCATAAAAACGCTATCAAAGACGGTATCATAAAAAATGGTATTGTATATGGACCGAACGGATCGGGTAAAACAAACTTCAGTTTGGCCTTATTCGATATTGAGAACCATTTGTCGCCCAAATGGAAGAAGATAGATTATTATGTGAATTTTATTTATGCCGGAAAGAAAGAGGGAGTAGTCGGGTTCGAATATACATTTAGGTTTGAGAACGGGATAGTTGTCTATGCCTATTCTAAAAATACCGGTGGTATATTAGTGTCCGACTCGCTTCGGGTGGACGATAATTGGGTTTTTGAACGGAAGAATGGTTCTTTTGCATAGACAAGCAACAGTTTCCTATGGAAGAAAACCATAGAGAATAACCTCGGAAGTAATGCCGATATTTTTATATGATTATTTTAGGAATATAGCCAATTTGTGTTGATTTATTAGGACAAAAGTCGGTGATTTCCTCTGTTCTCAATTCTGTTTTGCTACTAATATAATCCTCGGTCTTATACTGAACCCTATTCAGTCTTATACTGAATGCCTTTGAGTTTTATTTTTGTATCGAATGGTTGAGTAAAAGCGCTTAACCTGTAGGCTATGAAACTGTTTTGTCGATAGCTGATGTCAACTCCAACCCCAAGTGTGCTCACAGAAGGTTGGATGGAAAGCGGAGATGCCGAAGCGACACATGGAAATAAAAGGACACAGCATAAGAGAAGAGAACGAATGGACATGATACACCTCACGAGAACGCCTTTCTCGCCATATAGGCATATCAAGAAATGAGTTGGCAACTATGAATTGTTTGAGCCGAGTGAGTATTTTGCGATGCCAGTGTAGATACGCGGGTATATGCTGATATTGTGTAGAGTCCATAAGAATAAGTGCGTATGATTAACGAGTGATGAAAGGCTGTTGTGCCTTAGCGGGCTGCACAGGGGGATAATTCCGTTAGGAATGAACGGAAAAGGTAAATATGGTAGAGGGAATCTATTGCCAAGTATGGGGCGCAGGACTTTCAGAACCATGCCATCGCACAGAAAAAGGTAGTTTTCCATCTGGGTGGGTGGTGAGCCCTCTCCAAAGACAAGGTTTTAGATTGTAAAATCAATAAAAGCAGTACATAGGTGCTGAGAGGGTTGTCATTGCCCAATGTGAAACGGCTTCCAAGAGGGGGAAGGTGTGGTGAAGCATCTTTGCATCAGGGGAAACGGCAAGATTTGAAACAAGAGGTACGCGCCTATGGCGTTCTTCCTCTTTTCCCTCATGCTGAAACCGGGACAGACTGGTACGGCGGTATGGGGGATGGGGAATTGTTTCCCCTCGGAGTGTTCTATGCCGCAGCGTGTAAGGGGATTGGGGAAACGGGTTTATGCCTTGTGGGGGAGGACGAAGGGGGAATCTGCGCTCGCCTCCTATCGCTGCGCTGAAGCAGTTTTCCCTCTTGCCGGCATGGTCCGGCGGATACCCTACACGAAAGGAGGGCTTTCTATGGTGAGGAGCCTTGCGCGTCGGCTTCCGGCCTAATATGGTGGGCGTCTGACTGGCTATGGGCCTTATGGGCGGAACATGAAACCGCTCTTGAGCGGAGAGGGAGACAGTGGGCGGCTGTGTTGGCCTGGGTTATCGTGTTGATGGTTCGTGGACGTGGAACGGTGGAGGCGAAGAGGGGCCCGCTGCCTCATGATATTTCGGAGGACTACCCGGAGCAGGACGTATGTGCTTTGGGAGTCAACGCCCTTTTTCCGGACAATGTTACCCATATTCAGGACGCCAGGCGCAATACGCTTGGTGCCTCGCCGTCAGCCAAAGGCGGGCGGTTCTCCCTTCAACGCCGTTTCAACTGTTCCGGTGGGCCGTCAGGCGATGCCCGGTGATGCTCGAAAAGGTGGTACTACTATGAACGTAATCGCATATATCCGTAATGACTTTCAGGAAAAATTTGGTATTCCCCGGCAAAGCGGCGTCGTGGAGACGGCTCTGTCTGAGATTATTTTTGAACCGGACTACCGGAGTGCGGAGGCGTTGCGGGGGTTGGAAGGTTTTTCCCATATCTGGCTGATCTGGGCGTTTTCCGCATCCGCAGGCAAAGGCTGGTCGCCCACGGTCCGGCCTCCGCGTTTGGGCGGCAATGCGCGGGTGGGCGTTTTTGCCTCGCGCTCGCCGTTCCGTCCAAATCCGCTGGGGCTGTCGGCGGTGAAGCTGGAAAATATTGTGCTTCAGTCCCCGGAAGGCCCGTTGTTACGGGTTTCTGGGGCCGATCTGCTGCATGGAACGCCGATTTTGGATATAAAACCCGTACCTTCCCTACGCCGACTGTATCCCTCAGGCGACAGGCGGTTTTGCGGGAACGAAGCCGGAACCCCGGCTTGAGGTGAGTGCCGCGCGGGAAGTCCTGCAAGGACTTCCCACAGGCAAATGGAAGACATTGCGTGAGGTTCTGGCCCTTGATCCGCGCCCGTCCTATCAGGATGATCCCGAACGGATTTACGGATTTGCCTTTGCCGGACGCAATGTCAGGTTCCGGGTGAACGGTTCGACGCTTGAAGTCCTTTCCATTGATGCGGCAGGAGAAAAATTTCGTGATGGGGAAATCCCGACGGGAAGTTGCACAACCGCAAATAAAAGCCCCCGTCCATGAAGACCGGGAACAATGGAACCGGTGGAAAGTGAAGATGTCATGACGGTCGGGGGCGGCTGTACGGCGGGCGGTCTTGCCATGAGGAGAAGGACTGTATATTGTACTAGGCGTGGACCGGCGCTTCTAGGCGGAGATTACGATTCCAGTGGGCACTTCACTCTCCATATGGAAAAAGCAGGACAGGAGTGGAGCTGAACGGCCATGACGAAAAAGCCCTTCCGGTTGTTCACCGAAAGGGCTTGATTTCTTATGGAGCCTTTGTCCAGAATTGAACTGGAGACCTCATCCTTACCAAGGATGCGCTCTACCAACTGAGCTACAAAGGCATCTCTATGTGTCGCGCTTGTCGCTGTCGACGAAGAAGCTTTTAGCTTTATACAGCGTTCGTTCGTCAAGGTTTTTTTTCAACATTTTTTTCGGCTGGGCAGATGCCCGCGTTCGCTGCTGCGGACAAAATCCACAAACTCCATCAGTTGAGGCAGATTCGCGTAGTCGTTCGCAAGCAGATCCAAGGCTTCGGAGCGGGGCATCTCACTGCGCCAAATGAGGCGGAAGGCCTGTTTGAAAGCGGAGATCGTCTCGCGGGAAGCCCCCGGCGCGGCGCAGTCCCACAAGATTGGGGCCATGCACAAGCGCACGGCTGCCCGCTGCCAGCATCCACGGGGGAAGATCTTGTGCAACGCCCGTCATGCCGCCCACGAAAGCGTGGGTACCGACATGGCCGAACTGGTGCACTGCGGAAAGGCCGCCGATGATCGCAAAGTCGTCCACGCGTACATGCCCGCCGAGAGTGGCTCCGTTGGACATGACGATGTCATTGCCGAGCTGGCAGTCATGGGCGATGTGCGTGTAGGCCATGCACAGGTTGCGGCTGCCGATACGGGTAATGCCGCCTCCGCCTTCCGTGCCCCGGTGGAGCGTGGCGAATTCACGGATACGGTTATCGTCGCCGAGCTCCAGCCACGTCACTTCGCCCTGGAACTTGAGATCCTGCGGTTCGCCGCCGACCAGCGCGTGGGAATGGATATGGTTGCCCACGCCCATCCTCGTGTAATCTTTGATGACGGCGTGGGCGTCGATGCGGCAGCGATCCCCGATGACGACATGCTCTTCGATGATCGCATAGGGGCCTATTTCCACATCTTTGCCGATCTGCGCATTGGCGTGCACGATAGCAGTGGGGTGGACTTGTTGAGAAGCCATACTGCAACCCATATTACATGTCTCCACGATCGGTCACGGCAGCGGTGATTTCCGCTTCGGCGGCGAGCACGCCGTCAACGTAAGCCCGACCTTCCATCTTCCACAGTTTCAGCTTGTGGCGGATGAGGCGGCATTCCAGATCCAGACGGTCGCCGGGGAAGACCGGACGCCGGAAGCGGACCTTTTCGAGCCGAGAAGAGAAGAGCTCCGCGGTCTCGCTCGGATCGAAACCATGCAGCACCAGCAGGCCGCCAGCCTGCGCCAGAGCTTCAATGATCAGCACGCCGGGCATCACCGGGACGCCGGGGAAATGCCCCATGCAAAGAACGGTTCATTGAAGCTGACGCACTTATGCGCCTTGATGTATTCCCCGTCCACGATCTCGTTGACCCTGTCCACGAGCAGGAATGGAT
>ENA-OQCB01000106-OQCB01000106.1-human-gut-metagenome-genome-assembly--contig:-NODE-106-length-39625-cov-7.407995_pt1 | contig 39625 bp, 35 predicted proteins | sample MGYA00242493_ERZ504568 | MGnify/ENA primary metagenome ERZ504568 (study PRJEB26092, sample SAMD00036229) | human gut metagenome | host: Homo sapiens | study: EMG produced TPA metagenomics assembly of...
TAATCCGCGTCCATTCTTGTGTAGGCAGCCTGGGCACTTTTCCAGGTTTGCCTGGGCAATCTGGACCGCCAGCTGCAGCTGTTTCATCTGTTCCTCTGTGGCGCCGCTTTAACAGGGCTCTGGTAAGCTGCCTGGGCCTGGGCCAGAGCTGCCTGGGCCTGTTCTCTCTGGGCCATCAGGGTATCACTGTCCCAGACGGACCAGCTCCTGGCCTTTGGTCACCAGGTCCCCTTCCTCCACCAGGACATCCTTAATCTGTCCCCCGGTCAGAGCGTTAATATTGCTCTCATCCATGGTCACATAAGACTGTACCACCAGATTTTTCTTATTCTTAAATAACAGGTCATCCCCTGTCACATGACCAAAGATGAGCACCAGGACAATGGCGCATCAAAATAACGGCTGCCGCCGCCCCTATGATTTTTTTCTTAGATTTTGCCAGTTTCATTGTTATTACAGTTTCTCCCTTCCAATATTTCTTTCATACTCCCTTACATTTCCGACGATTTTGCCCATAATCTGTTCCAGAACCTGTTCCTCCTGGGGCGTGATTCCGGCAAAGATGATTTTCTCCCACTGGTCCATGATGTCCTTCAGTGAATTAGCTGCCTCTTTTCCCTTTTCCGACAGGCAAACCAGCTTTTCTCGTTTATTCTCAGGATTAATCTCCCTTCTGATGTATCCCCGCTCCTCCATGGCAGCCAATACCTTGGCTGTCTGGTATTTATCGATTCCGGACAGGCTGGAAATGGTCTCCTGATTGCTGTATCTGCTGTAGCCTATGACCAGAAGCACGATTCCCTCGGAAAAGGAAAGGCCGCAGGCCCTGAATTTAATGCACAGAAACCTTCGTTTGCTCTTTTCTATCATGGTGGCTATTTCCTGTATGGTACTCACCTCCTTGCAGGGGCTGCCGCAGATACTGTAAAGAAATACCTTCTGCGGCTATCATATGTATTTAACAACTGTTGTGTTTGACAAATATTATATGCATTTTGCAAATGAAAATCAACCCGTTTTTTTTTCACAAAATTACAGCCTAACTTTTAATATTTCTCCGTTTATTTGACGGGATGGTTCATCCCGCCGGCAGCAGGAAAGAAAAATGCCGTGAGAAAGCCGGTTTCCTGATTGGGAATCCGGCTGATTCACGGCATTATCACCATGTTTTCATGGCATTATCATAGCATTGTCACAGCGTTGTCATAGTGTTGTCATAGTGTTGTCATATTTTGTTTTATACTTTCGTTGATGACATTCAGCCATCTCATTCCATCATTTTCATAATCAGGTCCGCACAGCCCTCATATCCTAATACAGAGGTATTCAGACAGGCATCATAATTTTCCATATCCCCCCAGTTTTTCCGGTAAAATAGTGATAATAGTCGCTTCTCTGGCTGTCCCTTTTCTGTATTTCTTCCTCCGCCTTCTCAAAGGCTATGTCATCCACCTCGCATATGCGGCGTTTGCGCTTCTCCATGGATGAAGCATAGATAAACAGTTTAAGTACATCGCATTCTCCGTCCAGGGCGAAATCAGCGCATCTTCCAATAAAGATGCACGGTCCCTTCCGGGCCAGTCTGCGGATGGTGTCAGATACCTCCTTATTGATATCAAAGGGCTCCTGCATCTTATTGTAATTCTGGAACCGGAAGGCATACAGCACCAAATCATAAAGCAGGCTTCCCGTCCGCTTTTCATCCAGCTTTTTCAGTTCCTCGATGCTGATTCCATTGTCTGCCGCCGTCACTGCCAGCAGTTCCCGCCCATAGCAGGGAATCCCCAGGCGCTCCGACAGGATACGGGCCACCTCCCTTCCTCCGCTTCCGTACTGACGCTCAATGGTGATACAACAGTTCCTGCCCATACTCATTCCTTCTTTCTTATATGTCTTTCCTGTATGTATGCAAATGTCCTATCATTATGCAGGACGTCCATATGCCTTATGATACCTCAATTGCATACTTTATCACATGGTCCTTCTTATTCTCAAACACATCATAGGCTTCCATAATGTGTTCAAGCTTTGTTCTGTGGGTAATCAGGCAGCTGGTATCCAGTTTTCCGGCCTTTATCAGCTTCATGATTTCCTCACAGCAGGAAGCGTCCACTCCTCCTGTTTTAAAAACCAGATTCTTCCCGTACATGTCCGGCAGGGGGAGTATCTGCGGTTCTTCATATAAAGCCACTACACAGACCACTGCATTGGGCCTGGCAATCTTCCATGCCATCCGAAAGGTATCCCTGCCTCCTGCCACTTCCAATACGGCATCCGCACCCCGTCCAAGGGTCAGCTTCTTTACCTCCTGTTCCACATCCTGCTTTAACGGGTTGATAATGACATCCGCCAGTCCCTGTTCCTTAGCCAGCTCCAGCCGTTCATCCGACGTATCAATGGCTATGACCATGCCGGGGCCGTAAAGCCTTGCGCACATCAGGGTACACAGCCCGGTAGGACCTGCGCCAATAACAGCTACCGTATCCGCGGGTTTGATTTCCGCCAGGGAAGCCCCCCAGTAACCGGTGGAAAGGATGTCTCCTGTAAACAGCGCCGCCTCATCTGCCACTTCATCGGGTATCTTCGTAAGTCCGTTGTCGGCAAACGGCACCCTGACATATTCGGCCTGACCGCCGTCAATCCTGCACCCCAGCGCCCATCCCCCGTGTTCATGGGTACAGTTGTTGACATAACCCCGCCTGCAGAAATAACACTCGCCGCAGAAAGTTTCTACATTTACGGCAACACGGTCTCCCTGTTTAAACTTTTTTACCGCTTCCCCGGTTTGCTCCACTATGCCCACAAACTCATGTCCCAGTATGGTTCCCGGCACAGCCCTTGGGACAGCTCCGTGCTTTATATGGATATCACTGGAACAGATGGTGGTAAGGGTTACCCTTATGATGGCATCCTGCGGATCCGCCAGCGCAGGAACCGGCCGGTGTTCCAGGGTTATGATGCCATTTTCTTTGTAGACCGCGGCTTTCATTATACCGGGCTTAGGATTGCGGGTATAGGGCGCCTGAAACTGGGACATCTGAGATTGGGACATCTGAGATTGTATATCGCTTTGCATCTTTATTATACCTCCAATGTACTGCTGTTTTCTCTAATATCATCTAATCATATAATGATTAAAAATATTATAGCATATATTACCTGTTCCTAAAAGGACGTCCGTCCTCCTTCTGTCTGCTCCTGTTCCGACCCCCACACCCTCAGGCAGACCGGACTTGGTGGGGTTATTATATCCCAAATCCAAATCTATTTCCACCACGTCAGATTATGAAAAGATTATTAAATTTTATAAAAACACAGCAGTACAGAATCTCTCCGCACTGCTGTGTCCCTTCACTTTATAGTTAATAACATGTCTTACTTAATATGCCTTCTTCTGTCAAATACCGATAAAGTAAGAACGATTCCTGAAAGAAGGAATGTCAGGCTCATTCTGTCCAATACATTTCCGGTTTTTGGAAGAGGAGCTAACGGTATCTCACCGTCATCAATAACTGTCATAGGTGCTTCGGCCAGCGGAACCTGAGTTTCCTCCAGGGTAACTGCTCCGGGGCCTCCATTTGTGGATACATACCTTCTGCCTGATCCGCTTCCTGAGCTGCTGCTTCCGCCGGAACTGCCCGAACTGCTGTTTCCTCCGGTATCAGGGGTGTTACCGCCTGCTGCGGACCACTGGGCTGCAAACACTACGTCATGCTCATACTTATTGCTCCTGATTTCATTTAAATCATCAAACGAAATATTCATATCGTCCATAAGCGCAGTCCATCCGGAAAGTGCATAGCCGGAATTGGCTTCAGCCGTAACTGCCCCCTCAGGGCTCACCCCATCCTCCCAAAATACAGGTTCTCCGTCCGCTCCAATAACAATGCGTCCTTCTGAATCAAGCTCTACCAGGCTCTTCCACTCCGTAACGGTTCCATATGCCCCTGTACCGTTGTTCCGGATACGTCCCTGCTGCTCGTTGGAGGATTCAAAGATAAACTGAATCTCATAGGCATCCGGAATTCCATCGGGCTTTTTATCCGGTCCATCGTTATCTGTCATGTAGTAGACGGTTATGGTTCCATTTTCCCTGACACCCTGAACAGGTTCATAGGACTTCCTGAGCATTCCGGTATAGATATAATGGTTTCCGTCTGCCCCGTCGATTGATTCAGGAATCAGTCCATTCAGCCTGCCGTCTGCTTCCGGATCCGTCCCAAAGGGTACCTGTTCCAGAAGCTTTCTGTCAAGTATATTCGCGGGAAATTCCTTGTCTGCCATCTCCACATTTACAGTATACATATTAATATCCCAAACTGCTTCAAAGGTAACGCTGCCCGTAAACTCATGGTTGTTGATATCCGGTGCCTGATATAACTGATCGGTCTTAAATCCCGTATCCTGGGATTCCACAACCCTCCAGCCGCTGAATCCGCTTCCCTCCAGTGAAGGAATCAGGTTGTCTGTAATCACCCCATATTTCTGCAGGCTGTAGGTCAGCAGCGGGTCCGTAGAATCATTCAATGTTCCGCCCTTCAAATCAAAAACAACTGCTATGCTGTGCTTCAGCTCTCCGTCCACATGCCATTCATATGGGTCGCCTTCCTCATACTGGATCCTGTACCATATGATATCGTCCATGGAATAGGTCTTACCGTCCATGGTAAATGTATCGTTCTCCGGCCACTGCGCTATGCGCTCTAAAACCGCCTCACTGCTCTGGTTCAGTTCACCTTCCGGCGCCGGTACCATCACCGGATTCGCATGAAGGAAGCCTTCGCCGAACAATGCATAATTGTAAGAGGGATCCGGCACATTGCCGTCCGGCCTTGCAGCCTTGTCTTTTCTCACAAAGAAGCCGCTCTTGACTGTATCTTCCTCAAATACAGCTGTATATATCATATTCTTTGTAACCGTATCAGGAAGCTGGCTTTCCTGCAGGACCGTTCCATCCATACCCATCCAGCCTGCAAACCGCATTGTCTCATCTATTGGCGTCTTTTCACCGATAAAGCGCTCCAGCCTGTCATTGTATTTATAATCACTCTTTGACTGCTCTGTAAAAGCTCCTTGACTGCCCGGCTTATATGTCACGGTAAACTGCTGCTTAAAGTAAAGTTTTAATGTAGTGGAACCGTCCTCCTTCACCTTGGCTTCTGTGATGTTCCTTCTGCTTGTATCCAGAACATAGGTGCACTCACTCTCAACCTTATCCGCCAAATCCTGTTCTGTTACTTTGGCCATCCCATGAAGAGGAACGTCATTTCTTGCATCCGTGTATGTGGGCCGGAATTGATAACGCCCCTGGGACTGCATGTAAAACTCCACATCGTAATGAATGTTCTTTTTGTCAAGGAAATTAGCTGTAAATACAGTGTCGCAGTAGAACTTATGCGCAGCTATGTCATCTGTATCATCAAACACATAATTTGGTATCAGCGTTTTATAGCCGGGTTGGCTGGATTTCCAATTGGTTAAATGTAAATCCGTCATCCCCTAGGTATTCCACGCCATCCGCAGTCGGCCTTACAGGAGCGTACAGGCTCAGCTCTCCGGCGGAATCTCTCCGTGTAGCCACCTCCATGACAGTTCCTGTCATGCGCCGTTGGCACCGGCCCTGTAGGTAAAGGTAACCTGGTACCTGTCCGGTATGCCGTCAGGATTTGTAGGATTGCCGCTGTCCTCCGGATTCGTCTCTCCTTTTTCATCAATGCCATAGTAGACATTCACCACGTTGTCCAGAGTAATCAGTGATACTTTCTTTCCGTCCCCGTCAATGTGGTCCAGGGCATAATGGTGTCCGTTCTTATCCAGGACAGGTGTCTTATCAAACACAATGTCTGAACCATACTCAGCATTTGTCACATGCTGCGCGTGTTCATACTGCCTGTCAATGCGGAAATCCCCCCGGTCATTCTCAAAGAAGTAATTTACCGTATATTCCAAATCCTGACGAATCCGGCTGGTGACCGCCACTTCATGGTCCCGGGTACGTGACAGGGACACATATCCCAAAGCCGCCGCCCTTTCAAACTCTGCCCCCTGAAGAGACTGGCCGTCCACAGTGATACTGCTGATGGTGTAACCTGTATCCGCACGGAACCTTACCAGCATGGGAAGGATTGCGTCATATCCGTAACTTCCGCCCTGGCTGATGCTGGAGTGTTCATCCGAATCCGTAATCAGGGTATACCGCTTGGCCTCCGATGTCACATAGACAGAGTGGCATTCCTTTCTGTCAACCCTTACACTGCCCGCTTCAATGGCATCCTGCAGTTCCTGTCCCTTTAGAGGACGGGCATCTACAAATACTCCGGAAATTCCGTAACCTGTTTTTGCCTCAAAGGTAACCTCTATGGATGCCTCCGGGTCATAGCTGTACGTATAAATCCTATCCTGAGGGTATGTAATCCGGCTGTGCAGGTCTGCGCCGGTGGTAAGGGCATATTCCATGGGACTGGTCTCTACAAATACGCTGTGGTCGCCCTTGCGGTCCACTGAAACAGAATGAGAGGCCAGTGCCTTCAGAAGCTCCGCTCCCTCCAGGGAAACGTCATCCACGATCACCTTGCTGACTCTGTAGCCTGTATTAGCCTTGAACTTAACCACCAGGCATTTGTCCGAATCATAGGTAAAGGTGGTAACCTCCTGTTTAGGTTCTGTAATCCGGCTGTTTTCATCTGCCCCAACGGTCAGCTTGTATTCATTAATCTTACCGGTGACAGATACTATGTGGTCACGGTCCCGATCCACTTCAATGTATCCCCTGGAAACCGCCTCCTTCAGTTCATCTCCTCTGTATTGGTGTAAATCCACCCATATGCCGGATATGGAGCAGCCTTCCCTGGCGCCGAATTCCACCTTAAGTTTTTCCGTTCCATCGTAGGTGAAATCCATAGATGGGGCAATCCAGCTGTTATGGTCTGAATATGTGGTCAAATGATAACTGTTTATCCTGGTGGTCACTTCGATGGTATGGCTGCTCTTATAATCAAACAGGTATGCCCCGGCCGCTATGGCGGCTGTCTTTTCAAACCCGCTTAATTCTTTTCCATCTACAATGATATTCTGAATCTGGTAACCTTTCTTTGCCCCGAATTCAACCTTATACATGCTGAACCCTTTGTACTCATAGCTCTTTGTCTGAGGGTTAATCCAGGAATTTTCATCTGCCCTGGCCGTCAATGTATAGAGTGTCTTATCTGCCTTGACGAACACTGTGTGGTCCTGCTTACGGTCCAGTGTTATATGACTGTAACCCTGCTGGTCCGCCTCGGCCAATATGGCCTGGATTTCATCCTTTGTGAAGGATTTTCCATCCACGGTAATGCCGGTAACCGTATAGCCCTTGTCTGCTTTAAATTTAACATCCAATGTATCCGTGTCACTGTAGGAATATTTTGTACCCTTAGTAATATCAGCATTCTCAGCCCTGGTTATAAGGTTATATTCCGTCCTGACAGAAGTAACCGATACATAATGGTCCTGTTTGCAGTCCACTTCCACCCAGCCGTTCTGCACAGCCTCATTCAAAGCTTTTCCTGACAGATGTACGCCATCCACCGCGACACCGGATATCCGGTATCCCTGCTTGGCCGTAAAATTTACCCTGATAAGAGAATCTGCGTCGTAAGTATATTGTTTGCCCTGGTCAATGGCAGAGTTTGCGTCGGAAGCCGTGGTAAGCGTATACTGTTTGGGCATCCATTTGGCAGTGAGGACATAGGTAACCGGATTTATATTTATATCCTTCCAAACATCACCCACAAACAGACTGTCACCCTGCTGATATATCTTACTGCCGGCCTGATTCACATTTGTCTCAGCCAGTTCCCATCCAATAAAATCAAAATGATTCTTTTTCAGGTTCCCTGAACCCTTGATATCAATATAGCTGTCTCCATTCTTGATTGCAGGATGGGTATAGGTTCTGTAGTCAACCGGAGCCATTCCTTCTGCTCCATTGCCGTCATACTTTACCTGAATCTTTGCAGGCGTTGCCTGAATTTTAAATTCCCTGTATTGGTAAGCATCATCCCTGTAAGAGTAATGGAACTGGTTGGTACAGCCCATGGATACCGCTTCCGCATTTGCATCCGAAAAATCTCTGCTTGTATGCTCTGTAGAGATGATTGAGGGCGCGTCTGCAATATCCACATAGATGCCTTCTTCAAACCGTGCTTTTGCCAACTCCGCCTCGGACCTGCCGTTTCTGTGCTCAAAGGTGGTAGGAGTCACATACCCGGCGGCCGGTTTTACATAGAAGGACACCATGTCTGTTCTGTCAGTCTGAAGGACCTGTCCTCTTTCCATCTCCATGAGTCCGCCGCCGTTGATGCTGTACCATAATGATATGTTGGAGGAATCCTGGTTGAATTTGAAATGGAACTGGTTGGCTGCTTCATTGACAATGATGTTGAAATAATCATTGTGCACTACGTTTCCGTACCATATACTGGCCTTTTTGCCGGCTTTCAGCGCTTTAACATCCGCTGCTGAATACCATTTTCCATTCTCATTGATATCCTTCACGTTTTGGATTGAAACCACCCTTGGATCTGATACGAACCATGAGCCTTCATATCTTCTGTCTGCTTTTACCCGGAACGTCTCGTCCTTACTTACTTCCACTGTAGTCCTGGTTATATTTTCTTTGCTTATTACCGCATAGATGGAGAAATGCTCTGCCTCAAAGCTTAACGCATCCACCGCTCTGCCGCCGGACACATCCACTGCGTCCCGGACCTCCTCTAAAGCCTTCACACCCGCGGCTTCTGTCTCCACATGAACAATGGACATTTCTTCGGCAGTCTGGCTGGCTTCCTCTACAGGAATTCCTGAAAATGTAACTGTCACAGCGCCTTCCTGGTTCCAGATTCCAGCGTCCAGCTTCTGGCTTCCAAGCCACAAATTTATATCATAAGCAGCCACTGATGAAACCTGCTTTCCCTCTTCAGAAGCAGCTTCCTGGGCATTTTCCCGTATGGAATCCTCAAGAGCAGAGTCCACCCGTTCCGCAGAAGCGGTCACGCCTTTTGGCAATACGCCTTCAGGCGCGTAAAGGTTTATAATCATACCATCATTCACCACAATGGTATCAGAAAATTCCGGATGTTCGTCTGTTTCAGTGGTATATACCTCAATCTCCAGTTCATCCGTCACATCCTCTATGGTGAACCAGGAGATATCTTCCGCCAAATTCCCCGGATCTGCTGAATCCGGGTCAGCTGAATCCCCCGGAGCTACCGCCTCTAAGAGTTCACCATTGGTCGATACTGACTGTATATCATAGCCAACCTGGGTTTTAACACCAAATGTAAGGCTTCCGCCTTCCTCAATACCGCGCGGTCCATTTACAATGCGGGCTGTTCCCTGTGAATAGACAGCATATGTTACCTTATAACCCTCGAAATCATTCAATGCTTTCAGCGTATTGACCGTGGTGGTATAAACCCTGGCCGTGCTGCAGTACCCGATTCCCACAAGGTCATCGGATGTGGCTGCTTTCACCTTATGGACGTCTTCTGCCTCTGTTTCCTCCGGTGTCCGGGATGGCTCTGTCTCTATGGTAATCACAGGTGTTTCATCGGTTATGATGTCTCCCGTTGATTCAGCCGGAGAGGACTCTTCTGTTTTCCCCTCCTCAGTTTCCTCGCTATCACCAGATTCGCCAGACGGTTCTGAGCCGCTGGGGTGTACCGGCTGGCTGGGTGTTTCTGCCTCGCCGGATGATTCCGGGGTGCCGGATGGCTCTGAGCTGCCGGATGGCTCCAGATTACCGGATGACTCCTGACTGGCGGATGACTCCTGGTTGCCGGATGATTCCGGATTAGCGGATGACTCTGGATTACCGGATGATTCTGGATTACCGGATGACTCTGGATTGCCGGATGATTCCTGACTGGCGGATGACTCCTGGTTACCGGATGATTCCGGATTACTTGATGATTCTTTACTTCCGGATGTTCCCGTCTCACTGGACACATTTGTCTTTCCAGATGTTTTATCTGCACTGCTGCCTTGATTTTCAGCAGTCTCTTTTGTTGTGTTGTCTGCTTTTGCGTTTTCTTTTGGTTCTTCTTTTTCTTTTGTGCCCTCTTCAATTCTCACATCTGAATCATGCTTTTCAGGAAGGGAGGCTGTCTCATCACCTGTCTTTACAGCAACAACAGGCGCATAGTGACGGTTAATGGATGCAACAGGTGTATCATCCTGTTTCTCAGAATGAATCTGCTCCTTATCTGCATCGCCCTTCTGTTCTACTTCTTCTTTTGCGTTATTGTATATTTCCTCGGACTTATCTGTATTCTCAGGCCGGGAGCCCTCTGATTCCTTTTGAGCCTCTTCTATATCCTGTCTGCCAGTGTCTGTCCCCTCTGTTGGTGAAGCAGTTGTTTCCTTCTGTCCTTCCTCTCCTGCAGGTGTCTGTGTCTCCTGACTCTGAGAGGTCTGTTCTGTGGTTTCTTCCAGAGTTGGTTCTGCCGGTTCTGACTCTGCTGGATTAGCTTCTGACGAAGTCGTTTCCAATGGGTCAGGTTCTGACGGAACTGCTTCTGTTGGAATCTCTTCTGACGGTGCTGTTTCTGCTGGTTCTGTTTCTGCTGGTATTGTTTCTGCTGGTATTGTTTCTGCTGGTATTGTTTCTGACGGTCCTGTTTCTGACGGTACCGTCTCCGCCGGCTTGGATATGATATTTACTTCCTCATCTCCAAATGCAGCCTCGTAGCTTTTAACAGTAAGTTTCTTTGTTCTCTTTACCTTCTCCTTTCCATCCTCCATTCTGGTGATGGACGTGGAACAGCTGATGGAGCTTTCTCCATTATTCACATACAGGAATATAATTTCCTCATCTCCGGTGACCATATACATGTCATCCGCATCCTCCGGAAGCCGGACAAATACACGCAGCTCCGCGTCCATGTCTCCTCCGTCGTATTCCGGATAAATCTCATATATATTTCCTTCACCATAAAATAATGCCTCAAACTGTTCTGTCTTGCCGTTGGTAAAGTCAATATCCCCCTCCTGAAGGGGACTTCCTGCAGCAATTGCTTCTTCAATTGCGGTAACCAGGCCGGAACCGCTCATCTCGAAGGTTACGCTGTCAGAAGATTCCGCTGCATACGCTGTCGTAAGGTCTGTACCAATATTAGTGGTAACCATAACCGCAGCAATCATGGCAGCAAGAAATCTTTTGCATAAACCGTAAGGTTTTTTATGCAGTGCTCTTGATCTTCCTTTCTCCTTCATACCATTTTCTCCTCTTCATACTTAGTCCTATGGTACTAATCATATCAAATGGTACGTTATAGAAAGCGTTAGGTAGGCCAGATAATGGAAATTTTCTTAATGTTTATTTAAATTTGAGAGGTAAAAGAACCCCTGGCCATATTGACCAGGGGTTCCTGTTATACTACTATTTTGTTTTACATTGACTGTAATGGACTGTTATGAATCCTCTTCTTTACGTTTCTTGCTCAACGCTGTTACCGCAACAAAGATTCCTGATAACATCATGGTCAATGTGGTTCTCATAGATGTCTGACCTGTCTTTGGCAGTGGTGCCAACGGCACTTCACCGTCATCAATTAAGGTTACATCTACTGGTGATTCCGGAAGAGGTGCTAACGGCACATCTTCTGGAGTGATGGTTGTGGTACCCGGGCCAACGGTTGATGGGTTGTAGCGTCCGTTGCCTTCGGTGTTACCGCTGGGGCCGCCTCCACCGCCGCCAGGACCAGTACCGCCACCGCCGTTAAATCTAAATTGAGCGGTAAACGTGGTACTCTGTGTGAACTCTGCAGCTCTAATTTCATCCGCGTTGGCATAACCCCTGCTTCCGTCTGTCCAGTTATTGAATAAATAGCTTCCAAGGCTGGATACTGTTACGTTAGCATCTGGACTTGCAGGTTTCAGTTCCCTATGGTCATTACCATCTTCTCCTGTAACGATTTCATAGACAGTCTTGACTTCAGTTACCCTTCCTGATACTGTTCCGCGATTTGTGTCTTCCGATACATATTGGAACTTAATCTGGTACTTATCAGGTACTCCGTCTGGTTCATTTGGCACTTCTATACCGATTTCATCAACATCAAAGTATGCGATGAAAGTGGTATCTACCAAATAGGTATTTGTCTTCATCTTTGATCATGTCAGGAGTGTAGTCAATTTACTTCGCTATCGGTCCAGTAGTCAAATGCAAAACCATCCAGAGGTGTTGCGATTGCTCCATTGGGATTGACTGGCCTCTTATCTGTGTAATTGCCATCCGCATCCTTGAATACATGGACTTCAGCCTTAAGAGGATCTGCATCTACAGTACCCTTTGTTACATCTGCACTCTTGTATACGAAGATTGTTTCATACTTATCAGGTACTCCATCGGGTTCTTTTCCGTCTGGTCCTTTTCCCTTCTCGTCTGCATCAAAGTATGCGGTGAAGGTTGTATCTTCTAAGTATTTCTCTGTCTTAAGAATACTCATGTCAGATGTTGGATCCTTTGTTTCGTTGTCTGTCCAGTACTCAAATGCATTATTGCCTGTTGCTGTTGCTACCGCTCCATCAGGACTTATTGGTGTCTTTTCTATATAGTTTCCATTATCGTCCTTGAAGGTATGGACTTCTTCAGTTATTATGCTTACGGTTCCCTTTGTTAAATCTGCACTTTCATATTTAAAAATTGTCTGATATTTGTCTGGAATTTTATCTCCATTCTTGTCAACTTCATAACCTACTACTAATACAGATTTGTTTGCTATTTCATTTCCATTTACCAGGCTTCCGTCCTCATAAGTCACTTTACTCTTCACATAACCTTCGTAATTCTGATCTGCTTCAAGTGTCTCATTTCTTACCAGCATATCCGGCTGCAGTACCTGCACCGTCGATTCTTCTGTTAAGGTATCCTTCACTTCTCCGTTCACTACATGCTGTACGGTATAGCTCAGGTCCTTTGTCTGTTCTTCGTCCAACTCGTATCCAGCTTCAAACTTAAGGTTACCATAACTTCCTTTTCCAATCACTGTCGCAAGAGGATTATGGTCATTATCTGGATTTGTGCCTAGTTACTAACTTCCATCCTGTAAATGCATAACCATTTTTATCGGATTATAAAGCAAGATTCCTTCATCCGTTAAGTCAACAGGTACATAGGTCGCAGGATTAACCTCTCCGGCCTTCATACTGCCGCCTTTTAAGTCATATTCAATTGAGTAAGTGGCTGGCTCAACATTAAATACTACTATGTTCTCTCCAGTTGATAATGTTACCCATTGATACAACTGTCCATCTGCACTCTTGTAACCCTTTGGTAGTATCTGACTCATATCAGCTGTTACTTTTACGTAATTGGCTTCACTATGAATTTCATCCGTTTCAAATACTACTACATCACCATACTTATACTGTATTTTATAAGACAAATCGGTTACCGGTGAATAGACAAATATAATTACATTATTATCCGGATTAGGATCCAATACATGAGTTTTGGAAATTGCATCCGGGATATAAGTCGAATAATCACCCTCTGGTTTAATGGCATTTACAATGACAGTTGCGCCTACTTTACCACTGTGAGCTTCGTCCTTCTTAATCACTGTACCATCGGACGTCTGGAATATCACAGTATACATAGTTGTCGTTGATGTTTCCCACTTTGCATAAATTTCTTTGGGTTCATTTATTTGAGTAGCATAGTCAAAGGCTTGTGTGCACTCTTTATCATTAAACCAACCTTTGAATATAAATCCAGGCTTTTCAGGAATAAATGGATTTACTGTCTTGCCTCTAGGGATATCTTGAGTGTCAAATACTTTTGTTTCATCCATTGAATCCTTAAAGGTTACCGGATAGGTAACCGGATTCCATTTGGCATACAACACCAATCCCTTTGGCATTATCATATCGCCTTCATATGGTTGCTGGAATGTCGGATCCAGGTACCACCCCTCAAATGTTCCATCACCTAATGGGTTATAATCAGGTTCAGCTAACCTATCAGATATATCTGTTAAATATGGAATATATTCTTCATTAAGCTTATCTCCGTTAACCAGTGAAAGTTTATATGAATGAAGAGTGTAATAAAAATTTGATTGGATTTCTAGGGAATGATGTACTTGCTATACCATTCATCTTTCCGTCATGCCATGCAGAAACGGTACTTGCATATCTATCATAACCACTTCCTGACATATCATAGAACTCTTCATTATAAGTTATGTTCCCACTATAATAAAAAACCGATTTCATTATGGAGGCTAAATGTTTTTCCTTTATAGTCAATATCTCCCTCAGGATCTTCTATATAGTAGAACAGCTCCCTCCTATCATATGACGACGAACTGTACTTCTTTAGACTCTTATTTTCGCCTGGCATAATCTCCTGATAGCTTGTCGTTTTATCGCCATCCCAATACCAGAAACTGCCAGCAAAATCCGTGTCCCGACCTACAAGGGCATTCCATTGGTCTCCTATAAAATGCCCCATACTTTGCGGTGATTTTTAGATTTCCGTGGGCACCCTCATTCGTGTAGCATCCATTTCTTTCCGAATGTCTATGCTCATTCTTACTACAAATCAAGTCATAACACCCTTTAGAAATAGAGTGACTGCCTAAAAAATTGACTTTTATTACAATTAAGACGATAACACCCTCCACTTATTGAGTGGGTATGCTCTGTTTCCTTACATGTAAGAACTGGTTTTCCTTGAGCCGACGTACCTTCAAAAGTAATAGTATACACATTCCTACTATACTTAACAGTTATAACAGTACTTCCATCAGCAGCAACGATTTCAGATGTGGATTCCTTAAAGGAAAAATGCTGTGTATCAAACCCAGAAGGTTTTGTAGTATAGGCATCAGCTTTTACTGTACTCCCAGCCTTTGCTCTTAAAGTATCAACGGTTCCAGCATAAGAGTAGTTGTTGTCATCAGCATTCTCAGTCAAATAAACAACCTTATACCCCACTACCGCACCATTCCACTTCGCATATACTCTGACATCCGACTCCAACGTAAGCGTATCATCTGCTTTCTGTGTCAAATCCTCATCCAGATACCATCCGTCAAAGGTATAGCCTGTTCTTGTAGGGACATTGCTTCCACGAACCAACGTTACTTTAGTACCAAACTTCTCCGTTACTGAAGGAACATAAGAACCGCCTGTTGTGTCATATAATAAAGTATAATCATTTCTGTCATACTTCACTTCAACAACAGTTCCTTCCGTAGATATCTTTTGCTGCGCGATATCCTGTACTGTAAATCCCTCCGTAGGAATTTCCATTGCCTCTGTAAGAGAATCAATCTTCCCATGAAGTTCTTGAGTCTTTTCAGTGTCTTCTACATAATCAGTTCCATCTAATGTTTGATATAAATGCTTTACAATATAACTTGTATCTCCAGCTATATATATTACATCAACCGTTATGACTCCTGCTTCTGTAAAATCATGAACATTTTTTCAGAACTCCGTTTTCAATGATAAAATCAACATTATCATCTTCCAGCCTGGGCTCATATCCAGATATCTCAGGAAGTGTGAATTCTACAGAATATGTTTTCCCTGTGCCCTCGCCATGTTCTTCTGCCTCTACAGCGTAGGGGGCCTCTACAGGAACTCCCTGCTCGTTCAAGAAGTTAATTTTTACAACCAGAGTTTTATCATCCGGTACAATACTCACATCCTCAAACGTTCCTATATATATTGACCTCTGATAAAATGACAAATCATAGTTAGGAACCGCTTTCCAACCCTCTGCCACTTTATAATCAATGGTTGCTGCTGCAATATTATCGTTAGAGATAAAACTGTCTTGTGTAATTGTCAAAGCCTGGGTAACTACTTCCAGACCATCTTTTTGATAAGCAATCTCATCAGGATTTAATACATATATGCCATCAACAAAGTCATTGTCATATAACGTTATTTCCTGTTCATCACGATACTGGCCAAACTGTGTGCTCAGTATATGGTTAATATATAACGTATACTCAGTCGGTATTTCCCTCTCCGGTATCGGAATCTTCAGTTCCTTAAGAGATGTGGTATAAACCTTGGCTGTACTGCAATATCCCATACCAACCAGATTATTAGTATCCGCCTTATTAACTTTCTCCTCATCCTCAACAACCTCAGGCTTAGTCACCTCAGATGGAGTACCCGTCTGAACCGGCTCTGTTACCGCAGGTGTCTCAACTGCCATCGTGGTCTCATCAACCTCTTCCGGAGCTGTTGTGGTTTCTTCAGCAGGTGTACTTTCACCGGGATTTACATCTTCGCCGCCTGCCTCTGTTGTTGCATCCGGAACTGCAGCAGACGTTTCTTCGGTAGCATCGGTTGATTCCGCAGAATCTGTAACCTCTGTGGGTTCTGTAACCTCTGTAGCCTTCTCAGTTGTTTCAGGCTCTTTTTCTTCTGTTTCTACTTCAGCTTCAGTTGTTTCCTTGGGTTCCTCAACATGTTCTTCTGCTGCATCTGCCTTTGGCTGTTCCGGTACTGCGTCTTCCTCGTTATCAGCTACGATGGGTGCATAATGACGAGTAATGGAAGCAACTGGTTCTCCGGTGGTGTTCTCAGGCTCAGCCACCTCAGCTTCAGGGTTTTCCGGTTCCTGAGCTTTTTCCTCAGTGGTTTCCGGTGCTTCTGTCGTTTCAGGCTCAGTCTGCTCAGCTTCTGTTGCAGATTCTGTTTCGCTTTCTGAAGGAGCCTCTGAACTGCTCTCCTCTGCTGCGGTCGGAGTCTCTTCCGGCGCTACAGTGGTTCCCTCCTCTGGCGCTACAGTGGTTCCTTCATCCGGTGCTGCTGTAGTTCCTTCTTCTGGTGCTGCCGTTTCAGATTCTGTGGGAGCTGTAGACTCCTCCATTGCCGGTCCATTGTCTTCCGCTGGAGCGGTGGTTTCCGTTGGCTTGGAGATATAATTGATTTCTTCTTCACCAAAAGCATCCTCAAAACTTTTAACTCTGATAGCTTTTGTTGACTTCAGCTTTCCACCCTCATCATCGTAAATCGTGGTAGAAAAGCTGATCGTATCTTCCCCGTTATTCACATATAAGAAGATAATCTCCTCATCGCCGGTCACCATATACATGTCATCGGCATCTTCCGGCAAACGTACGAATACTCTCAGTTCCGCATCCATACTGCCGCCGTCCGGGTCAGGGAATACTTCTAATACTTTCCCCTCTCCGTAGAACAAACTCTCAAATTTAGCAATGTCTCCATTGGTAAAGTCGAGATCGCCCGGTGATATTACATTGCCGTTTTCGATTGCTTCTTCGATCGCTGTCACCAATTGGGAACCAGTCATTTCGAATGTGACAGACTCTGACGACGATGTAGCCGCATAAGCTGCGTTCAGGTCCGCACCTACATTGGTGCATACCATGGCTGCCGCTAACGCGAAGGCCACCAGACGTTTCCGCATGTTATAAACTGATTTCTTTAACATGCCAGACCTTTTTCGTCCTTCCATACTTACACTCCTCTCATACTTTTTCTTTCTACATGATTCCAGATAAATCCAACTGTCTGAAACTAGTATAGCAAATCGCAGTTACAATCTGGTTACAATTTAAGAAAGTTTAAAATTTTTCTTAAATTAATTATGTAATTATAGATTCCCTCGCTATAATCATAGCAAAGAGGGCGTTATACAAAGCGTTATTTACCCCTGTTTTTTCGTTACTTTTTATTTATATCATTGAAATTCTATCTGTTTTTTATAACTTTTCCATCCACTTATATCCATACTTTTCCAATTACAAAACGTTGAAGGCAACCTCAATCAATGAGAAAAACCTCATTTCTAATTGTAATATCACCAATGTTATGGTAAAATGGTTTTAGATACAAACGACACATATTTTTTGAGTTTTTTTTCTCACAAATTGAGGTGCTATCATGCTAATCCAGTTCAGTTTTAAAAATTTCAAAGTATTCAAGGAGGAAGTTTTGTTTGGATTTCCTACCTGCCTCCATTAATGAACATAAAACACGCTTCTTGAAGGACCCGGCTGACGGAGAATGCATCCTTCCCCTTATCGGAATCTATGGTCCCAACAGCGGAGGCAAGTCCACGGTCCTCAACGCTTTATCCTGTCTCTCATCCCTGGTCACAGCATCTGTAACCGTACCAACCAGAATTAAAGATGTCCATTGTCTGTTTTCATCAGACTGCAAAGACATCCCCACCCAGTTTGACGTGTTATTCCGCAGCCAGGGATTTCTGTTCCGCTATCAGCTCCAGTTCTTAAAGGGAAACATTGCTGAGGAGAATCTGTTCTATGGAAGTCTGGGCGGAAGTGATACGGGTATTCTTTTTAATAGGAAGGAATCCGTCATCCATCCCGGGCGTGAACTCATCTCCTTCCCCCTTAAGGCCGTACCTCCATCAGTAACTTTGCTGTCATGGCTCAATGCCTATACGGACTCCATGCACGCCAAAGCCGCCTATTCCTGGTTCAGCAGAATACAGGGCAGCAGTCCCAGAGAACTGCCTTCCGATGCCGATACACGCCGGAGGCTGTGCGGTATTCTGCAGGATTTGGGACTTGATATAACGGATTACAGTATCATACCGGACTCAGACCACAAATCCCCTGCTGCATTCCTTGTTCACAGTCCTTATGAAGGCTGTACCTATGAACTTCCATGGGAAGAGGAATCCATGGGCACAAAAAAACTGCTCTCACTGCTGCCCTCAATTCTGACCAGCCTGGATGACGGCAGCCTGATGATGGCAGATGACCTGGACTGTATTCTGCATCCTCACGCGCTCCGTTACCTGATTGCCCTCTATGCCAATCGTGAGAGAAATCCTCATAATGCGCAGTTGCTATTCACCGCCCACAATACTGCCATTCTTCAGCCAGCACAGATGCGCAGGGATGAAATCTGGCTTTGCTGCCGCCAGGAGGGGCAGGATACGGAATTATACCCTCTGTCCAGTTACAAAAAAAGAAAACGGCCTCATCCCGCGTAATGATGAAGCCTACGGCAAGCAGTATCTGGAAGGTCGTTACGGGGCCATGCCCAATATACATGCCTAGCGGATTGATTATATCGTCCCAATGTACGGATACCATATGCCTTTTGTATCATAAAGAAAGCCGCCGCAGATTCATTTCTGCGACGGCATATTTAATACAAGCTTATCTCTTCTATTGTAATCTTTCTCTGCAAACATTCTATAATAGGCTTCTCTTATAAACTTCTCCTCATTCCTTTATATCAGGCTCTCCGGCATCACCTGGTAATTAAGCTTCACCTTCCTGCCCCCATCCCAGAGATGCAGGTTCCTGTCAATCCGCTCATAAATCCGCAGGCAATACTCATTGGACGTGCCGTTTAGCATAACCAGATATTGGCTGGGATTATAACAGGTAAATAAATCCCCTTTCCTGAGGGACTTTCCGATGGCATCGTGGAGCTTCTCTGACGCGGTTTTTAAAAGCTCTCCGCCTGTATCCAGAGGCTTCCCCTTAGAATCCAGCAAAGTACAGCACAGCAGTACACTGGAAAAATCCACCCGCTCCGCCATACGGGCCAAAAGCCGGTAACAGTCGATAAAGGCCGGGTACGCACAGTAATAAGGCCCGTTAATCCTGTCCCTCTCATGAAGACTGTCTCTTATATCCTTAAGCGTATCGGATGTATAACGAATCTGTCCGCTCATGATACGGAACCGTTCCAGCATCTTCTCGGAAGGAGGCAGTCCCTGTTCCTCAAAATACTGTGAAACAGCTGTATCGTATACCTGCATGGCCTCCTTGAACCGCTTCATGGCAATGAGACAGTCAATTTTCATAATCTGGCATTCCTCATATGGATACAACTCGCAGGCATAATTACATATCTCCAGAAGTCCGTTGTATTCCCGGTTTTTCTTCATGAGACTGCTGGCAACCCGCAGACAGCTGAAATAAAGCTCCTGATAGCGGACTCCCACCACTGATACCCATTTCTCACCTGCAAGCTGGGCCAGAAATTCCCCCTGATACAGACTGCAGGCCCGTTTCCAAGAGTGCCTCGTCATGGTTGCGCAGGGCCACCTTTGCCGTATTCTCAAAATCCCTGGCATAATGTACACCGGCAGTTCCCCGCCATCCATCTGTAGATTCCTCCGTCTGTGCGGATATATTCCCGTGGCGGCAGCTCACTACCCTCCAAAAGTTTGCGGAGCCGGAATACCGTAGCCCGTAAACTCCCCGAAGGATTGGAGCATTCACCATTTCCGTAAAGCATATCCAGAAGCTCCTCCCTGTGTACGCCCTCCTCACCCGAATAAAGCAATATAAGAACCAGCTGCAGTACCTTTCCCGAAGGCCCTCCGGGAATCTGCAGGGGCTTTCTGTTATATTCCAGCATGATGCTTCCCATCATAAAAACGGTCAGGCCTTCCCTGTCTCTGGCCGGATAATATGTACCTTCCTCCTTCATTTGTATCCCCCTTGTGGCAAAGCGTTATTTAATATATAACACATTTTACTACAGATTCTTTTATTTTTCCATATTTATCCTTCATAAACCAAAAATAGTAAGGAACCTCAACCAAAAGCATGACACTCCAGCCTATGGCACAGGCATATGCAACCCCCCAAAAGTCCGATTCCGGGTGTCAGCAGGTATACAAATACCACTCGCAGGCTAGTCTGGACAAAGGTTCCCAACAGAGTAACGCTCATCTTTCCCATTCCCCTGAAAAATCCCTGGATTCCATTGGTAAATGCCGGAAACACATAAAATAACGCCATCATTCCCAGATAACTGCTGCCCAATGCCACAATCCCTTCATTTCCCGCCGTTACAAACAGCCCCATAAGCGGCCTTCTGAACAATGTAATGGTTATGCAGATGAATACCCAGTAACATGCTTCCAGCATGAGCCCTCTCCTGAATCCCTTTTGGATGCGCTCCTTCCTGCCCGCCCCTCTGTTCTGCGCCACAAATGTGGTAATTCCATGTGAAATGCTCTGCTCAGGCGTAAACGCAAAATCATCAATTCGGTTAACCGCGTTGAACGCCGCAATCATATCCACGCCCAACGGATTGACAGCGCCCTGAATCAACAGCTTTCCGATGGGCTGGCAGGACTGCTGCAATGCTGTAATGCTGCCGTAACGCAGTGTCTGCCTGAGAAGCTGTCTGTCCATGTTAAACTCTCCCCGCCTTAACTGCAGCATGGGAATTTTTCTGTATACATACGTTATGCATAGAAAGGCCGAAGCCGCCTCCGCCACCACCGTGGTAACAGCAGAACATACAATGCCGAATCCCATCCCCCCAATAAAAATCAAATCCAAAACCGCATTTAATATAGAAGAAAAAGCTAAAAACTTGAGCGGCGTTTTAGAATCCCCCACACTCTTAAGGGCAGCCGATACTGCATTATAAAAATAAGTGAACGGCGCGCCCAGAAAAATGATGGACAGGTAAGAAGCCGCCTTGCCCAGTATCTCATCCGGCACTCCCAGCACTCCGAGAAGAGGTTTTGAGAAAAATCCTCCAAGTATGGCTATTAACACTGAAAAATAGCAGCCAAATATGACTGTGGTGGACATTTCCCGTTTCAGCTTTTCTTTCTGGCCGGCTCCATAAAACTCGCTCATCAGTACGGACGCCCCCATACAGATGCCCGATATTCCGAGTATGACAATATTCATCACCGGACTTGCCGTACCTTCCGCTGCCAGCGCCTCCTTTCCAATGAATCTGCCGGCTATGATGGAGTCCACCGCATTGTAGGTGAGCTGGAACATATTGCCCAGAATCAGGGGAATGGAATAACCCACCAGATGTTTTGTGATTCCGCCTTCCGTCATGTTAACTGCCGCCATATGGTTCTCCTTCTGTCCCTCATTTTATATATAAATACCTTTATCCCAGGAAAAGGCCCGGCAAGACCTTCTGAATCCTTTCAACCTTCTGCCGGGCCTGAATCCATGTGGAATGGAATGTGAATGGTATTCTGTTAATAACTGCGCAGCTTATCTTCCTCCTCTTCCGTGGTCTTATCAATGGATCGAATCTCCACATCATATCCAAAACGGTCATTCACCTTTACATAGACCTTATCCCCTGCCTTGCGGCCCCTTATGGCCTTTCCCAGAGGCGAGTCAATACTGATTAACCCCTGAAGTGAATTACCTCTGACAGTGGTTACAAGTTTATACCGTTCCGTCTCATCATCATCGGGAATATAGACCTCTACCGTATCTCCCAGGCCAACTTCCCCTTCCCTGGAGTTATCAGATATAATTCTGGCGGTTTTTATCATTTTCTCCAGATAACGAATCCTGCTCTCATTCCTGTTCTTATCCTGCTTGGCTGCCTTATATTCAAAATTCTCACTTAAATCCCCATGGGCCCTGGCTTCCTTCACTGCCTCCAGAGCTTCCTTGCGGACCACTAATTTACGGTATTCTATTTCTTCCTGCATTTTCTTTATATCACTGGCTGTCAGATTATCATACATTATATTGTTCCCTGTCCTTTCTTTTCCGGAATTCCCGTCTGTGCCTTCATACAGCCGTTCTACGGATATGTCCGAAGCTGTCCGCCGGCACTTAAGTCATACACCTTTCCGGGAGCCAAATTTCCATAATCCACATGGGCAATATATGGATTGGCCTTATTATAGTAAGCGGCAAAAATACGCTCTACGTCCTGATTTGTCGTGGTCTTAAAACACCGGTCCGCCAGGGTCTGAGGCATCAGACCGGTCACGGACAGATCCACCTTATACCAGCTGCCTCCCGCTTCCACGTAAACAAACATATGGTCCTTATCATTGTCATCCGGTGCACAGAAGCAATTAAGGCCCATGGCCCTGGTTAACATCTGATATGCCACGGAAATGCCCTCGCAGACCGCTTTATGATTTACCAGGCAGCCATAGGCGGTAAATGAGGGATCCCCAGAGGTATCCTCTCCGTTAACGAACCTGGAATACAATCCCTTATCATAAGTACAGCTGGAAGCAATGAAAAGAGCCGCATGCTTTGCCCGTTCCAGTTCGCTGGCGTCCCTCCAACGGTAACTGTTCAGATAATCCCGGACCACCAGGGCCAGGGCATTGCGCTGCTGCCTGTAGGTATCGCTTCCCACATTGTCCTGATACAGAGCCACCTGGCCAAGCACCAGAAGGCTGTCGCCATCCACAGCCATTTCCCCGGTTCCTATCTGATCGCTTTCTCCGTACAATGCCTTGCACAGGTCGTCGGAAAGCCCAAAATAATTATACAGCCCATAATTATAATCCTGACGCAGGCGTCTTTCCATCACCGGTTCACCTTTTGCATTCCATCCCATGATTACATCCACATACTGAAGCCCGGCCTGGTCCATATAATCCTTCAGGGGGTAGTTGGCATCATAGGACGCTTCCCATCCTCCAACCGTCCACGCCCCGTCCGGTCCCACCTGGGACCAGGTTCCCGCATAGACAGTAGCGGATAATAAAAGGGCTGCCGCAGATGCCGCTGCCAGCAACCTTACCACGGACCGGCCTATGTTTGATTGTTTCATATCCGATTGCTTCGTATCCGATTGCTTCATGTCTGTCTCTCCCCCGCCGAATCGTCTTACCATAATCCTGTCTCCTGCTTTTATAAATTGTTTATTTTCCCTTTAGTTTCTTTATTGATTCTTTAGCGTGTGCTCAAACTTTGGCCATATTTTCCCTGTATAGTAATATTTGTAAGGCGATAGACCTTTTACTATACAGGAAAACACTTTTTCATACCTATGACCGGCAGCTCCCCTTCTGCCGGTCCCCTCCAAATGAAAGATAAGTTTACCGATTCAGGTAAACTTATTTTTTTATGCGCATATGCTATAAAGAAATCATTTTTACAGGAGACACCATATGACCAACCAATCCGTCACTCCTGCTGACATCTTTGCCGATTTGCTGCGCTTTCGGGCCCCTGCCGCCATTGCCTGGGTCAGAGGCGGAAGTGCCGCGCCCAACCTAAGCGGCCTGGTAAAATTCTACCAGACTCCTTACGGTGGCGTACTGGTGGAAGCCGAAATCTTCAATCTGCCAAACAAACAGGTACCCGGCTCCACAGACTTTTATGCTATGCACATCCACCAGAACGGTGACTGTTCTGATGACTTCGCCAAAACAGGGGACCACTACAATCCATCCGGCAAGCCTCATCCGGACCATGCAGGCGACCTGCTTCCCCTTCTTGGAAACGAAGGTTATGCCTGGCTTTCCTTCTATGACAAGCGCTTCTCCACAGACGACATTATCGGCAGATCTGTAGTTATTCACAGCCATGCCGACGACTTTACATCCCAGCCCGCCGGAAACTCCGGAACAAAAATCGGATGCGGTGTCATTGAAAAAGCGGATTATCTAAAAGTATAGCACAATGGCAGGAAAATATCATCCCTACAGTTTTCACAAAAATACCCAGGAAATGCAGCAGAACAAATTACAGACAGAAAGTACCGGATACCGCCATTAATACGTGCGGAATCCGGCACCTTCCATAATATCCAGATCCCGGAACACAGCTGCCGCCGCTGCCTCGTATTCTTCCAATCTCTGTGATTTCTTTATTCTCTTAATGTATTTCCCATTGTCGGAAAAAATCTGAATCATACAGGTCCACAGCTCCTTCATCTTAAACAGGACATTTCTGTCCCCGGACATGATTGTTCGGTAGCCTTCGTATATCATCTGGTGGAATTTCCTTAAGGTTTCTTTGCCGGTTCCCGCCTCACCGGAATCTGCCTCTGCCGCAATTCTGTCCAGCAGTCCGGGATTGGATATGATTCCACGGCCCAGCATGACTCTATCCAATTCCGGATAATCTCCGCACAATGTCTCGTAACCAGATACAGTAAATATATCCCCATTATAACACACCGGAGCCCGGCAGCCGTCAAACCCGCTGCCAAATGCCGGCATGTTCGGGGTGTTTTTATAGTAATCCGTACGGACTCTGGGATGGAGAATTAATTCCTTCAGCGGATAGCGGTTGTAGATTTCTAAAAGGCCCGTGAATTCATCCGGCGATACCAACCCCAGCCTCGTTTTAACAGACAGTTCCATACCCATCCCTTCCATCTTCCCGCATACCTCGTCCAGAAACCGGTCCAGGCTGTCCGGCAGCCCCAGGAAACCGGCTCCTTTATACTTGGACACCACGGTACCGGATGGGCAGCCCAGATTCAGGTTTATCTCAGAATATCCGTATTCCTGTAATTCCTTTGCCGTTCGTATAAAATCCTCTGCCTGGTTTGTGAGTATCTGAGGGACTACGTACATGCCCTGGTTGTGTTCTGGCAGAATGTCGTTTAACTCCCGAAAGCTTAGACTGCTGTTGGCCTTTGGGGACAGGAAGGGAGTGAAGTACTTGTCCATGGGATGATAGCAGGCGTGGTATGCGTTTCGGTATATATAGCCGGTGAGGCCCTCCATGGGCGCCATGTAATATTTCATTTTCATATCAGATATCACTCAATTCTCAAAAAATCACTGCCCTTTAAGTCAATATCATTGGGCACCCTCACCTTACACCTTGATATCATTCTTAAATTCTGTAATATTTTATTAATTTCTGCTGTCATTATATCCCCATCCTCCTCCCGCAGGCATTTAATAATTGCATTCAGACTTCCCCTGTAACTCCTTTCTAATTCTATGGCATTATCTGTCAGCCATAGCGAAAATGGATGGCTGGCATTGATTATATTTCGGCCTATGCTGTTTTCTTCCGTCAAAATGCGGCTGTCCGCCTCATCTGATTCCGCAAATAACAGAGGAGGAAATACAAGTTCGCTTTCCGTGAATCCATCTTCCCTCAACCCTATGGCGTACAAAGACATACTGCATCCGTTACTGCTCATTTTACACTTCAGTCTGCAATTCTTTTGGACCAATGCCCGAACTATATTTTCATCCGGCCTGTCTTCAATTTCAAAGGAATTACTGTGAGACAGTGAACCGGTGTTTATGCATATGCCATTATCTTCATCGTTCTCCTTAAGCATGGTCTTTAATTTTTCAATTGTCAGATTTATCCCGCACAGATAAACCGATTCCGCCGCCTTGGAAAACTCAGCATTATTCAATAATATCAAATACTCACTTAAAGGACAGTTATCATAATATCCTATCTGTCCATAATCCAGTTCTGTTCCCGGAAGCCGGCGTTCCAATACAGACAGGTATCCCATGGTCTCCACGGAAAAGTGCTTAACACGTTCCCTGCTCATATTCAACACCGGTTTAAACCTTCCCTGTAAAAGTACGATTGTATAATCAACCCATTGTCTCAACCAGCTGTAGTCTGACCAATTCCAGTTAACTTTAATTCCGTTATAGGCTGTGACGGACACCCCGTTTATGCCCCTTTCCCTGCCCTCCATATAGTGATACATATATTTTTCAGCTAACCTTTTCAGCTGAGGATTTCTCTCCAGGGGAACCGAAATGTTTACTGTGCTGCGATTTGAAAGTTCTGTCTTCTCTAACCCATTATATATCTCCAGCCCTCTGTTTACTATTTCCTCCAGTTCATCTGATGCAACATCCCCGTCATTGCCGTTCAATTCCTGCAGCAGCTGTTCTTTGCTGTATTTCTTCGTCTGAAGCATTTCTCCGCATTGTCTGTGAATATGGCTTATATCTTTATATTTGTGAAACATTTCTTTTACAGCTGACGCAAGGCCGCCTACATTTTTCTATTGCGTGTATAACGTTGACAACATGTACTTCGTCATGCAGGGTATAGGTGGGAAATGTATCCCGTACTGTTTTTAACATGGTAATCGCCGCGTCACATAAGGATTCCATGGCATGCTGATTCTTTACGCTTATATTTCCTTCCAGTTTTTTCCATAATAAAGTATCTTTATATTTCATCTGACAATCCCCGATTTCCGTTTTACCGTATTTGGTTAATCCTGGTTATATTATACTATAAAATATTATCCGCGTATATTGGTGATTTGCGTAAACCAGCAGCAGACCGGAAACGCAAACCGGAAGCAGCCAGATGGAGATAAATAACCAACAGTCAGCCTAAGTTACTCCTCTTCAAAAGGAAAATAGAATCCCCAGGGAGCTGCAACTCCCTGGGGATTCGTCTGTGCACCATTGAAACACATTCGCTTTTCTCTGCTAATATTATATTACGTCATATAATCAGAAATGTCAAGAAGATAACTTACATCAATTTTTCGTAAAATGTCAATATAAATGCGGCACTTTTTAAATTTTTTCTATCCTATTTTTCTTACCTCTTCCGTGAATAATTCCCCTGCTGTCCTATATTCATGTATACGGCGTGGGTAGTTGTTTATCCAGTTTTCTATATTCTGTATCTCTTCGTCAGTCTTGCTGTCAAAGTTTTCCCCTTTTGGTATCTTCCGGCGCACCAGTTTATTTGTAACCTCATTTGTCCCACGTTCCCAACTGCTATACGGGTGGCAATAATATAGCTTTGTTCGTTGCTCTCCCTCATTCAATATAGAGCGTTCCAATTCCTCACAATATGCAAACTCGCTGCCGTTGTCTACTGTTATCGTCTTAAATACTTGCTTAAATAGTTCTCCCCATTTTCTCTCTAATCTGTCTACTGCGCTTACCACCTCTGCTGCCGTGTGTTCTGGCAGCTTAAAAATAATTTCCGCTCTGGTCTTTCTTTCCGTCAGTACAAGCAGACTATTTTTTGATTTTCCACGTTTACCTATTACGCTGTCCATTTCCCAATGTCCAAACTCCTTACGCTCTTCCACCTCGTCCGGGCGCTTTTCAATGCTTGTGCCTGCTGCCGCTCTGGTCTGTTGCTTATTCACTTTGTTATATTTCCGCTTTTTATTTTTCTTCACTGGCAGATTTTTATTTGTCAGCCTTAAAAATATCCCCTTATCAATATAGCTGTAAAGAGTGGTTACGCATATCGTTGTTTTAAATTCCCCCTCTTTTCCCTGCGCCTTAATTTCTCCCAGTACCGCTGCTGGGCTATAATCTTCATTTATTATTTTGTCCTCTATGTAATTCGCAAGTTTTATGTCATTCCCTATTTTAAGTACCCCGCCCTTACTTTTCAAATTTTCTCTATACTTATCTTCGGCAATATCTGGGCTATAGCGTTCCTCTGTCGTAAGGTCTGAATTGAGCGCCGTAAATATCCCCCGCTTTACTTCTCTGTATATCGTGCTGCGGTGTACGTGCAGTAAGTCTGCAATTTCCTTTATGCTGTGTCCTGCCTTTAATAGCGCCTCTATTTTTATCCTATCTGCCTTTGTCAGATGCTTAAAGCCCTTTGCCATTTTCTCTACCTCTCTTTTGTTCTATATACGACGAAAAGCCGCAAACTCTTTTACAAGTCTGCGGCTTACGCTCTTAACCCCATTTGCAGCATTTCTTACAAGCTGTATATTTCTTTTTCGCTTGGCTTAGTGGTATGCCCTTTGCATTTTTCATGCCAGAGCAAGTAGGCTTACTATGGTACTTCTTGCTGCTTTGGTCTACGTATACTATTGTTTCTCCTGCTGGCTGCTGTGCTTTTTTACGTTCTTCTACAATAATGTTTAACTCAATGTTGCAACCGAACGTGTGTACCCCCCCCCCCAGAAATTTCCAGTATTTCTGCGGTATATCGGGCATCTGGGTATTTTCCCTCTAAATCTTTTGCCAGCTCTGCTGCAAGGTTTCCCAGCACCTTATTACCACATTTCACGTATGCGGCAGGCTCTCCATTGAAAATATACTTTTCTACCTCTATCTCTTCGCTTCCCGTCATGCTGCTTAAAATATCTTGTCTGTTTTCTCCGTCCTCATTATCATAAGTAACGCCCACTAATTTTGTTCGTATCGTTTCTGCTATCCTCTCATTTGTAGATGCAGGCGCAACGTGTGGCGCTGGCTTTTTGTCTGCCTGCTGTTCTGCTTTCCCTTTCGCTCCTGCAAACGCACACACTGCGGCAATTACCAGACAGCCCACCCCGCCCGTAATATTCCCGGACGGCAGCGCAGCTACTCCACTTACTGCAAATAATGCAGCTACTCCGTAAAAAATCATTTTTCTTTTTCCCATAATAAGCCCTCTCTTTCGTTTTTACTTTAATTCTAAAATTTCATCAGCAGAGGCGTTAAGCTCTCTGCAAATTTTTGACAGATATATAGCACTCGGCGTAAGTTCGTTATTCTCCCATCTGCTTATATCTTTCTGATACACTTGCAGGCGCTCTGCAAGTTCTTTCTGCGTAACGCCTGCTGCCTTTCTTGCTTTTTTTAAATTCTCTCCTAAATTCATTGTTTGCCCTCTCTTTCACTCTTAATCAGCAGCACAAAGCACACGATATATAATACCATTTTTACTATATCCAGTACAGAGGGGCTACTAAAATCTCCGTCTATGATATTTAATATCACAAGCGCTACCAGCATAAGCAAAATTTTTCTATTCATATTTTTTATAAGGTATGGTATACTTGCCTTAAGAAAAGTACCCCCTTTAGGGGGCTGCCCTTTGCAGGGCAGCTTATGTATTTACTTTTTCTTCTTGGACTTTTTAGATTTCTTATGTTTCATCAGCTGGCGGGCTGTTAATGCTAAAACTAAGATTTCTATTAAGTCCTTTGCTATTTCTAAGGCATCTTTTAAAGTATCCATGTCCTTTTTCTCCTTTCTGCGCCTTGCGCTTTATAGTTTCTTACTGTTCTCCTTTCATGTTTTTATTATATACCTTTTTCGGTATATTGTCAACATTTTTTAAAGAAAATATGTAAAAAAATAAGGGCGTGCCGTACATAAACCGACACGCCCAAACACTTATACCAACTTTGTACAGTAGTCAAGACTTACCCAGCCTGCGCCGCTTTTCAGCTTTCCCCAGCCTGCCGTACTTCCCTTTCCTGCCTTTTCTTCCACAATCGTAAATACACCTCTGCCCGTATGCTCTCCCGTCGCTGCATAATTTGTACCCGCTCCCGTCCTTATTCTAAGGTCGTCAATGTCAATCTGCACTTTATACGGCACTTTCTTTGTCGCCTGCTTGCTATATACGGCTTTCCCGTTCCAGTCATAGACTGTATAGCCCGCTTTGCAGGCGTTCTTTGCGTTTTCCAACTCTTCAAACGCTCCCAGCTGGCTTACTGCATCTTCCCAGCTCTTACGCACCCGGTACAGCTTTTTAATGTCTGGCGTTACCGCTCCCTCTGCATACTTTTTATAGTATCCGTCGCCATATCCTGCCCGCTGTTTCTTCACGTTTTCGCTCTGGTCGGCTGGCTTTTCGTACCCAGTAAGTACCGCATCAGACGCAGCACGTACAGACGTTGCGCTTTTTAGAGTATCCATAACGGACTTGTACCCATGCAATTCTTCCCACAAAAAGGCAAGCTGCATAGCAAGGTTTCCAATGGACACACCCGCAGCTTTCGCATAATCAAAAAGCGCCTGCTTTCTGGTGTAAAACGTCCACTGTGCCAACCCATAGCCTGCACTATCGTTTACAAAATTACTGTAGCTGCCAGCGTCTACCGCTTTTGTATACTCTTCGTCCCCCATTCCCAGCTTATTATTATAGGTATTCTGTAAATTGCACGGGTTAAGCCCGCTTTCTGCAAACAGATTCCCCATTAAGCCAGCCACCGCATAGGCATTTAACCCTTTTTTCGTGAAAAAGTCCCAGATTTCTTTTTCTTGTACATTCCCAGTATCCGGCTTGCTTTCGCTTGTTTTCGGATATACCGCTTTGCCGTTCCAGTCGTAGACTGTATACCCCGCTTTGCACGCTTTCTTTGCGTTTTCCAGCTCTTCAAACGCTCCCAGCTGGCTTGCTGCATCTTCCCAGCTCTTACGCACCCGGTACAGCTTTTCTGTAGTCGGCGCTGCTGCTCCCCCGCTGATTTTCTTTCTAAATTCGTCCCATGTATGCGCTGTTGTATTATATACATACGGGTTCGGGCAAATCTTACCCGTAACGTCATAATGCCGGATAACATTAGACGCAGGCACATTGTACTTATCCATTAAATACCGTGTTAGTTCTGCCGCAGCCTCTACTGTTGCGTCCTCAAAATACCAGTCTTTATCTGTTGCGCCCATGCTGGCTGTATTTCTCTTTCTTACGCAAAGCTCAATACCGATACTGTTAGCGTTTCTGCACTCCCCATGCTTATAGCTGCTCGCCCCGCAGTGCCACGCTATATTAGCGTCCTCTACGCTCTGCCATATCTCCCCGTCAAACCCTACAAAATAATGAGCAGAGGCGTTGCGGTTTCCCCCGGCATAATACTGGCAATTTTCCTTTGCGCCGCCCAATGCGCCTACGTAATGAATTACAATGTATTTAATGCGTGAAATACTTCCCGGATTATGATTGTATCCGCTTATCAGTCTGTTTATTTTCTTCATACTCTTTATGCCCTTTCTGAATTAAAATAAGCGCCTGCGGTTTCCCGCAAGCGCTCCGTGCTGCTCTGCCTTACTCTTCTGTTACTTCTCCCTCTTCAAGTCCAATATTTGCACTGTCTGTAAGTCCCTCTCCAATGATATAAGCTACTACAGACGCTCCCGCCATAATCAGCGCTGTTACCTGTGTTGCGGTATTTTCTGCGCCGCCAGTCGCTACAATCATCATGGAAACAAACGACGCTACCGCCGTCCACAATTTTCTACTTGTCAACTTCCTTACCCAATCAATTTTTTTCATAATACTTTGTCCTTTCTTTACATATTCTGGGCTATCATATAAATAAGCCCCGTTGCCAACGCCCCCGCTACCAGTCCTACGACGGTATCAACGGCTTTTTTCTTTACTGCGTTCCATGCGTTCCCCGGTTCTTCCTCTAACCGTTTGATACGCTCGCTTTGTTCTTTCTGTTCTGATAGCATATCCTGCATCTGTATCACTAACTTTTCAATAGATGCAGTTAGCTTATGTATTGCTTTTGTGTCCTCTTCGATAACGGCAATACGTTTATTTTGTCTGTCGTCCTCATCTCTAATACGTTCCAGCTCTACCAGCAGCGCCTCATTTCCGCTTACCCGTATTCTGTCCCGGTTTCTCCACCATTTCCCCACAACCTTGCTGCCCTTTCTTTTAATTCTCCTGCATCATAGCCCGCTGCCTGCTCCCATTGCTCCAACGTTTCCACCAGTTCCACAATCAACGCACTTTGCTGCTGTATGATTTCCTGCTGTTCTTCCAGCGTCTTTAGTAAGGCGTTTCCTGCCATTTATGAAATGTTGCCCCCTTTCTCTTCTGCTGCCTGCGCCAGCATGATTATTTTCTTTCGTAAGTTGTAGCTGTCGGCGTGTCCTGCGTGTCCCGTCCAGCTCTGTATACTCTTTTGTAACTGCTCTTTTGTAATCTTTCCTCTTTCGTATTTCTTAATGGTTTTCTTGATACGCTTAATGCTATCCGGTCGTACTTTCCTATGTGTTGCCCGGTGTTTGTATCCAACAAAATCTATTCCGTTCTTTGCGGCTAAAATCGTTGTCTTAGGGTTCAGCTCTAACCGCAGCTCGTCCCTTAAAAATCTTTCAATTTCTGCCAGCCAGTACCGCAGCTTTTCCTTGTCTGGGCTAAGTATTATAAAATCGTCCATATACCGCACATACATACCAACGCCCAGCGTATGCTTTGCGTACTGGTCTAACTTATTGAGATAAATATTAGCAAACAGCTGGCTTGTAAGGTTTCCTACTGGTATCCCTACGCCGTCCGGCATCTGCCCGTTATGGTCTATTATCCGCTCTATCAATACAAGCGCTTGCTTGTCCTTGATAATATTTCTGATTTCTGCCTTAAGTATCTCATGCGTGATACTCTGGAAATAGTGGTGTATGTCCGCTTTGATTGCGTATAGTGGCTGGTCTTTATGGTACTTGTCCCAGTCGTATAGCCAGCATTGCAGCGCATCAGAGGCAGCGTGCATACCTTTGTCTTTCCGGCAGGCGTAAGAATGGGAAATAAACCGTTTGTTAAAAATAGGCTCTAACACATTGTTTATAGCGTGCTGCACCACTCTGTCATAGAATGGCAGCGCCATTATCTGCCTCTCTTTCGGCTCATATACTTTAAAATACCGATACTCTCCCGGCTCATAGGCAAGCCCTAAAATGTCATTGCGTACCCGGTCTAAATTTTCCTCTTTGTCTTTGGTAAATATCAGTACGTCTTTTCTGTACCTCTTACATTTTCTCGCCTTATTATAGGCTTTCTGTACGTTCCCGCAATCTGCCATAGCCCCAATAAGCGTAATTGTTTTTCCGTCCCGGTCTTTTGTATATCCTATCCTCTTCATTAAAAAGCTCCTGCCTTTCGCCGCAGCTACTAACCAGCAGCCCTACTTTTTCTCTTTGCCTTGCGGCGGGACAGCCACTCTGACTATAGACTATTAAGCATCTGCCTAATATAAAGTCCTTGCCAGCATTTCGTAAAACACTGCGCCTAAAATGCTCTCACTAAGTCACACGCCCCACGCACGCCGATATTCGTGTTGACATTCCACGGGTAATTGTTGCAATTCACGGCACGTGCGCCCGCATTAACGCCATTGTTCCAGTTGCCGCCCGCTATCAGCGCTGCCAAAGGGCTGTAGTAAGCAGCTGCCCCATATTTACGCTACTTTGTAGCCTTTACCTCTTCTATAATCTCTGCCAGCATTACGCCCAGCTCCTTTAGTTTCCTACAGCTTACGCCGTAATGCTGGGCGTTCATTGCGCTATATCCTAAGTCATTTGCCAGCCGCAGCAATTCCTTACTTTGCTGCAATGCTGTATCTGCTGCATATAGGTGGCTTTTCGTCGCCGTTTTCTGCCACTTGATAACGTCTTGCAGCATTTCCAGTATTGCGTTTCTGGTCGCTGTCTGTAGGCTGAATTTTTCATACTTCGGATATTTGCTTAGCAATGGATAAATGTATAGCAGAAAATCATATATTTTCTGGTGTAGTCTGTCGCTTTTATCTCTGGTCGTCATTTCTCAACCCTCTTGTAGCGGCTGGGCTTTCGCCCGCCGTCTACAGACTGTCACACGCCCCACGCACGCCGATATTCGTGCCGACATCCCACGGGCAACGGTTGCAATGCACGGCACGTGCGCCCGCATTAACGCCACTGAACCAGCTGCCGCCCGCTATCAGCGCTGCCAAAGAATAAGCGTAATACTGATAGATATTACCAACGTCGTACTTTGTACCCTCATCACGTAACGGGCTTTTTAAGTCCCAGCCCCAGCCCTCGCTTGCATGGTAATCTTTATTTGTTACGTGTTCTGCTCTGGTAATCAAATCGTTAAGCCATTCCCATACACGCCCTACGGCATCTACACAGCCCACGGCAGAAACTGCATTTACTACGCTGCCTGTTACTCCACGCTGTGTATTTGAGCTTGCACTCCATGCGTTTGTATTATTCTCTGCCAATCCCTGCGGGCTGCCAAAAGCATAGGCGCAAAACTCGCTGTAATCCGGCATACGCTTGCCGCTCTTCATCAGCCTTTCTGTAAATCTGTACCAGTTCATGCCCTCTGTGCCAGTCATAGGCGCACAATTATACTCTGATTTTAAGCCCTCTGCCCCGTCGTCTGAATTAAGGTAAATGTCTACCCATGTGCCACCGCCTAAATATACCATTCCCTCCGGGTTGCATTTTGGGCGGTGTCCCATAGTCCATACGCTGCGTGGTACAATCCCGTTGCTTACTGCACTTTCCCAGCCAGTACCGAAAAGCGCACCGCTGCTGTTTACTGGCTGTAAGTTGCTGTTTACCTTACGGCAGCGTCCATAATGAAAACCGCCAATTTTACGGCTGTTGCTTGCGTTCCAGCCGCTCGGATATGTAGAGTTAAGGGAAATAACATACTGCTCGTCCTGCGCATCTACCCTGCTGTCGCAGATATACACATAGTAATCATTTCCAACGGCAAACGTTGCCCCAGCATCCAGATTAGCCGCCGTAAGTTTCGTTTCTGCGGTCTTAAAGATGCCTGCGCCGCCTACAGCAATTACGCAGCCGCTCTCTACTGTCAGCTCGTCTGCGCCGCTTGCACGCAGATACTCTCTTGTCGGCGCTACAATGTCGCTGATTGTTGCCATTTTATTTACATTCAAAAGCGCCCTGCGGTCTGTTTTTGTTACGTCGTCCACCAATAATCTACTCATACTGTTTTAAAACTCCTTTCAGTGCCTTAATATCGTCTGCTGTCATTCCTGCTACCATTGCTGCCGTTTCCAGCGCAATTACACCGCCTGCCGCCTCTACGCCCTTAGACAGCGTTAATACGGTTCTGTCGTTCCCGTTTTCTTCCATTTCCCTTGCTTTTTCGCTCTGAATATGCGTAACTGCCGTTACCGTCCCGGTCACTCCGTCCGCATCAAATACCATGCCCTCTGCCGCCTCTGCGCAGTAATAAATTGTTACCGCCTTTTTCTCCGGCGCAGTTTCTACTACGGCGCACTGGATATACCTTTGTTTTTCCAGACTTTCAATTTTTCTTTCTAAGTCCGCTGCGTCCAGTTCCCCAGCTGCTACCATTGCAAGGCAGTTGTAATAATCCGCTTTTGTTTTTAATGTCTTTGGAAATCCTTTCATAGTATCCGCCTTTCCTAAAATGTATTTGCAAGATAGGAATTACCAATATATGCAACTCCTAATACTGCCGTTTCCTCTGTTCTTTCGTAATGCTGGCTCAACCATGCTGCACCCATATAGCACAAGCCTAATACTGCATCATGGTTATAATTGATACCCCAGCCGTTTTCTACCGCAGTAAGCCTCTTGTCAAGCTCTGTCAGCGCCTCTTTTGTTTCCTTTCCGCTTTCCTCTGCCTGCTGCCGCATCCCGTCTATCGTGGCTGCCAGTTCTTCAATTTGCAGTTGCAGACTGCCTGCAATATCTTCCCCCAGCTTGTCCTTAATGCCCTCAAACCATGTATTAAACTCGGCTTCTGCCTCTGTCTGGAAAAGCTGAATTTTTGCCATAAATTCTGTATAGGCTCTTAAAAGTTCCTCGTCCCATTTATCTAAGGTACTCTCAAAGCTGGTATAACGCTCGCTAAACTTATTCTCATATTCTGCAAATAAGCTCTCTGTCTTGCTTACGTATTGCTCATATACCCCGGCAATGTCCTTAAGGTACTTTTCCATATTCTGCTTGTATACGCTAAACTCGTCCAGCACCGCTGCGCTATAGGTCTTAAAGAAGTCGTCAAACTGCTTTGTCAGTACGCTTGCGTCTATCTCTTCCACCGTTCCAGTTACAATACCGCACACGCTGCTATTAAATCTCTGGTCTGTTATGTCTTTGGTCTGTATCTTTGTAACACCTTTTCCTACGTAAATATCCGCAAGCGCCAGCTCCCATATTTCCGTACTACGTGTTACTGCTGTCGGCTGTGGTTTTGCAGACGGTGTGCCTTTCAGTACCGCTATGTAAATATCACGCTGCGGCAAGTCCCAACGCACTACCACTCTGTCTACACGGTTAAGCGCACCCTCTGCCATGTCAAGCCTTATACTGTGGCTGGCTGGGTTTTTAAAGGCATACCCGTTAATAAACGCAAAACCCGCATTTACCTTTATTTCCATGCCACTGTACGCAATCACTTGCAGCCCGTCGCTCGGTTTTGGGAAAATACCGTTTGCAATGAATGTAGCAAAATACCATGCCCAGTCCTCGGCTTTATATACCCTGTCGTAATTTTCGCCGTCATATACTGCATTGAATGGTAAACAATTTGCCATTGTCCTTACCTCACTTTCCTAATTTTATCCACCAGAGTAGGCAGGCTTTCCCCAAATGTTGCCTCTATTTCTTCTGTGCCTTTTTGGTAAATCTCTTTTACCTCGGTTATCCGTGCATCTATCTGTATACCCCATTTTTCCTCTTTGCAAGTAATTCTGTCCCCTAAGTCAAAATCAACCTTAAACTTTAGGTTTGAGTTTGTGTTAATGGTCGATACAAAATTTATGTTTTTCCCGTATCCCTCTAACTCTGTTTCTCCCCTTGTCTTAAGCATCTGCAAATATTCGCTAAGCGGTATCGTTATCTCTGTTTCCCCGCTCTGGTATTTGCGTGCAATGTCTGTGGCATCACAAAAAACCTCGTCCAGCTCTATGCCCGTCGCTCCCTCTCCGTCCACGGTTACAATAGGCTGGCTGCCGCTGTCGTCTGCTGCTCCCTGCACATAAATAAAGTTTCCGCAATTTTCTATACTGGCGGTATATTCCTGCTCATTGACATTGTCAAAATCTCTGGAAAATATACAGGGCGTGTTACCCTCGTCGTTTTTCGCTGTAAGGTCTTTACCCTTATACAGATAAAAGCCGTATTTCTTCTCTCTTTCGTTTATCAGAATGTCATAGCCCAGTTTTCCAGCCTGCGCCCGTGCTTTTACTTCTGTCCCCAGATTAGCGCACACTTGGTTAGAATACTCCACTTGACTGCCTGCTATGGTTTCCTGCGTCAGCGTTTCAAACTGTTTAAACCGCCTTTTCTCTGCTGCCCCGCTGCCGCAGTTTTTCGTTACCATAGTATTTATTAAACTCTGGTTTGTGGCTGTCGCCACTATCTGCGGGTATATGCAGCGTTTCCCCAGCCAGCGGCTCAATGTAAAGCCCTGCGCCTCTATCTGCTCTAACCCGTTCTCGTCTTTCGTAATATGCACGTAGGTAATCTGTGCCGCCCTGCGCCAGATGCCGCCGTTTTCGTCTGTAACTTCCTGCTTTCCGTCATGCTTTACAATCACATTTCCCTCTATCAGCAACTTACTGTTATTGTCTGTAATCGGTGCAAGCAGGCTAAATGTTCCCACATCAAAATATTTTATATGCCATAAAAGACTTGCCAGCTCGTCGATTGCCCCCAGTGGCTCTATGGTTTTATCAAATACTCTAAGCTCCATACTTATACCCCCAGATATTCCTTGTTGTAGAAAATGGAAACTTCCATAGAATTTACGCCGCTTTCCGCATCATATCGAAAATTATTGTCGCCTATGGCAAGCTGCATATAAGTGCTGTCTACGTCCACATATCGGAAATAGTCTGTTTCCACTCCGTCACGTATCAGCTTTGCCCCCTTGCTGCCGTATTTTGTGCTTACTTCTATCGTGTCCCCGGTCTGCATTGTGACATTGATTTTAATAAATTCCCCAGTATCCACATTTAAAAGAATAGGGTTCTTTACTGTCCCCAAAGCCACAAATCGCACCCGCATACCTGTGGATACGTCGCCCTCATTATAGCAATCTACAATCACGCTTTCCGCTCTGTATCCGTAAATCATGCTCTTAGGGTTATCCTTTTCAATCACGCACGGAAAATGCCACGCCGCTACCCAGCTTGCTATATCTTCCTTTGTTTCTTCAACTTCCCGCCAGAACGGGTTAAGGCACTCAAGCGGTATAGAAAACTCCAACAGCACCTTTTTTCGCTCTATCTTCGGTTCTCCATGCAGGCGGCAGTTTATAACACGCTTAAAGCTGCCAAACTCATAGGAAAGCGTACCGTCAAGCTCTGGGTTCAATACTTTAAGCAGCTGGCGGCGCAGTTCGTATGCCTGCGCCTTGTCCCTTGTGTTGATATGCCCCAGTATATCAATGTCCCGTGCCTCGATACGCTGCCCTACGTAGGTGTCGCCATGCTGCCCCATACTGTTTGTGCTGTATACCACATTCGTAACGCCCGCTATTCCCTCTACGTCCTTGCTTACGTTGCAATGGTACACGCTTTCTGTGCTAAGCTCTACGCTCTCGCCTCTTTCATTTGTATAAGTCAGTTTTTCATATTCCATAGGCTACACCGTCCTTGCTATCATCTTAAACTGCCTTGCTGCCTCTTTCTGCTGCTTTGCATAATCTGTGGTATTTGCGTAAATATTCTGGATAACGGTAAAACCGCCACCAGCTGCGCCGCCTCTTGGTCTTGGTTTTGGCTTGTCCCCGTCGTCGTCAAAATCAATGTCTTTTCTTACATCAACCTTTACGCCAGTGTCAAACTCTCTCGGTATACTCTTCTCAATCATTCTGTTTACGTTGTCCATTTCATCAGAAAAGCCTACGCCAATACCCTGCGCCATGAATTTACCAACCTCGTCACGGAACTTTTTTGACGGGCTTTCAATTCCCAAAGCGTCCTTTGCTGCGTCGAGCAAACTATTTGCAAGGTTTGAAACTTTATCTTTCAGCCAATCCCAGCCAGAGCTTATGCCGTTCCAGATACCGCTTACAATATTGCTGCCGATTTCTGCAAATGTACTTCCAATATTTGAAAATACGCCCGTGATACCGTCAAGCACCATCCGCATACCCTCTACGGCTTTGTTTTTTACCTCTGTCCCCCACTGGGCTACTTTGGAAATTGCGCCGGATATGCTGTTATAGATTTTTTCCGGCACTTGTGTAACCACATTTACAATGCCAGTTACCATATTACCCATTACCTCACGGGCTTTTGAAAGCATATTGCTACCCCATGTGGCTACTTTTGTAACTGCTCCTATAATGCAGTTCCATATTTTTTCTGGTGTCTGGGTTACTATTGCCACAATTCCCGTAAGCATGGTATTCATTACCTCTTTGGCTTTGCTTACCATGTTTGCGCCCCATGTGGCTACTTTTGTAACTGCTCCTAT
>ENA-OQCB01000108-OQCB01000108.1-human-gut-metagenome-genome-assembly--contig:-NODE-108-length-39423-cov-6.075326_pt1 | contig 39423 bp, 41 predicted proteins | sample MGYA00242493_ERZ504568 | MGnify/ENA primary metagenome ERZ504568 (study PRJEB26092, sample SAMD00036229) | human gut metagenome | host: Homo sapiens | study: EMG produced TPA metagenomics assembly of...
CTCGCCGGACAAAAAACACCTTTACCAGAAACAGATTCCTTGGTAAAAACAAAAAACTGGGTTGACGATAAGGATCTTATGATCTGGTTAAATTCTCTGGGGCATTAAATTATGTAAAGGGAAGTAGATTCTACGTTTATGCCATGCCCAATCTCTGCGACCCAAAATCCATTATTAAATATGTCAGCCGTTATCTTGGCCGCCCTGTCATTGCTCTTTCCAGGATTGATTCCTACAATGGGGAGATGGTGACTTTCCATTACAATAAGCATGAAGACAACTCTTTTGTGCAAAAGACTCTTCCTGCCATTGATTTCATTAAGCTGCTCATTCTGCATATACCTGAAAAAAACTTCAAGATGACCCGGTACTATGGACTTTATGCCAGACACCGGGAGATTGACAATCAGCTCCATAAAGCAGTCCCAAAATCCAAACACAGGATTCTCCTCGATTTCAACACCTGGCGTAAGCTTTTCCTTCTTACCATGGGGTACGACCTCCTGCAATGCCCAAACTGCAGACATGAAATGGTCTTTCTAGAGCTGTACCATAAACATGAACGGGTTCCTCTGGATGAATTATACAAAAGGACAAGGCATGGCCTTTATCCCCGGTCCCGCTCTGCTTGACTTTCTCTCCCATCTGCTTCATACTACATTTATTACAGATGGGAGGCAGTTGAAGATGAATCAAAGATATGTGGATGAACTCAGACAAAAATACATCAAAAATCCTCCAGAAGGAATGACACCCAAACTGGTCAAGGACATGACCGATTCTGATTTATTGGATATGCATTACTTTTTAACTGAAGATGACGACCTCGACGATGATGGATGGGAAGAAGGGTTCTATATCGACCTGTTCTAAATCACCGTCTGTTTTCTATGCCCTGCTTCGGCAGAACTATTAGTTTACATAATTCAAGTTCGGTGAGGACTTTCCTATCATATAAAAAACCCCAGGAGCTGCGAACTCTCACGCTCCCGGGGCCACCTCCTTGAAAATATAATATCCTTACCCAGGCAGCCAGTAGAGCGGCTGCGGCACCCGTCCTGAGTCTTGACAGGAGGGGATGCTTATGAGTACATATGAGGAATTGCAGTTAATTACATCCGTGGCATTACTAATCGTTGCAATCCTAACTTACACACATAAGAAATAGCCGCCCTGCTCCTGACAAAGTAGACGGCTATTCTTAGCTTAATATCGCGCCAGGACGGGGAGCCTTGACCTCCCTTACTGGCTGTCTTGTTAAGTATATTATATCAAATATACCGAAATTGTCAAATGTGAAAAGCGGCCCTGTTACCGGCAGGAACCGCCCTCACATAGATTTTCTCTTACCGAACGAATCCAGGAAGATATAACCAACTAATCACACTTGGATTATATCATTCCTGGGACGTCCTGACAAGAGGGCGTATTTATTTTACCCAAAATCAGAAAGGAATGATATCATGCCAAAACGAAAGAAACATCCCAGGCTCCCCAATGGCTACGGCTCCATCCGCTACCTCGGCAAGAGCCGGAAGAACCCATATGCAGTCCACCCGCCAGCAGACATTGATGGGAACCGTCCCCCGGCCCTCTGCTACGTGGATGACTGGATGAAGGGTTTCATCGTCCTCACATCCTACAAGGCCGGCACCTATACCCCCGGCATGGAGGCCACGCTGCTGCTCCCGGATGATACCAACCAACTTGATAAGCTGACCGGGAAGCTCCTGGCAGATTACAACCGCGTCAAGGGAATCGAACCGGACGAGCCGGAAAAGACCTTCTCAGAGGTCTATGAAGCCTTCTATGCCGATAAATTTTTCGAAGGCAATAATACTCCGCCTCAACCAAATATTCAATCAAGGCCGCGTACAAAAACTGTACATCCCTCTATGATAAAATATTTAACTCCCTACGCGCAAAAGACCTGCAGGATAACCTGGATGCGTGTAATCTAAAATATGCCAGCCTGGAACTTATCAGGAATCTGTACAGGCAGATGTATAAATACGCTGACAGTCAGGGATGGTGCGACAAGGACTATAGCCAGTATGTTAAAATCAAAAGGGATGACGATGATGAACATGGTGTGCCATTCTCAGATACAGACCTGAAAATCTTGTGGGATAACAAAGCAGACGAAACTGCAGAGATGCTTCTCATCATGTGCTATTCCGGATGGCGTATATCAGAATACATTAGCCTTGAAGTAAATATGGAAAAAAAGTATTTTATGGGCGGAATAAAAACGGAAGCCGGTAAAGGACGTATTGTACCAATTCATTCCGGTATTCTCCCTTTAGTTGAACACCGGGTGAGCAAGTATGGAAAGCTTCTCCCGTGCAGCGACAAAGATTTCAGAAACCAAATGGATGAACTGCTAAACCAACTGGGAATCCCAGGTGACCCCAAACATACACCACATGACTGTCGGCATACGTTCTCTATGTTGTGTGAGAAGTATGAGGTAAACGAAAATGACCGAAAACGGATGATGGTGCACTCATTTAAAGAGGACATCACTAACAAGGTTTATGGTCACCGTGAGCTGGAAGACCTGCGCAAAGAGATTGAAAAGATTGAGATTAATTTGTGACTTTATTGTGACCAATAGCCCCTAATAACATGGTAGAAAGCAGTAGGAAATGAAATTTTCAAAAACACCAAAAGCCCGCATATAACCTACCATTTTCACCCCATTTCTCATGCAAATCCTACCATTCTGAAAACCGTCTGGCATTAAAGTATCGTTAATATTCCTCCCATCCCGTTGACATTGTCCCTTTATCCTCATATAATTCCAGCAGGACAGGATATTTCCATATATAAAACACCGGAAGGGAAATGACATACATATGGACGCCACCGTCAACGACGATGACCAAATTTTCACCATAACCACACTTCATATGTTCAAAAAAAGGCATGACCCGCATACATTCACATGGATGCGGGCAATGCCTTTTTCTTTCCGCACAACACTGTCAAACATGTAAAAGGAGGAGTCATTGTGAGTATTCAATCGTTTTTCAGTCTGCTGGGAGGGCTGGCGTTATTTCTGTACGGGATGCAGATGATGAGCACCAATCTGGAGGCCGCAGCCGGCAGCCGCATGAAGCAGATACTGGAGCGCCTGACTGCCAATCGGTTTTTAGGCGTGATCGTGGGGGCCGGAATCACGGCAATCATCCAGTCCTCATCCGCCACAACCGTCATGGTGGTGGGCTTCGTCAACTCCCAGCTCATGACGCTTAAGCAGGCTGTCTGGATCATCATGGGTGCCAATATCGGAACCACCGTGACCGGGCAGCTCATAGCCCTGGACATCGGGGCCGTCGCGCCGTTGATTGCATTTGCAGGTGTTGCTCTGATTCTTTTTGTCAAGCAAAAAAAGGTCCAGTTTGCCGGAGGGATTATTGCGGGTCTGGGTATCCTCTTTCTTGGCATGGGAATGATGAGCGCCGCAATGATACCGCTGCGTGATTCCCGGCATTTTGTCAATTTGATGACAAAATTTTCCAATCCCTTTCTGGGGATTCTGGCAGGAGCTGCTTTTACTGCTGTCATCCAGTCTTCTTCTGCATCCGTTGGTATTCTTCAGGCCCTGGCCGTAAGCGGATTAATCGGACTGGACAGCGCGGTCTTTGTCCTGTTCGGCCAGAATATCGGCACCTGCATCACGGCTGTCCTGGCCTCTATCGGGGGCAAAACCGCGACGCCCAAACGGACCACCCTGATTCACCTGATATTCAATGTCATTGGCACAGCTGTGTTTACTTTGGTCTGTCTGGTGTCACCCTTTACCCGGTGGATGGCCTCGTTCACGCCGGATAATCCCGCGGCACAGATTGCCAATGTGCATACCCTGTTCAACATTGTTACAACCCTGCTTCTGCTGCCCTTCGGCACACAGCTTGCACGGATTTCCGAAAAGCTTCTGCCGGACAAACCACAGAAAACAACGGATGAGGAGCGCTGGATTTGAGGATTTGCTGGCCTCCGAACATGTACTTGGCGTATCTGTCATAGCAAGGAAGCAGCTGAACGAGGACATCGGTCAGATGCTTGCTCTGGCTGCCGCCAATGTTGAAACCAGTTTTCTGGCGTTCGAGCATAGGGATGAGGACGAATTGGAGCAGATTCAAAAACGCGAGGAAGAGATTGACCTTTACAATGCCCGGCTGTCCAGGAGGATTTCCAGGGTACTTGCCGTGGAAAATTCCCCGTCCGAGGTAAATGCGCTTAACCGCATGTTCTCCATCATCGGAAATGTGGAACGCATTGGCGACCACGCAACAAATATCGCGGGCTATGCCCGGACCATGATGGAGCGCGGGCTGGAGCTTTCTTCCCAGGCATCTGTTGAGCTGGCCGATATGAGGACCTCATGCATGGGCGCCGTACGCCTGATTTGCAGCGCCTGCATCGCTGAGTCCAAACCCCGGCCAGAGCAGGACTCCCTTCTGGAACAGGCTCTGCTTCTGGAACAGGACATTGACAGGCGGACAGCCCGGTACCGTTCCAACCAGATTGAGCGCATGAGAAAGGGGAAATGTCATGTGGAAACTTCCATCCTGTATTCGGAAATCCTGACCGATTATGAGCGCATTGGCGACCATGCGTTCAACATTGCCCAGGCGCTTGACAAGCTGGATGAAAATTAACATGTGGATTCTCCTCCTCACGGCGGTCCCCCAGCTTCAGGCATCAATACCTGCTTCTTTCCGGAACCTTATCGCCATTATTTCAACCGTAAAAGAAAACCGGGTAAACACTCCCGGTCTTTCCATTGACAAATCATATAAGGCTCTATATACTTAAATCAATCATTGTCATGAAGACCATGTCCTTCTCCAAGAGAAGTCTGTTTACGATTTGAAATGAACGCAGCAACATTAAAATAAAATGGATAAAACGCCACGAAGACGCACCGGACTGTTGAAACAGTCTGCTTCTTCCGGCGTTTTTTATGTTCCTGGAGGTTATTATGATTAAACGTACGCCGCTGTTGGCAGATAAGGGCATTTGGAGGCAGATTCCATGACACTGAAAGAAATCGCTGCCGAAGCCGGAGTTTCCGTATCCACGGTCTCCCGCGTAATCAATAAAAGCGGAAAGTCCCCCGCAGGCAAGGAAGTCCGGAAAAGAATACTGGAAATCGCGCAGAGGACCGGCTATACCCCCAATGCTCATGCGCGGAATTTAAAAATGCATTCCGTCCGCGAGAACGGTAATGCCTGCCGCTCCATCGCATGCCTGTTCGCCCAGGCCGCCGACATTGGCAGCGAGCTGGCGCGCGCCGTCCTGGTGAAAGGCATGGAGGAGGAAGCACGCATACATGATTACAGCTTGAAATACAGCCTGTCTTCCCTTGGCGGCTTCCTTCCCCCGGCTTTTGACATGATGGCAAATTCCAGCGTGGACGGAATCGCCGTAATCGGCGGCAGCCTTGCGGACACGGATTCCACCGGGCAATACCTTTGCCATCTTTCCCAACGGACTCCCCGGCATATCATCTACACGGGCTTTGAATATCTGGACGCCGGCCTGGACCAGATTGTCTGTGACGGACAACGGGCTGCCTCCGATGCAGCAGACCGCCTGATCCTGTCAGGCCACAGGCAAATTGCCTATATAGGCGGCCGCGGATATAGCGTCCCGTTCCTGGGGTACTGCGCGTCCCTGAAGGAGCATGGCATTCCCTGCCGTGAATCCTGTGTAAAGCTTGTCCCCATTTCCATGGAAGGCGGGTATCTGGGGGCAGGCGAACTTCTGAAATCCGGATTAAGCCCCACGGCATGTTTATGCTCCAATGATGTTATCGCAATCGGAGCCATGCGCGCAATCAGGGAATTCGGGCTGACTGTCCCCGGAGATATATCCATTATCAGCATGGACGATATCAATGTGGGGCAATACTTAGACCCGACGCTGACTACCATTCATCTTCCCCTGGCCGAAATGGGACGGATGACCGCAAAAATCCTGATCGACAGGATTGAAGGAGGACATCATCTTCCTATGAAAATCGTACTTCCATACCATATGGTGGAACGCGAGAGCTGCCTCAGCTCCGATGCCCCCGATTAATAACCGTTTGCGGATTTTTAGCGGATTTTCCCGTTAAGTGGGAGTCAACAACCGGCTGCCCTGAATTATTTCTACACAGTTCCGGACGGGGCGGCTCCCGTGCAGACTTACCGGAATAAACTGTACGGAAAACAGGAAACAGAACCGCATCCGTATAGATAAAAAATATAGTTATCTTTTCACTATAGAAAAAATAAATGCAGGCCCTGTAAAGGGGCAAAAGCGTTTGCATACACTTCCAAACCTGCTATAATTAGAGACATGTGATGATAATTTCAAAGCACACTTCCGGGAATAGGAAGAATCAGATACATATTTAAGGAGGATACGAATCATGAAATTAGATGAACGCGGAAAGCAGTGCCCAAGACCTGTCATTGACACTAAGAAGGCATTGGAATCCTGCAATCCGGGAGAGACGGTTGAGGTATTGGTAGACAACGAGATTGCGGTCCAGAACCTGAGCAAGATGGCTGCCAGCAAAGGCCTTTCGGCTGTTTCCGAGAAAATAAGCGATAATGAATTTTCCGTAAAAATCGCAGTTGGCCAGGGAGTTACCCCTGCCTCCGGCGCGGCGGATGATTCAGGTGAGGAACCAGTGGCCTGCCAGCCGGACAGCCGCAAAAAGGGCATGACAGTGGTTCTGTCCTCCAACCTTATGGGCCACGGCGACCCTGAACTTGGAAAGGCTCTGATGAAGGGGTTTGTCTACGCGCTTACCCAGCAGGACGCCCTGCCGGAAACGATTCTTCTGTATAACAGCGGCGCCTATCTTTCCTGCGAAGGTTCCGACAACCTGGAGGATTTGAAATCCCTGGAATCCCAGGGAGTGGAGATTCTCACCTGCGGAACCTGCCTGAATTTCTATGGATTAAGCGAAAAGCTTCAGGTTGGCAGCGTCACCAACATGTATGAGATTGTGGAACGCATGACGGCCTCCAAGCTTTTGGTGCGTCCTTAAGCTTCCTGACGGCCAGACTGGCAAAACGATTATAATAATCGGATAGGGGAGATTTTAACCTCCCCTTCCACACCACGCAGCGTACCGTTCGGTACTATGCGGTTCAATAGTTTACTCGGACTTCCAGTCTTTGGGTATTTCTACCCTTCGGACTGGGTTTGGCTTGTATTTGCCTTCCCTCACCTGCTCGACCAATTCGGACTGGTGTTCTCTCAGGCAGGGTAGAAGTTCATCCGCCTGCATTCCGTCAATCCCACCAGCGCCTTTGTTCGTTTTGACCTTCTTATAGGCGGCATTTAGATTGTCGCTTCTAAGAATCGTATCTGGCAGGTTGTCCGTCCGAAAGTCCGTGTTGGTGTCGGGGTTCCCGGTAATCCTTTCATGGGCGTACTCTCCTGTTTCCCTTCCCTGTTCCGCAGGTATCTCTCGCAGGTAGTCCTCAATATGAGTTAGTCAGGCAACCTCATCCACGCTTCACAGTCTATCCAGACAACTTTTACAGGCCAGTGGTTTGCCTCCGGCTTCCTTCAGACCCCACCTCACGATGACGCCCTTGCCATTGGCTGCACCCTTCCCACTGCCGGGCGGGTCAGGGACTTTCACCCGTTAGAACGTGCGCCCGCCGGGCGCACCCACAAAGGACCCTTTCATTTTAAGGGTCCTTTTAGCCTGCAGACAAGTATAAGTTGGCTGAAAGAGCAGGCGAAGCCTTCAAAGACGGCCCGCGGCTTAAAAAGTAATATTGACTATTAAATTAATTTTGTCTGCAGACACCGGTCCTGATTCCGGGCACGCTCAGCCATGTCTCATAAATATTGTCCTTAAACGCCTCCGGCTCTCTGATGACCGGCAGATTGCAGGTACACCTTTCCCCTTTCTTTCCGGCTGCCGCTCCATCCCGCATCCCATCACCATCCATTCCCAGATACCCTGTCTCCAGGTCCTGCTCCGACACCCGCAGGCATTTTACATCATCCTCAAACAGTTCCGGATGCATGAGATAAGCCGCGGCCGTCACATCCCAGTTATAAAATCCGGGAATGCCGTAATCCTCATCATTATACCCGAACCAATAATCTGTTTTTTTCCATGATATATGCTGCCGCCCTGTTTTCTTTTCCTGAGAACCGTTCCCTGTATTCCTGCTTTGTAAATAAAACCTTAAGGCAGTTGTTGCCTGTCATTATGGAAACATTCCGGCCCTTTGTGAGGACGGTCCTGGTTGCCGGCGGGTCACAGGAAAAATTCAGCTCATTCATTACCTTTTTATCAAATACAAGGGGACTTGTGATTCCGCCCATCAGGACAATCTCTTTTACCTTTTCAAAGAAATACCTGTCCCTCTCATAGGCGCCTCTCAGGTTTGTCAGGGAACCCGTGGCAAGAATCGACAGCTCCCCCGGATGGCGGTCCGCCATTTCCGCCAGAAAACCGGCAGCCTCGCTCTGGTAACAGCCCCTCTTCTCCCCGCCTCTTTTGACGGGAATGTCCCTGCGTCCCAATTCTTCCAGCATCCGCAGATTCACTGCCTGTACCACATCCAGGCTGCTGTTGCCATAGGTGGAAGTGACCCCCAGAAATTCGGCTTCCCTGCTTCCCAGCAAATACATCAGGGCCAGCCCGTCATCCACATCGCAATTCTTTATTCCAAAGGTATTGTCACAGTCAAATACAATTTTTTTCATCTATATTTCCTCCTGGCACATTCCTCTCATGCCATACCATGCCCAAACAGCACGGCTCCTTCTGTTTCCACGGCCAGTCCGGCCTTCATGCCTGCCCGGAATTGTCCGGAACGGCCGGGACCTTCCATCCTCTGGCACAGAATGCTTCCGCCGGGAGCGATTTTCTCCGGCACCCTTACCCTTATCTCTGTCATCTCCCCCATGAATGTGACCTCCTCCACCGCATAATCTCCTTTCTCCTGAAGACGCACTGAGTATGGACGTATCATGGCGTCATAGGCTCCATCCGGCAATTCCGTCCTTTTCTCAAACAGAGGACTGACAAATCTGCCTCCTGTCACCTCCCCGGAAATATAATTTACCTTTCCAAAGTACTCTGCCACCTTTTTTGTTTTTGGATGGCAGAACATCTGCTCCGGAGTACCGTACTGAAGAATCTGCCCATCCTCCATCAGCGCAATTCGGTCGGACATGCGAAGAGCCTCCGCCTTGTCGTGGGTGACAAGAATGGTTGTAATTTTCCACGCCTCATGGAGTTTTCTTACCAGCCGCGCCATCTCTGTCCGCAGCCCCTCATCCAGGCCGGAAAACGGTTCGTCCAGAAGCAATACCCTGGGTTCTGCCGCCAAAGCCCTGGCCAGGGCCACTCTCTGCATCTGGCCCCCTGACATCTCCCTCATTCTTCTCTTCCCGAATCCGGGAAGCTGCACAGCCCGCAGCAGTTCCTCCACCCGCTCCTTCCGCTCCTTTTTCGGCACCTTTTTAAGTTCCATTGGAAAGGCGATATTTTTCTCCGCCGTCATATGGGGAAACAGCCGCAAATCCTGGAACACGATTACCGTTCCCCTATTCTTTGGCTGCTGGTCCATCACTGATGCTCCCTGTATCCGTATATCCCCGCTCTCCTGCTCCAAAAGACCTGCTATACATTTTAACAGAGTGGTCTTTCCGCAGCCGGATTTTCCTAAGAGGGATACAAACTCTCCCTCCTGTATTTCCAGGCTGATTCCGTGCAGTATCTCCTTTTTCTGAAGCGATACCTTCAGATCTTCTATGTTAAGACTCATAATATCCTCCCGCCATCTGTCCGGTCCAATACCCCGCGATCCGTTCAAACACAGCAAATACCAGCAGGGTGATGCCCATGAACAGAATGCTGTATACACAGGCAATATTCCGGCTGCCGCTCTGTAAATAGGGTACCATCACAACCGCAAATGTCTTTATCCTGCCGCCTCCAAGAAGCAGCGTCAGAAAATACTGGCTGAAGGATACAATGTATGACATGCTGACTGCCGACAGTATCACCGGGACCAGCATTGGCAGTGTGGTCCTTCTGAATGCCTGAAAGGGACCGGCCCCCAGCACCCGGGCCTGCTCCTCCAGCGCAATACCCACTGCCCGGGTGCCGTCCATGATAAGGCGCACCGCGTAGGGCAGGGAATAAATCAGGTGTGCCAGGATGACCCCTGCCACTGTATTGTTAAGTCCCATGCGGATAAATGTAATCTGTATCCCCATGGCAAACACAGTCGCAGGTACCATGAGGGGAAGGACCGTAAGAAAGGACATCAAATCCTTTCCCCGGAACCGGTACAGGATAAGGGCCCTGGATGTCAGTACCCCGATTGCGGCCGACAAGACGGCTACCACAGAAGAAATCATAATGCTGGATGCCATGAGGGAGAACAATTCTCCCTTTCTTCTGACAATTTCCATGACTGCCCGGTCCGAGAGCACCTGGGGAAACAGGCCGGGCCAGGCCCATCGTTCCGTAAATACCCATACAACCAGACTGGCCGCGGGGATCAGAATGGATGCACAAAGTACGGCCAGAATTATATTAGTGATAAACGATTTTCTCTTCTTCATCTCCTGCCGCTCCATCTTCTACTGCTCCGTCAGCGCCTTCATATTTTTTTGCACAATAAAATAATAAATCCAGGCGCTGAGTACGGAGAGAATGATAATGATTCCATTTAACGCCATGGAATAGGGCCGGTTTCTCAAATCCGGATGGATATACTGCTGGTATGCCAGCACCGGAAGGGACTTTGGCGAGGTGGCGCCCAGGAGAAAGGGCAGCTCATAGGCGCCCAGGGCAAATACAAATATAATCAGGAACCCGCTGACTACCGCGCCTTTGCAAAGAGGCAGGGTGATTTTACAAAAGGCAGTCCACCGGCCCGCCCCCAGGTTTATGGCTGCCTCCCCCAGGTTCTCATTGATATTTGCCATCAGCGCAATGACAAAATAAAGGATGAAGGGAATCTCCTTCCACAAATATGCCAGGATGACTCCCACCCCCTTTGTATCGTAAATGAGCATGGGAAACTGCTGTTGTTCCTGTAACATTCCAAGGGCATAACCAATTCTGGCCAGCACACCATTCTGAGAAAAGATGTTGACCACAAAAATGGCCACCACTACATGGGGGACAATGATGGGAAGCTGTATCACCCGCATCATGGGTCCCTTTGTCTTTTTGTGCGCCACACACACAGCGCTTAAACCCACGCCCGCCACAGTGGCAATCCCCGCGGACAGGAATGCCACCTTCAGGCTGTACAGCACGGATTTAAGCATTTCCGGCCTGGTCAGCACTTCCCTGTAATATTTAAACGTTGGCTCCCTTAACCCAAAAGCTGGAATTACCCCAAGACTCTGGGTAATTCCAGTTGCCAATCCTATGATAAACAACAGGGATAATATGATTTGGGGAGCCAGAAGCAAATACGGAGTCAGCTTTCTTCTCATTCCTTTTCCTCTCATTCCTTCCCGTTATTTACCCACTACTTCCTCTGTCCAGATTTCCTCAATGATGGGAACCAGCTGCGCGGGCATCTCAGGAAGGCGTTTGGAGAGAAGTTCATCCTGAGGTATTGTCCCCTTGCCCAGGTCCACCCGGTCAAAGGCGGCTTTCTGCTCACCGGACAGCTTCTCGTTGTCCAGGACCGGAATGACCCTCAGCTTCTCATAGCGGTCTGCCTGGATTTCCGGCGACATCATCTCGTTGATTGCCATCATGGCCCCGGCCTTATTGCCGGAGTTAGCCGCAATTGCCATAAAGTTGGTATTACCGATGGTTCCCTTGTCAAACTGGAAGGCTGCCGTGGTATCTGTGTATTTGCCGTCCTCAATGCTCAGAGCCACGTCATAAGCTCCGTATGTCATGTTCATCACTAGTTCCCCGTCCGCAAACATATTGTCCACGGTAGTGGAGGAATCCGGGAAGGCAGCTCCCTGGTTCCAAAGATATGGATTCAGCTCTCTCAGGTACTCCATGGCCGGCGCCACTGCCGCCCTGACGGTTTCCTTGTCCTCCTCCATATCCATAAACTGCTCATAGCCGCAGATTTCATAGATAATATTTCTCACAAACGCGCTGCCTGTGAAATCAGGAAGCGCGGGATACGTCACCTTACCCGGATATTTCTCCACGAATTCCCTCAGCGCTCCGGCGCTCTCCGGCACATCCGGCGTCACTGCCAGGTCCGCCACCATGACCAGCTGGGCCTTTCCGTAAGGCGCCTCATACCCTTCAATCGGATAAGCAAAGTCCATGGTCACATCCTCGCTGTCCCCATCCACATAGTCATTAAAATTGGGAAGCTTATCTGTAAAGGGGCCGTACAGCATGTTGTTTTCCTTTGCTGACCGGAAGTTCTCCCCGTTAATCCAAATCATATCAATGCTTCCGTCCTTCCCGCCCGCCTGTATCTCCCCGGTGAGCTGGCTTAAAACCTGGTCGATATCCATGGGCACACGCTCCATTGTGATATCGTACTTTTCCTTCATGACCCGCGCAAATTCATCGTCCAGCCACCGGTTCAGTTTTTCATCCCCGCCCCAGCCGTAGAAGGTAACCGTTGTTCCCTTTGCTGCCTCCTTCATCTGTTCAAAGGTCATGTTCTCCATGCCGGCCTGGCTGCTTCCCGTATCCCCGGCCTGGCTGCTTCCCGTATCCCCGGCCTGGCTGCCGCCTGTGTCCTGTGTCCGCCCGCTTCCCGAACACGCTCCCAGGGACAGCATCATTGCGGCGGCCAATACCGCTGCTGTGATTCTTCTCCTCATGCTTTCTCCTCCTGCTGTTTTTCTAAAAATAATAACCCTGCCTGATGATTTTATGATTCCCCCTGCCGTAATCTTATGCAGTGCGGTCAGGGGAAATCACATCACCGGAAGGGTTATCCTATTCTGTCACAAATGCAGCCTGGATATCCTTATCCTTCGCGCCGTTTTCAATGATAAACAGATTGTCAACATCGAATCCGGCATCCTTCATGACGGAAATACCTGTTTTTGCGCATTTGTTTCCGCTGTAGCAAAGCAGGTATACGGGTTTGGACGGGTCCATCTCCTCTTTTGCCATCTTGTACATGGCAGTCTGCGCTGCCGGGTCTTCGATTTCCTTTAAAGGGCACTGGAGGGATCCCTTTAAATGGCCCTCTGCATATGTATCATTGTCGCGGACATCCAGGATTTGGACATCGCTTCCTCCCACTGCCTTTAAGGCATCTGCCGCCGTGACTGTTTTCCAGTCGATATCCTCGTCAGCGCGGTTGGTGGTAAGGGCGCCTTTCTCAGACTCCAGGGCTTTGGCTCCGCCCTCCACGGTATAAATCAGGGAACCGTCGATACCGGCCTCCTTAAGAACACCGGTTGCCTTCTCAGCGCCTCTCTTGCCGCTGTTGCAGATGATATAGATTTTCTTTCCGTCGCTTAGGTTTTCCTTTGCATATGTATTCATGGCATCTGCCAGGGAATCATCCTCCAACGGGAAAATAGGGCACCAAACGGAATCAGCCACCCTTCCCTTCACATAGTTATCCCATTCCCTTACATCCAGCACATGGGCGCTCTTATCTTTTGCCGCCGCCACAGCGTCTCCCGCAGATACATACTGATAGCTGTCATCAGACTGCGCTGCCGCTGTTGTCTCAGTTCCTGCCGCATCTGCCTGCGTTGTATCCGCGGCTGCATCTGCGGCTGTGGTATCTGCCGCCGTGCTCTCAGCCGCTGCCTGAGCTGTTGTTTCAACTCCTGCTTTCTGGCCGCATCCGGCCACTGCTGTCATGGACAGCACCATCATGAGCCCTAATGTAACGATTTTCTTTTTCATTTCTTCCTCCTTGTTTTATCTTGTTTTTCTATATATATTTTCCTTACCATGGCAATAAAGGCAGATAAGGCAAATAATATCAGTAAGCCGGTGACAAAGAACCTGGCGCCGCCGGTCAGCATTCCTCCCACATAGGAGTATACAATGGTCGCCGGAAGCTGTCCGATTCCCGTGGCTATGAAAAATGACAGAAAGGGCATGGATGTAAGCCCCGCCCCATAGCTCACAATGTCAAAGGACACAAAAGGCAGAAGCCTGCAAATCAATATTGTATTTTTGCCGTATTTATCAAAAAAAGTGTCTATCTGTTTAAGCCCCGCCTTGCTGGTCAGCTTTTCCGCCGCATCCCTTCCCAGTATCCTTGCTATGTAAAAGCAAAGGGCGGCGCCTGCCATGGCACTGGACCAGGACAGGATTGCTCCCTGCCACCATCCAAAGAGATTCGCATTGGCAAAGGTGATGAGGAAGGCCGGAAGAGGCGCCATAACAGACTGCAGCACCATCAGTCCGAAGGATACCGCAGCAGCATAGTTTCCGTAGGAAGCCACAAATTCCCTGACCACCCCAAAGTCTCCGGTGGCAAACATGGTAACGATTTTATTCATCATATCCTTTACGGACGGTACGCACATATAGCTCAGTATGGACGCGGCTATGCATGCAGCCACCACGGTTTTCCATATCCATTTACTCTGTTTTTTCTCCATTCAGACTCCTTTCCTACAGCCTGTCCAGCTTTTCTAAAAATTCCATGTTCAGATACTGCCCCAGCTTTTGAAACGTGGACTGATTAAACAGCAGCTTGTCCGGCTGCTGGTACTGCACCCAGGCCATGGCGCACCATGTAATTCCCCGCAGGCAGGTGATGGGTATATAGGCAAGAGTCCTCTCCATCAGCCCCCTTGTGTCAAATCTGCCGTCCACCTTTTGTATATACAGATTTATGAAGTTTTCCATCTCCTCCGGGCTCAGAATCACATCTGTTTTCCAGAATGTGGTGGTTGGCGCAAGGAAATGTCCCAAATCCTGGGCCGGTTCCCCCCGGACAGGCTTCTCCCAGTCCACCAGGTAGTTTCCCTTTCCCTCTCCGTTGATGAGGAAATTAGTGGAATTGAGCTCCGTGTTGACGCAGCATTCATAGCCTTTGCAGACTGCTGCCTCCCTGCAGCGTCTCCAGCCCCGGTCCAGCATCTGTCTTATTTTCATTTTGAGCTTCCGGTCCCCCAGGTCTGAATCCATGTATGTCCTGACCATTTCCTCGCATTCTGTCAGGATTGCCTCCAGGGGGTCCTCCGGCCTAACCAGATGGCTGCCGCTTCCCACCCTGACACTGTGGATGTCCGCCAGGCACTCCGCTCCGAAGGACAGCTCAGTCCTGTAATCCATGGGGTGTCCCGGCAGGAATTCCATCACCATGATGCCATGAGGAATTTTCTCTAAACTCCCGTCCACATAAAAAGGCCGCGGTGTCCTGCCCGAATGCAGGAGCAGCTTTAACGTATCGTATTCGTACTGTATCTGATGTTCCAAATGCATCTGGCTGCCGCAGTTTACGCGGAGCACCAGCTTTCTGCCGGTGACAGGATGGGTAAACAGGTAATTCCTGTTGTACTCCCCCTGGGCCAGCATACGGTATTCCTCCGTCACCTGGTCAGGCAGTCCCAGCGCGCTGCGGTACTGCTTCCAGGCCACATATTCCCTTAATCCGGCTATCCGTTCCATTTTATGTCACCTCACATCCCGGTACATCCGGTCAATCAGTTCAATGGGCACCCGATCCCGGTACATCTTACGCAGCCGGTTCATTTTCCACATCAGCTTAAGCTTGGGCAGGGTTCCTTTGGGGAAACGCCTGTCCGAAGTATAGATGCGGCGTCCGGTCATGCCCAGCTTTACTCCCCGCTCCTTAAGCGTCAGAGAAAACTGGTAATCCTCCATCACAGGAATCTCCGGAAACATGCCCGCGTGGAAAAACAGGCTGCGGTCAACAAAGATGCCCTGATCCCCAAACATGACCTTGCGGTCCTTAATCCGGTGGTTTGATATCACGCGGCAGGTAAACATGAAGAAGTTGCGCGAATGAAAGGCAATCCCGAAACATCCCGCGCTGTGGTCCTTCATCACCCTGCGTATCTCAGCCAGGGGACGGGGCGGCAGTTCACTGTCGCAGTGGAGAAAAAACAGAATATCCCCATGGCTCTTCCTGGCGCCTGTATTCATCTGCTTCGCCCGTCCCTTTTCTGAGTGTATGACTTTAACCCAGGGGCGAATCTGTTCCATGGTCCTGTCCGTGCTGCCGCCGTCTACAAACAGTATTTCACATGTTCCTCTCAACGGTTCCAGCTGGTCCTGCATCTGACAGATGGTCTTCTCCTCATTGTAGACAGGTACAATGATGGAAATACGGCTGGTTTTTGCCAGATACCGTCCTGTGGACGTATTTTGCAGCCTCTTATCCTCCCGCATTCTCCGGCGGTATCCCTGAAGATCCTGGTAAACGTCCATGTCCCACATTGCTTCGGTAAATCCCACCGTGCACCCCTCCGTCTTAATCCGGCGCACAGTGTCCCAAAGCACGGAGCCCTGTCCATATCCTTCCACCTCAAACACGGCCCGCCGCGGTTTCTTCATGCCCACCAGATAATATCCCCCATCCCTGGTAGGCCCCAGTACCACATCCTTTTGTTCAAGCAGGCCAAATGCCCGTTCCAGATACTCTGCCCGCACTTCGGGTACATCAGTTCCCATGAGTATACATGCGTCATACCCCCGGCCCAATACCTCCCGGATGGCCTGATACATCCGTTCTCCCAGGCCGCTTCCTCTCTGGGAAATGTAATATTCCCCTCTGCCAAAAACCGGATGTAAAAGTTCTCTGCCCTCGTCCGGTGTAAAGCATACAAAAAGCTGCCCCTCCACCTTCCCGCATTCCCTCTTTATATCTTCCAGAAAACAGGTGTGGAGACGGGCGCAGCCCTTAGCACTGAGCGCGGGCATCATCCTGGTTTTTGTCTGTCCGGGTTCAGGAACCCTTGTGAAAATAATAATCGCGCGTTTCATCTTTCAGATTCTCTCCATCTTCCGTCTTGCCAAACCATTACCAAAATTTTGTAAGCATCCTGTTAACCATTGATTTCCCGATATCCGGCTTCTCATCACATCCCAGAATCTCTGGCAGCAGGTGTGTGACCCCCTGGCAGCCGCCCCGGGTAAGGTTTCCGGCGCAGGACGCACAGTAGGTAAATACAGTCCCATTCCCCTGGTCCCTGGTCTGGTGCGCCATCTCACGGGCCAGTTCCGGCTCCTTTCCTCCCGCGCACCCTCCCAGACCGCAGCACTGGACGCCCTGCACAGTCTCAGGCATATTCTTTAGAAATGGAGCCAGCCACTGCACCCACTGTTTTCTCTCCCTGTCAGGGCATGGAAGGAACAGCGCCCCGTTCCCTTCCAGCTGGCGGCCCGTTCCCAGCCGGGCTAATTTCTCATAAATGCTGATAACCTTTACCTCCAGCTTATCCTTCAGGAACTCATAACAGTTGGGACAGAGCATCACGGCCTCCTCAGCCCCTGCCTTGCGAAGATTTTCATTTATCCTCCCTGCGATTTCCTCCTCATCCCTTTTAAGTCCAAGCTCTGCCACCGGTTTGCCGCAGCAGTCAAACAGGACTCCCATATCTTCCTTTTCCTCCAGCAGACTGATTAGTTTCCTGGTGGTCTTTGGATAAAAGGAAGGAAAATTGCACCCCGGAAACAGAATGCTCCTGCCTGCCAGACGCCGTTTATTGCGGTAAATATAATTCCGCTTTTCCGCCAGAACCAGGGCGTACCCTTTTTCCGGACATTTTCCCTGGTTTTCCTCCACCCTTTCCCGGCGCATATCCAGGATGACCGCCCTGCCGTCAATTCCCAGCGGGCAGACCTGGGTACAGGTTCCGCACAGGAAACAGTGATAAGCTAACTCCTTGAGCTCTGCCGTGTCACCGATATCAAGGCCGTACTTACTTAAAAAAGAGCAGTTTTCCCGGCATATGCGGCAGTGTACGCATTTATCGCTGTCTTTTATCCTGAATTTCCCGTTCATCCTCTTCCAACCTTTCCTCTGTCTCCCGCAGTACATACCTTTTCTTAAAAAACATACCCAGGCCAATGACAACTGCCGCCAGCACGGCCGTGATGGAGAAATAGAGAACCCGGTTCTCCCTGTCAGCCAGGCCCGCGGTTCCCACTGTATACATGGCTGTTCCGGGCAGCATGAATACGAAGGAATATATGGAATAAGTCCCAAAGGGGATGTCCGTAACTCCATAAGCAAAATTCTGCAGGTTATAGGGAAACAGGGGAACCAGCCTTGTAATCATCAGCACAAACAGTTCATTTTTCCCTGACTCGTCAAACAGCCATTTTTTCAGGTATTTATTCTTCATAACCACAGGCTTGATACTGTCCTTCAGGAAAAAACGGCCTGCCAGAAAGGCTGCCATGGCTCCCAGAGTAGCTGCCACCGTACAGCATAAGGTCCCCAGTACCGGACCGAACAGCAGGCCTGCCAGGATGGCAAATGTAACTCCCGGCAGCGTGAGCACCACACAGCCAATCACCGTGACTGCCGTGTACGCGAAAACCGCAGCCGCCATATGCTCCTGTGCCATTCTTCCCAGAAACTCCAGCGTGTCTGTGCCCCCTACCCGGGCTGACCAGCCGAATACATGGTTGCAGGCCAATACCGCCAGGATGATTACGGTGAATAATACCGGCTTTTTAATATTCTTTTTATTATGCTTTCCGCTTTCCTTCATCCTCTGTTCCTTACCCTGCGTTTCATCCCATTCCCTGCCGGCCATGCCTGCACACCAACATTCCAATCCACGTCTTCGCAACCTGAATCAGGGACACGCCCCCCAGTATCGCACTGATGAAATAGTAAGCCCGAACCTCATCCGCTGAATTCATCCATGTAAATCCCCCATAAGCAGATGTCAGCGCTATCATACCTGCATTCATAAGCCACACTGTTTTTGTCAGGTTCCTTCTTTGTCTCAGGAAATAGAGAAGAAGCATCACGGTCAGGACCACCATCAGAAGCACAGCCCCATTTGCCAGCAATTCCATGGGATATCTGGCTTCCCAGCTCCGGTTTTTATACACCACGTACCGTGCCATCCCCATTTTCCTGCGGGTAAAATACTGAATGGCCCATGCCCCTGCCAGGCACAGGATTTCCAGTATTGTCACAGATATATATGCAGCTTTCTTCATAACCATTTTCCCTTTTACATTTAATAAGCGTTGGACTTAATCAAGACGCAACGCTTATCTTCATCAATCTTTATTTTTTTGCTTTGTCCGTGGACAACTCACCCACCGTGGTAAACCGGCAGTCGCTATTTGCCGGGTCTCCCACCTGCACCGGAAGTGAATCATCCATCTGCCACTGGTACCAGCCTCCGTCATACAAGGTCATATTGGCCATTCCGTTTTCATAGCAAATCAGGAACGGGATCGTGGCTCTCCAGCCTGTGCCGCAGTAAAAGGAAAGCTCATTGTCAAGAGAAGCACCGGATTCCTCCAGATAGCCCTTTAATACATCCAGGCCGGCTGTGGTTCCGTTCTCATTAAGATAGGAACCGTCATCCGTATCATGTCCCCAGACAGCACCCTCAGGTTCGCCTGCCCTGTCAATGTATCCATATCCGCTTGTCTTGCCCAGGAATTCGTCCCTGCTGCGGATGCTGACCAGCTTAAAGTTATCGTCATCTGCCAGCTTTTCCTTTACCTGTTCAATGGACAGGATGTATTCAGGATGGGCCGGGATTTCCACGCCGAACTCCTTGTCAGCGGCCTGCGGGGTATTGATAGTTTTCTCAGTCTCGTAGCCGCTCTCAAGCCAGGCTTCAAAACCGCCGTCCAGACATTTTACATTCTCCACACCGGCCCATAAAAGGGTAAATGCCACGCGGTCGTCCGCAGAATTCGTGCCCTTATCACTGTAGCAGATAACCGTTGTATCTTTTGTGATTCCGTATTCAGCCATCAGAGCCTTTATCTCTTGCGGAGTCCGGATATTCCAGTATTCCTCTGATTCAATATCATCTGTATTCATATGATAGGCTCCTATGATATGGCCGTCCTTATAAGACGCCGCATCCTGGACAGTACCCCAGGCACATTCCAGAACCATATAATCCTTTGACTCCTCCTGATTCCCGTCCAGAACACTCTGAACCCAGTCCGGTGACACATAGACCTTTTTCTTCTCAACCGGGTCCGCCTTCACAGCAGATGAACTCCCTGTCTCTTCACCTGTTTCTAACTTTGCCGCGGCTGTGTCCTTTGTCGTATCCGCGCTTGTATCCGCTGCCATGCCAGCTGACGCGCTGCTGTCTGACCCGCCTGCCGTCATTGAAGCATCTGTATTGGAAGAACACCCTGCTGCCAGTAATGCAGCAGTGCATAAAACAATGCCTAAAAATCTTCTCTTCATAATTATTTTCCACTCCCGGTTTTGTATTGTCTCAGTATAAATAATGTAATGTTACTTTGATTATTATAAAAACACCTGCCTGTTTTGTCCAATCGACGTAATATATATGTTTTGTGTTATATATAGTTTTTTTTTATAACACAAACCTCTAAAAAGTCCCTGACTTCCCGGTACCACAAAAAATCCTCTCGGCTTTGATATCTATCTCTTATCCGCTTTTAAATCAGTCTGGGCAGGATTGTCAATCAAACTGCCATTTTCAGAAAACCGAGAACCATGGCATGGACAGTCCCAGCTGTGTTCCTCCTGGTTCCAGGACAGCCTGCAGCCCATATGCGGACATCTGGGCGTCCCGAAGGCGGTAAGACCGCGTAAAGCATGATATCCTTCCTTTAAAAAGGAGCCCGCAGATGCCTTCCATGTCCATCTCTGAGGAGAAAAAACCTGTTCCCAGGGGCTCTCTATGCCCATGACCAGATTCCTTAAAATCAGTGCCGAGACCATGGAACCGGTCATTCCCCATTTCTGGAAACCGGATGCAACATACCAGTACGGCCGCAGACGGGAATATTTTCCGATATAGGGAACAGCATCCAGCGTCATACAGTCCTGTGCCGCCCACTCTGAAACAATCCTCAAATCCGGCCACAGGGTTCTGGCCTGACCTCTCAGGTATTCAAAGGAAAAGCTGTCACACCCTTCTCCCGTGCGGTGTCCTCCGCCTCCCATCAGAATATAGGGACCTGCCTTTCGAAAGGACAGTCCATCCTCATCAACGCCATAATACATGCCGTCCAGATTAACCTGCTTCCCGCCTGCGGCCTCCAGCGCCAGCACATAGCTGCGTTCCTGATGCATCCTGGCAAAATAAAATCCAGGCACATTCTGAAACGGATAATGGCTGGCAAAAATAATTTTCTCTGCCTCCATGATTCCCCGGTCCGTAATCAGACGATGCCCCTCCACCTTTTGCACCGCAGTGTGTTCAAAGACAGGTATTCCCTCCCTGACAGCCTCAAGAAATTTAAGCGGATGAAACTGCGCTTGATTTTCAAATAAAAGCGCCTCTGTTACCGGAAAGGGCAGACTGGTGTCAGATGTCAGGACAGCCGGAAGTCCAAGGCTTACAGCTGCCCTGTACTCCTTTTCCAGATGTATCCTTCCTCTTTCCTCCTTTGAATAGAGACAGGCGGGAAGGCGGACAAAGCCGCAGTCAATGTTCCGGGCCCGAATCATCCTCTCATATTCCTCAACGGCGCTTTGGTTAGCCCTCGCATACAGCAAAGCCCTGTCATGTCCCATTGTCCTGACCAATTTGTCATAGATAAGTCCGTGCTGGGATGTGATTTTCGCCGTGGTATTCTTTGTCTGACCGTGGCCCGCCACCCTGGCCTCCAGAACCGCCACATCCGCGCCCTGGTCCGCAAGCATGCAGGCGCAGAGCATACCCGCCATTCCCGCGCCTATCACAGCCACCTCTGCCCTGGGTGGCAGGTCTGTCCTGCTTTTGCGGCCCGTGTCCGCGGGACCTGACTGTGCCGGATGTTCCGTATTCTCACGTATATCTTTTAACCATATAGATTCCATTTCATCACCTCCCAGCAATGCGTACTAATGGTTATTGTTCCCCGGAAAAGACAAAATATGAAAGGTATTATTTTGAAACATTCTGTTTATAATGAAACACGCGCCTGGCCCGGCTCTCTCAACCCGTCTCTCATCAACCACGCAAAAGGCGGACCCGGCCAATGCGCCGGTATCCGCCCTCCTGTTTTATCTGTTGCAGGGACGCCAGTTCCGTCTCCCGTCTTCAAATCCCACTCTGTATCCGTCGTTAAAGCCGGCGCGGTAAGCCCACCGTCTCTCACCTGCACACGGGTCCCATACCGGCCACCAGTCGTTGTCCCAGTCATTCTGATTGGAGCCACACCCTCTGCAGCAGCATCTATTACAACACATATCAAATCCTCCTTTTAAATATGATTATGGTATATTGTATGGGACAGATGGACAATGTGTGACTCTTCTCAATGGCTTTTCCTTTTTTGTCTCTGCCAGCCGTAGTGGAAGCTTCCAGATTGAGTAATGTGAGCACAAAACGCTGCGCTGTTACAACGAGATTCAGTTCCTGATATTGATGAGAGCAACGTCAATCAGGTGCATCCCACTCCGGTTTCATATCCTTACCGCTCACTCCCCCGGCCCACAGACCCAAACAGTCTCATCTTCTCCATCACAGACTGTTTCACCGCCTCTATCTCTGGCAGGATGATATCCGTAAGCCCCATTCCTTCCCTGTAGCCAAGGGCCGCCGCCCTGGCACAGGCCTGGTTGATATCCGTGAAAATATTGACCTTGCTGATTCCCCGCTCCACCGCTGTCCTGAAATCAGAATCCGACAGACCGGAGCCCCCGTGAAGGACCAGGGGCGTTGGAATGTTTTCCGCAATCTCAGCAATCCGGTTAAAATCCAGCTTAGGCGGAAGCTTGTAGGCGCCATGAGCCGTACCCACGGCAATGGCCAGCGCATCTGCTCCGGTCCTCTCAATAAAATCCCGTGCCTGGGCCGAATCCGTATAAAACAAGGATGGGTCCTCTCCTCCGTTATCTCCCACATGACCCAGTTCCGCCTCAATGGACGCCCCGCAGGCATGGGCTGTTTCCGCCATCCTTTTTACATGCTCGATATTAGCCTCGTATTCCATGGTGGAACAGTCATACATAATGGAGCTGAATCCCAGGTCCAGGGCTTGTCTGCATGTCTCCTCCTTCAGGCCGTGGTCCAGATGCACCACCACAGGGACCGACGCCCTCTCCGCCATGGGAATCAGAAGATTTGCCAGGTCCTCAATCGGCCCATAGGGCAGCAGTACCTCGGCTGTTCCGATGATAACAGGGGAGTCCAGTTCCCCGGCAGCCTCCATCACGCCTCTGGCCAGTTCCAGGTTGACCGTGTTAAACAGTCCCACCGCGTACTTTCCCCTCCTGGCGGGAATCAATACGTCATTTAAGTTTACCAGCATTTTTCTTACCTGTCCTTCTTACTTTGTCTTTAATGCATCGTCAAAGGCAATAGCTGACGGTGAAAAGTTAATCTTCTTCGTAAATGCACATGCCTCTGTTCCCCCGAAAATACGGTCCATACCGCTGTCCTCCCATTCAACGGAAAGAGGCCCGTCATATCCCTTTACATTCAGTATCCGGATGATTTTGTCAAAATCCACGTCACCATGGCCCGGCGATACAAAATTCCAGCCCCGTCTTGGGTCACCGAAGGTAATGTGAGAGCCCAGGATTCCATTTCTTCCGTTCAGGTTTACGGCCGCGTCCTTGATATGTACGTGATACACCCTGTCGGCAAAATCATACAGGAACATGGCCGGGTCCATTCCCTGCCAAATCAGGTGGCTGGGGTCAAAATTAATGCCCAGAGTCTCACGGTATTCAAACACCTCCAGCAGTTTCCGGGTGCTGTAATAGTCAAATGCGATTTCCGTTGGATGGACTTCCAGGGCAAACTTTACGCCGCACTTGTCAAACACATCGAAAATAGGGGTCCACAGCCCCTTAATCTGCTGAAACCCTGCCTCCACCATTTCCTCTGTGGTCTGAGGGAAGGAATACCACATCTTCCAGATAGGTGAACCCATAAAACCGGTCACCACCCCGACTCCCATGGCCTTTGCGGCCATGGCCGCGTACTTTAACTGCTGTATGCCCCATGCCCTGATTTCATCCGGCTTTCCTGCCAGTTCCGCCGGCGCGAACCCGTCCAGGCGCGGGTCCCACACATCGCCCACGCACTGGCCCGGCAGATGGGCGCCAATGGCCCAGCATCCAAGTCCGTATTTTTCCAGGGTGCCCTTCAAGTCCCTTATATATTCCGGATCCTCCGCCGCCTTCTGTAAATCAATCTGGCCCCAGGAGGCAATCTCCAGCCCCTCATATCCCATATCTTTTGCTGTCCGGCACATTTCCTCCAAACCCAAATCAGCCCACTGTCCTGTAAAAATCGTTACCGGTCTTGCCATAATCATATCCTCCTTATCTACGCTCTAACTCCACCCATGTGTTTCCATTCTTATTGCTTTCCAGACAGGCTTCCACAAACGCCAGCCCTTCAACGCCCTGGCTCACCGTAGGATAATCCGCCATTCCCGGATCGAAGGTTCCTTCCTGCTTGGCGCGGATGCATTCTGCAAAACCGCGGTAGAGATTACCCATGGCCTCAATCCATCCTTCGGGATGTCCGGCCGGAAGCCTTCCATATTTGCCTGCCTTTTCCCCTATGGCGCCATATCCCCGGTGTATTTCCCGGATGGTGCCGTCTGCATCTATGACCGTAATCCTCTCAGGTGTTTCCTGGAACCACTGGATGGTGCCCCTGCTGCCGTAAATACGGATTCGCAGGCTGTTGTCGTGCCCCACCGCCACCTGTGACGTCCAGTATATGCCCGTTGCTCCATTGTCATATTCCACCAGAATGCTGTCGTTGTCATCCAGCACACGGCCGGGTACAATAACATCCATTTTAGCCAGCAGACGCTTAATCTTAAGCCCGGTCATGGCTGCCACTGCATTCTCCACATGGGTGCCCAGGTCTCCCAGGCAGTTCACCCCGCCCGACTGCTGCGGGTCGCAGCGCCACTCTCCCTGTTTTCCTCCGAAATCATCCTCAAATGCAAGCCAGCCCTGGGGATATTCCGCCATGACCGTGCGCACCTCCCCGATGGCGCCGGAAGCCACCAGCTCCCTGGCGTATTTTGCGGTCACATGGCCCATATAGGTATAGGTTACCATGAACAGAAGGCCCTTTTCCTCTGCCAGGGCTTCCAGTTCCTTTGCCTGCCCGTATGTGGTTGTCACCGGTTTATCGCAGGCCACGTGGATTCCCGCCTCCAAAAAGGCCCGGCAGATTTCATAATGGGACTGGTTGGGCGTGACCACCACCACAAAGTCAATCCCGTCCTCCCGTTCTCCCTCGGCCCTGGCCATTGCCCGGTAATCCTCATAGCACCGGTCCGTGGAAATGCCAAGTTCTTCCGCCGTCTGTAAGGATTTCTCACGATTTCTTGAAAATACCCCTGCCGCAATGACTGCTGTTCCATCCAGCCCAATTGCCCGGCGGTGGGCATCGCCGATAAATGCATCCGGGCCCCCGCCTACCATACCGTATGTCAGTGTCTTTGCCATCTCTCTTCTCCTTTCATGGTTGCTTCTGCCGTTTTCATAAACTCCGCCTTATCACGGTCTGTATTCCCGTTTTCTCCATCCCCGCCTGATTCTCTCTTTCATTTCCTCCAGGGACTTTAAGCCGCTGAGAGCGTCGTAAGCAGCCACGCTAGCATGCGCCTGCCGCTGCCGCCATCTCCACAGCCTCCCTAGGTCAGCCTCCCTCAGGACTGAGGCCAGAAACGCCGCAATGCTGGTATCCCCTGCACCTGTACCGGACACCACCGCATCCGGTTCAAAGCTTGGCTCAAAGCCCTCCTTATCCTTCCAGGATTCCTTGGAAAGATTCAGTTTCCTGCACAGGTCCTCTATCCGTTTTCCGGAGGCCGTGCGGTAATAGATGCCCGGAGCGCCGCATTTAATCAATACAAACCCGGCCCCCATATCCAGGACCGTCTGTCCCAGGGGCTTCACATCCTTGACCCGGATTACCTCTGTGATGTCCCTGCCCTCCGCCCGTTTGGTCCATTCCTGGTAACGTTCCCGGTCCAGCATAAAGCACAGCTCCTCTGCGCTTGGCACAAAGAAATCCACATAGGGCAGCACCTTTTCCAAAATCCCTTTCCAGTCCTCCCCGGCTGCTTCCGAGGACGGGTCAATGGCTGCCATATCCAGGGATATGGCGGTTCCCCCCTCTTTTATCCGCCTGAACATCCGTGCCAGCTCTTCTCCCTGATTCTGGTACATGCGGCGCATCAGGGTTGGATATCCGAAATGGAACAGGTCCGCCCCTTTGATTGCCTCAAAGTCCAGGTCGCTGCCGGAAAATGTCACATTGGCGCCTGGGTCATGGAGGAAGATACGGTCAATTCCCGGTATGGCCAGCACAACGGAATAAGAAGTTTTTTCCTGGTCCGACAGAATCATTCCCTCTGCAGCCCCGTGTTCCTCCAGGCGCTTAAGGATAAGGGCCCCCAGCTCATCCTTTCCTATCTTTCCCATCAGGCGGACATCCACCCCCAGCCGCTTCATGGCCAGGCCGGTATTTGCAACCGCCCCGCCGGGATGGATATCCACCCCATCCATCTGTACCAGCCTTCCGGGCGCCAGAATCCTTCCCGCCTCCCCTGCACTCCCCTTTGGAAACAGGGGAGTGATGTCAATACATATATGTCCTGCTGCCACTGCTCTCTTATTTGCCACCATTCTTTCCCCTTTTGACGCTTTTTTCCGCTCTCTTTTTCTGTCCTTCACATATACATCATGCAAGGCCCATCAGAAGATTCATCACATACATTTCCAGTCCCTCAAAGTCTCTGTTCTTCACACATTTCTTCTGGAACTCATAGTCAAACCGGTCCGCCTTTTCCTCCAATGCCTTGAATATATTCAGGCTGTTCTCCAGATGCTTATAGCTGTCCTCATCCCTGGTGGTCCTCATGGCCTTTACATCCAGGCCCACGTATTCTCCGTTCTCACCGTATCCGTTTTCCTTCAGCACCTTGACCTGGTTAAAGGCAGACCGCAGGTTTTCCACGCCAAAGGCCTTGTCCTGGTCATACTTGATTCCGTTCTGGTCGTTGAGATGCACGGTCATCAGTTTCCCCATTGCCATGGCAAATCCGATTTCATGGGCAGGGTCAAGACCGGCCAGGATGGCGTGGGCGCTCTCCAGGTTTCCGCCCACCCGCTTGGGGTCAATGGTGGCTGCCGACACAGCCAGCACATGGCCCATGGTCCCGCAGATGCTTCTGTCAATGGGCTCGTTTGGCTTTGGCTCAATGCATATCCGGATATCCAAATCATATTCCAGCATTTTGTTGATGGCCTGAATCAGCATCTTTGTGGCCCACACCGGGGATTTGGACTCCGCACAGAGGGTTCCCTCCCTTGCCAGCCACAGCACCACCATATTGCAGCCCAGCTCCTTTGCAATGTCAATGGAGCGGTAAGCCCTCCACATGGCGTATTCCCTGTCCTCCTGTGAGGTGCTCATGAATCCGCCGTCCGCGGTGCGTCCGTCCATCCAGAGCCTGGGCGCCACAAACTCAGCCGCCAGTCCGTATTTGTCCAGCATCCTTTTAAGTTCCCTGGCCCTTTCCTTTATCTCTTCCTCTGTGTAATCATTGATATTCGGCACTGCGTCGTCATCATGGAACTGGATGGCGGAAAAACCCAGCTCCGCGAATTTCCTGATTTTCTCCTCAAATTCAATTTCATTTCTGGTAGCCGGCCCATAGGAATCCACTCCTGAATGCACATTCCATGGCCCCACGGAAAACTTGAATTTTGTCATATCCTTCCCCTCCTGCTTCATTGGTTGTCTGTATCTCATACTCATACTATAGCAGGTTTACGGCCTGGAATCCCAAACAAATTTACGGTTCAAACCATGACAAGTTTGCTTTTTGCTTTACAAGTACAGCCAGGAGGACGTATACTGTCAGAAAGGAGGGGAATTCGATGAACCAGGAATTTGAAATCATATCGCACAGCCAAATGAACTTTAAACTGTTTCTCGTCAACATGCTTTACCGCACGCCCCATATCCACAAGGATTTTGAGCTCTGCCTTCTGCTGGAGGGCAGTCTGAGCCTTCAGGCCCAAAATGAGAATCACGGCCTGAAACCTGGGGATTTCTTTATTGTGAACCCATTCCAAAGCCATGAACTGAAGGCTGATTCCCCTGCTCTTTTAGTTTCATTGCAGGTACACCCGTCCTTTTTTTCTTCTTATTACCCTCAGATTGCCAACCTGGAATTCACCTCCCTGATTCTTCAAAAAGACGGAATGGATGTCCACAAAAAGCTGTACGACATGATGATAGAGCTTGCCTGCCTTTACCTGAAAAAAAACGACAAATTTGAATTAAAATGCGCGGGGCTTTTAAACCTGCTCTTTGCCGGCCTTCTGGACACCCTGCCCAGCAGGCTTTTGTCTGATAAGGAAAGAAACGCCTCCCAGAGCAAGGCTTCCCGCATGCGCAAAATCATCCACTATATTGACGAACATTATTCGGAAAAGCTTCTCCTGTCCGACATTGCCCTGAAGGAGGATTTAAGTCTTACCTACCTTTCCCATTTTTTTAAAGAATACCTGGGAATCCCCTTTCAGGAATACCTGGCCAAAATCCGATGCGAAAAAGCCCGCCAGCTTTTACTGCTGACGGACTTCCCATTGCTGGACATCTGCATGTCCTGCGGTTTTTCTGATTCCAAATATTTTAACAGCGGCTTCAGGCGACAGTATGGCTGTTCCCCCAAGGAGTACCGCCTAAATTTCCGCCATGACCAGCTGAAGCAGCAGCAAAAGTCCATGCTCACCACCCAGGAATTTTTGTCCGCCGCCTCCAGCATCGTGATTTTAGAGCGCTGCCTTCTTCCATTTCAGTAATAAATCTGAGCAGCAATTCAAATACGCTCTATTTTTCAAAGTAGCGATAGAGTACTTTTGTAAAGGGAGGTATATTTGCACTCATATTTCGGATAGAGTTATCCTCCTCATATTTCATTTCTTTTTCCCGGCAGCTTTTGGCATACTCCATAAGCTGAATAAAGTCCGTTTTAACGCCTGTCCTGTATGTGAATAATTCTGCCATCAACTCCATTGCCTCCCTGTTGTTTAACAATGCAAACGAAGTAAAAATACAGAATCCCAGATTTTCCAGAACAAATATCTGGTCGTACAGGTACTCAATATCCGGTACCGACCGGTAGCGTTCATCTATCCTTTCCAGGCGGACGTCAAACCGCATTTCATCATCAATTGCCTTCCGGTCCAACAGGGGAACCAGGTCCTCTCTGTCCGGGTACAATCTTAAGATGCCTTCTGTTCTGGATGCTACAAGCCTTCCGGTCAGTGTTCCCTGGTCAATCTCCTCCAACAAGCCAAGAATACTCTCTCTGTCATGCCTTTTCCCCTCTGCGCTGAGGTACATCTTAGCGGCAGTGACAAACTCTGTCCCTGTTATGCCAAGGTCCATGGCTCTTTTCTGTACCTGTTTTGTAAATGCCATATCATCAATATTAAAGCCTCCTTTTAAAGCCGCCATGACCTCGCTCTGGTCAGGAGAAATATATGCCTCTCCATCATTGGACATATGCCGGTTTAAACACCCCACCACGCACATAGGCGCGCAGCAGTAGTTAGTCTTTCTGGCTTCCCTCCGCCCCTCTTTCTGCTTCTCTGCCGCTGATATCCTTACGGAAGGCTCCCGCGTCCTGTTGTAAAGCTTCTGACTGTCTCTTTCCAGGAAATCTGTCCTCTTTTCTCTATCCTTTAGGAGTTCCAGCAAAGTGATGGAGCCATAGGCCGGAAGAGCCTGACCGCACACCTCGCTTTCCAGGATGATACGGGCCAGCCTTTTTCCGGTTTTAAAAAAGTTATCCCTATCCCGGCACTCACGCCCAAAATATCCGTTTCCTGTAACCACCACTGCCCTGAGCCCCTTGCTTCCCGGAATATCCCCAAACCCGTTTCGGGGACAGTGGTATTCCGGATCCCCATCCGGATAGGTACAGAAAAAAGTACTCAGGGAAAGCTGCATGTCCGCTGCCTTCCCGACTCCCAGTATGGCTGCATCCGCCCCGAACCGTTTCTTTAAGCGTTCCACTATGGTTCCTGTATCTTTCCTCTCTAATTCCGGCATGTGGATTATTTCAGCCGAATCTTCCCCTATATGCAAGACAGCATTTTTCTCAGTGGATTTCCCGCAAATCAACAGACCTGCAATTGACAGGGATGCCATCTTCTGCGGAAGGTTCCCTGAAACATTACAGACCTGCAGTCCTTCTCCCTTTCCTCTTTTGGAAGCAATGGTAACCCTGCAGCAGCTGGCAACCTTACATCCGGTCAGTATGCCCGGAACAAGGGCAATTGCATTTTCCGGCGAATAGCGCCCCGCATCATGGGGTACGCTGGAAGCCACCAGTTTCAGGGCAAGCCCCCGCCCATAACAGCCCCACGACTTTGGCTCATAGTCCAGGACTTCTATTCCTTCAGTGGTCAAATCCGCTTTTAAAATCTTCTCCATTTCAATCCCTTTCTATATGGACTTTACCAGAACGAATTTCTCATTATGCTCTAATATTTCTATCTTATCGTATAATAGGGACATCCTCCTCTGCACCTCCCCGGCGCTCAGAAGTCCCGGCATGAAGGAATCCCTGACTCTCCCATTTTTCAGAATCAGAATCTCGTCACAATATTCCAATGCAAAATTAGGGTCGTGAAGTGTAATCAAACCGCATTTTCCTTCCCTGTGAATAAGTTCCCTTATTTTTGACAGAATCAGATGGTGGTTCAAAAAATCCAATGCGCTGTCCGGCTCATCAAAAAGCATGACCGGGGCATTTTGTACCATTGCCCTGGCCAGGATAATCAGCTGTTTCTGTCCCTCGCTCAGCGACATAAAGTCCGCATCCGCCTTTTCCTCCAGCCCCAATTCCCGGATGACGCCCCGGGCTTCTTCCTTTTGCCCTTTGGACGGCGAGGAAAAAAAGTTCAGATATGGATTGAAACCCATGGCAACCACATCGGTTGTGGAAATACTGTAGATGATTGTGTTTTTCTGAGGGACATAACTGATTAACTGGGCTTTTCGCTTTTCATTCATCTTATAAGCATCCTCGCCGCAGACCCGCCAAACCGCAGACCTCCCCCTAAGAAGTCCGCAGGATGCCTTTAGCATGGTTGTCTTACCGGATCCGTTCAGCCCTAAAAGCGCAGTCAGTTTTCCTTCTCTCAAGCTTATGTCACAATGTTTGATTACTTCCCTTTTTCCATAGGAAACCGACATATCCTTAATCTCTAACAGAACCGTTTCCATTCCAGTCCCCCCTTTTACAGAGAAGGTATACCAATAAGGGCACCCCGCATACGGATGTCAGTATGCTGATAGGAACCTCGCTTCCAGCCATACTCCTTGCGAAGCAGTCCGCAGCCATCATGATTGACGCGCCTGTCAGCCCGCTTAGTATGCATGTCCCGAAATCGCTTTTCTTAAGCAGCATTCTGGCAATATGCGGGGCCACCAACCCAATAAAACTGATGATTCCTGTTACACAGACCGTGGAAGCCACCAGAAGCGTAGAAAATCCCAATACAATACACCGTACCAGATTTACCCTCATCCCAAGCATCCGCGCCTCATCATCTCCCAGGGACAGCAGCGTAATCTGCCATCTTAACAAAATGATTCCAATGAAGCCCGCCAGGAAAACAGGAAAAATCACTCTCAGCTTATCCATTGTGATATTTGCAAAGCTTCCCATTGCCCAATAATCGATGGCAGACAGCTGTTTGTCCGGATCAGCAAAATATTTCATGGCCATGACAAATGCTTCTGCCGCAGCCTTTACAGCAATGCCTGCCAGCACATAAGTTGCCGATGTTCTCTGTCTCACAAATCCAGCCAGGACAACCACGGCAGCCACCGCTGTTATGCCTCCCACAAACGAACTCCCAGCTGCCAGAATCGTCCCCCCATGAAGGCATACAATTGAAAATGCAGCACCCGCAGCAGCGCCATTGGCTACACCAATCAAGTCAGGTGCAGCCAATGGATTTTTAAAAATATTTTGATATACGGCCCCTGCCATACTCAGGCCGAATCCTGCCAGCAATGCCATGATTGTTCTGGGCAGACGCAGTGTGAAAAACACATTGCGCGCCATTCCCTCATGGACAGCTCCGGTACAGATTTGAAATATTTCCCTTAAAGTCAGATTGTATTTTCCAACATAAAGGGATATCAGGAATGCAGCTATGGTAACGGCAGCCGCTCCCAGGTAAATGTGTGATTCTTTCTGTTTCAATCGTGTATACCTTTACTTTGTAATCAATGCCGTGTCAATGTCTGTATGATAAAATTCTTTATAAAAATCAGCCGCTTCTTCTGCAAATGTATCAAAGGGATACTTATCCTCATTGATAATACTGGAAAGCCACATGCATCCCAGGATACCGGAAGGAACCGGTGAATCCCATGCCTCGAAGTCTTCCGGCATTTCATACACCTGCGCGTTCTTGACTGCATTGATTTCAGCCAGCTGCCCATCCTTCATCACATCTTCTTTTGTAAAATCCGCTTCCGGGATGATTACAAGAATGTCAGGATTGTACGCAATCAACTGCTCATAAGATATATTGGCCCATCCTTTATCGGTCAAATCACTGGCAGCATTTACACCGCCTGCCGTTTCAATCACACTGTTCTGGTACATGGCCGGAGCAGCCGCTGTCAGTACGCTGCTGGTTCCTGCAATGTAGACCGATGGCTTTTCCGTCTTTTCCCCTGAAATTTTATCTAATTCCTCCAGCTTTGTATCATAATATGAAATCAGTTTCTCTGCCTGTTCTTTGGCCCCAGCTGCCTGTCCAATCATGGAAATGGTTTCCAAAAGCAAATCCGTATCCTCCGGATTCACCACTAATACTGCAATCCCCATGCCGGATAAAGTCTCGGCCTGCTCAGACAAACGCTTTGGAAGTACTACCAGGTCCGGCTCAAGAGATATGCACCCCTCTAAATTAAATTCCTTCGCAGTCCCCACATCCGGCAGATTCAAAAATTCAGGCGCCGCCAATCCATATATGGGCCTGGAGGCTGCCTTTGCCTCGATACCAACCAGTTTATCCTCAATCCCCAATGCAATCATCATGGAGGTGGTGATATAATACCCACTTACGATTTTGTCCGCCGGCTTATCTAATACAACTTCCCTTCCAACCGCATCCGTGATTTTTATTGCCCCTGATGTTCCGGCATCCGCAGCCGGAGATGGCTCCTCTTTAACCGCTTCTTCATCCGCTGCTTCTGTCCGGGATTGGGTATCCGGCACAGCTTCCTGTGATTCGGCCTTCTGTCCTTCTGTCTCTGACTGGACCTGGTTTCCTCCTGTCCGTGAAGTACAGCCGGTCACGGAAGCCATGACAAGCGATGCGCTCAATAAAATTGCCAATATTTTTTTCATCTTCTTCTCCTCTGTCTGTATCATATGTATATTTACCCTATACATTATATCATTTGAGAAAATTACCACAAATAGCTTATATTTATACTCTTTTATCTGAAATTGTTTTTATCTATACACATGACTGAAATAGCCGTGGTATTCCTCCCGCATATCCCCTTTATTTTTATTGGCATCGGGAACAATGCAGGGCAAATTTCATGTTGACACAGGCATTGTGTTATGAGATACTTTTATATATAGTATTTAATACTACGTATGGAGGTATTGTATGAAAACTGTAATTTTAATTGACTCTGGCTGCGACGTATCCTATGAGATTGTCCGGAGATTTCACATGAAGGTGATACCCCTTCATATCATTTATCCGGAACGGGATTATATTGACGGCGTGGACATCCTTCCTGAGGCCATTTATCAGCGTTTTCCGGGTGAAATTCCCGCCACTTCAACACCCGGTCCCCAGGATGTGAAAGATATGGTTGAAGAAATCAAGGCAGAGGGTTATACTCATGTGCTGGCATTCTGTATTTCCAGCGGCTTAAGCGGTACATATAATACGGTTGCCAGTGTTCTGGGAGATGAAAAGGACCTGACTTCCTTTGTACTGGACACCAGAAACATATCCTTTGGGGCCGGGATCCTGGCTGTATGGGCCGGGATGCAGTTAGAAGAAGGGAAAAGCTTTGATGAACTGAAAGAAATGCTTCCCGGAAAAGTTAAGGATTCCAAGGTATTCTATTACATGGATACGCTGACCTATCTGCGCAGGGGAGGCCGAATCGGTCTGGTCACCTCTGCGGCAGGCAGCATCCTAAACATTAAGCCCATCATCTCCTGCAATGATGACGGGGTATATTACACTGCTGCGAAAATACGTGGCGCAAAGCGGGGACTCTCCAGACTGCTGGCGGAAGCCAGTTCCTTTGCCGGCGGCCGCCCCTGCCTGACCGCCCTGTTGAACGGCCAGGGACAGGAGGCGTCCGATGAACTGAGGCCCCGGCTGATTGCCCGCATCCCGGAAGGACGCCTGATTATGGAAAAAGCCATCACTGCTTCCCTGGCCGTACACACCGGCCCCGGTCTGGTGGGAATCGGCGTGCTCCGTCTGTAGCATTCTCTTTCGGAAACAATATTCAGTTTTAACTCAACAACCGTGAAGCTCAGACGCGTCCTTCCCGCCTTCTTTTGCATCTGCCGTATTTGGTGGGATTCATGACATTTTCCAGCACGGCAATCTGGCGCGCTCTATGACCTTGGGACTTTCAGCAATAAAAATCCCCTTATCCGGCTCATGGCGGTTTAAAAGCTGCCCCTCCGTAAGCCGGGCGTAAATATCCAGATCCGGGGCGGCAAAATCTGTTATCTCAATTATATTTGGCATATGGTATCTCCTGGTATTCTTTTGCTATTTCCTGCCTGATTCCATTACCCGGAAAAAGGCGTGTTTATGCGAAATCCGCCTGGCAATACATTACCTTACCGCCCTTTATAGTCATCTGGGGTACAATAACCTGATGCCCTGTAAATGTATGTCCATTCCGGTCCCTGTAGCATACCTCCTTTTCCACCAGCTTAAGAATGGCCACATCCGCGGTGCCGCCCATATCCAAAGACGCCAGTTCTTCCCTTCCAATCAGCCGGGCCGGGCAGACGGTTACTGCGTCCAGCACCCTTTCCAGGCACATTCCCATATCCAGATATTTGCTCATTATTCTTGGCAGGCTGTGAAGGGGCTGGAGATAAAAACCAGCGGTATTGATGTCGGAACTGATAATATCCGGTATAAATCCCTGCTTCATGGCCTTCCGGCTAATTTCCAGGTCGTAATTATTACAGCCGTTGCTGGCATCAAATAATACTCCCCTCTCCCTGGCATCCATAATTCCTTTTCGGACCATTCCGTTCTCATCCAGAATCGTCTCTCTGCCCTTTCCCTGATAGACATGGCATATCACATCGTTCCTGCGCAGCATCCCCGCAAGCTTCTCCAAATCCATCGCGGGATCCGTGATATGTACGCATATATTACAGCCAAGTTCCTCTGCAACCGCAACCGTTGCTCTCAGGGATTTCTCCGCCTCATTCTCCCCGATGATGTCCGCTGACAGCCTCAGCTTCAGGCCTACCAGGTTGTCCGGGTATGTCCTGAACAATGCGCGTATTTTGTCACGGTCAAAATACCGTTCCTCCATGTGTTCCGGATACTGATTCGTGGTCTGGCCCCCGCTTCCCATAAGGAGCATGTTCAGAATACGCACATCGCTGAAAGACATCACGCCCCTGCGGTACATCTCGTAATTGGCAGCGCCGCAGCTTCCTCCGTCCACAACGGTGGTGATTCCGCATGGAAAGGAGGCCGCGTCCGGATTTACACCGTTTTCTGTACCATGGTTAAAATAATGAACATGGTAATCAATCAGTCCAGCTGTGACGATACAACCAGAAGCATCCACCACCTCACAGTCTCCTGACGGAAGTCCTTCCATAATCCTTCCATCCTTAACCGCAATATCCTTATAGCTCCATTCATGCCTGGCAGGATTATATACTTTTCCACTTCTGATTATTAATGTTCCCACCTGTTTACTCCTTATTTCGCTTCATTGATTGCTGCCAGCAGCTGATCCACAAGCTCATCACCCGTGTTTTCCCTTACCATGTCATAAACCATGGATGCCTTTTCTTTTAACTCTCCCATCACCTTGTCGTCCAGGACAATTATCTCACATCCGGCGTCCTCACATGTTTTCTTATATTCCGCTATGCTCTCATCTGCCTTGCTGTTCGCATAGGCCGTTGCCTCCTCAGCACATTCATCCACAAGAACCCTTACATCTTCCGGAAGGCCCTGATATAAATTGTAATTCATGAAAAATGTAATAATATGGCCGATATGATTTGTCTCAATTACATACTTCTGGACCTCCTGCATATTGTTGCCCACGATATTCATATAAGGATTCTCCTCCCCGTCAATGGTTCCCTGCTGAAGTCCCATAAACACTTCCGTAAACTGCATGGGAGTTGCCGCTGCGCCAAGAGCATTCCAATACGCAATGTGATACTGATTCGTCATGACACGAATCTTCTGGCCTGATAAATCAGCCAGCTGATGCACTGGTTTGTTGGAGGTAAGCTGTCTGAAGCCGGCATCGGAAAAGCCCAGCATCTCAATTCCTCCCTGGTTATTGTATTCATCCAAAGCACTTACAAAGTCACCGCTCAGCACGGCTCTCATCTGTTCCACATCGGCAAAAAGATTTGGCATGTCAAAAACAGCGTAGGAAGGTATGAAGTCAACAAGGTCTGTCGTCATGCCTGTACCGATGTCAATGGAACCGCCAATAACTGCTTCCGTAAATTCGGTTGTATTGCCCAGCTGCCCTCCGGGGTAAATGTCAACCGTAATCCTTCCCCCTGACCGTTCATCCAGGAGTTCAGCAAATTTTTCAACCATCATGTAATTTATAGTATTTTCAGCCACCGACATGGCCGCTGTCCAGTGATATTCCGGAAATTCTCCCGTGGTTTTGGGCGCCGGGCCATCGTCCTCTGCCTGTGCTTTTACTTGCGTTTCTGTCTGGGGAGTACCGGAAGAACTGCTTCCTTTTCCCCCATCACTTCCTGAGGAACCGCATCCCGCCAGGGATATAACCATAGACACTGCCACCATTACCGCTAATTTTCTCATCACTATTCTCCTTTTTTATAAAATGTGTTTGTTCCTAACCAGCCAGGCCAGGCAGGAACATGGATATCTGAGGAACAAATACTATTACAAGCAGGGATATTACAAATGCAATTAAAAATGGAACAGTTGCCTTTGCCAATTTCAGCATTGGTATCTTAGTCATGCCTGACGCCACAAACAGGTTGATACCCATGGGAGGTGTCACCATGCCAACCGCCAGGTTACACGTCATAATAATGCCGAAATGAATGGGGTCAACCCCGACAGCGGCTGCAATCGGCACCAGTATGGGGGACAAGATCATAATATTTGGGATATTGTCAATGATCATGCCGCATACCAGCATAATCAGGTTCATGATTAACAAAATCACGATTTTATTATCAGATACCGCAAGTACGGACTGGCTGATGGACTGGGGGTAACGCAGCATGGTAAGACATCTGGCAAAGGATGTGGCAGCCGCAATCACAAACAATATGTTTACATAGGTCTTTGCCCCTGACATGAATACATCTCCAAGATTCCTCAGACTTATGGATTTATAGATGCAGATACAGACAAACAATCCGTAAAACACACTGATGACAGCGGATTCCGTAGGACTGCACATCCCTGAATAAATGGTTCCCAAAATAATGACCGGTGTCAGAAGCGCCCAAAAGCTGTCCTTTAAAAGCCGCCAAAATCCTCTCTGCCGTATTTCATTATAATTTGTCAGAAGCTTTTCCTTATCTTCCCCGTGCTTCCTGCAGTAATAATAACTGTAAACCATCAAACTGAATCCGATCAGAATCCCCGGAATGATTCCCGCGGTAAACAGTTTAGAGGGCGATGCGTTTGCCGCCGCCGAATAAACAATATAGGAAATGCTTGGAGGAATAATAACCCCCAGCCCTCCTGCAACCGTCACAATGGATGCGGCGAAAATTTTCTCATATCCCATGCTTACAAGAAACGGGATGGTCATTGCTCCCACTGCCGATACAGTAGCCGGAGATGAGCCTGAAATAGCCGCGTAAAACATACAGGTAACGATAACGGCACATGGAAAACCGGCTGTCTTATTGCCGATAAAATATGCAAAGAAATTAAAGAGCCGTTCCGACAGTCCCCCCTCTGCCATAATCATGCCTGATACCATAAACAGGGGAACTGCCAGCAGCGTAAAGCTGTTCATACCGGCAAACATGCTTCGTGCCACATCCGCCGCGCCATATGGAAAGGACGGATTGATGATGCTCGGAAGTATGGACATGATTCCAAAAACACCTCCCACCGGTATGGCGGCGATCAGAAGAACTGCCAGCAGGATGAAAAATACACCAATAGCCATTATTCCATTACCTCCTTGCTTTTCTGTCTGCAGACAATTCTTAAAATACATTTAATAATGACCTGTATATACCGGAATATTGCCAATGCAACCGCAAATCCCATGATTCCATAGAGATATGACAAAGGAATCTGCAGCGCCGGGCTGGCCTGTTTAATCTTTGCCGCATTCTGGATAATAGTCACTGTTCCTTTCAAAAACCATCCCAGAAATCCAATCATCACCACATCGCAGGCAATCTCCAGCACACTCTGTACATGTTTTGGAAGAATAGACGCAAATGTGTCTACCTTAATACTTGTCCCCATACGCACAGCACATGGGAGACAGAAAAACGCCGACAGCGCCAGACAGTAGCAGCAAACCTCGTCCGACCAGCTGAGTGCATGGTGGAAACAGTAACGCATGATTACATTTGAAAATGACAGCAGACTCATGATTACCAGAAATATTGCCAGTATCATTAATTCAAAATTCTTATCCAGCCATTTAATACTTTTCATCTTCCCCTCTCCTTTTGTTTATCTTTTTTAATTTACTGCATTTTCTTGCTGTGTTTTTATTATATCTGTAGTATAATAAGAAGTAAAGTTACTAATAATTATATTTATAAGTAATTTTACTTCTAACAACTTCGTCGCTTTGCACACTTACCACCAGGAATGGATGGTGATTTTCCATCCATCTTTGTACAGCTTGGACAAGGGGGATTTTTTATGGATTTGAAGCAGTTGGAATACATGGTCGCAATCGCAGAATGCGGGAATATATCAAGGCAGCAGAAACATTATTCATAACACAGTCCGGACTGAACCAGCAGCTGATTAAACTGGAAAAAGAGCTGGGTCAGCAGCTCTTTTACCGGAATAAGCATTATCTGCGAACAACACAGGTCCGGAAATTATA
>ENA-OQCB01000122-OQCB01000122.1-human-gut-metagenome-genome-assembly--contig:-NODE-122-length-37027-cov-5.750515_pt1 | contig 37027 bp, 56 predicted proteins | sample MGYA00242493_ERZ504568 | MGnify/ENA primary metagenome ERZ504568 (study PRJEB26092, sample SAMD00036229) | human gut metagenome | host: Homo sapiens | study: EMG produced TPA metagenomics assembly of...
GGCTATTGGAGAAAATCAGGGAAACAAATGATCCACAGTATATAACATACAATGAAGAAGCATATTCTGTTATGATTGAACATAATACAGATCTGCTGGACACCATGATAGAAGGAATAGAAAATAAGAAGTATTCGGGGCTAGGGCTGGGAATTGCTGTCTTTATGGTAGGAATGCAATACCTGCTTCTTCAGGATAAGGATAATGCAAGAACATATTTCTATAACAGTTTGAGCTGCTTTAACAAAAAATCCTTTTACTATGCAAAAGCAAAGGCGTATGTTGACCGGTTGACGGAAGAACTTGGTGCCGAGGATCTAGATTACTGATGCTTTTACTTTTCAACAGCATGAGTCTATTCACGGTTTTTACTGTATTCTTTATAGAGACACCTTAGAATAGTAAAATAAGGAAGTACGCTTTGTAAATAAAAAGAAGAAATCGGTAAAGGTTAACACGAAACCTCAGATTTCCTCTTTTTTTATTTACGATAGTAATCAACAAATCATTGCATATTTCAATAATCCAGATCAGCTGCATTCATATCCTTACTCAGCTTATCCACCCAGGCCTGTGCATGCGCAGCATAGATCGACTTCGCATGGAAACAGCTCAGACTATTGTAAAAGAAAATACGCGCATTTTCCATATCGTTTAAATAATAATACTGCAAGGCTGCCAGATATAAAGTTATTCCCAAGGCAAATCCATGATATTTTTTATCATCAATACCCTGAATCATATCCTCCAGTAAGTCTGTATGCTTTAGAATCATCACCTTGTAAGCATTTGTATTGTATTCAATATAGGCTGCATCATTGGTTTCTCTAATCCGGTCCAGCAGTATTTCAGCGTACTCTGCATCGTCTTTAAATAAGAACTGATAATAGTAAATGTCCAGAATATCTTTTCTTTTCTCAAGTGTATATGGCTTATCCAGTACGAGGTTCAGATGTTCCTTTAGTTCTTCAATCTGCCCGGTTTTGAAAAGAACACGCAGCATATATAAATCACATACATAAGGAGATAAAATTCGCTGATTCAAAGACTTATCGGTAATCCTGTTGATTGCCTCCTTATCATTTGCTGTCAAAGCCCTGTTCAAGCTATTCAGCAGTCTGTTCTTTGTTATCTGATAGGCCAGGATAAGGATACCGCCGATCATAATAATGACTAATAAAATAGGGTTCATAAAATACCTCATTCCTTCATTGAAAACGGTACAAGAATATATATCATAATTGAAACGGAGTACAGACACTGTAATTCAGCGCTATATTTAGAAAAAAGGTTTCCGAAGAAACCTTTTCCACGTATGAACTGTACGTTAAAGTAGAGAGAGCTTTTTACTATTTATCTATAATAGCGAAATACTATTATTTCTGTTCGTAACCAGAACCGCCGTAGCCTAAGTCACTAATAGCGTCTGCAGTAGCATCAATCTTGATACCCAGATCCTGCAGCTGCTTAATGATTTCCTGAGTTGCGTGTTTCTGCTCTTTAGCAGAAGGTTCTTTTTCACCGCCATCGTAAGTGTACCATTCAACCAGCGGGTTGTATCCACCTGCGATTGTGTTTCCATCGTTATCCATAGCTTTGGAATCACCAGCCCAGATACCGAATGCACATCCAACGATACCTGTAACCAGAATCAGAAGGATACATTTAACAGGTGTCCAGCCTTTTTTGATCAGTGTATAGATACCAAGCGTAATCAGTAATGGAATCAGCTTTGGCAGAATTCCATCAATCAGACTCTGAATGTTGATTGTAGGAGAACCAACAGTAATACGCAGAGAAGTAGCACCGTAGTTGGCAATCAGACCACCAACAACGAAGATACCCAGAATAGATGCAGCACGAGTGAATTCCTTAGCGTTGCTTGTCAGCATGGTTACAGCCTTTGTACCAAGGTTGTAGGACCAGTGCATCAGCCACCAACGAACAACAAACTGTACAGCATTGAAGATAATCAGGAACAATACAGCACCCAGAATGTTACCTTCCATTGCGATATTTGCAGTCAGACCTGCAGTAATCGGAACCAATGTCAACCAGAACAGCGCATCACCGATACCACCCAGAGGACCGGCAGCGGAAATACGTACGGAACGAATGGTCTGTGTTTCCGTTTTGTTCTGTTCCAGAGATAATACAATACCCATAACAAAGGTTACCAGGAACGGGTGCGTATTCAGGAAGTCCAGGTTGTGAGCCATGGAAGCCTTCAGGTCATCCTTGTTTGTATGAATTTTCTGAAGACCCGGGAGAATACCCTACAGCCATCCACAGGCCTGCATTCTTTCATAGTTGAAAGAAGCCTGCAGGAAGCATGACATCCATACCATTTTGTTTAATGTCTTTTTATCCAGCTGAGGTGCCGGAGTTAAGTCACTATATCTTTCAGGAATATTATATGCCATCAGAAACACCTCCTACATTTGAACCTGCATTATTTTTGATTTTCATGTTTACCTGGTAATCGTACAGTGCGATTGCGATACCAACGAAAGCACACAGAAGCAGAGTTGCTCCGGAGATTGCGGAAATATTGCTGCAGATAACAGACATAGCGAAGCCTGCAAGCAGGAATCCCCACATTTCGCCGGACATCATAACCTTCATCAGGATAGCGAATCCGACAAATTTCATAGCACCACCAGCAGCGTCTAATCCAGCCATTACCCAAGAGAACTGGAAGGACAGATCCTTTAATGTGATACCTAATTTAGAACCACCGTATAAACCGGCTACAGCCAGTGCACCGAACAGGCAGCCCAAGATACCCATTTCGATGAAGTTGATGTTACGGATTCCCTTTACATCAGCGTTTTCAGCACAAGCATCAGCTTTTGCCATCATACCGGACATAATAGTGAATGTTAATGTAACTGCGTACTGTCCAAATACTGCGAATGGAATTGCAAGACCCATAGCAGCTCCGACACCTTCTGCAGTTGCCTCCATGTTCATAGAAACTGCGAATACAGTCGCCATGATACCACCCAGAATTGCGTTAGGCGGCTGCGCTCCACCGATTGGCATACTACCAATCTGAATCAGCTGATAAGCACCACCAACTACGACACCAAGCTGGAAGTTTCCAAGAATAGCGCCGATAATCGGACACAATACGATTGGCTGATACAATGATTCCAAGAAACTAAACTGGTCAATACCCATAATGAAGGCAACAACGAATACCAGTAAAGCCTGAATAATATTTACATCCATGTTGTTTCTCCTTTCAGATTATTAAAGATAATTGTAAGCAAATTGTTATTTGAATAATTCACGGAATACGGCATATTGGTAAGAATAAGCGCTATATAAAAAGGAGGTATGCGATTAATTGCAGAATGCCGTATGTTAGCTACGTGTTCGCAACCAATCATTTCATGATTGCAATTCCATCCTTGACATTGTATGGTTTATATGAGGACAGGCAGTTGGAAGGTGTAAGGATGAAAGGGAAATCAGTAGGTATAAAAAAGGCAAACGGGATGGGCAGTGTATACAAGCTGCAGGGAAATAGAAGAAAGCCATGGGTTGCATTTGTGACCGTATCCTATAAACGAAAGGATGGCATGCGGCATCAGAAGCGTAAAATCATCGGATATTATGAGACAGAGGAAATGGCGGAGTTTTCGTTATGGAATTATAATAAAAATCCTGCTTTGTATGCGGAAATTGAAAAGCTGGGTACGATAACGTTTGAAAATGTTTATATGGAATGGTCATCCACCAAATATCGGAATATATCACAAACGGCGATAAATGGTTATAAGGCAGCCTATGCACGCTGTTCCAGTATATGGAATGTCCGCATGAGTGATCTCAGGGCAATGCATTTCCAGCGAATCATGGATGAAAGTACATTGTCGCTGTCCAGTGATCTCAAGCTGCGCTCTTTGATGATGCTGGTATGTGAATATGCTGTGCAAAACGATATTATTCAGAAAAACTACGCAAAATACGTGATTATCAATAGGAAAGAGGATCACCCCGAAATTCACAAGCCATTTACTGAATGGGAAATTGAAAAGCTGTTTGATCATGAAAATATTCCGTTTGTAGATACGATTCTTATTATGATCTACACCGGCTTTCGCGTAGGAGAGCTTTTTAACATTCGCAGAGAAGATGTAGATGTGCAGAATATGACCATACGCGGGGGAAGTAAAATAGAAGCTGGTAAAAACAGGCTCGTTCCGGTGCATGAAAAAATTCAAAAATACGTGATGGACTACTATCTGCAGGGTCATGAATATTTGATCAGTGATGCGGATACACGTAAAAAATTTAATTATCATATGTACCGCAATCAGTATTTTGATAAAATAATGGATATGCTGGAAATGGAGCATCTGCCACATGACTGCCGTCATACGTTTGCGACCAGATTGAGTAATTACGGCGCAAACAGTACCTGCATCAAAAAGCTGATCGGACACAGCTCCTATACCACGACAGAAAAAATCTATACGCATAAGGATGTTGCACAGCTGCGGCGGGCCATATCTACCCTGAAATGATGATAGCTACGTGTTAGCTACCAAAAGAAAGCAGTTGGTTTTGCGTGAAAATCCTATGTATGAAAAAAACACTGAGTCGGCGTTATAAGACTCAGTGTTTTCTATATGTTTGAAGGACAATACAGCTGTGAATTTATATGAGGCAATAAAAAGACTTATCTCCAGCATGCTGGTATACATGCTTGGATAAGTCTTATACTTTCCCTATCATCATGTGAAGGGTCTGTAAGTGCAGTATTTTTATGATACTAATCCTTGCCCTTTGCGATATTTTGCAGCTGCAGGCGGATTTTTCTTCGGCGAATGCCTGCCTGATACTCCTGTTTTTCCTCTTCGCTATCACAAATCAGCCCCGGTACAGTGGTCGGGCGGTCTTCATCATCCAAAGCGACTTCTGTCAGATATGCTGTATTGACAAGGCGGCGGACACCGTCCCTGTTTTCCACATAGCTGTCCACGCGGATTTCCATTGAGGTATTTCCCACATAGGTCACCTTGCCATGAAGCACCATCAGCTCATTCAGATGTACTGCTTCCTTGAAATTCAGGCTGTCAATGGATGCGGTTGTAATATTGCTGTTGCAGTGCCTTCTGGCAACCACACCCGCAAGAACATCAATCCATTCGGCAAGCTGTCCGCCAAACAGACGACCGCTGCCATTCAGATGGTTGGCCATGACAAGCTGAACCTGCTCTGCTTCAGATTCACATACCTTCTTTGCTTTACGTTCCATAGTATCACTTCCTTTATACGATTATTTTACCATAACATATAAGGAAAGGGCAGAATTTTCTGCATTAGATGATGGCATCAATCAAGCCATAGGAGAGTGCTTCCTTCGCATCCATATAGTAATCTCTATCACAATCCCGGCGTAGTGTTTCATTGCTTTGCCGGGTATTCTCACTGAGAATGCTGTACAGCCGCTCCTTCAGCTTCTGAATATGCAGTGCAGCGATCTCCATATCCTTGGCCTGTCCCTGCATACCGCCCATAGGCTGATGAATCATGATTTCACTGTTTGATAATGCGCTTCGCTTTCCTTGTGTTCCCGCACTCAGCAGCACAGCAGCCATACTTGCGCAAATTCCCATACAGATCGTACTGACATCACAGCGGATATATTTCATTATATCATAAATAGCCAGTCCCGCACTGACACTGCCGCCGGGAGAATTGATATACATTTGAATCGGCTCGCTGCTAATGCTGGACAGATACAGCAGCTGTGCGCAAATGGAGCTGGACATGGCATCGTCAATCTCTCCCGTCAGTATGATGATTCTTTCCTTCAGCAGGCAGGAGTACAGATCATACACCCGTTCACTGCTTGCGTTTCTTTCTATAATTGTCGGTACAAAGACCATACTATCACTCCCGTCTCTATACACAGTATGCTCGAAAGAGGCGTTTTAATACCGTATGTCAGCAGTGAATTGATGTAATCGTTTACAAATTATGACGCTTTGTTATACTGAAAAAAGCCCTTTTTAAGGGTGAAAATCGCAATTTTTGCCGGATACTGTCCAAAACGGAAGGAAGGCTGAAAAAAACTGCAAGTGAAAAGATTCTCAATTGACATTTACCTATGAAATACGTATAATAAGAGTGTTAAAAGGAGGACTTTGAAGATGACAGTAAAAGTTGCTATTAATGGATTTGGACGTATTGGACGTCTTGCATTCAGACAGATGTTTGGGGCTGAAGGTTACGAAGTAGTTGCAATCAACGACCTGACTTCTCCAAAAATGCTGGCTCACTTATTAAAATACGACTCTACACAGGGTACATACGCTAAAGCTGATACAGTAGTTGCTGGTGAAAACTCTATCACAGTTGATGGAAAGGAAATCACAATTTATGCTGAGGCTGATGCTAAAAACCTGCCTTGGGGAAAATTAGGTGTAGACGTTGTTCTGGAATGTACAGGATTCTACACTTCAAAAGACAAAGCTTCTGCACACATCGAAGCTGGTGCTCGTAAGGTTGTTATCTCTGCACCTGCAGGAAACGATCTGCCTACCGTTGTATTCAACACAAACCACGATGTATTGAAACCGGAAGACACAGTAATCTCTGCTGCTTCTTGTACTACAAACTGCTTAGCTCCTATGGCGAAAGCACTGAATGATTTAGCTCCTATCCAGAGCGGTATCATGTCAACAATCCACGCTTACACAGGTGATCAGATGACACTGGACGGACCTCAGAGAAAAGGTGACCTGCGTCGTTCCCGTGCTGCTGCAGTAAACATCGTTCCTAACTCTACTGGTGCTGCTAAGGCTATCGGTCTGGTTATTCCTGAACTGAAAGGTAAACTGATCGGTTCCGCTCAGCGTGTACCTACTCCTACAGGATCAACTACAATCTTAGTTGCTGTTGTTAAGGGGAAAGTAACTGTTGACGAAATCAACGCTGCTATGAAGGCTGCTTCAAATGAATCTTTCGGATACACTACTGACGAAATCGTTTCAAGCGATGTTATCGGTATGCGTTACGGATCACTGTTTGATGCAACTCAGACAATGGCTATGGAAATGGAAGACGGAAATACTCAGGTACAGGTTGTATCTTGGTATGACAACGAAAACTCTTACACTAGCCAGATGGTTAGAACAATCAAATTCTTCTCTGAATTAGCTTAATTCCAAGACGAAAAGAATAAACAAAAGATCACTACGGTGGTCTTTTTTATGCATTCATGCGAAGGAAGTTAAAGCTGAACGCACTTCCGGATATGGCGTGAAAAATGACGAAAACAATTACAAATATCGCCTCTGAGATGGAAGCTAATGATATCGGCAGAATAATTGTAATGTTTTCTGTTTCGTCGTTGTTTTCCTTTCCATGTGCATGCTATAATTGATATAACAAATTTGGGGAGAGAACTATGGATAGAAAACGGCGAATCAGCAGAGTAGATGTACAGGTATCCATTGTGACAGCTGTTCTTGTGACAACACCTTTGATCTGTGTGTATTTTTTTAACTACTTTATCACACATGAGGATATGATCAACAGTCTCAAGGAGCGCTCTCACAGCATCTATCAGTATGTGGATGATTATGTGGATAAGACCACTTTTCAAAATACAGAGGCATTGACGAGAGATAATCCTGCCTATATACGTATGAAGGAGAAACTGGAAGAAGTAAAAGCCAGCACGAATGTACGTTATCTATATACTGCAGAAAAAAATATACAGGGGGAGTATGTATATCTGGTGGATGGTCTGCCGTATGACAGCTCTGATTTTCGTAATCCCGGAGATAAAATCGAAGAGGAAATCATCCCGGAGCTAACGGCTGCTTTACATGATAAAATTATTTTGCCGAATCAGATAAAAAATACGGAATGGGGTCCTATCTTTATCTCTTATTTCCCGATTCATAAGGGCAATGAGGTCGTGGGTGTGCTGGGAATTGAATTTGATGCCACCCATCAGTACCGTGCTTTTTCAGATAATTCGCATCGGTACACCGATCATTGCGGCAATTGCCTGTCTGCTCGCCGTATTCATCGCTGTTCGTTTGTTTAAGCGTATCAGCAATCCCATGTATAAGGATATGGCGAATACAGATTTTTTGACAGGTCTGAAAAATCGAAATGCATTTGAACTCGATATCCAGAACAAACAGGATGAGGTGCTGGGGATACTGATTGCGGATTTGAACGGATTAAAGAAAATCAATGATGAACAGGGGCATCAGATCGGGGATGAATATATAAGGAAGGCGGCAACGGTGATTGGAAAATGTGCCAGTACCTGTCCGGTATATCGCTTCGGCGGCGATGAGTTTGTTGTTTTGGTACCCGATGCGGATGATAAGAAGATGAAGTCTTTGAGTGAACGTATTCTGACCTATGAGGAAACCGTGCCTAAGGACTGTGACATACCGATTTCCCTATCGGTTGGGTATGCGCTGTATGATCCTGTACAGTGTGCATCGCTGCAGGATGTATTCCATGAGGCGGATGTGCAGATGTATAAAATGAAAAACAGCAGAAAAATATAGCATCTCCTCTTTTCAAATGTGACGGAAAGGTGTAAACTATAACCACAGTTCTGAGTGAGGTGAAGATCATGGCATTGCGTACAAAGCTGAATACCAATGATGAAGGAGAAACAAGTGGTTTCAAGGAGCTGGATGATCTGGATGCAGTCTATGTGGATGAAATGAAAAAATCCGGACTGAGTGATGACCTGATGGCTCAATTCATGGATATATCAAAAGCGCTTGAGAAGGAAAAAAGCGAGGGAAATGAGCGGTAGTATTGAAATCCGCATAGTTCCCTGTTATACTAAAACAAGATAAACCTGTGACAAGGATGAGTACCGGCATATGTATGGAAAGACAGCGATTTCTGAATGGTGGAAGCAGAAACAATTCATGCGGGAAATGCCCCTTGGAGGGATTTTTCGATAATGTAGAAGAATACGTAGTTCGGCGTTAACGTACCAAGTGGAAAAGCATTTTTCAAATAGAGTGGAACCGCGCGAATCAGCGTCTCTATAATATAAGTGCTTTTTTTATTTATAAGGAGGAAATGATATGAAAATATTCAACAGTATGAATCAAAAGGTGGAAGAATTTAAACCCCTGCATGAAAATGAGGTGCATATGTATGTATGCGGTCCAACAGTATATAACTATCCCCACATCGGGAATGCCCGGCCCATCGTTGTATTCGATACGCTGAAGCGCACGTTTCAGGCGATTGGGTACAACGTTAAAATGGTGTCAAATTATACCGATGTTGATGATAAGATCATCAAGGTCGCAAAGGAATGTGGAGTAAGTGAAGCAGAAATTACAGAGAAATTTATAGATGCATATAATCATGACCGTTTATCCCTGCATGCTGCAATGCCGGATGCGGCTCCAAGGGTTACAGAAACCATGGATGCCATTATTGCTTTTATTAAGCTGCTGGTGGATAAGGGACATGCATATGAAATGGAAGGCGATGTGTATTTTAGAGTAAACAGTGTGGAAAGCTATGGAAAGCTGTCCAATCAGCAGATCGAGGATTTGCTTGTTGGTGCGCGTATTGACGAGAACAGCAAGAAGGAAAATCCGCTGGATTTCACATTGTGGAAAAAAACAGAAGAAGGTATCAAGTGGGATTCTCCATGGTCTGTGGGACGTCCGGGATGGCATACGGAATGTGTAGTCATGATCAATCAGGAGTTTGGCGGTGAGCATACGATTGATATTCACGGCGGTGGTATGGATTTGAAATTCCCGCATCATGAAAATGAGATTGCACAGTCTCGTGCAGCCTATGACTCTCCGATTGCCAATTACTGGATTCATAATGGTATGGTGAATATTGATGGAGAGAAGATGTCCAAAAGTCTGGGGAATGTAATCTGGGCAAAGGGATATGATTGCGAAAAATCGGTGGAAAATGTATTGGCGCTGGGGTCATGCTGTCTGCACACTATCGTGCACCATTGAATATCAATGAGGAAGCAATCGAAACGGCGAAAAAGGAATTGAACCGCGTGGCTACGGCAATGAAGCAGGCATATGTTAAACTGGGTCTTGCCGATGTTGACATGGATGAGACCTGTGATGAGGAACAGCTTGCGCCGTTTCTTGATGCTATGCAGGATGACATGAATACACCAAATGCTTTTGCGGCTGTGTTTGAAACTGTTAAGGCTCTCAATCAGGCACTGCGTCAGAGAGAAAGTGATCTGCAGGCGGTGAAGGCACTGGTTCGTACCCTGGAGAAAATGATGGATGTGCTGGGCATTGAGCTTTTGCGTCTGACAATGAGCGAGGAAGACAAACAGCTGCACCGTCAGTGGAAGGCAGCCGTTAAGGAAAAGGATTTTGAGACGGCTGATCAATACCGTGCGAAGCTGATAGAGAAGGGTATCCTGTAATGGATATTAAGGAGTATAACGGAACATCGCTTGCCTATATGGGAGATGCTGTCATGTCGCTGCTGGTTCGGGAAATGCTGCTGGCACAGGGCTGGCAGAAATCCAAAATTTTACAGAAGAAGAGTGAGTCCTGGGTGAGTGCGAAGGCACAGGCGTATTTTCTGATTCAGCTGAAGGAGCGTGCATTTTTCAGTGAAGAGGAATATGCAATCGTCCTGCGCGGACGCAATACCCATTCCGCAAGCAAGGCAAAAAATGCGGATGTGACAACCTACCGTATGTCAACCGGTCTGGAGGCATTATTCGGCTGGCTGTATCTGACGCATCAGGAGGACCGTCTGAAGGCCTTGTGGGAGGAAATTCAGAAGATAGGAGAATACCAATGACGCAGTATGTATATGGAAAGAATGTTGTAAAGCAGCTTCTGCAGGACGGGAAGCCCATTCATGAGGTTCTGATACAGGAGGGAATCCGTGATACAGCACTGGAAGGTGAAATCAAAAAAAGACGAATCCCTGTAAAGGTTCTGGGCAGAAAGAAGATGGATCAGCTGCTGAACGGAAACCATCAGGGCATTGCCGCCTGTATCGACGATTACAAGACCTGGGAGCTGGAAGAGCTGCTGGAAAGCGTTCCGCAGGGAAAACAGCCGCTGCTGGTGATGCTGGACGGCTTGGAGGATCCTCATAATCTGGGGGCGATTCTACGTACCTGCGACTGTATCCGGGCAGATGGCGTCATCATTGGAAAGCATCGCAATGTTCGTCTGACACCGACGGTTGCCAAGGTGAGTACCGGAGCAATTGATACCGTAAAGGTAAGCGTGGTCACCAATCTTGTACAGGCAATCAAATACCTGAAAAAGCAGGGCTACTGGGTGGTCGGAACAGATTTTGAGAACTCTCGCGATTACCGTGAAGGACAGTATGATGTACCTCTTGTTCTTGTGATTGGCAGCGAAGGCTTCGGTATCAGCTCTCTTGTGAAAAAGAATTGCGACTATTGTGTCCGGCTGCCGATGGAGGGAAGCGTCAGCTCTTTAAATGCTTCCGTGGCAGCAGGCATCCTGCTTTACCAGATTCACGCACAGCGCCATCCTCTGTAATTTTCTGCTTCCCTTTCGGGGAGAGAAAACAGATGGAAGAAGTTTACGAAAACGATTATGAATTACTATATTTAATACGACAAAAAGACGAAATGGCATTTGCAGCCCTCATGCATAAGTATGAGGAAATAGCTGATAAGCTGATTAAGAAATATATCGGAGCCTGCAAAAGCGGGCTATCTGAGGATGACTACCTGCAGCTGGCAAGACTCAAGCTTGTACAGACGATCGATGACTATCGCGAGGATCAGGAGGCCAGCTTCTATCATTATTTTTGCAGTGTATTTCACAATCTGTTGATTGACTGTTACCGGCAGTCGGCACATGAACGACGTGTGCTTTCCCTGGATAGCTGTATACGCGAGGATGCGGGAGGCTACTGTCTGCTTGATATTATGGAAAAGCCTAATGAAAGCTTTGCGGTTTCCTATGAATTTCAGCATCGTGTGAATACACGCAAGGAGGCTCTCAGCGATTTGGAAAAAAGAATCGTCGATTTGCGTGCGCTTGGATATACGTACCGCCAGATTGCGGACACGCTTCAGGTCAAGGTGAAAAAAGTGGATAATACACTACAGAAGGTACGAAAAGACAGGGAAAGGGAGGAAATGCGGTAGAATTCGCAGCATTCCTGCTTGGAATTGGAAATTAAATTGACGAAACCACTTCTTTATGATAAAGTAAATAGGCAAAGAAAGAGGTGTTCCTGATGAGCGATAAAGTCATATTAACCTGCACCGAATGTCTTTCTCGAAACTATACAACTACAAAGAACAAAAAAACGCATAATGAGCGTATTGAATTGATGAAGTTCTGCAAGAAATGCGGTAAACATACACTTCACAAGGAAACGAAATAAGGAGGCAGCTTATGAAATGGTTCAGTATTAACGGGATTTTAACCGAAATGAAGAGAATACGCTGGCCAAAGGCAAAGGATCTTGCCAGAGACAGTGTAACAGTATTTGGATTTGTAGCATTCCTGGCCTTATTCTTTTACCTGTGTCAGGTTGTATCATCCGGTTTCTTGAAACTGATTGGAATCGTGTAGGAGGTAAAGCATGGCTGAGGAAAATAAAAAGCAGTGGTATGTGGTCAATACATATGCCGGACATGAAAATCGTGTAAAAGAAAATCTGTTGCGTCGTGTGGAATCCATGGGACTACAGGATTATTTGTTCCGTGTAATTGTCGCAGAAGAAAAAGAGATTGAATACAAGAACGGTAAGGAAGTAGAGAAAACGACCAACCTGTTCAGCGGTTATCTGTTTGTTGAAATGATCATGACAGATGAAGCATGGTATATCGTACGTAATACGCCGGGCGTTACCGGATTTATCGGATCCAGTGGTGGTGGTGCGAAGCCGTTCCCTGTTGCTGAAGAGGAAATGGAGAGCATCCTGCGCCGTCTTGGTATGAGTGAGCGTAAGGTACAGATCGATTTTGCTGTTGGAGACCGTGTACGCATTCTGAGCGGGGCTTTTGCCAATGTTGAAGGAACAGTTGAGGAGCTGCATGAGGATTCTCAGACAGCTGTTGTACTGACCATTCTGTTTGGGCGTGAAACTCCGACGGAAATCGGATACGGCGAATTGGAGAAAGTGGAGCTTTAAAGCGCTGCGAATTTCTATAAAATAATTGAGACGTAGAATACCTGCGTCTTTTTTCGTTTACCTTAATGAGCACTCAAAAGACTTTTCAGGGCCTCCTTTAAACAGCAGGAGCATAGGATAGAAACTGTTTCCTTAATAAAGTGGAAATAATTGACTGCTGTGCATATATGCAGCTATTTAAAAAAATATGCAGACATGGCGGGAAACTGACAAAATTCGTCGCTGTATCTTCCTATAATAGAGGCAGGAAGTGATAAAAATGCGGGAACGGGCAGGATTTATCATTGGAATCAGTGGTGTTGTGCTTCTTCTCAAGCCTAATTTTGATCCGGATCAAATGGCAATGTATTTCAACTATCTTGTGGGGAATTACTGGCCGGCTATTCTGATTATTATCGGCCTGCTCCTGGTTAACCCGAAAAAGAAGAAAACAAGAGGGAAAAGCAGATAGGTGCCACTTGACAAAAATGGTGCTTTCTATATCATTAAGGAGTAGAAAGCAGGTGGCAGTATGAAAAAAACATATTTCATAGATCTACGATGGTACCATGTATCGCGGATCACAGATTATAGAAGGTGCTAAGGAGTTTATCGACACGCTGACGAAACGGGGCGAGCGTTTTGTTTTTCTGACGAATAATGCAAAGCGTACAAAGCGCCAGAATGTGGAGCATATGGAACAGATGGGATTCACCGGTATCCGGGAAGAGCATTTCTTTACCTCCAGCATGGCAGCGGCTAGGTATGCGGCTGCGCATTATGAGGGAAGAAACGTCTGGTATATCGGACAGGATGGACTAAGAGAGGCCTTGGAGGATAACGGCTTTACCGTTACAGAGCAGGATGTTGATCTGGTCTTTGTCGGTCTGGATAACACAGGTACCTATGAGAAATATTCAAAGGCATTGGATTTTCTGTTGAAGGGAGCGAAGCTGATCGGTACCAATAATGACCGCCTGCTTGCACAGCCGGGTGGATTTGCGGTAGGCAATGGTTCCATTGTAGCGATGTTTGAATATGCGAGCGGGCAGGTTTCTCCGAAAATCGGGAAGCCGCATGCTCCGATTCTGGAGGAAGCATTGAAATATTTTCAGCTGAATGCGGATGAGGCAGTAATTCTGGGAGATAATCTGGAAACGGATATCCTGCTGGGTGTGGAAAACCATGTGGATACAATTTTTGTGACCAGTGGTGTGCATCAGCGCGAGGATGTGGAAAAACTACAGATTTATCCAACGCGTACCATTGATGATCTTAGAGAATTACTTGCAGAATAAATTGTGTGAAAATGTGTTAGTTTGGGCAAACTCCTTTAGACAAAAGGGGGTTTGTGCTATACTGTGCATGTATAAAAAGTGTAGATAAAGGAGGACATAGGTTATGTCATTGATTACAAATGTTCATGCCAGAGAAATTCTGGATTCTCGAGGAAATCCTACAATTGAGGTGGAAGTGGAAACAGCTTCCGGATTTGTAGGTCGTGCCATGGTGCCAAGCGGGGCATCCACTGGAGAAAGAGAAGCACTGGAGCTGCGTGACGGCGATCCTTCCCGTTATGGCGGTAAGGGTGTACTGCAGGCAGTGGAGAACGTTAACAATATTCTGATCGATGTGGTTTTGGGAATGGATGTTACTGACCAGGCTGCAATTGACAAGGCGTTGATTGATGCCGATGGAACTAAGGATAAATCCAAATACGGAGCGAATGCGATTCTGGGAATCTCTCTTGCGGTTGCACATGCTGCTGCGGATTACTATGGGTTGCCACTGTATCGCTATTTAGGCGGTATCAATGCCAAGACACTGCCGGTACCTATGATGAATGTGTTAAACGGCGGAAGTCATGCGGATTCTTCAGTGGATTTTCAGGAGTTTATGATTATGCCGGTAGGCGCAAAAAGCATTCGCGAAGCAATTCGTATGGGTGCTGAAACCTTCCATGCCCTGAAAAAAGTGTTGAAGAGCAAGGGACAGGTCACTGCTGTCGGTGATGAGGGTGGATTTGCGCCAAACCTGGAAGACAATGAAGCGCCGCTGAAATGTATTATGGAAGCAATCGAGGCTGCCGGCTTCCGTGCCGGTGAGGATATCTGCATTGCGATGGACGTTGCGGCCAGTGAGTTCTATAATACAGAAACAAAGATGTACGATTTGAAAAAATCCGGACAGGGCTCCAAGACTACAGATGAAATGATAGCATGGTACGATGAACTGGTTGAGAAATATCCTATTATCTCCATTGAAGACGGTCTGGGAGAACGCGACTGGGATGGCTGGAAAAAGCTGACGGAGCATCTGGGTAAGAAAATTCAGATTGTCGGGGATGACCTGTTTGTCACAAATCCGGCAATCCTGCAGGAGGGAATTGATAAGGATATCGCGAATTCCATCCTGATTAAGGTGAATCAGATTGGTACACTGACAGAAACCTTCGATGCAATGGAGCTCGCAAAGAAACACGGCTATACGGCTGTCGTATCTCACAGAAGCGGTGAAACTGAGGATGCGACAATTGCGGATATCGCAGTTGCCTTCAATGCGGGACAGATCAAAACCGGATCCATGTCCAGAACAGATCGTATTGCGAAATACAATCAGCTGCTTCGTATTGAAGAAGAGCTGGGTGATGTTGCTCTTTTCCAGGGAAAATCAGCATTCTATAACATTTACAAGCATTAAGCGTTCATTCAGCGTTTATAAATACATCATGGGGTATTCTCGAATTTACAGGAGGATACCCTTTTGTTGTGAAATGGTTTTCAGCCACAGTGCAGCGGATTCAGGCAATGCGGTAATAATGTGGCCCACTGCTTATAGAAATTAAGGACAAGCTGTTGCGAAGAGTGCTTCAGGGCCGCCGCTTATATACTTTTCCTGTCGCATACCAAAGAAAGGTAATCCCTTTACCTGTTTCCCAGTCCATGAGCGACCTGCAGAATTCTGCGATTTGATACCGGCTATTGTCTGTTCGAGCTTGATCAGTCCATCAGGGCCTTTTCATATGATAAGGATTTCTAGCATTTCTCTAATGAATTTCTATCATACTTTGCGAAACTATATCGTATATAAAGTTTATCTAAATAAACCTGTGTATGAATTGACTATTTCCGCTGGAAGCATAAAATAATGTCAGCAGATATTTTCTGCATGTTTCATAGAAATCGAGGGAGTAGCTATGTTAAAAAAAATAAAGCATCTTGTGCTGGGACAATCGCTGCGCAGTGATGCACTGGATCATGAGAAGTTCAGTGTGATATGGGGACTTCCTGTCCTTTCAAGTGATGCGATTTCATCCGTTTCCTATGCCTGTGAGGAAATTCTGATGGTATTGATTCCTGTATTGGGAATGGCATCCTACGGACTGTTGATGAAGGTCGGCTTTGCAATTGTATTTCTTCTTTTTATTTTGGTATTTTCCTATCGGCAGACCATCAATTGTTATCCGCAGGGAGGAGGCTCTTATATCGTTGCCAGTGATAATCTGGGAAAGGTATTCGGATTGATTGCGGCCGCTTCTCTGGCAATTGACTATGTGCTGACAGTGGCGGTCAGTGTCTGTGCAGGAACAGCAGCAATCACCTCCGCATTCCCACAGCTGCTTTCTATGCGTACGGGCATCGCGCTGATAATTATCAGCCTGCTTACGATTGGCAATCTGCGGGGAATGAAGGACAGCAGTGTTCTGTTTGGGATTCCGACCTATCTGTTTATTATCACGATTTTACTGTTAATTGTCACAGGCTTTGTAAAGGTGCTGATATTCCATGAAACTCCGGCTGTTTCCGCAGCTATGCCGCAGTATGTGGAGAATGCAGGTCTGCTGCTGTTTCTAAAGGCTTTTTCCAGCGGCTGTACGGCACTGACCGGCGTAGAGGCAGTAAGCGACGGAATTCCTAATTTCCGTGAACCGGCGCAGAAAAATGCCAAGCGTGTGCTGTACCTTCTGGCAGGGCTGGTCTTTGTGATTTTCCTTGGAATCTCTGCACTTGCTTCCTTATATCATATTATACCGAATGCGAATGTGACGGTGATCGCCATGATCGCGGAGGCTGTTTTCGGAAACGGGACTCTGCTGTTTTATCTGGTGCAGGTAACGACCGCAGTTATTCTTACAATGGCTGCAAACACAGCCTTTGCGGATTTACCATTACTGTTGTCCATTCTGGCAAGGGATGGTTTCGTGCCAAGACAGTTTATGTCAAGGGGGAGTCGTTTAAGCTTCTCCAATGGAATTCTGTTGCTGTTTTTCCTCTCTGCCGCACTCGTGATCTATTTTCATGCATCCTCCCATCTTTTGATGCCGCTGTATGCAGTCGGTGTATTTCTGTCTTTTACATTATCACAGGCGGGAATGTTTGTACGATGGGTGAAAAGAAAGGAAGATAAGTGGAAGCATAAGGCATTCATCAACGGAGCCGGTATGGTGATCACCGGAATTACGTGTATAATTATCGCAGCAAGTAAATTTCTGCACGGTGCATGGATCGTGTTGATCTGCATTCCGGTTCTTGTATATATCATGGAGCGGATACGCCGGCATTACCACTATGTCAAGGAGAGCCTGAAAATCCGTTCTGCCGAGGAATTGCAGCCGTATGATCTGCAGATCCATGGAAGAGTCATACTGCCTGTTGATTCCATCAACCGCAGCTTTCTGAAGGCTTATCATTATGCATGCTCCCTGCAGGTGAGGGAAATGGAATTCTATCACGTAAATACGAATGCGGAGGCGACTGAAAAGCTGCAGGAGCTGTATCAGCAAATGCGGCTCGATATTCCGCTGGTCGTCGAGGATGCTCCATACCGGAATGTGAATGAAATGATATTGCATCATGTCGAGGAAGCGCAGAACGATTTGAAAAAGAAGGAAAGTGTAACGGTGATTCTACCGCAATTCGTTATGAAGAAAAAACGTTTTCATGCTCTGCACAATCAAACCTCCATGCAGCTAAAGCTGCAGCTGAGCAAATTGCGCAATGTTTCCGTTGTCAGTGTTCCCTATATCATATAGTGAGAGCGTTAAGCAGCTGTTTTTCGTCCTGTCTGTGGGGCAGAAGCTGGAGCGTGTTCAGATCGAGGAGGGAGCATCTGACAGTATAAGTCTTATGTACAGCATACAAGATACATCAATTATGCCTTGATCACAGGAGAATCTCGTCCTTTTACAAAAAATAAATTGTTTTTTATCCGTGTGTTTGTTATAATGGTTAGGAACGTATTGAGAAAGGAGGATTATTATGGGCATTTTAGACACCTTACTGATGATTGCAGCGGTCGTTTTAATAATACTCTCCTTATTGCAAAGCGGAAAATCTGACGGGTTGGGAAGCGCCTTCGGTGGAAGTGAAGGACTGAACCTGTTCGCAAACGTTAAGGAACGTGGCTCTGAAAAAGTCATGTCCAATGTCACTCTGGTGACAGGAATTGTGTTTTTCGCTCTTGTTATAATCATTCGTATTGTTAAGTAAGTAAGAAAGACCGTCTAAGGTCTTTTTTTAATGGTATAATATTGTTATAGGAAAAAAGGAGGGCTGATGAGCTATGAATAAAAAAGAAGAACTGCTGGCGCTGATTCATGGAAACGGTTATCGAGGTATGCATGCGGCACAGCTTTCAAGAGCCCTGGATATGGAAGACAGTGCATCCTTCACACAGCTGATGAAGCTGTTAAATGATCTGGAAGCAGAGCATATACTCGCAAGAGACGCCAAGGAGCGTTATTTCACAAGTGAAGAGCTGGGGTATGTTACAGGTACACTACGCATCAATCCGAAAGGCTTCGGCTTTGTGGAAACAGCGGATACCAGCTATTATATAGGTCGGGATCACCTGGGTCTCGGTATGGATCGGGATATTGTTTTTGCGAAGACATGGACAAACAATGATAAAAGTGTTGAGGGAGAAGTGATTGAGGTTCTGGAGCACAGTGTCAGACAGCTGGTGGGAACCGTGAAAATCAAAGAGGGCAGAAAATATTTCCTGTCGGATGCATTTTTGAATTACCGCAAGGTTAGAATAACAAACTTCGATGATTTCCGTCTTGTGAATGATTCCAAGGTTCTGCTAGGAATTGACAGCTATGGGACTGTACTGAAGTGCCATATTGAGAAGGAAATCGGTTATAAATATGATCCGGGTATTGATATTTTATCCGTTTTACTGGAAAAGGATATCAATCCGCAGTTTCCTGAGGATGTCATGCAGGAGGTACAGCAGATACCGGAAACCATCCAAGAGGATGATATTGCACAGCGCAAGGATTTGCGAAAGCTGCTGACCATTACGATAGATGGAGAGGATGCCAAGGATCTGGATGATGCCATATCTGTGGAAAAGCTGGAAAACAATAAAGGATACCGGCTGTATGTTCATATAGCGGATGTTTCCCATTATGTGAGGGCGGGAAGTGCCATTGATCAGGAGGCCTATGCCAGAGGTACCTCGGTCTATGTCGTTGACCGTGTGGTACCGATGCTTCCCCACGCCCTATGCAATGGAATCTGTTCCCTGAATCCAAGAGTGGACCGGCTTACGCTGACATGCTGTATGGATATCGATAAGAAGGGTGAAATCGACAATTATAAGATATATCCTTCCATTATATGCAGTGATGAGCGAATGACATATAAAAAGGTGAATGCGATTCTTGCGGGTGATGCGCAGTCACAGAAAGAATATCCGCACCTGTTGAACTTGTGTCTCGACATGAAGGTGCTTTCCGGTATCATCCGACGGCGAAGAGAGCGTCTGGGAGCGATAGATTTTGATACGAGAGAAGCAAAGATTCTCGTTGATGAAAAGGGAAATCCGACAGATATTGTGTTGCGGGAGCGCGGAGAGAGTGAGCGGATCATTGAAGATTTTATGATTGCCGCAAATGAATGTGTCGCCATGCACATGAAATGGATGGAGGTCCCTTCCATGTATCGAATACATGAAGCTCCGGAGCCTAAGAAAATGCGTGATTTTGCTACTACTGCAAAGTCACTCGGCTATAATTTTCAGGGCGGTATACAAAATGTTTACCCCGCACAGCTGCAGAGTCTGCTGAATGAGGCCAGAGGACAGGAGAATTATTTTGTGTTATCGAGCTTTATGCTGCGGGCTATGCAGAAGGCACGCTATGATAACCGCTGTATCGGGCATTTCGGTCTGGCATTGAAAAATTATCTGCATTTTACTTCGCCGATTCGGCGTTATCCGGATCTGGTAGTTCACCGAATGCTGCGGCGTTATATCTTTACATCCAGTGATGATGTCGAGCGCATGAAGCAGGATGAGCTGTGGTGTGAGGCTGCCGCTAATCAGGCAAGTGAGCGGGAACGCAATGCAGTGGATGCGGAGCGGGAAGTAGACGATATGAAAAAGGCGCAGTATATGGAGCGCTTTGTCGGGCATATGTTTGACGGTGTTGTCAGCGGTATCACCAAATTCGGTATGTTTGTCGAGCTGGAAAACACGGTTGAGGGTCTTGTGCATGTGACATCCCTAACGGATGATTATTATCATTATGATGAAATGACGAAATCTCTGATTGGTGAGCATACGGCTAAGGTGTATAAAATGGGACAAAAGGTACGTGTGAAATGCAGTGGAGCGGATCGTTTCAAACGGGAGGTCGACTTCGAGGTCACAGAGAAGAAAAAGCGACAGCGCAGGAAGGCATCCCGATAGAATATAGAGGGAATAGTATGAAGAAATTCTGGATTGTATTGGGGTGTATGCTGCTTGTGGCAGGCTGCTCAGGGGAAAGCGGCAAGAAGGAAACAAAGCAGGAAAAGGACGCAGCCCCCCGTTGTAAAATCAGAGGAAAAAGATGATATCCGCGATGTATCCTTTGTTGCGGTAGGGGATAATCTGATTCATGGTGCAATTTTCTATTACAATGCCAAGGGGGATGGCACCTATGATTTTAAGGATATTTATGAGCATACAAACCGCTATACACGCAAGGCGGATATCGCCTATATCAATCAGGAGACGATTTGCGGCGGTACGGAGCTGGGATTGAGCCATTATCCATCCTTTAACGGGCCTTACGAGGTGCTGGATGCGGTTGCGGATGCAGGCTTTGACTGGATGGCGGCTTCCAGTAATCATACACTGGATGCCGGTGTACAGGGTATCTTGAATCAGCTTGCTTACATGAAGGAACATCATCCGGATATCAGGGTGACGGGAAGTCATGCGACAAGAGAGGAAAGTGAGCAGCTGCAGGTTATCACCCGTGAGGGTGTGAAGTTTGGAATACTTGGATATACCTATGGGTTGAATGGCTATGTTCTTCCAAAAGGTAAAGAGTACATGGTTGATTTGATTGATAAGGATAAAATAAAAAATGATGTGGAAAAGCTGAAGAAGGTCAGCGATGTCCAAATCGTTAGTATGCATTGGGGAACCGAGTATTCCTTTGAGCCGAATGAGGAACAGAAAGAGCTTGCACAGTTCCTGAGTGATCTGGGTGTGGATGTCATTATCGGTGAGCATCCGCATGTCATACAGCCGATGGATTATGTGACAGGAAAAGACGGGAATCAGACTCTTGTCATCTATTCACTTGGCAATTTCCTGTCTGCACAGGATGATCATGAGAATATGCTGGGAGGCATGGCAAGCTGGACCCTGTCCTATAATAGAACGAATGGTGAAGTGAGCTTTAAAAATGTGGAGTTTCTTCCAACCGTTACTCATATAGAAGGGAATTTCTCATTCTTTCGTACATATACTCTGAAGGATTATACAAATGAACTTGCTGCACGTCATACACTGACGACGCAGTATCATCAGGATAATACAAGGGAGTATTACATAAATCTTGTGAACAGGGTTATGAATGATAAAGTGAAGATCGTATATTAGAAAGGAACACAGGCATGGCAGGAAGAAAAATTGTTGTATTTAATCGCAAGGCCTCTCATGAATATTTTCTGGAGGAACGCTTTGAAGCCGGACTGGTTTTGCAGGGAACGGAGATCAAATCCATTCGCCAGGGTCATGTCCAGATTCGGGATGCGTATATCAGCTTTACCAATGATGAAGCGTATGTAAAGGAAATGCATATTCTGGGGTATGAGTTTGGCAACCGGTTCAATCATGATGAAACCAGAATACGAAAGCTGCTCCTGCATAAGGAAGAGATCCGTAAGCTGCAGCAGAAGGTAAAGCTGAAGGGCTACACAGTGATTCCGATTTCTGTATATCTGGAAAAAGGAATGGCAAAATGGAGATTGCTCTGGCAAAAGGGAAGGATCTGCATGATAAGCGTAATGTTCAAAAGGAAAAAGATGCCAAGCGCGAGATAGAAAGGCGATGAAGAATCAGTATTAGACTGGAAAATTCGCCAAAAAAGCAAACGGCAATTGTAAGTTTGCGGTATTTTGTGGTAAACTATCAATGCCTGAAAACCGGGGGTGTACTGGTTTCGACAGGGATATGTCTGGTACAGACTGCAGTCGAGTGGTTACGTAATAACCAATTAAATTTAAACGGAAAAACTAAATTAGCTAACCTCTTTGGTGGAAACCAGAGAATGGCTTTCGCTGCTTAATAACCGATATAGGTTCGCAGCCGCCTCTGCATGCTTCTTCCTTGACCATGTGGATGTGCGCGTAAGACGCAAGGGTTAAGGAATCTGGTTTGCCTGAGATCAGATTCACGAAAATTCTTCAGGCACATTCATCAGCGGATGTTCATGACCTGCTGATGTCTTAATCTTCATGGACTAAACTGTAGAGGTCTGTACGTGGGGCTGTTTCTGGACAGGAGTTCGACTCTCCTCACCTCCACCAATATAAAATAAAGCCTTTGTTTAAAGGCTTTTTTGATACTTTTTTTGTTGAAAATATTTCTGTACCACACGCTATACCACAAAAATCGTTGATTTTTTAGCATTATTGGGATATATTGGGTACAGAGGTGATAGTATGGCAACGATTAAACGTGATGGTAAATGGTATATTAAGGGTAGAATACAAAAAGAGGATGGCACGTATTATCAATATACAAAACTTGCCCGTGGATGCAAGTACGTTGATGAAGCGCGAGAGTATGAAACCGAGTTTGTAAAACGATGGCAAGCGATCCAAGTTGCAAAATATAATAAAACATTTGCCGAACTGGCAGAAGAATATCTGGCACAAGCTGTAAATGTTAAAGTTGTGACCATCCGGACAGACCAGGATATTGTTGATAAATGCAATAAAGTATTCGGAAAAAAGAAAATAAATTTATTCAATAAAGAGTACCTACAAAAATTTATAAAAGGACTGGAAGAAAAGTACAGTAAGTCGTATGTATCGAAGTATTACTACACCATAAACAAAATATTTAAGTATGCCGTTGATGAGGATTATATTGTCATAAATCCTATGACAAAAGTACGCAGATCGGCATTTAAAGACGAAGTAAAAAAAGAAATGCTGTTTTGGGAACCATCCGAATTTGAGACATTTATACGCTATGTAAAAAATCCAGAAATGCAACGTTTTTATGTCTTTTTGTATTATATGGGAACACGAAAAGGAGAAGCCCAGGCATTACAATGGAAGGATATAGATTTTGATAAAAACGCAATTAGAATTTATAAAACAGTGACAAACAAAATAAAGGGGAAAGCGTGGGAAATCACAAGTCCTAAGACACAAAACAGCATGCGTACTATAATTATGCCTGATATTGTAAGAGCTGCTATTCTAGAACAAAGAGCATGCTGCGAGAAACTTTATGGATATAACGTTGATTGTTTTGTATTTGGTTTTGATAGACCGCTTCCAGCCGAGACAATTCGCAAAAACCTTATTCGTGGAGTCGAGTCTGCAAATGCAGCAGGAAATCCACTAAGCCTTATACGTGTGCATGATTTTCGCCATTCTCATGTTTCGTACTTGATCAACAATAAGGCTGACCAATACTCTGATTATGAGATAGCACAAAGATTAGGGGATACCGTCGAAACCATCAGAAAAACATATGCACACCTATTTAAAGACGCTGACAGAAAGATTATTGAATTTATGAATAAAGACACCAGCAAGATGGAAACAGTGCCAGAACAGCCTAAAACAAGTAAATACGATGAACTTAAGGAGCTTAAAGAATTGCTTGATATAGGAATCATAACACCTGAGGAGTTTACTGCAAAAAAGAAACAGCTTCTAGGCATATAAAAAACCGCTATGATTAGCGGCTTTTTAGTTATCTTTTCATTTTGACTAAGGATACTGCCGCAAGAACCGCACAGATTAAACACCAGAATGCCCAGATATTCAAATCCGTAAAGTTGCCTGCCATTGTGAATCCGCACAATGCAGCAATGCCGTAAAGTACAATGATTGCGATATTTCCGCCCTTTGTACCTTTACGTGTAACGATTGACACGATACCGCCTGCAAGCATCATAATGGATACGATCAATCCTGCGCTGCCACTAACCTCCCCGGATTCTTCCAAGGCGTTTACTGTGCCCGCTGCACAAGACTGTAGCAGTACGAATAGACAGAGTACGATAGATAATATTCCAGATACTAATTTCCAAGTTTTCATATGATTTCACTTCCCTCCTAATATAATAAATTATAACACATAATTTTCTATAATGTAAAAAACTGTCAATCAAGACAGTTTTATGATTTAGTACCATTTATATTCTTTTGTTTTTGCATCATACTCTACATAAATGTCGTCGTCAGTATTCTCGCCTTTTAATGTGAAGTCAGCACTCAAGAGCTTAATATCCTTTTTATTCTTTGATGCAGGACCAAACATATCCTCAACGGTACTTGTATCACCAGGGAGGAGCGTGTCATAACACATTAAATACTGTTTTTCACCGTCAACCTCGTAAGCATAACTTATACTTTTTAAAGTTTTCTTTGAATTGTTCTTAAACTTCGCTTTCATGTATATTGTGCCTATGGAATCTTCTTCAAACCGCAAGTCTACAAGTTCGATTTCATCGATTGTGACTGGAATAGCTTTTGATAAAGACTCCTCAGTTTTGTTGTGTATAGTGAATGAATCAGAATCCATGCTCACAGTGTATCCATCAATGTTTGTTTCTTCTTTTTTACCGGCGTTAAAATAACCGACGATCTGATTGTTATTATTTACTGTAAGACCTAAGCATTCAAGCTTTAATACTGCATTAACAGCATCTACATACTCGTCGCTCCCTTTATCATTAACTTTAATTTTACTTACTGATCCGTCGTTCTCTAAAAAATAAAGGATACTCAAGTTTTCCTTTTCATATTCAACTTTTTCAAACGATTTATCATAGGATTTGAATTTTAAGTCCTTTATGCCTTCATCAGCTAATTGCTTGTTGGCGTCTTCAATCATTTTAGCCACCGTTTTGTTTCCCAATTCTGACTCTAGCGTGGGCTCAGAGGCGCAACCTCCCATACTAAAAAGCATTGCTGCGCTCAAAAAATACAGCGAACAGTTTTTCATTTTCTTTTCCCTCCATACTGTTATTTATTACATTATATCACTTCAAAAAGAATCATAAAATACTTACTTGCATATAATATTGTTATGGAAAATCCTTATCAACGAACAGCGAGTAAAGAAAGGTGTGTCGTTAAGAGAGTTATCCTCAATGACTGGCATAAGTAAAAGTGCGCTCAATGACCAAGAGAACAATAAAAACTCACCTACTTTGCTACAACTGGAACAGATAGCAAAAGCGTTGGATATACGAATAACGGACCTGTTTGAGTCCGATTTTAAATAGGCTGGTGTCCGGATTTCTGGACAGATTATGTGATTTTAACAAAATCAAAATAAATTGTGTATAATTAACTTATAGAAAATATTACCAATTTTATAGGAGGATTAAGGTCATGGAAACAGAAGATTACTACATAAGGCATATCGTAAAAATGGTAAGGGAAATTAGGTCGATAGGTATATTAAGGGAGTTGTATTATGAATTGTTGCATATAAAATTGAATCAGTAATTAAAAAGGCAAGGAAATCACTCCTTGTCTTCTTTTTGCAGATTTTCTGCCAACGTTGTAAGAAAATTTTCGATTGCTTCTTTTTCATCATCCGGTGCCTCCAGATAGGTTTTCAAAACCATCTGGCTTTTTTTGTTTAAGTTATACCGTTCTGATAACTTTTCCATTAACGTATTTGGTAGTTTCATAAACATGTCAATGTCTGCACCCTCAGTGAGCCAGAAGTAATCAACATTAAACTCTTTGCAAATCAGTTTGATAATAGGCTCTTTTACTGCAACACCACGCTCGTAAGCCGCAATAGCGTCTCTTGTTGCACCTATTTTTTCACCAAACTCACTTTGCGTAAGTCCTAAAGTTTTCCGAAGTAACTTTATTCTCTCTTTCATATAGCCTCCTTTCCATATCCTGATTATATCAGTTTAGTCATGTGATTGCAAGCACAAAAAAATCTATATAATGTGTTGACAATACCAATTGAATGGTATATAATGTGCTTGTAATCACAAAGGAGGTGAAAATGTGAGGAAGGATAGAAGAGAATGCAGAAGACTGGATGGAGTTAAAATAACAAAAGTTATAATAACAACTCTATTACGCGGAGAAGGGACAGAAAAAGACCCAGCTAGATATGTTTATCAGTACTGGGATATGGAAGGGAAATTTCTTTTTGAACTTGACGAAATAGATTATTTGGATGAAGTGAGTGTTAATGCTTCCTCATAGGCAGTTTCGTATTCGATGTAAGCAATCATTGACTTGATAAAAGCCTTAAGGTGCTCTATATCGTAATCCTCGTGCTTTCTTACATAGTGTGTTTCGTCATTACCTATCCAGGTGGCAGCAAGTGCTAATGTTTTGATTTTCTCATTTTCGATGTAATCTTTGATGCATTGTCCGAGAGGTTTACTCTTAATTGTATCAATGTCGTCGAAATTCTTGTAACAGCAGTAATCTTTGATTAAAAAATTTCTACTGCTTTTCGATAACCAATACCACACAAATGATTAAGCTTTAACTTTTCAGCTTCTAGAGCTTGATGATATATATCAATAAATGTGGTTGATATCGCTTCGATTTCTGATGGAAATTTATCCGCTGCTGCTTTCGGTAGAGGAAAAATATCAGTAATTGTATCAGCATCACTTGAAGTTCTGTTTAAACTATAAACAACCATATAGCATGTATCACATGCAGGGCAAAAATATAGTAAATATGCCTTGTTGTTATATCTCGTCGAAACCGAAATAAAAAGCGGAAACAATTTCACCTCTACTAGCTGTATTGCACCTGGGACAAATAGGCTGAAGTTTATATCTTATTTCTTTATGCTGCTTTGTATTAGCTGCATTTATTGTATCTTTTATTACATCCATAAACTACCTTCTTTCTAAAGAAAATTATAACATAAGCCGAAACCTATTTAAAGGTCTACAGGGGTTAGCCTCCCTGTACTGATGATGGCAGGCTAGGAGGTGATTAAATGACAGCAAATGAATACCTTGAAATTGTCAAGCAGAATGGCAACGAACGAGTATGCAAGTTGATTAAATTTTTGCAGGACAACGGATATGACTATTCGGAATTTGATATCGCCATGCTTTTAAGCGGTCAAATCAGACGGGAAGCCGCAAATTGCCGAACGCCTACACACGGCAATGCACGTTAGAAAGGAGGAAAACTATGCCTATTGCAAGATATGTGACGGCTAAAGACATTCAGCGTATTCACAACGAACGTAATCCAGAGAATCATATCGGTTACGCTAAGGCATGCGATATCAAGCAGAAGTGCCGAATGAAATTTGAAGAGGAATTTGGTAAAGTTGAACTTTACGACGAACGCAGAATACCTCTCTCGTGGTATGAAACATATTACAGCGAGGATGTATTTGATCCTCGAAAGAAACGCAAGCAGGAAAGGACTACTCTATGAGAAAAAGAGTATTAAAAAAGATGCTCCATAGACTTGGCGGTCAGAGCATCTAAAGACGAACCCTCATATAAAAGTTCAAATATATTATACGAGGGAAACAAATAAAAAGCAAGGGAGTGATTTGATGGAAGATTTAAAACTATACATCATTGAGAATACTGCAGCTGCACAGAAAGAATTTGGACATATGTGGGGCAGTGGCTGGTATCAAATCACGATGGAACAGATTGAAGCGTTGAAAAATGGGAAGCAGTTAGCTTTCAGTGATGGTGAATATGTAAATTTTATATCACTATCTGAGCCAAAATGACTGTTCAGTAAGGGAAGGAGAGGCACTGTGGAAATATTAAAAGAATTATTGTTCTGGTGGATGTTATTAGATAATGCAGCTATTATTTTATCAAAAACATGGAGAAAATTCGTAATCGAATCATTGTTAGACTTAGATAAGAGAAGATAAATACTCTATAAGATCATTTAATATACCTTTTATTTCAAGGGTATAAATCGTGACCAATAGACCTATTATCCAATATAGAAATGATACGAAATTCGAAGCAGAATGGCTAATATCTTTGTGTAGATATTTTAAAACCTTTTGTGGTAAATACAATATACATTCAATCCAGAAAACTGGTCGAAAGTTCTCTTTTATTCTGCGTTTGAATGTGCCTATTGCGTATTCAAAATACATCAAAACTGAATTTTCTATATCAGCAGTATTATTAAACATATTGGAGTAAATGGGGTAAGGTGTAGTATTTATGACCCTTCCACCTCGTGTAGTGCTTTCGTACATTACATCTTCTTCAATGTTTGCGTAATTGAAAAGCGATATTATTTCATCTCTATGCTGCATAGCTTTATTATTTTCTCGTCTAGCGTATTGCCTGTACGATGCTCTCAATTTATATGAATGATATAATCTGCTGATATTGATTACCAAACGTAAACACCAAAGCAAAAGAAGTATAAATAATAATTTCATTAAAACACCCTTTCTTTATTACACATAATCATATCACATAAACATGAAAAGAGGGATAAATTGTCAAAAGAAACACCGTATATCTTTGCCAAGAATCAAGTACGAATGATACTCCGAAAGGGCAAGGATAACGCAATATCCAGACCGATGTTAAAGCAAATAACCGGTATGGATGATAGAACAAATAGGTTAATCATTGAAGACCTGCGCTGTGAAGGAATACCAGTCATGTCCTCATCGTCAGATAAAGGATATTGGCTACCGCAAACAGTATCGGAGGTAGAACACTACATAAACGAAAACCGCCATCGTGCAAGGGAAATCAGCCTTATGGCAGGAAGAGCAGAAGCATGGCTGAGAGAACATGCGGATGAGCTGGAGGATTGATGATGTGGGAATACATAGTAATCGGTCATGCAGTATTAACTATATATCTGGTTATCAGCATGTACAACACCCTGCGTATGGGAGTTATATGCGACCCAGTTGTTTTACTGGAGAATCATTATGAAAACCATCTATAACCACATGGACCCAGACCATTATGACGAAGAATGGGAGCCGTCAGCTGAGGAAGCGGCAGACCTGCAGGCGGAAGCCGAGGAGGAAGAAAGAAAGGAAACAGCAGTGGAGAAAAAGGAAAGAAAATGAAAACAATAACGGAATTATTGGGTGAGCTTATACAAGTTGCATACGGATGTAAAAGGCACGATGTTTTTGTAGATTATAGTCCACACGTCAGCAGTGTATCCGTATGTATTTACTTCGATAAATGGAGCGCACGCAAAGATGCGGACGAAGATCATTGCGTTTATTTAAATGAAGAAAATGCAGCGCATAAATTGAAAGCATTGATTGGATATATCAAACACTTAAGTAAGGAGGGGAACAAATGAACGAAAATAAAGACGAAATCGCTGTTGTTGAATACAGTGTCGAAGGAAGTAATATCAGACTTACTCCAAGTATTGTGCAGAATTTCATTGCAGGAAGTGATGCAGGAGAGATTACAATTCAGGAGTTTAAATTCTTTTCGGAATTGTGTAAGGTCAGAAAGCTCAATCCATTCACAAAAGAGGCGTATTTAATCAAATTCGGGAATCAGCCTGCGCAAATGGTTGTCGGAAAAGATGCTATCTTGAAAAGAGCCATCATGAACCAGAATTACGATGGAAGAGAGCAAGGCATCATAGTGAAACTTTCTGATGGCTCTATAGATTTCAGGAAAGGAACATTCCGCTTAAATGATGAACAGCTTGTTGGCGGATGGGCAAAAGTGTATCGCAAAGATATTAGTCATCCTACGGAAATCACAGTATCATTTGATGAAGTTGCACAGCGTAAAAAGAATGGAGAACTCAACAGTAACTGGGCTACGAAAGGCGCAACTATGGTAGAAAAGGTTGCGCTCGTAAGAGCACTGAGAGAAACCTTCGTGGAAGATTGCGGAGGGATGATTGATGCTGATGAGGCATGGGATGCATCGGAAATCAACGGAAAATCGCAAATACAGAAGCCCAAAAAGGACGAACGCCTCGAAGATGCGACAGAATGGTATGGTAAATTGCGCAAAGAACTGACTGCAAAAGGATATGATTTTCGAAACAAAGAAAATAACGACTTTATAACGATGGCAGCTGGTATCGCTACACAGGATATCAGCGTGTTAAATGTAGATCAGATAGAAAAACTATGTAATACCTATGAAAGTATTTTAGAACAGGAGGACAATGGATGAAATTATTGAAAACTGATAACAGTCTTTCGATTGATGCAGAAAGAAAGATTATTGCATTTAAAGAGGCTATGGAAGCTATCCAAGAGCAAGAAAAGGAGTTTAGAAATCAGCTTCTGCAAGAAATGAAAAAGAGAGGAATCACCGGTTACAAGGATGAGAACATCACTATTTCGCTGGTACTGGAAGGTGAATCTGAAAAATTCGACACAAAAGCATTTAAAAAGAAATTCCCTGCGATGCATAAAAAGTTTGTAAAAATAACGCCGATAAAAGAGCATGTACGATTAAGCATTAAGAAAGGAGTGACATCAGATAATATGATTACTGAAGTTACTCCGGAAGTCGAACAGATAAAGGTAGTCACCAATGGCGAAATCGAAGCGTTCTAAAGCCTGCGCAATACCAACGAAAGTAAAAAGGCTTGTATGGGAAAGAGATAATCACAGGTGTATTCATTGCAAATCACCTTATGCTAAGCCAGAAGCGCATTACATCCCAAGAAGCGATGGAGGATTAGGGATAGAGCAAAACATCGTAACAGTGTGTAGGGACTGCCACAGAAAGATGGATCAGACAAAAAAAGAAATCAGAGAACCGATTTTAGAGGCCACTAAACAGTATTTGAAATCACAGTATCCAGATTGGGATGAGTGCAAATTGAAATACGATAAATGGGGGTGGATGCATGAATGAACGTTTATATCTGTTCAATCCCTTCCGAATTAAGGAATGGGAGAATATACAAATCAAGGAACAACTGGATGTACTCATAAGCAGTTATGAAGTAGATGCCTGCGCTCCCAGCCAGTATGCAGGGAATATCGAAAATCTAGCAAATCAGTTATATCTTATCGGGGAAATGATTGCACGCCTTTATGAGGATGTGAATGTGATGAAAGCGGACGTATCCAATGAAGAAAACCTGCAGGTATATAAGCAGAGGGATGTATATGAAAAGACGCACGAAGGGAAACCGCCTGCTATGATCTATTTCCAAGCGCTGGCAAGTGATTTTGTAAAAGATAAAAGAGTTGCACTGGCAAAGAAAGAAAGTGACCTAAAACGCTTTAAAATCGCTTATGAAAGTATCGAATCAAAAATGAATGCGGTGAAAAAGAAAATGGAAGCTGTACGGTTTGAGGAATTCGGTGGTTGATGATTAACTACCCAGACGGACGCAAGTATACCTCTGCACAAACACCGCCCACAAAGCCTAAAAAGAGCAAATACGGAGCTGTCAAAACAGAGGTAGACGGTATCGTGTTTGACAGTAAGCACGAAGCCAAGAGATATCAAGAGCTGCGGCTACTGGAGCAGGCAGGGGAGATAACAAACCTCCGCCTGCAGGTGCCGTATATACTCTTCCCCAAAAGCAAGCACGGAAGAGCGTTAAAGTATATTGCAGACTTTACGTATAACGACCGAAACGGTCAACTGATAGTGGAGGATGCCAAAGGAGTAAAAACGCCTGTATACCGCTTAAAACGGCGCATGATGGCGGAATTAAAGGGTATTGAGATAAAGGAGACATAAAATGATTTGGGAAGATATGAAAATTCTCGTAGAGAAATGCGTGCCAGAACAGTTGCTTAAAGAGTACGATATATGCATCGAAATAAGCTGTGCAGGCGCCCACACGGACGAAACACGAATTGAGATAGACAATAGCAAATGTGAGATTTTTGTCACAGAAAGCTAACAGATTGAGGTGGTGAGGATTGGAAGAGTTAGGAACATATGTGAATTTATTCCGAAAATTCACTGAATGGGAATGGTACAAGGATGTGCCTGTGAAAACACTGTTCCTACATTGTTTGATCAGAGCTAATTACAGAGCTCAGAAATATAAAGGGAGGACTATAGAACGAGGAAGTTTTGTGACATCCCGAAAAAATTTATCTTTAGAAACAGGGTTGACAGAACAGCAGGTTAGAACAGCATTGGGCAAACTAGTAGACACTAAAGAAATAACCAGAAAAACAACCAACAAGGAAACGGTCATAAGTGTAGTAAACTACGACAAATATCAGCCTAACAGGTTAAGTAAAGACCAGTCAAGCAACCAGCAGGATAACCAACAAACAACCAATGAGCAACCAACAAATAACCAACAAATAACCATCAATCAACCACAATATAATAAAGATAATAAATACAATAAAGAAAATAATCTTTTAAGTAATATAAACAGCCTTCCTGTTTCTCCTTTCCCGGATGTTGAAAAACAGCTTGAAGAAAAAGAGCAGGAACAACAAAAGTTATATGGTACACCAATCATAGAACTGTATGAAGAACGCTTTAACCGCTTATTATCACAAAGGGAACTGCAAATAATCTGCCAATGGAAAGAGGAGTATGACGATAAGCTATTACGTTATGCATTCAGAGAAATGTTGGTACAGGATAAAAACAGTGTTGATTATGTTGACCGTATCTTATTAGATTGGAAAAAGAGAGGGCTGACAGCCGAGCAGTACGAGGAAGGGGAGAGATAAGTGACTGAAACTAATATGACAACTTACGATAACATCCTGGATATTATCATCAGGCGACAAGGAGAGCTGGATATAAGCAATCGTAAACTTGCAAAAATAGTGGCTGTTGATTACCAAGCGATGTGCAATTACTTATCGTATAAAAGCAGGATGCCAGTCGATGTGATGTTTGCTACTATGCACGTTTTAGGTATTAAGATGGTAATTCAAATATGCAAAGAATAAAAAAAGCTCTGAAAAACAAAGGTATTGTATACAGTCAATCATATGATGGAAGCCAAATCACTATTGGCGAATATCCGAAATATATCATCGTCTATATGACGGATATAGATTACACTCTACCTGATTATCCCCATACAGGATTGTTTTACTGGATAGTATCGTGGAATGACTGGGAGAAAAGCTCAACACCTAAAAGGAATCAGGCTTATACACCAGCAGAAGCAATAAAAATCATAAAGCAAGCTATGCAAGAGCTCGGCATATCAAAGAACACAATACAAGAGACGCTGTTTTTTTGAAAGGAGAAGAAATGAAAAAAGTAATCAATCAAGTAATTACAGAACATTACGCATTATACAACGGAGATTCCTGCGAAGTGATGCAGGGTTTACCGGACGAATCAATGGGCTATTCGATTTTTAGTCCACCTTTCGAGGATCTGTACACTTACAGTGACAGTCCAAGAGATTTAGGCAACTGTCGCAGCACAGAAGAGTTTTACAAACAGTTTGGTTATATCGTAGCTGAGCTATTCCGGATAATCAAGCCGGGAAGATTGGTTAGCATTCATTGTATGGACCTTCCTACAACAAAGGCAAGTGATGGATTTATTGGTTTACGAGATTTTCCGGGCATATTGAGAGAGTTATTTCAGGATTATGGATTTTACTACCATAGCAAAATCACGATTTGGAAAGATCCGGTGGTTGCTATGCAGCGAACAAAACATATCGGATTGTTGCACAAGCAGTTAAAAAAAGATAGCGCTATGAGCCGTCAGGGCATTGCTGATTACATCGTTACGATGAGGAAACCGGGAGAAAACAAAGAACCGATAACGCACACGAATGAATCATTTCCGGTAAGCAAATGGCAGGAATATGCATCGCCGGTATGGATGAACATCCGACAGAGCAACACTCTCAATCGTACATCAGCGAGGGAAGAACGAGACGAAAAGCATATATGCCCTTTGCAGTTAGATGTTATAGAGCGATGCATTGAACTGTGGACAAATCCAGGGGATACAGTGTTTACTCCATTTCTGGGGATTGGATCAGAAGCGTACCAGTCCATAAAGATGCACCGTAAGGCTGTAGGAATAGAATTAAAAAAATCTTATTTCGAACAGTCAGTGAAAAATTGTGAACGTGCTGCAAATGCAGAAGAACAGCTGGAGTTTTTGTTTGAAGGTGATGAAGAATGACATATGAAGAGTTTTTAAAGACTAAGGAATACACAATAGAACCATCTGGATTCACTGCAGAAAACCTCAATGAAAACCTATTTGACTATCAGCAAGCAATAACGAAATGGGCACTTAGAATTGGAAAAGCTGCATTATTTGAGGATACCGGGCTAGGTAAGACCATCCAGCAATTATCATGGGCGGATGCGGTTGCAAAACATACAGGAGGAACAGTATTGATTCTTGCTCCCTTGGCGGTGTCAAAACAGACTGCACAGGAAGCTTCAAAGTTTGGTATCACTTGCAATCTGGCAGAGAGTCAGAAAGATATAAAACCCGGTATAAACATCACAAATTATGAAAAGATACACAAATTCGATACAGATAGTTTTTCCGGAGTTGTCCTTGACGAAAGCTCAATTTTGAAATCGTACGCAGGGAAAACAACAAAAGACCTGCAGGAACGTTTTGCTTACACTCCCTACAAATTATGCTGCACAGCAACACCAAGCCCTAACGATTATACAGAGATAGGGACAACAGCTGAGTTTCTCGGTGTCATGCCAAGAGGAGAAATGCTAGCGACATTCTTCATCAATGACAGCATCAAGAAAAAAGGCAAAAATGATCGCATTGGATGGCGCCTGAAACGCCATGCAGAAAAAGAGTTCTTCCGCTGGATGGCGACATGGAGCATGATGATAAAATCACCGTCAGACCTTGGATATGATGGAGAAAAGTTCGTATTGCCGAAACTGCATGTAAAAGCAAACATATTAAAAAGTAAGCCAGATGCAGAGAGCTTATTTGTGGAGTACGCAGAAACGCTGCAGGAGCGCAGAGAAGCTCGAAAGCACAGCCTTGATGAAAGAGTGGCAATGGCGAAGAAAATCGCTCAGACAAAAGAGAATTGCCTGATATGGTGTGATTATAACAATGAGAGTACTGCATTACATAAAGCCATACCTGAATCTATAGAGGTAAAAGGATCTGGTACGCCAGATCACAAAGAAAAAGCTATGATAGGATTTGCGTCCGGAGACGTGAAGTATCTCGTAACAAAACCGTCTATCTGCGGTTTTGGAATGAACTGGCAGAACTGTCATGACATGATATTTTGTGGACTATCTGACAGCTATGAGCAGTTTTATCAGGCAATACGCAGGTGCTATCGTTTTGGCCAAAAACATGAGGTAAATGTGCATGTCATTATCTCAGAAAAAGAAATGAATGTGCTGAATAACATCAAGCGAAAACAAGCAGACCATGAACGTATGAGTGCCGAAATGGTAAAGGTCATGAGTGAAAGTGCAAAAGTAGAATTGTTTGGTCAACAACGTGAAAAGACTGACTATATCCCTGAAAACTCTATGAAGGTACCGGAATGGCTACCGTTTTAAATAAGAGGCAGCAGTCAGTAATAGCTGGTCATGCCATAGTAAAAATTGAGGATATACTCAAAAAGTGCGGTCTGGAAAATGTACTTGTCACTGTTAATGATAAAGATTATGTGGCACTAGATGAATTAAAGAAGGCAATAAGAGCATTGCATGGAGGAGAGTGAATATAAATGTCAGAAGAAAAACAGCTAATCGAGCATCGCAGCGAAGTAATACGCGAAGTAATGAATGAATATATCGGAAGCATTGAGGCCGTAGGAGAAACCCATACAGATGGTAGACGTTTCAGTAATTTAAAGGTTTTAGAGGATGTTTTATATCATATCGTTGTGGACATCGGAAAAGAATCTCTAAAAACAAAACGCTATGAGTGGAGCATGAAAAACAGTGGAGAATACGCTGTTTCAGTTTTAGAAGAAATCAGGGCAAATATCGACGATATGCTGGAGGAGAGTGAAGAAGAATGACAATCAAGAATTACACTACGACCAAAACAGCTGCACAAACAGTAGCAGATATACAGGCTATTCTTGCAAAGCATGGAGCAAGGCAAATTATGTTTGATTATTCGGATGATGGTCACATTACCTGTGTCTGTTTTACGATTGTAACATCACAGGGGATACAGGGCGTTAAGTTACCAGGAAACACAGATAAGATGCTGGAGGTACTTCGCCGACAAAAAATCAAAGCCGATTATCAAAAAGCAGAAAATGTGGCATGGCGTAATATAAAAGATTGGTTAGACGCACAACTTGCAATTTTGGAAACAGAAATGGTTACAATAGATCAAATCATGCTGCCTTACTTTGTAAATAAAAACGGGGATACAGCATATGAGCTGTACCAGAACAAACAACTTCTGTTAGGGACTGGAGGCTGAAATATGATCAACAGAGTGGTATTAGCTGGCAGGCTTGTAAAAGACCCAGTACTGCGTAAGACTGCA
>ENA-OQCB01000125-OQCB01000125.1-human-gut-metagenome-genome-assembly--contig:-NODE-125-length-36521-cov-3.628126_pt1 | contig 36521 bp, 27 predicted proteins | sample MGYA00242493_ERZ504568 | MGnify/ENA primary metagenome ERZ504568 (study PRJEB26092, sample SAMD00036229) | human gut metagenome | host: Homo sapiens | study: EMG produced TPA metagenomics assembly of...
GAAAAACCATGATACTGAAATAATCCTGAAATAGCATTAGAATGTTCTTTTCAAATATACCATGTCCGTCAACAGTTTGACCTTCTTCATAAATCGGATGGTCGTAATTGTCGGTAAAGAAATTCTCTACACGGTGGGAAATGGTAATGGACGGAGGCATGGCGGGAGTGCCGGACAAGTCCAGGTACGCCGTTTATGGCAGCATGCTGCAAACGGAATATCTGGATGCCGATTCGGAAGCGACACGCATTGTCCGCATTATCCGCAACGCGGAACCGGCAGGAAACGCTTCCTTCGGGCTGATGCTGACATTGGAAGAACCGGTCGGATACCCGGAGCGCCTGCTGGTATCGTTCAAGGTCAGGTCTTCCAAAACATCAGGTTCCGTACCGATCCGATTCGGCTATACGAACCGTGAAAAGACGGATGCGGAAGATGAAATCTCCATCGGCCGGGAATGGAAGTACAAGTTATGGGTCATCACCGTGGATTACCCGGCACAGTACAGCCGGAGCCTGTTTCTTGACCTGACATCAAGCCTGGCCTCCGAGGGGGACTGGTGCGAGGTCGCCGACCTGAACATTGTTCGTCTTGCCTCCGTATCCGCTTTCAGCGAGGCGAGCAAGGCCCGTGTGGGAAAGGTCAGCGGCATCATCGATCCGGTCTTCGGCATGTTGGATGGTTACGGGGCCTATTTCCAGAATCTCTATGCCACACGCAATGTCAATATAGCCGGCACGCTTACCGCGGGAGACGAGAACGGTTTTTCAAGCACGTTTTATGTGGGCAAAATCCACAAGAATGTCATACCCGACAGCCTGTCCTGCCGGTTCAGCCATTCGGAAGAGCTGGATGAAACATCTCCCGCCGGACTCGGGCGGTGTGTACGGATAGCCGGAGACAGTCTTCTTGGTGCGCAAAGTGCCGCCTGGCGGGAGGCTCATACAGGAGTCTGTTATTGTTTCTCAGTCTGGATAAAAGCGGAAGATACGGCAGCCATCCGGTTCTATCAGGATGAACATCTTGTCGGTGATCGGACGGTGGCTGCCGGTAAAGGATGGGTCCGTTATAATGTCCCGTTCCTCATACGCGGGTCAGATTCCCCCGTCATGTGTCTCGGCATTGCCGCTTCCGTCCCCCTGTCGTTGTCCGCCCCTCAATTGGAGGCCGGAAGGAACGTGACCCCCTATCAGGCGACCGATGAAGCCTTGTCCTACACGGACGATTACGGTGCCTGGTTCAATAAGGGAGGTATCGGGGGTACCATACAGAATCCCCTGTTGCGGCTGAACGAAGACGGCTCGATCGTTTCACGGGACGGTTCTTTCGTCATCCATCCGGACGGGACGGGCCATTTCGCCTCGGGACGGTTCAAGTGGGGCAAGGATACCATCGAACTGCGCGATGTGACCATCCGCTGGGAAGACCTCGATGAGGAGGCGCAGGAACTGCTCAAGCCCCGTTCCGTCTCCCTGACAGGCGGCACGGCGTTCCATTTCAAGGACGAGCTTTCAGGCGCATGCGAGCCGGAGAATATCCCGCTTGTGGCGACCGAATACAATTTCGAGCCGGAAAGTCGGCAGTGGGAATACCTTGCCGTTGACGGCATATGGAAAGATGCCGGATGCAATGCCGCCGTATTTGAAATGACACCCCCGTTTCATGGCTGGGAAGGGCGCGACGTGCTGACCCTCCGCTACACGGCAACATACCGTAATGAAAAAATCAGTGCGACCCATACCTTTTTCAAACTTTACGACGGATCTCCCTCCTATACTGTTTATGTGGAGTCTGAAAACGGCACGACATTCCGCAACGGAATCGTCTCGACGGTACTCCGTGCCAGGGTGTACAGGGGCGGTGAAGAGATTACATCGCTCATTCCCGACGGCAATTTCCGCTGGATACGGACGAGCCGCGATACGGAGAGTGACAGGATATGGAACGCCGCACCGCGTTACGGCAGGGAGATAGAGATAACCGGCGGGGACGTGTGGCGCAAGGCCGTTTTCGATTGCGAAGTGGAAATAACAAATAACCGATAATCTATTATGGCAGTAAAAGTAGCCCGCGGGCAGGTCACCATCATCGACCAGAACGACGCGGTATCGTTGCAGGCATTCATCGGCTCCTCGCAGCCCCTGACACAGGTGTACAACAGAGACAACAATGCCTATGCCCCTTCGTGGGCGGCTTCTCCCTATCTGGTACTTACCCCTTCGCTCTTCGTCAGCGGTCAGGCGGCGACCGACCAGATCACCTCGGTAGGCAATGCCGCGACGCTTACGGCAGGCGTGAAGAGCGGCTCGGCCAAGTGGTACAAGAACGGTACGGCGATCGTCTCCGGACAGGACAGCTGCACCATCGGCGCGGCATCGGCCAAGTATGCCCTTACCGTCAAAGCCAACCACATGACCGTTTCCGCTCCGCAAGTGCGTTATACTTTCGAGGCGGTTTACATCGACGCCAACGGGCTGGAGATTCCGTTCCGGGCGGAGATTCAGTTCACGCAGCACCTGAACGCCGGAGCGATGATCGCCGCCGTGGCGTATGCACCCGACGGCATCGTATTCAAGAACGACGAGGTGGCGACGCTCAGGGCGCATTGCGACCTGTGGCGCGGAGCCTCTATCGACACGACGAACGTCACCTACGCGTGGGGCATCAAGGATTCGGCGGTATTCGCGGGCACGACACTGACAGCTGCCGCGGCAGCCGGAGCCACGACCATAACGGTCGCTTCGGTAATGAACATGGAGGCGGGAGGCAGGATAACCATAGGATCGGCACAGTACACCATTTCGGCAGTCAACGCCTCCACGAAGGTCGTGACGCTGACCTCCGCACTGAGTGCCGCAGCCGCATCGGGAGCCGCCGTTTCGTGTCCCTACTACAACTCCATGCTGGGTGCCGGCTGGGCATGCCTTACCTCGACCAATCCTCGGGGCGTGACGGCAGGCTGGACGACAAACGAAATCACGATTACGGCAGATGCCGTTCTCAACTTCGAGACCTTCAAGTGCGCCATCAAGGATACGGACACCTCGGCGGGCAACGCCTCGGCGAACAAGGTCGTCTGCGACATCATCTCCTTCACGGATATGTCCGACCCCATCACGGTTGATCTGGTCAGCCAGAAGGGGTTCACCATCAAGAACAACGGCAATGACGTGGATGCCAAAGCCGTGTTATACAGGGGCGGTGAGGAAATCGACACGGGCGGGACAGCTTATACCTATACATGGAAACTGTGGAACTCTGCCGGGACTTCCGTCGTGAAGACCTACACGGGAAAATCCATCACGGTCTCGAAAGCCGATGTGACGGGGAAAGGCGTGCTGATGTGCGAGGTATCGAAATAAACGACATGTCTTACAACGAATACGAGGGTGCCAAATACTTTTTGGGACACCCTCATTGCGTCTGACGTGTTTCCCGACAGGAAAGTCAGTCTCTTGGCATGGATTTCACGATCCCGCTCACGGGGTCGAATTGTACGGCGGCATTGTTGAACAGCCGCTCGATATGCCCGCTGCGGATCATTTCGGAGGTCGGCAGACAGTGAAGGACGGGCGTATCGATAAGGGCTATTCTGTCACTCAGCGAGAGGGCTATATCCAGTTCGTGAGTGGAGAACAGAATGCATTTGCCCTCAGCATGCGCTAACCGTGCGAGCAGGGAACACAATTCGTAACGGTTGGGCATGTCAAGAAACGAGGTCGGCTCGTCCAACAGGATGACGGGCGTTTCCTGAGCCAGAGCACGGGCTATCATAATGCGCTGGCATTCACCGTCCGACATCTTATCCATCGTGCGGCCGGCATACGCCTCCATTCCGACCGAAGAGAGCGACCGCATGACGATTTCCCTATCTTGAGGCTGCATGCGGCCGATCCAGTTGGTGTAAGGGGCGCGGCCGATAGCCACGACATCCTCGCACCGCAGGTTGGCGATGCGTGTGCGCTCGGTCGTGACAAATGCCAGTTGCCTTGCCTTCTCCGGAGTTCTCATGTTTGCGATACAATGTCCGTCGAGCAGGATTTTACCGCAATAATTATGATTCAGTCCGGCTATGGCACGGAGAAGTGTAGATTTCCCCGTGCCGTTCCTGCCAATAAGGGCAGTCAGCTGTCCTCTTTTGAAAGAGGCATCGACCTTATCGAGAAGCCTCTTCTCTGCGTAGCCTATGGAAAAATCGCACAGTTCTATCATACCGTCATCGATTTATTGCGTAAAACCACCCATACGACTATCGGGATTCCCAGCAGTGCGGTAATGGCATTTACGGGCAAAGTGAACATTTTGGAAACGATATCGCAAAGAAGCAATACCGCCGCCCCCGAGAGAAGGGTTCCCGGCAGGAGCACGCGGTGGTCGGCCTCGCGGAAGAGCATCCGCGCGACGTGAGGCATGGCAAGACCGATGAAGCCGATCGGGCCGCAGAAAGCCGTTACCGTGCCGGCCAGCAGCGTCGTCGAGAGAAACAGCAGACCGCGCGAACGGCGGATATTCAGTCCCATCGTTACGGCATATTCCTCGCCGAAGAGCAGGAGGTTGAGCGGTTTGATCGTCCATACGGCCAGCAGCAACCCGACGATGACCAACGGAAGGAGGATGGCGAGCTGCGGCACCGTCACGTCGCCGAGCGACCCCATCGTCCAGATGACGAACGCCTTTAACGCCTCCTCTTTGCTCAGATATTGCAATATCTGCACGACAGCGCTCACGCCTGACGAGAACATCATACCCAAAATCAATATCACCATAATGTCCTTTATGCGGTGTCCGACGGCAGCGATTACGAGCAGCACGACGGCCGCACCCAGCCAAGCCGCTCCGGCGATGCCTATCGACGAGCCGACGCCTGCCAGCACCACGAGCGCCACGCCGAGGCTTGCACCCGAGCTGATGCCCAGCACGTAGGGGCCGGCCAGCGGATTGCGGAACAATGTCTGCATCTGCAAGCCGCTGACCGATAGCGCCGCCCCGGCCAGCAGAGCCACAACCGCCTTTATCAGCCGTATGTTCAGTACGATTTTCGCCGTAGTCCGCGGGCAGTCGCCGCCCGTCAGGGCCGCCCATACGTCGCCGACGGGAATGCGAACCGCGCCCACAGCCAAATCCAACAGGAAGAGGCCGACCGTAAGCACGGACAACGCGGTGAACAGGATGACGGGGCGTGAACGCATCTATTTCAGTTGTTTGTAGTATACGAAATCTTCTTCGACCAACTCGGGGTGGAATATCTTCACGAGGTCGCGCAGAAGAAGGTCGGGATTCACGACGGCCGATTCGTAGTAGTCGTTGCCTCCGGCGGCATTGGTGCGGGCGTTGTTGTTATAGACATAGCCGTTTCGGACGCAGCGGGTATCGGCGAACTTCGGGCAGGCGGCTTTCAGTTCGTCGAGTGTGTTCGCCATGCCGACGTTCAGCCACATATCGGCCTCCGAAGCGAGCAGGTATGCCTCCTCCAAGTCGATAGGCGTCGAAGAGTTGCCCGTGTTCTTCTTGTAGATGTAGTCGCCTCCGGCGTCGGTAATCAGCCGCACGGCATAGTTTTCCGTCGAGGGCATGAACCACGAATCGCCGTAGGGCGTATTGAGCATGACCGACGGGGCATCGAGAACGGCACCGGACACTTTCTGTTTCAGCGCATTGTATCGGATCGGAATATCCGCGAATACCTTTTCGCCCTTCGCGCGTTTCCCGACGACCTCCGAAAGCGCCACCAGCCATTCGGCTTTGCCCAGCGGAGATTCTTCGAGATAATCGCCGACATACATGAACGGGATGCCGAGCTCCTTGAGTTTGCTCTCCATCGCACTGGCCCCGTTCACGCCGAAAAGCAGCACAAGGTCAGGGTCGAGCGACAACAGAAGTTCATAATTGATATTTCCCTCGTAACCCACGTCGCCGATGCTGTCGCGGCGTGCCTGAATGTCGGGATTGGAGATATAGTCGAGTCCCGAAACGCCGACCACACGTGCCGTCTCGCCGATGGCGTCGAGCATGGCGATATGGGTCGAGGACATCGCCACGATGCGCTGCGCATCCCCTTCGAGGACCTGCCCGTCGAAACCCTCGGGAACGGGTTCCCCGTTACGGGAGATGAACAACCGGGTGGTGACGCTATCCGCGCCCTGCCACGGATTCATGACGGAAACCAGCACGCTCTGTCTGCCGTCTGCTCTTTCAATCTTGAATCCCGAGGCATATTCGGGAGCGTAAAGCTGTTTGTTGAAATCGGCAAGTTGGGAACTCTTGCCACGACAGCCTGCAAATGCCAGCGCAAGCAGCACCATCAGGCTCAAATTCTTTAATACTTTCATATCATTACCTTATTTACGTTTACATTATTTTCTGCTTTTCCCGAATTTCGGGGTGATGCCGATGAAGAACTCGAAGTTGATGCCGGGCATAGGACGCGACAGCACCGAGAGATAGTCCTCGTTGAACAGGTTATTGACGGCAAGTTTCAACTGTACATCCAGCGGTTTGAACGACAGCATTTTCTCCAGTGAGATATTGCTCATGAAATACCGGGGCAGGTGGCCTGTCAGCGTGTAATCGTTGCTCGACATGGTGAAACGTTCCGAGTAGTAAGCCCACTTGTAGAGGAACGCCCACGTCCGCCATGACAGCCGTCCTGTCAGCGAGGCGGAGTGCTCCGGCACGTAAGGCAGTTGTTTTCCCACCGACTGGTCGGCGGGCGACATCTTTTCGCCCTCGTTGATGGAGGGGGTCCACGAATAGGAACCGTTCAGGTCTATCAGCCAGTCCTTTGCCGGCTGCACGGCAAGGTTGGCCTTCACTTCGACACCGTAGGCATGGACTTTCTTCACGTTGCGCGGCGAGAAGAACCCCTTGGTCGTCGGCAGCCAGATGATCCAGTCGTCGATGTAGGAGTCGAACCAGCTTGCGCTGCCGCCCAGTTTATATACCCCCTTTTTGCCGACATCGAAACTCACTCCGGCGTCATAGCTGAAGCCGTGTTCGTTTTTAAGGTCGGGGTTGCCGCCCGGCAGAAAGTAGAGGTCGTTCAAAGTCGGAAAACGATAGTTGCGCGATACGGAGGCTTTCACCATCACGTTCCCTTTGCGCGAAATCAGTCCGTCGATGAAGAATGCCGGGATGAGCGGAGCCCATTTGTCGCCCGACATCTCCTCGCGCAAGACCAGCGACAAGCCCAACGGCTCGACAGGCTGCCATTTGGCCGATACAGAACCGGAGAGCTCGACACGCCCCTTGTCATATCCGACGACGGCTTTGTTGCCATCCTGAAGGATGATGTTCTTGTCTTCGCTGCGCACGAGATGCTGGTACACGGATACGTTCGAGGTGAAGAACCATTTCCTGCCGGGCGAGTATTCCGCTTCCGCCTGTCCGTAGAACGTGTTTATCTTGCTCCGCGAACGGGTCATGGAGGCCCAGTTGTCCGGCGCCACCTCACGACGGTAGTCGTAGGCCATCCACGTATGGATATAACCGCCTTTCACGCCGACTTTCCATTTCTCTTTGATATGGTCCCATGACAGGACACCACGAAACGTCTGCTCCCGCTGGCGGTTCTCGAAGGCGGTCTCATCGCCGTAATCGGTCGTGAGCATCGGCAGTTCCCGGTTGGAGTTGATATACCATGCGTTCAACCCGAAACGGTCGCCTTTCAGGGTGTTGTAATATACCTCCTGCAACAGGTGCAGGTCCTTGAACGAACCCGATCGGTTGCGTTCCTTGGGATGATACTGTCCGATGATGTTCTTCTCCTCGTCGTAGATATTTATCTTCTTGTCGTGGTTGGTGTACTTGTAATCGTTGGGCGACGACGAATAGACCGCGCGGGTCGAGACCTGCCATCGGTCGCTGCCGTAGGTGAAGCGGGCGAACTCGTCGAACGTGCGGAACGACCCGATGCCCTGCACGTATTGGGCATGGAAGCCCTCGCCGACCTGCGGCGTAGTACCGAGTTTGACAAGTCCGCCGAGTCCGCCGCCCGTTTCATTCACCGACGACGTGCCATGAAGCAGCGAGGCCTGATCTATGAAGTAGGACGGTATGGTGGAAAAGTCGGTCATACCCAGCATGGGATTGTTGATGCGCATGCCGTTCCACGTCACCTGCGTGTGGCTGGGCGACGTGCCGCGGAAAGCAACGGTGGAGAGCGTGGCGCGTCCGTAACTCTTGACGAACACGGACGAATTGAACGTCAGAATGTCGGCCATCGATAAGGCAATGTTCTCTTTCAGTGCGAGCGAGTCGAACTTCGTCTTCTGCACGCCGATTTCTTTCATCGGGCGTTTGCCCCACACCGTGACCTCGTCTATCTGGTGGATGCGTCGTGTGATTCCCTGCGCGGACAATACGGACGGACAGACGAGCAGTAGCGAGAAAAGTATGTATTTCGTATAAATCATTTGATTCCGTTTTTAGGGTGGGTATTCGCGGAAAAATGTACCGTGGAGGATGCCGGCACGGACGTTTGATGCGGGTCGAACCCATTCTCTTCAAGCAGTTGTCCGTATTCTTCCTCGAACGAGATCTCCTGATGGATTGTATGCTGCTCCTCGATGTGCCGTCTGAGCCGGTGAAGGTCGCTGAACGACACGCTGAACGAGTCGAATCCGGCAGCCCAACCGGAGAAGTCGGCATATTCCGGGGTTTTCTGGTATACCGTTCCCGTGGCGCCTTTCACCTTGTTCACGATCTTGCTGAAATCCCCGGAATTCGGAATCTCGACAAGTACATGCACGTGGTTGAGAAAGGCATTGGCGGCATGTACGCGGCAACCTTTCCCTGTAAAAATCCGTGTCATCCGCTCGAGCATCAATCCTTTTCCCGTTGTCGGAATCGTCATCTTGCGTCCTTTGGTAACGAAGATGAGATGGTATAGGTGTCGTATCCTGCCCATCACTTCCAACAAAATGCGCCGGGGATTATCCCGACATAGAATTCATCGATCAGTTCACCTTCGGACGAGTAGCGGTAGACAATGCCCTGCTGCTGGTAGTCGATGGCATCGGCCACGTAGACATCGCCACGCACGGGGTCGACGGTCAGGCCGTAATAAATCGTACCGCTGTATTCGAGGAACGGGCGCACGGGAACACGTTCCGCATCCACGTCCATCGACCATATGTCCTTGTTGATCCAGTAGAGCTTGTCGCCCGTACCGTTGAGCTGCACCTCCGAAGGCCAGTCGCCCATCTTGAACTTGAACTGCTTCTCTACGGTGAACGTCTCGGCATCGATGCGGTAGAGAGACGGGGCTTCGTAGCCGTAGGGCGAACCCTCGTACCCACCGTCGGTGATCGTCCACATCTTGTGGTTCTTGTCCATTACCAGCGAGGTGGGCTGGATGCCGACTTTCAGTTCTTCTACCACCTGATCCGTTTCGGTATCGATCTTGATGATGCGGTTTTGGTACGACCAGCAGTTGCAATAGACATATTTGCCATACTGCACCATCTGCTCCGTGGAGCCGCTTTCCATCGTCATGTCCGGCACCTGGATGTAACCGGTGATTTCATATTTCTTGGGGTTGATGATGAAGATGCGGTTGTCCCACAATTGGGTGACATAGGCTTTCTCGTCGCTGAGGAAATGGATATAGCGCGGCGAAGTCAGGTTCGTGATACGGCCCACCTCTTTGAACGTATTGAGGTCGATGGCGAAAATCACGTGGGAATTGTTCACCACGACCCAGCCCTTATTGTCGTGGATGCACATCGATTGCGCCACGTCGCCCAGCTTCATGCCGTTGGCACGGAAGAACACTTCATTCTGCACCTGTTGGGTTTCGGGGTCGTAGTACGACAACGTGGCATTGCCGTACTGGAAGTTGCCCTCGTTGGTGATGAACAACCCGGCTCCGGTAGCGTTGAAATCTTCCACCGCATCTCCGTAGTCCCACTCCATGCAGCCCGCCAGCAACAGCGGCAACCCGCATAGAAGAATGATATGTCGTATCAGATGTTTCATTGGCTTGTTATAAACGGGAAAGAGTACCGGTCTTTCGGCCAGTACCCTGTTCCCTTGTAAAATAATGGGTGTTACTGCTGGGTATAGCGACCGGCTTGCATATCCTCGTAGGTGGGGTTATAACCGCAATTGGTTACAAGCCAGTCTTCTTTCTTGATTTGCTCTTCTTCTACAAAAGATTTGAAGAACGTATAATCAACAAACCGTGTCAACCGGATAAATCGAACTCCTGAGAGTTTTGTTAAAGTTGGCATATTGAAAGTCGTAAGCGATGCTGCATTTGCAGCACAAAGTGTTCCATCAATGGCCTGCAATTTGGGGCATGAAATAGTTTTTACGGTACGAACAGTCATACCAACACCCCCGACATGTTCCAATGACGGAAATGTAAAATCTTTATTTGATGCCATAAAATCTAAAGAACCATATAAAATATTATTAATCACCCCTTCTTTGATATATTGAGGATTGCTTGAACAACCGACTGACTTTAAATTCGTAAAATCATAATCATAGTTAGAAACAGCGTTCAGATTACCGATAATACATAACTGACCTCCGACAATTTCCAATTTCGGGAACGAGATATTGTTTGCCATTGTAGTTTCGATGCTTAAATATCCATCTACACTTACCAAGTTAGGGGCTGAAACGCCTTTTTTTGAACCTCTTATAATTTCCATATTCCCGTAAACTCGTTCAAATTGGAATACAGGATCTGTTGTCATATTGCTAGAATACTTAAAATTCTTAATACTCTTAAAATTCAATTCTGGATCTATTCCAACACTTGAACCGGTAATACCGCTCGGAGCTAGAAACATGCTAACTTGCGACATATCCTCTTTTGTGATAATTTTTGAGAATATAGTCCCGTCTGTAATAGAAATTAAAGGTTCGTTATCCTCAAAAGGTACAAAATTTACTTTGCTCAAATCTAAAATTCGATCAGAACACTCCAATAAACGCAGCAAGGTCAGTCCTCCGAGTTGTTCTAATTTACTCCAATCCGGCAATTTTTTCAAGACTTGGAATTTAGATATTGTCAATGTGCCTTTAACAATCGACAAGTTAGACAGTCCATCTATTTCTTGTAATTTATTATTTCCCGTAGATGTAAAAGCATCGGACGCAATATAACTGGAAACGAGATTAAGGTCGCCGTTTACTACCGATAATTCCGGCAATGAAAGGGTCTCCAACGGAATCGGTATAGAAGCAAAATCCACACTTCCAACTTCTTGTAATTTCGGAAATTCCAAAGAAATCATTTTGCCTAAATTATTAACCCCTAAGCGACCGTTTACTTTTGTCAATTCAGGAATTCTCAAAGATGTGATTTCTCCTCCTGGTTCTCCGTCACTTGTCAGACACTGGAGATCAAAATCCTTTACGACAGTGGTTAATTTAGGGAATTCAAAACTTTGTAGAGATGAAGTCCTGAATATTATATTTCCATCAATCGTTTCAAGGTTGTCGAATTGCACATATGCTACTTGATTGTTGCAGACAACGATGTCGCCAGTAATATGCTGCAAAGATCTCATACTGACCATCTGCAATTTACTGTTGGTCGCAAAGGCAGTTTCAGTTCCTATTTGCAAACCTCCAATTGAAGTGATATTATCAAGTCCCGTAAGATCTTGTCCAACATAACTTTTCCGAATGATGATGTTTCCTTCGACTTCCTTCAATATTTTTAATGCGGCGATATCCGACAATTCTTCTGCATCCTCAGCATCCGACCCGATAATCAAATCACCTTTGATAACCGTTACGTCCGTATCAATGAAAGCCGTAACATCCGCTGTTGTCTTCAATTCCACATCCCCTTCATAGCGAATCTCGTCTTTAATGACTTTATATGTATAATCATTCGCTTCTCCATTGTAAGAGGTTACACGAAACGTTCGTTCCGTATCCCAGTCAGTAATGCTTGCCGGATCGGGAATAATTGTTGCCGAGGATGTGTATTTGAATTCGACTTGAGCATTATTTAACGAAACAGTATATGGAACTGTTATGGTAATTATATTGTCAATTATTTCCGCTGTATAGGATTGACTTGCCACAGTCATCACGACTGATGTGATAAAATTGTCATCGGCATCAGCAGGACTTTCTGGAGTCTGATTATCTTCTGAACATGATAAAAAAAGAAATGGGGCAATGAATAGTAAAAGCCAAAACTGTCTCATATTATTGATTATTAGTTATTGATAAGTCTTCAAATGAAAATACTTCTGTGGATATCTCTCCAAGCCAACCACTTTTCGATAATACTCCACACTGAACTTTGATAAAGTCTATATATTGCAATTTTACTGGAGTCCCGTCATGATATATTGCATTGGCTATTTTGAATCCGTTGCGCTGACCGCTACCATCAATGACATTTCCTCCTACCAGATTATCTGAACCCATATTATCCACATACCCCCACTCATAAGCGTTATTCGCCCAATATCCTGTAACGGGATCTTGATTGTTGCGAGGAGTCAGACGCGTCCCATATAATGTATAGCTATCTTCTTTAATCCAATTGGGATAATAATATTCTTGGCCATGGTATGCATTCATATCGACAGAACCTGAATTACCTTCACTATCTACCCACGGAGTATGTGCTCTGGGTGCAGGTCTATAGTAAGTTACTTCGTAGTCTTGTATTGTACCATCGATGCCGGTTTCAGATCCTTTTAATTCATACCATTCATCGTCTGGCTGGCCATTGCCATTTATATCTTGCATTACCCAAACAATGCCCGGCTCATTTGAGCCACCGCTCGAACTGTTAAAAGCATTTCCTTGTATTGCAAAATCGTATTCTCGGCCACTCGGAGCAATACTATGGTCAAAACCGATGATGATATAACCACCGAAAGATCCCAGTGAAACATGCGCTTTTTTGTTCAATCGTTTCGTTGCATACTCTATGGCTTGTTGGGGCGTCGTTTCATTTCCTATAAATCCGGTATTTTGGGATAACTCATTAATAAACTGTCCGGGAGCAGGAATGAATTCATAAACCTTATCCCAAATACCTGAACTTGTCGCTGTCGCTTGCCGATAGCGTTCTTGTTCCGTTTTTTCTTCACAAATAACCTTAACTGTCGTTGTAATTGAAGTATTACTACGTGTTATGTTACGTGAAAGTGGCTGTGTGTTGGGCATTTTTTCTGTAACAGTAACAGCAACGAAATATTCTCCAGGAGTCGTCGGCGTGAATTTAAAAACCCTGTCGGTAGCGGCTTCCATAATTTTTCCATTGACCTGCCATTGATACTGTGGATAATCGAAATATTCCAGCAAAGGCCGCAAATATACAGGACGCCCTGCAAAAGTATAACGATCCGTAGAAGTTTGTGTATAGGATGGTGTCGGAAACCGTACGGAATAAGGCATTGTTTCCACAACTTCTACGTCGAAATCACGGATTGTTTCTCCGTCTATATTGGATGCCCGGATTGTTATCGAATATGTACCGAGTTCTTTTTCGTGAAACGTATATGCTTTTTCTGTTCCGACGATTTCTCCATCGCGTACCCATTCAATTCTAAAATTTTCAAGATCGTCATGTTGAATATCTGGAGATAAAATATAATCCGTGTTTTGAGGCACTTTTAATCCTTTAGAGGGGATTATGATTGAAATTGTAGGTGGAGTTAACTCCAATACTTCTACTTTTAACTCTTCTTCCGCATAACCCTCTGGTGTATCAACTCGCAATTTGATATATAGATGTTGTTCCTGATTCCATGTATACTTCAATATTGATTCAGATGAAAGAAGTTTTCCATCTACTGTCCATGCATAAAGTGCATTATTCGCATATTTATATGTCGGGGCAATTGTCAGTTCACGCCCAACTTTGATAGTGTAAATGCCAGTCTCACTATCGAGTTCAATTATAGGAGCTTGTTTTATTTCTTCAGTAATTACATCGTTCTTATTACAGCTTGTAATAAAAAACAAAAGTACAAGAATACTAAATATGAAAGCCTTCATAATAAAAAAGGTATAGAACTGAAATCAGTTCTATGCCAAACTATATTAAATTGTTATTCTATTGTAACGTCGTCTATACAAAGATACGCCGGAGTATTGAGTCCATATATAGGATCGACATCAGATCCTTCAAAATTGAATTTTACACTTTGCACATCCGCTACATTAATATCCCAATATGTCCATGTAGTTACGGGGGACACTGTTGGTTTATCATATCGGTAGTCGGCCAACAATTTCGATACAGTGGTGATCAAATTTCCATCTACGTCATAACATTCGATGTTGACTTGGAAATATCCTATATTGTTGCCGTCAGAATCTTTCAGATTACTCAACGGTGTTGCAACACCCGATGTTCCGAACTGATTACCATTTATAATCACACCATAGGTATATGCTGTGTTACAATACCATAAACCCTTGAATTTGCGAGGGGAGTCAAAATAGAATTCAGGTTTGGCCATCCACTCCGTATTTCCGAAATCAGAGTAGCCGTATACAACAGCAAAATTGGAACCGCTGTGACCTGCCCCTGTATTGGCCCCATCTGTGGATGCTGTATTATAGACACTACATTGATTCTCCCAAGTATACCACCAATTAGTTCCAGAAGTCTTGCCGGCAGCAGAATCAGAACGATAATTGTATTTCGACAACGCAATGGCACCACTGGAAAATTCAGTATACGCTCCATAAGAATTGGTTACAGTATTCATGTCGGAGACAAACACAAAATCGGGATCGTATATTTCCCTGATTTGGTTCTCTGCAGTATATCCATAAAGCGTGTAGTAGTTCTCTGCTTTAGGCGAAACCGCCATGAATGTTTCATCGAAGTCATCGAATGTAATGGTTGTAGTGCCATCATCATTAAAGTTGGCTCGGGTTTCGGGAGTTACTGAATCAGTTTGAGGATTCATCAAAAAGTCATCGTCTGAATTACAGCCGGTGAACAGGGCGGTTGCCGTCAACAGGAAAGCTCCCGCCAGAAAGCGTAAATTTCTTTTCATAGCTTACTTGTTTTTTAATAAAACATATTTTTAACAAACACAAAAAATCCCGTTCGCGCAGGTTTACACGAACGGGATTATGTTTGTCTTCAAATATGAGAATGACTCCTACGGCATTCCGTATCTGATCGCAACCCGATTTTCTCCCGCGGGTGTAAATCCTTTTCCGGTCATGGCAGGTCTTCTGACTCGTCCCAGTCGTCGCGCCTTCCCAGCATTACACCAGTGGCAGGTTGCGGCAACCTTGAGGGGACTTACAGCAACGGGTACTGTCCCGGATTCTCACCGGATTCCCTTTTCATCCGTGGCGGCGAACCGCCCGGAACCATTTCCAATTACAAAAATACAAATATTTTTTATAATAATATCATTTACACGAAAAAAAATCCGCAACCTGCCGGAATCATTCCGCACTATACTTTCAGAAAAAGGTTTCATGGCAAAGATTCTCATCGCCCGGGGACAGGCGACCATCTATGTCCAGAAGGACGGGTATACCATAACCCAGTCTTTGGGTGAATACGTGTTCCCCGCGGATGACACGGGGAAGATTCTCTCGTCCGTCACTCTCACCTCGACCGTACGGGTGATGTGCGGGGACGAGGAACTCACGGCCTTTACCATCGGTGCGGTGGGTAAGCCGGCGGGATTCTCATCCGTTACCGTCAATAACGGCACGAAGACCTTAACCTACGTTATCACCGCCGGTACGACGACCCTCGCCGACCACGGAACAATAGATATTCCCGTGACAATTTCCGGTATTGTCTATCATCTGTCGTTCGTCTGGTCGAAAGCCAAGGCGGGTATCCCGGGCAAGGACGGGGTCGATGCCGACATGCTCGACTGGGTCAAGGAGTGGAATACGGGTAAGACGCTCATCAACGGCAACACGGTCATCACCCCCAAACTCTTTGCGGGCACGAAAAACAGCGACGGCACCGTCTCCGGGATAGCCATAGGCTCGTTTACACTCAATACGAAGACCTCCTCGGGAACGATCGCCGCAGAGGCGGTAAACGGCATCTATGGATTTAGGGATGGCTACAAAACCTTCTATGTAGATAACGGCGGTAACGCCCAGTTGGGTTATGGCGACCAGTATGTCAGGTATAACGCCACGACAGGCAAGGTCGAGTTCGGCAGCGGAGTGAGTCTGAACTGGGTCGGTGCGACCTACATCGACAAGGACGGCGTCTTTACCGGAACACTCTCGGCCGATACGATTAAGACGATTTCCATCAGTGCTTCCCAGATCACATCGGGGATTATCGCTGCGGCACGCATCGACACGGCGGCGTTGAAAGCCTCCTTGATTACCGCCGGAAACATCGAAGCTCTGACCTTGAACGTTACAAAAGGGAAAATCGGCGGCTGGACGGTGGATGCCGACTCCCTTTACCGGGGTACGAAGAACAACACTGTGGGGAGCTGCACCTCTGCCGCAGGTAGCATTACGCTCGGCTCGAACGGTATCCGGGGCTATAAATGGCGGCTGGATGCCTCGGGAGCCGGAGCGGTCGCGGGCGGCAACATCGCGTGGGACGCTTCGGGCAACGTCACGTTCGCCTCGACGGTCAGTGCCTTGTGGACGGCACCTATCGGCTCCCTCACCACGGCTTTGGGCGGCAGCGGCTATCCCAAGCTGACGAAGATCACGGCCGACGGAATCTATACCGGCAGTATCACCGCCTCGCAGATTACCGCAGGAACCATCTCCGCCGACCGCATAGCGGCAGGCAGTATAGCGGCCTCGAAGCTCGATGCCGCCAGCATCAGGTCCTCCATCATCAACACGGACTATATCAACGGCCTGAGCTGTACCTTCACCAAAGGAAAAATCGGCGGCTGGATGATCGGGGCTTCGGCCCTCACTGCCACGCATATCTCGATAGACAGCGGCAACAGACGCATCGCGGTGTACGGGGCCAATTCGGGTGTCGCTAGCGGGCAGCGGGTGCAGCTCTACTACAACAGCGACACGGACTTCGGGCTCTATACCACGGACAGTGCAGGGTACTGCGTGGCACAGCTGGGTTCGAGCAACAGCATAGCCGGCTGGACGATCGACACGACTTCCATTCGCAAGGGCAACGTGTCGCTGGGCAGCGACGGCTCGATCATCAACTCCACGAAATGGAACTGAACAACGACGGTTCGGGGCAGATCGCCTCGGGCAACATTGCATGGGACACTGCCGGGAACGTTACGTTCGGGGCTTCCGTATCGCTGCAATGGAAGAACGACATCGAAGCGGCCAAGGTTACGAACTTCGGCTATCGATATTACAAGAAACTCATCATCAACGGCGACGAAGCGACCTATTATCCAGTCGTTTCAAAGGTGGCGACCAGAACATCAAACGTACCATTCTCGTCCGTCGGGGATATGCCGAGCAGGCTCCGGTCTCGTGGAACACATCCACGCACAAAGGAGGTCTGATCGTACTTATCAAAACCAACTTCGGCGGTTGGGGTGGCATTGCCTATTCATGGGATATCTATGACCTTTCCGAGACCTACTGCCGGATGTTCGCCGGGGCGCAGCTGTGCGGCAACTACTGCATGTTCGCCGTCTTCCTGCGTGGCGGCGGCGATACGGGTGCCGTGTACCACCTCTACTCCGACCAGCCGATAGAGAGCAGCAGTTATAGTCCTTCGCCGATTCCGGCAGCTCCGCAAATCGCTTACGGCAACGACCTTATCTTCCAGAGCGGTTCCACACAAGCCTATGCCCCCGCGCCGCGCACCCTCACGGCTGCCGTCGAGGAGGAGATCCGCCGCCATCGGTTCATTGCTCTGGCGCAAAGCACGGACAGCACGCTTGCGGCGCACCCGCTGACCTATATCGGCTCGACAGGGATTTACACGGGCACCCTTACCGCGGCGCAGGTCAACGCCGTGGCGATCGATGCCGGCAGTATCAAGACGGGAACACTTTCGGCAGACCGTATCGCCGCGGGCAGCATCAGCGCCTCGAAACTCGATGCCGTGGGTATCAAGTCGTCCATTATCAATACCGATTACATCAACGGTCTCAGCTGCACGTTCACGAAGGGCAAGATCGGCGGTTTCTCCATCGGCAGTGACAACATGACCATAGGGAACGTCGGAGCTGTGGGTGCCATCCCGTTGCAAATCCGTTCCGCCTCCACGGGCAGCGGTTACTGGTACACGGGAGCCTACAAGCCGCTGGGTATATGCCTTACGTGGTATCAGAGCAGCAATGCAGGGCATATCGTCCTCGGGCAGGTGGCGGCATCCGGCAACAGTGTCAAGACCGGATTCATAGGTCTTCAGATGATGTCATGGGACAATCTGGAATACTTCTGCCTCTCGGTGAACTATACCAAAAGCGGCAGCAAGGAGGTATACAACCGTATCGCGGGGTGGGCCTTCGACCACAACCATATCTGGAAAAACAACATCTCGCTGGGCAGCGACGGATCTATCGCCAACTCCACGAAATGGAGTCTGAACAACGACGGGTCTGGGCACATAGCCTCGGGTAATATCTCATGGAATGCCGCCGGCACGGTTACCTTTGCCGCATCCGTATCCGCCCAGTGGACTACGGGCATCACGACGGCGCAGGAACTCGCTTCGGCCATGGCGTTCGGGAAGATGCTCTACCGCGACCCGACTTTCTGGAACGGAAACAACGGTGTCGTGGTTTACAACAACTCCCAGAACGGTATGGTGACCGTTACCCGGCAGCAGGATGCCACGGCACCCAATGACAGCAAGTATGTCCTGAAAATCCAGACCAGCGGCAGTGCCAGCCCTCGCAACGGAGGCTTCTATTTCGGGGCGAAATGCGGTTACCGCAAGGTGCTCGTCGCCCGCATTATCGCCAAGATCCCCGCCGGCAGAAATCTCTGTTGGGCGACGAACAGCGTCGGCACGGGAGGTTCGCACCGGTGGCTTACGTCGAACGCCGGCACGGGCGACTGGAAAGAATACGTCTACAAGGTCGTGTGCGGCACCGCCGATTTTTCCAGCACCCATTTCTTCTACGTGGACGGCACGCAGGGGACTTCCGATACGCCTGTCATCTGGTATGTGGCCTATGCCACGGTCTTCGACCTTACCTCCACGGAGAAATACACGACCACCATCGATGCCAACGGCATTTACACGGGAACCGTACGCGCCAACCAGATTATCGTGGATTCCGCCCTGACTGTCGGAGGGAGCAGCTATAACGGCAGCATCTCCGTCAAGGATGCGAACAATAGCGTAAAGGTCACGCTGGACAGGAACGGTATCACGGCCGTGAGCGGCAAGATCGGCGGCTGGATTCTCGGAACAAGCGCCCTGACCGCTTCGGCTCCGGCCTCGGGGCACCGCATCGTTATGGGGGCTTCAGGATATATTTACCACGACAACCCTTCCACCGGAGTAAACTATTGGGCGCTGAACACGGACGGTTCCGCCACGTTCGGGTGCGGGAAAATCTCCTTTGCCAATGACGGATCGGGTTATCTGGCCAACCAGAATATCAAATGGGACGCCTCGGGAAATGTCACGATGACGGGCACCATCAACGCCAATGCCGGCACCATCGGGGGATTCGTCATCGGTCAGGGGCGCATCGGCTCGACGGCGACAGGAACCGGCTCAGGCGGCGGCCTTGCCATCTACGACGACCTGTTCCGCGTGGGGGACACCATTTCGTATGTCCTGTTCGGCAGCAACACCATACCGGCATCCGCCGGCGGATCATGTGCCACCGGACGTATTGTGAACAACAAGGTGAACAGCATCTTTAATAACAACTACGGGCTTTATATCGATGTCAAAAACGGTAACCGTAACTACGGAATATGGTCCAATGCCTCTGTTATAGCCCCTGCCTGCATCGGCAACAAGATCAAGAATGTCTATTTCACAGGCAGCGGTTACACGATCGATTTCTCGCAGTTCAACATCTTTTTCGTTTATGCCAACCAGAAGTACAGCGTGACCCTGCCGTCGGCATCGTCCGTGGCCACCATGTTCGGTTACTCGACTCTGCCGTCGGACTTCGCCTGCATATTTACCCTAATTTACAACTACAACTGGGGGAATAGCCTTGTATTCACCAATATCCGTAACCACAACGGGGATCTTGCCAGTTACACGTTAGCCAAGGGAGACTCCATTACGGTATTGTGCGCCAATTACCCCTCGTTCCATTACCAGATATTAAATCACTCTTATTAAAAACTTTTCTGCTGGGAATATCCCTACACTTAATAAAACAGAAGCGAATTATGAACATCACCAACGTAACGGTAACCAAGGTTGCCGAAGAGAGCACGGAGAATGCCGACTACCAGTTGGAATATTCCATCGTCAATGACGCGCTGACCCGCGTCCACGCCTCCATCCGCAAGAAGGATACGGATGGCTCGGGGAACGCTCCGCAGATAGGTATCATCTACATGGAACAAGGCGTTATTTCATGCAACATTCCTATGGGAGAGCCGCTTGCACCCCTGTTTCATGATTTCGATACCATGATCGACGAAATAAAAAAGAGTAACGTACAAAATGCATAAATAATATGGAACTGTCAGTCAAAAGACCGCCTTTACCTGCCGTCCTTTTTTGCCGGCACGGGGGCAACTTTCAAGGACTTCAACCTCAAAAAAGAGATTCTGCGCAAGATCGCCATTCCCGGACGAGGAGCGCAAAGCCATCGGTCTTCACGAGAATGCCGAGGACAAGCGCATCGAATGGGATGTGGAGAAGGAGAAACCGCTTGCCGTGGAGTTCTCGGGGGACGAGATGGAGTATCTCCGGAAAGCCTGCGAACGCATCTCGGACGAGGAGCTTCCGGACGATATGTGGGCTACCGTGTCGCGCATCTACGATTTCATTCAGGAGAAGTAAACCATCCTTTCTTTCTGCCGCTACTCTTTTGAAAAGAGTGCCCGGTCGTACTCTGATGTATGGTCGGGCTTTTTGTTGAAGTATCGTTCATGGCAAGACAGGACATAACAATGGACGCCGAATACGGTGAGGTGGAGACTTCCGGCAATATCGCCGGCAAGAGTTTCTACGACTTCCGCCTGCTCGATGCCGTCGCGGGTGCGGACAACGACACCTTCCGCTACGGAGAGATTACCGTCCCCGTCGGCTTCGTGTACACGTATAACGACGGCAAAGGGTTCCATGTCAGGATTCCCTATACGCCCGACATGCGCCGCCTGACGGTCCGTCTGGTTATGGAAAGCGGTTCGGGCGGCACGGAGTACCTGAGAAATCCTGCGACGGGCAAACATTGGTTTCCCGTCGTGGCGGAGACGGAAGCCGGCACGGCCGATATCGCCCTGGCCGCATTTTTCTCCCTCAATGAGAAGGGAGTCTACAACCTGCTGTCACGGGACGGTTACCTTGCCGTGTACAGCGGCTCAGAGACCGACTTCGAAATAGGAGCCGCCAAAGCCCAGAACGAGACGTTTCTGCTGAAAGCTTCAGCCGGAAATCTCTACCAACATTCTACGACAGGTGTCGGCCTCGTCGACTACCTGCATTCGAGTCTGGAAAACAACGGTCTTGCCGCCAAACTGCAGTCGGAATTCCTGTCGGACAAGGTCGTCATCAAGAATGCCTATATGGATTCTGCCACGGGAGAGCTGCTTTTAGAAACCGAGGAAAAGGAGGAGAACGATGGGTAAGTACAGGGTCGTAGCCGGACAGAATATCTACGATGTGGCCCTGTACCTGTACGGCAGCATCGAGGGAGTCGTGGATTTGCTCATCAACAACCCCGATCTCTCCTTCGCCACGACATTGACTGCCGGCCGGGAACTTGTCTACACGGACGATTTCGTTATCCGCGCCGATGTAGTCGCCTATAACGGGTTGCACGGCATCGTCCCCGCTAACGGTGAACGGCATGTCTATCCCAAAACGTTCACCTTGCCGCTTGCTGTCGTCCTCACGCTCGCTGCCGGGATCATCACCGTGCAGTGTGCCGTTTCCGGTGCGGGACAGCTGGAAATCGACTGGGGCGACAACAGCGACACCGAGACCGTCCTCCTCGCGGACACGCCGCAGCTGCTCACCCATACCTTCGACAACAAAGTCAGGGACAGGCGTCGTATCCGTTGGTTTACCGATGCCTGCTTCCGGAGTATCGACTGGAGCGGGCTCAAACCGCGGTCGTTGGTACTGGTGCAGACACTGCCGGTGGAGGAGCTGACGCTCACGCACGCCACACTCTCCTTGGAGAGCCTGCGGCTGCTTTCCGGAACCTACAGCCTGAACCTGTCGAATTGCGCGTTGGCCGATCTTGCACCGCTTGCCGAATGCCGGGAACTGATGACACTCGACCTCTCCGCCGCCCGACTGAAACCGACAGTCATAGATCATTACCTGACAACCCTTGTGGAACATTACGGCGACCGACGGAATTGCACGGTCATTTTACCTACAGCCCCGACGGGAACCTATCGGGAGCCGGACCGGGATACCGAAACGGGGCGCTACCGTATCGCCTCGGGCATGGAAGCCGTATGGGTCATCCTGCACGAGGAGGCCTGGAATGAGGGTGGCGCGTGGAAATTCATTATCGACGATATAACCTATACAGTGGAATGAGCCGGACGATTAAGGAGATATACAATGAAGCCGTGCAGGAACGCAACCGGCGGCTGGAACTGACGGAGTTCGCCAGCGACTCGAAGCTGTCTGTCATGAACGGTATCCTATGGACCGTAGCCGCTGTCATCTACAGTTTCGAGACGCTGCTTGATGTCTTCGCGGTGGATATCTCGGAAGCCATCAACAACCGGATCAACGGCACGCCGGACTACTACGCCAATGCGCTGCTGCAATACCAGCAGGGCGACGAGCTGACCGTCCGCGAGGACGGACTGGCTTTCGGGTATGCCCAGGTCGATGAGACCAAACGCATCATTACGCAGGTCTCCTATGTGGAGAGCACGGACGACAGCAACCTCGACAGCAAGCTGGTACTGAAAATCGCTACCGGCACGAAAGGACATCTGGAAGCTATTCCCGCCGAGGAGCTGGTGCCCATCAATGCCTATATCGGCAAGCTGAAATTCGCCGGCACACGCATCGAGGTCATCTCGACCAAAGGCGACGTGCTGGTGCCGCGTCTTACGGTCTTCTACGATGGTGCCGTTCCCGAGGCGGAGATGTACGACAGCATCGAGACCCGTATCCGGGACTACATTATGGGCATCGACTTCGACGCTGCGGTCTATGTCTCCCGCCTGACGGATGCCATACGCCGTGCCGAACACGTTACAGACGTCTATATCGACGAGACGGCAATCCCCGAGCAGGGCGTGTTTATTGCTTGCCACGATACGGACGGGCAAATCCAGCCCCTGCAACGTGTCGGCCGCATGACATACACCGCCTCGGGCTACCTGAAAGAGTCCTCGCGCAAGGACGAGGAGTCGGAACTGCCGACCTTCCGGGAAGCCATCACGCTCAAAGTCGAAAACCATGAGATATAAGCTGCCCATAGACCGTTCGGTGAACCGGCTCGTGCCGCACTACCTGTCGGGACGGCGGTTCATCCTCTTCGTGCAGAGCTGCCTCTATCCCTTGCAAAGCCTGAACGAACGGTTCCGTACGTTTGCACGGGAACGGCATATCGAGGCGCGCATGACCTCACAGGTCATCTATTTCGAGTGGTTCCTGAACTACCGGTTCGGTAAATACATCAAGGACGGCAAGGACCGCATCTTCATCAAGGACAGCACGAGTGTCGGTGTGGACCTGTACCACGAAGGGGCGGAATACCAGCGTCCTTTCACCGTATGGTACAACGGGGAACAGGTTACAACGGACAATGAGGCGGAACGCCCCCGTCCGTTCTACCTGCTGGCGGAAGAGAAGCTGATCAACAAGGTCAGCTTCATGGTCTGCGTCCCGCCCGTCACCATACCTCCGCGGGAACTGGTCTATATGCTTTCCTATGTGGTGAACACCTATAAGACAGCAGGCAAGACCTATCTGATCAAGATCGACGAAGACGAATACACCCCCAATAAGAATACAGGACAATGAAAGAATATATTGCGGAAACCGGCGGACGGTATACCTACTCGGACGATATCCTGAACTTGCAGGAACTGGCTCTCAGCATGAGTGCCGTTTTTGACGGCTGCTCGGACTTCATCATCTCCGGATGCGAGATCGAGGGTCCCCGCGTCTCCCCGGGTTATGTCTGGCTCGGCGGAAAGGTACGCCGTTTCGACGGCTGCGCCGATGCTGTCTATCCCTATTATATATACGAAATCAACCGGCATGAATCGGTGGTCTACGCCAATGAGGTCAACAAGCGCGGGCGTACCTGTTATCTCTGTGCCGGAGCCAAGGCTGTCCCGGATACGGTCGATCCGGTTACTGACAAACTGCCGGCGGCCATCGAGGTGACGGAGAGCTATGCACCCCGGTTCATCGACAAGTTCTTCGGCCGCTATGCTGTCCTGCTCGATACACCTTTTACCCGGCAGACCGTCAAGAAGGATCTGGTGCTGGCCGGAACGTTCACCGGGCAGAAAGAAATCAGCTCCAAGACCGCCGTCTCCGTCAGCGGCGGGAACGGCTACATGCTCAAAGGCATCGTCAAGGCGGACGGCCATGCCGCCATCGGTGCCTACCTGCACGGTCTGCTTGTCAACGAGATTGTCATCCGGACGGACGGCACGTTCAGTTTCATGAAACAAGGCAAGGAACTGGCCAGGGTTACGGAAGACGGCATATCCTGCGGTACTTCGCTGAATGAAAACGCCCGGATCGGGGCTGTCCGCATCAAGGGATACGACATCTATAACACCTCGGATGTGACGGATGAGGGTTGTATCCGTATCAATTACCACGGCACGGAGGGCGGCGGAACAAAATACCGTGACTTTGCCGTGCATGACGGAAAAGCCTGCACCACACCTGTTTTGAAAGTCATCGGGCGTACCGCCACCCTGCAGGTCGGCGGACTGCTCTCCCTGCAAAGCACCGGACGGGGTATCGATATTCAGAATACCGCCTATACGAAAGACAATGCCAGGCTGACAAACCTGATTACCTGGCGCGACAGTGCCGCCGCGCTGCTCGCCACCGTCGGCTTCGACACCGCTGACAGTTTCCGTTTTGCGCTGAGGAACGCTCTGGGCGACATCGTGCTTGCCCCTTTGGGAGCGGTGGATGTGCTCGGTACGCTTAAAATCAACGGAAAATCCGTGTCCGACACCTATGTGACCGTCAGGGCCTTTACGGAGGCGATGGGAAAGAAAGTGGATGTGGTAGAAGGCAAACAGCTCTCTACCGAAGACTTCACGACCGAATACAGGAAGAAACTGGCGGCTATCACTACCGGAGAACTGACGGAGGGCGGCGAAGGTTATGTCACATCGGGAACCGTCGCGGCGGCTTTGAAAATGAAACTCTCCGCCGACGGGAACCTTTCCGATGTCATGGACAAGGCTGCCGCCCGGAAGAATATCGATGTCTATTCCAAAGCGGAAGCCGGGAGGTATTTCTGGAAATCTCCGAAGGATTGAAGGAGCTGGTGCGCCTGACGGCGGACGAGATCAGCGGGCTGACGGCAGAGGAAGCCGCCGAACTGAAAGCAAAGCGGCAGGCGGCCGTCAGGGATACCCTCGATGCCGAAAAGAAAGGTACCGGGGAGCTGAAACTGGCCAAGACCTCGAACCTGTCCGACCTTCCGGACAAGGGCAAGGCACGCAAGAACCTCGAAGTCTATTCCACGGCCGAGATAGACCGGATGATGGACGGCAAGCTCGGGACTGACTCCGCTTACGAGGGCATTGTCTTCACACCCGAACTCAGGGACAAACTGCTGGAAATCAAGACCGGTTCGTTCGCCTACATAGATGAAGGCGGCATTTCGCACGCGCAGGTCGAGGGATACGTGATGACCTCGCAGGTTGTCAGGGAACTCAAGAAAAAGGCGGAGCGGCTGATGGGCGGCTACAACGCTTCCGAAAAGGATACCATCGCCACCAACCTGAACCTGTATACCAAGGCCGGGGCGGACGCCCGCTTCGCCGCGCTTGAAAACCTGTTCCAGGATTACATCGACTTTTTGACCGGGCAAGGAAAATCCCCCATGGAAGCCCGGCAGCTCCTGCGGAACAAGTTGGACGTGCTGTCCAAAGACGAAATCGTCAAGGACTACCTGCGCAAGGACGGCAAACTTTCCGACCTGTCCTTGCCGACAGCGGAGGCGAAACGGCAGGCCTGCCGCGCTATCGGAGCCGCCTATGCGGAAGAATACCAGCCCCTGCTGGCGGATACGGGATGGATGCACATGGAGAACAGCGGCTCGGGAACAGATACCCAGGGGCTGTTTATCCGCCAGATCGGGAATATCGTGTCCATACAGGGGTATATCAATACCGCACGCAGGGACGGCAGCAACTGGGGCGGCATCGTTGCCGTCATCCCGAACAAGATACAGCCCCCGAGATACAGCGTGCGCTGCAGCGCCGCTGACTGGAACGATGACCACAAGTACAACCGGGGCTCCTCGTTCACCATCTACGGCGGTTCGCGCAGGATACAGCTTTACGAGCGCGGTATGTACAATGTCAATGTAGAACTCAACTTCACCTATTTTGTATAGTCATGAAACATAAACTCAATGTAAACGGCGATATTGAAAGCCGCCGGAGGATTGCGGAGCGCAGGAACGTTCCCGTCCGTGAAACCGTACAGCAAACCATTCAACCGCAACATCATGAAACAGAAGAAAATCAGGCGGCAGCCGCAGAAGAAACCGTCTCCCCGGCAGCAGAAGCCCCGAAAGCGAGAAGACGGAAGACCGCAGGGGACGCTTAAGCGCTTTCCTTTCGACGAGACACGGATAGGCTTCATGCTCCGGTATGAGATGCCGGTAGTCTATCATCTGCTCCGCAGGTTATGCGCCACGCAGCAGCCCTTCGAGCCGGACTGGCAGGTCATACGGTCGGTGGCGGAGGCATCGAAAGACCCTTCCTGCGGCAAGGCGAAGTTCCGCCGCTACCTGGACGAGTACCGCCGGGACGGGGTCTATTGCCGGCGCGGGAAACGGCTCACGCCGGAGCGCAAAGCCTACTATGAAGGCATATGCCGCCGCAAGAGAGAAGAGTATATCCGCCGGAACCGCAGGAGGCTGCTTGCCGAAGCGCGGAACGCGCCGGGCGGCGACAGACTGCTCGGAGAGATTAAAAGCATTCTTAAAATGAAACGGTAATGCGCTGAAGGACAATGCCGGTGAGAAACATTCATGTACATGTATGGCTGTTCCGGGTAATTTGCCTAATTTTGTATTCCACGGTCGCTGCAAGACCTTTCCATATTGTCAAATGAGTATCCTCTTTCGGGATACGGTCAGCGAGACATCCTCTCCCAATTTTATCAGTTGAACGCGGACGGTGCAACCGAACCCGTCCGTCCTGTTACCAGTTTCTTTGCGATGCGGGTATACCGTGTCGCATTCTTCGGGCATTTTTAAATCCATAAAACAAAGCGTTTATGCAAGAAGAAGAAAAGAACAACGGCATGGAAGGCATGTCTGTCGAGGAAATGTTCCTCGGCGTTCAGGAATCTTATCAGGAGGCACAGTTGCGTGCCCAGGAGGAGAACAGGGCGTTCGCCCGTACGGAGTTCTTCCGCATGGACAAGTTCGGGACTTACCGTCTCCGTATCCTGCCCATCGCTCCCAATCCGGACGGCTCGCCGACACGTCCGGGCTATGAGTATCCCGTCCACCAGCTGCTTCTGGAGCTGGAGAAACCCGCTACGGGGAACAAGCCCCAGAAGATGTATGTCACTGTCACCCGCGCTACCGATGCCGGATATAGCGTTGATCCCATCGAGACTTACCGCCGCATGGCCGTCGAAGCCGCAAAAGAGGACGGGGACGACAAACTGGCGGAAAAGATTGCCGGGGGCTCGTTCGGAGGCGGTCTGAAATACAGTTACGGCCACTGTCTCTATGTATTCGACCTGGGTGAACGAGCCAAAGGCGTGCAGATGATGACCCTTTCCCATGCCCAGTTCAAGGATCTGGATGAGAGGAAGTTCAAGCTGTGGAGCAAGAAACTGGCCAAGAATCCGTCTTACCCGTGCCCGATTTCCTCGGTGTATGACGCCTATCCGGTGGAGATTGAAAAGCGCAAGAACGGAGCCAAGACCGAGTATGTCATTTCCATTGACAACGAATCGGAACCGGTACCGTTGACCAAGGAGGAGCTGACCGCCCTGATGGGTGCGCCGCGTATCCCGGAAATCATCTACCGCTACACCCGTTATCATCTGGGAGCCACCGTCGAGTTCCTCAAACAGTGCGACGGTATCTACGGCATGTCGCTCATGGAGACGGATGAAATGAAGACGGTCATCGACACGCTGGACGGTGAACTGCCCAAGGAGGATATATCCGCGTTCTCGTTCGACCGCCGTACGAAAGATAACAGAGAAAACGGGCGTGAAGGCGGAGGCATCTCGCTGGACGACCTTTTCGAACGTTATGACGAGCTTCAGCGGCAGGAACTCGGTGAGAAGACCGAGGAAGGCCAGGAGCTGCGTGCGATGATCCGCGGCTACATCGAGCAGGAAGGGCTCTCCGTGCGTGTCACACGCTCCACGAGCAACCGGGAACTACTCGACCTGATCGAAAGCGAGATGGAGGGTCCGAAGCCCAGTGACGAACCGGAGGATGTCCCCGGGGAGGAAGAAGAGCAGCCGGAGGAAACGGAAGAGCGTGCCGGGCGTCCCCGCCACCGCAGATAAGCCTTTCACAAGTTCTTGAATTCTAATCCGACGGGAGGCATCCGGGCCTCCCGTCCTAATCACAATCACTTAGTATGAAAGAGAACAAACCCTGCCTTTTGTTATTGAATGACATCCACATCTCGAAAGACAACATCCCTGCATTCCAGGCCAACTGGCAGGAGGCCATGGGAATTTGCAGGGAACGGGATATCCGGGAAGTGGTTGTCGGAGGAGACCTGTTCTTTTCCCGTGCCGCCCAGACACTCGATGTCCTGCTGGCCGTCAGGGATATGCTTGTATCCGCCGCGGACCATGACATTCATGTCACGCTGGCGGAAGGGAACCACGACAAGGTGAACCAGGAATCCCTGCGCGGATATTGTCATGTCTTCGACCGGCATCCGAATGTGACTGTCGTGGATGAGTACCTGACCCTGTGCCGCCCGGAATGGAAGTTCGCGCTCCATGTAATGAGCTATTTTCCGGAAGACGGCTCTTTTGCCGAAAGGCTCGGACGATTGGCTGCGGAAGCGCTTTCCGGAGAACCGGAGCACTTCCTCTACATCCATGAGGGTATCAACGGGGCATTGGCACAGCCTTCGGAAAAGGAACTGCCTGCCAGGATATTCTCTCCTTTCGACAAGGTCTTTGTCGGCCATTACCACAACCGTACCGTCATTCCGGGGACGGGAATCGAATATATCGGTTCCTCGCGCCAGCATAACTTCGGGGAGGACGAGGAGAAAGGATACACGGTGCTGTATACGGACGGCACGTACGAGTTTGTCAAGAACCGCGTGAACATGCGGTACCGTGTCATGGATATGCCGGCGGAACGTGCCGGGTTGCACCTGATGGACGAGCTGCGTGAAATGGAGGCCGATGGTCGCTACAAGGTCAAGGTGCGTGTCCATGCACCTGCCGCCGCGATGAAATCGGTGGACAAAGCCGCCTTGCTGGAAGCCGGAGCGGCGAAGGTAGAACTGGTTGCCGATGACGAGCAGCTGCCGGAGGCGGTATCCTCTTCGCTCTTCGAGAAATTCGACAGCCGCCGCATCCGGGAAACCTACGAGGACTTCTGCCGGGAGAAACAGATCGAGGATGTGTCGATGGGATTGGAGTATTTATCTAGAATAGAAAACAGATCATGTGGAAATTAAAGACGATAGAAGCCGAAAATCTCTGCGCCTTCCGTTCGCTGTCCTACATGCTGCGGCAAGGCGTGACGACATTGATTTTCGGCGATAACCGGGACAATGAGTCCCAGCAGTCGAACGGGGCCGGCAAGTCTGCCCTGTTGGAATGCATTGCCGTGGGTATCACGGGCAGCCCGCTTAGAAAGATACGCTCGGAGGAGATTATCAACGATGCAGCGGAAGAATGCCGTATCGCTTTGCGTTTCATCAACGATTCCGCCGCCGAGGAACTGCTCGTCAACCGCCGTATCCCGCGCAAGGGGGCTTCCTCTGTCAGCTGTACGCTTTACCGTGGCGGCAAGCAGGTGGTAACCGATGAAGCGGTACAGCCTTCGGTGGATGCCTATAACCGGTATATTCTTGACAAACTGGGTATCACACGCGACGAGCTGCTCAACAATTTCATCCTTTCCAAATACCGGTATGAGGATTTCCTCTCGTCATCGGACAAGGAGAAGAAAGAGGTCATCAACCGCTTTTCCAACGGTATCCTGGTGGATGAAGCCATCGCCAAAGTGGAGGAAGACATCGTGCCGCTCTCTGAAAAGAAACGGCAGGTGGAACTGGAACTGGCCGGGTTGGGCGGGCGTATCGGGATGTTACAGGAGCAGATACGCAAGGAGGAGGAAGCCGGAGCCGAGCGGGGGCGTACCCGTGTGGAACGTATCATGGGACTGGAAACGGCCATAGCGGCCAAGAGGGAGCAGATCCGTACCGGGCACGAGAACGTGGACAGGCTTGAGGAACAGCTTGCCGGAGTGCAGCGGGCGGACGAGGCTTTGCAGGAACTGGAAGCCGGAGATACCGCATTGGAAGCATGTCTGGAAAAGATAGCGGAAATGATGTCCCTCTTTCCCGATGCCCGGCAGACGGACTGGGACAAGGTCATTGCCGAAAAGAAAGGACGGTTACAGACCGCCACAGAGCGGCTGAAGGATTGCGATGCCGTCTTGAAGCAGGCGGAACAGGAACTGAAAAACAGGACTGACGGCTGGGAACAGTTCAAGAAGGAGTATGCCGCATTCTGTGAGGCATACAGGGATCAGTCCGATACGACTGCGGAGAGACTGCGGGAAATCGACATCCGTCTGCGCGACCTGTCCGGCAGCATCGAGGAACTGCGTCATAAACGGCGTATCGTTTCTGCCGGTATTGACGGCCTCTCGAACAAACTGGCCGGCTCCATCACCTGTCCTTTCTGCGGGCATGAGTTTCTGGTGGCAGAACCACAGTTCGACATCGAGGCCGGCATGAAGGAACTGAAGCTCCGTCAACGGCAGCTCACGGAAATCAACGGCCGTATCGATGAGAAGCAGGAGGAGACGGATGCCGTGGAGTTGCAGCAGAACCGGCTGAACCATGAGCGCCGGATATTGGAAGGCAGACGCACCGGATGGGAGGAGCAGCTGGCCGGGCACGAACGGGCCATCAGGAATGCCACCCGCCACGTGGAAGAGGTGGAAAGCGGGCATAAACGCATCGCTTCCGAAATTACCGCCCTGCAAAGTGAAATCGAAGGTGTCCGCCGCAAGGTATTCGACGAGGTGTTCGGATTCATAGACGAGCGCAATGCCGCACTGAACCGCGGCATACGGGTAGGCAAGGAAGATATACAGGCTGCGGCCTGCGCCATCGACACTTTGCAGGCCACGATCCGGGAGCTGGATGAGGCGGCTTCACCCGACCTCATACAATCGCTCAAGGACACTCTCCGTGAAACGCGCGGGAAGTCCAACGAGGCGGCAGGGCGCAAGACGGCCGTCGATGCCCGGGTCCGTGCCCTGGAGATACAGCGGGAACGGTTCGTGCAGTTCAAGACCTATCTGGCCAACACGAAAATCGAGGCGCTCAGCCGTATCACCAACGAGTTCCTGCAAGACATCGGCAGCGACATCCGTATCCGCTTCGACGGGTATACCGTCCTCAAGAGTGGTAAGGTAAGGGAGAAAATCTCCATCTCACTGCTGCGCGACGGCATGGACTGCGGCTCGTTCGGCAAGTTTTCGGCAGGCGAAGCCGCCCGTGTGAATTTGGCGACCATCCTTGCCATGCAGAAACTCGTGAACAGCAACTGCGACGGGGACAAGGGACTGGATCTGCTCGTGCTGGACGAGATACTCGAGGCGGTCGATGAAGCGGGGCTGGCCTCCATGTTCGAGGCGCTGAACTCGCTCGGCGGTACCGTGCTGGTAGTCTCGCACGGGAATGTGGCTGAAGGCTATCCGCATAAACTGGTAATCGTGAAAGAGAATGGCGAATCGAGACTCGGAGAATAGCGTACTGACCCGGGAGCAGGTACTGGCGCTGGACATCGCCACGCATACCGGATACTTCTCCCTGCATGAGGCCGGGACATGGAACTTCACCGAAAGCAAACGGCGCAACGGCAACAAGATGCACGGCGCTTTCAGGACTACGCTGCTCTCGCTGCTCCGTCGTTACGGCATCCGCCGCGTCGTGGCCGAGGATGTGAGCGTGAACCGCCATTTCTACGACATGCGGCGGCTCTCGGAACTCAGGGGTATCCTGCTCGAAGTGTGCGATGAACTGGATATCCCGGAACCGGAGTTCGTCAACCCGGCTGTCCTCAAGAAATGGGCGACGGGAGACGGACACGCCACCAAGACGCAGATGGTCGCGGCCTGCAAGGACAGATACGGTATTGTCCCGGTGGATGACAATGCGGCGGATGCCTGCCACCTCTTCTACTATTACATCCGCAGGCACAGGCTGTGACAAGCCGACAACGGTTTGGATTTTTTCCGGGCGGCGGTAATGCTGCCGCCCGTTTTTTCAATTGACGCTCACGGTAGCTGACAGATTAGGACATGAGATTCATTATCAACCTTTTCAGTCAGTGGAAACGTGGAAAAGAAAGATGTGTTTATTGCGGTTCTCCAGCCTGAAGACGAATCCGCGAGACAGAGGGCGGAACTTCTCAGAAAATATGTGATGCCGCACAAGAATCTGATATACAGCATTTGTATCAAATATACCTATAACCAGGAGGACATCGAGGACAACTACCTCGAGGCGTTGGCCAACTTCTTCAAGTATATGGACAGTTATGACCCGGCCCGTCCGGTAAAGACCTGGATCTATGCCGTGACCAAACGGCTTGTGGCGGACCTGAACAACCGCAACAGGAACCGCATGCCCCCGGACGACAATATCGACATTTCGGAAATATCCTCTTCGCTGTCGGATGAGGACGAACCGTCGGGAAACAGCATGGGGATGGACAACTACCGCGAGTTCTATAACGATGACATCCTCTGGGCACTGGACCGGCTCAAACCGATTTACCGGGAAGCCCTGCTCTTGCAGCAGGCTGGTTACAAACTCGGGGAAATCATGGAAATCACCTATAACAACGGTACTTTGCAGACCAGGAACGTAGAAACGGTAAAAAGCCGCATCTTCCTAGCCAAGACGCAGCTGCGCAAACTATTGACACGCGATGGAGAGAAAAGAATGGATTGACGGATGCCGGAGGCTCTTTACACGGCTGGTCCGCACCACGGTGTGGGCGGATTTTGTGTTCCCTACCGGCGGCAAGTCGGACAGGCAGCTCGGGATGTGTTTCGACGGCTTGTGCCGGGAGGTCGTCTCCGTCAGTGCGGAACGCCTGTCCGACTTCTGTATCTGCCAGACATATGCCATTTCCGGATATGATACCGCGTATCGCAGGAAATGGAACGTCTCCCATTCATTCGGAAAGAAAGCCATCGGCCGCTATCTCCGCTCGGGAAAGGAACGCCGCTACCGGGAGGACCGGTGGCTGAAGAGTTTCGGGCTGTCACGGCATGATTTGGCGCGGGCAGTGGAAGACCGCCGCAGCCATCCGTTCGGGCGTTTTATTTATCCGGAATACGAGGAGACGACCAAGCGGCGACTGCTCTCCACCGAAGCGGGATATCTCGTCTGTGCGCTCTCCACGCTGATGTGGACGCCTTTCTCCCCGTCATGCTCAAAATGTGCGAAAGCGGAGCCATGCCGCAGAAGGACACAGGCGCGCTATCCGGAACTGTACCGTATCCGCTGTGAGGCGTGGCGGAAAAAGGAGGCGAAGCCATGAGTGCCGTCAATCCGCTCAGTGCCGAGTTCCTGTATGAACTCTATGCCACGGCGCTCAGACAGGAACCGTTGTGTGCTGTCCTAGCCCGGCATATGCGTAAGGAATACCTGCCGGACCGTTCGTTCCAGCAGGTACAGGAGGCGATAGCCGTACACTTCAAGACATACAAGACACCGCCGTCGTATGCCGTGCTGGCACAGACCTTCCATGAGGATTACGACGCCATCGAGCTGATAGACACTTTCCGGGAGTATGACGAGGGACAGAGTGCCGAGGTGATGACCGACATGCTGGAGTCCTACATCAAGGGGGTCCGGTTGCAGTCGGTCTATGCGGAGGTCGGGAAACTGTATAACGAGAACAAACAGGACAAGGCGGAGAAGACTCTTCGGGAATATGCCGAGTGGCTGGCAGGGTTCACGCTGAAGAGTTCCTCGTTCGTCGATGTGGCCGCGACTTTCAAGGAGCGTTTCGAGAGGAACCGCCGGCGCGAGGAGGAAGAGGAACGCTCGGCCGCCCCTCGTGTGTCCCGCTTCTACATCCCGTATCTGGATGCGCTCAATGCCGGACGTAACCTGCGAGGTCAGCTGACCTGTTTCCTGGCCAGCACAGGCGTGGGAAAGTCGCACATCGCCAAATGGATCGGTGTCAGGGCGGACATCGATGACGGGCTGCATGTGCTGCATTTCCAGCTGGAAGGTTCGGAAGAAGAGGCGTTGAACGCCTATTCCGGCGGACTGATTTCCAGGAACGCCTACTATTACGAGCGGGGAAAGATTTCGGATACGGAGATGAGACATCTGGAAAAACTGGTCGCCTCGTATGCCGGAAGCATCACGGTGCGCAGTTACCCGCGTTTCAATGCCCAGGTCTCGACACTCGACATCAAGAACGGCATTTCGGAATACAGGAAGCTCAAAGGATATAATCCGGACATCGTGATTGTGGATTCGATGGACTTGCTGACGGATGCCAACCGCCGTTCATGGGGAGCCGACCATGAACGGGCGAAGCGTATCGCGGTGGCTAATGACCTGAAGGACCTGGCGGCGGACGAAAAGGTATGGATGGTGGTGACTTACCAGTCTACCATCGAAGACCGGGAGTGGCTGAATGACGAGCGGAACGTGCTGACCGAGTACAACTGTTCGGAGGCCAAAGGTCTGGCCCGCCCGTGCACGCACCTTGTTTCGCTCAACCAGTCATCGGCTGAAAGAAAGGAGAACGTTATGCGCCTGCACGTGGCCAAAAGCCGGTTCTTCAAGAAAGGAGACACTATCAGGATTGCCACCGACTACGACAATGAGGTGTTCTATGACGGGCAGAGGACACTGAATCTGAACAGGGAATAAAAAGCCATCGATCCGGATGCGGCGTGTCGGTGGCTTTTTGACTTGTAACGACTGGAATGTTGAGAATATATGGCAGCTTACATGCGTAAAACCAATTCCGGACAGATACGATTTTTATTGTATGCCCTTTGTATTCCGCCATATCGTCCGTTCCCCATGTTATCAACAGCAGGTTTTCACATTTCAATTCCTCTGCCGCCTCCAAGGCTTTCAGTTTCCGCTCACGGGTCTTGGCGTTCGAGATATCATACGACCTTTGTTCGAGGAAAGTTCGAATGACCTCGCAAATACAAATCCGTTATTTGTAGTAATTGGAAAACGATACTTTTCATTCAGTATGTTTATTGTACTGCACAAAAAATACGCTTTTTTTATGTAGAGAGTGATCATTTTAGAAAAGTACATCTCTACACCTGATAATCAGCCAATGCTGATTATCAATCTCCTTATTTATATATTGTTTTATCGATTAGACAAAAGCAGTCATTTTTTGTCCAGCCGGGAAGACAATTTCTCTTTTCCTTTGGGTGGAAAGACCTTCCATGATTCTGCCGGTCTATTTTTATTGGGCTAATCCGGATTCTTTTTCCAAACATTTCAAACCAACCTGTAGCGGTCACGACTATACCTTAATATGGAACTGTCGGTACAGGAATATCAATATCTGGTTTCGGAGATAACCCGCGAGACGGGTGCCAAACGGGACGGGAGCGGTAAGAACCTTATCGTTCCGCGCTGCCCGTTCTGCGGAAAGTCGGGCGGTAAGTTCGGTATCTACATCGGCAAGGCGACTGCCCACCGCCGGCCTTTCATGGCCCACTGCTTCTCCTGCGGGGCATCCACCCGTACATTGGAGCAACTTCTGGCGGCTATCGGTCGCATGGACCTGATGGTTTTGCAGACAGCTGACATTGCCGCACCGTTGAACCTGCACCTGCTGGAGAAGGACGAGGCGGAAGAAATAGACGACGAACTGGTGCCGGTCGAATTGCCGGACTTTTACAAGCGCACTTTCCGGCATCCGTATTTGCAGCGGCGCGGCTTCTGTTTCGACGATTACGAGTATTTCCCGGTCGGGATAACCGGCAGGCTCAATCCGCGCTACGCGGACTATGTCGTCTTTCCGGTCATCGATGACTGTACGGTTGTCGGCT
>ENA-OQCB01000126-OQCB01000126.1-human-gut-metagenome-genome-assembly--contig:-NODE-126-length-35867-cov-3.530386_pt1 | contig 35867 bp, 25 predicted proteins | sample MGYA00242493_ERZ504568 | MGnify/ENA primary metagenome ERZ504568 (study PRJEB26092, sample SAMD00036229) | human gut metagenome | host: Homo sapiens | study: EMG produced TPA metagenomics assembly of...
AACAGGGAGGACACATTACCTTGCATGACAAGAGCCCTGCCGAAGATATTTACGATACATTCGGTGTCAGCAAGAAAACCTTTAAGAAAGCAGTTGGCGATTTATATAAAAAGCATCTGATATCGTTGCAGGAGAATGGCATCGAGCTGGTAAATACCTCTAACCCCTAATTGCGATAGGGTTTTCCCTATAACATATTAGAGAGAAACAAAAGGATGGGGAAAATATTCCCCTATTTTTGTTTTTACTAAAGAACCGATGGAATATAAACTTGTAAAGAACGTTACCATGAAACGAATATTATTTATATTATTTGCCGCAATAATGAGTACCGCTGTCTGCCATGCGGCTATGAGTAACAGTAAAGTGCGTAAAGAGACACGCTTCCTTACGGACAAGATGGCCTATGAGCTGAAACTGAATACGGAACAGTATAATGATGTGTACGAAATCAATTATGACTTTATCTCGGGTATACGGTATTTAATGGACGATGTCTTGAGGGGGGAAGAATGGGCTTTGAATCGTTATTACGATTATCTGGATATACGTAATGACGATTTGCGCTGGGTGCTGAGCAGCAGACAGTATTCCCGTTTCATGCAGGCCGCTTATTTTTTCCGTCCGGTCTATGTGAGTGGCGGACGATGGTCTTTCCGGATTTATGTTACTTATACCAATCCGAATCATTTCTACTATCCGCGTCCTTATCATTATCGTACTTACTGTGGCGGACATAACCGTGTTCATTATCATAATGTAAGCTATTACCGGGGCAGACATAACTATCCTACCTATAACGGCTCTTTCCGTATCCGTGATAATAAATCGTACCATACAAGCCGGCGTTCGGATTTCGGTTCGGTTCATATCCGTCCCAATTCCGGTACGCGCCCTAATAACGTGGAACAGTCCAATCGCCGTCCTGCTACCAACGCTCCGGTACGCCGTTCCGATACTAAGAAGGAAGTAAATGCTCCTAAACGCGGGCAGAGTATTCAGAAGGAAAACGAAAGCATAAGACGACGCAGCAACTCTTCTTCATCCTCTACGCGTACAACACGTTCTTCTTCCCGTTCGTCAGAAAGAGGTAAAGAAACGTCAAGACGAAATTAAACGCTTATCCATGTGTATTTATAACTGATAAACGGGGGATACTTCAATATACCTGATGATTTTTTCAGGCACGGAATTCACGGAAAAAGAAGTAAAGAAAATCTGTGTTTTCCGTGTAGTCCGTGCCTGAAAAGAAAATAAATAAAAAGTGTTCATCTCCTTACAAACACACAACAACTAAAATTATATTTATTCGATAGGCTCTCCTTTATAAAAGTCCAGTATCTTGGTACGGAACAGGTACTCGTATTTGGCTTGTAGTTCATCGGATTGTGCTTTCATCAGGTTCTGCTTGGCCTCATTGTATTCTACGGCGTTCGCTTTCCCGTTTTCGTATTTCTCGCTCATCAGCTTAAACGATGCTTCGCTTGCCGAGGCTGCCGCGCTGCTGCTTGTGTACTTGCTTTCGGATGCTGCCGCATTGTACCATGCCTGCTGAATTTCTTTGTAGAGGTCCTTCTTGGCATTATCCAGTTGCAAGGAGTAGTTTTCACGTTGCAGGCGGGCTGTACGTACCCGGTTGCGTGTAGCCAGTCTGTTAAAGATGGGAACACTCAGATTAAAACCGATGTATTTGTTGAAATTATCACTCATTTGCTGGCTGAAAGTGCGATTGATTGTCGAATAATAATTCGTACCGAGACTCCCGCTGAGAGTCAGTTGCGGATAGTAACCGCTTTGGGCGATTCGGATACTGTGTTTACTTCCTTCCAGACGATACTGTGCAGCTTGTATTGAGGCCTTGCAACCTAATGCTAACTGATATATTTCGTCCGGAGAAGCCAATGGGATAAGTTCTATTGTTGCGGCAGGATTTTCCAAGAGGAAACCTTCCGGTGTTTCCAGTTCGATAAGCTGGCTGAGGTCGAGCAATGCCAGTTGATAGTTATTGCCCGTCTGTACCGCATTCATCTCATCCTGCGCTACACGTGCTTTGGCTTCGGCAACTTCTGCCGGAGAGGCTTTCCCTACTTCTGCCAGCCGCTCTATGCGGTTGCATTGTTCTTTGCTCAGCTCTACTTGTCCTAAAGAAACCCGGTGCAGTTCTTCGTTGAACAGTACCTGTAAGTAGGCTGAGGCTATATTGATGGAGATATCTTCTTTGGCTTTCTCCAAGTCGGCAAGAGCGGCTTTTAGGTTTAATTTGGCCAAAGCATACTGGTTGGGTATCTCGAGTCCGGTAAACAGTGGAATACTGGTGGAAACGGACATATTTGTACCGTGACTGCCTGTGTTGACATATACGGTGGAGTAATCACCGGTACTCTCGTCCTTGATAGCGGTCTGCGTGCGTCCCCAGTTCCAGTTTTGTCCGGCACTGGCATTAAGGTTCGGCAGTCGTGCCCATTTGGCGGTATTCACTTCAACATTGCTTTGTTCGGCTGCATTGGCTGTCCGGCGAATGTCGATATTATGCTCGATGGCGTAGTCTATATTTGCATAACTATGATTAGTTGGTATCTGATTTTGATATACCTGGTCACGTGCTGTTTGTCCGGCTAGACCGTCTGCCCAAAGACCGGTCCTGTATTCTCCCCAGTAAATGTAACCAGTACTGAATGTAGCTCTAAATTTATTGAACATACCATACATGGCAGAAGTGGCATCTCCTTCATCTTGCCACATGGAGTTGGCTGATACTTCGCTTTTCTGGATAATATTCAGGTCACCATGGCATGAAGCTAGTAAAGTTCCAGCCAATAATATTGATAATATTGTTTTGATTTTCATGATATAAGTGTTTTTATAACTTAAGAAATCATTTGATTAGAAAGTAACTTTTACTCCTACGGAATATTTACGAATAGGAGGATAATTGTAATAATCCTTATTATAAGTCGTAGAAGCACCCACTTCAGGAGAGACACCCTTTACAGCTGTAAAGTAATGCAGATTGTTTCCTGCTAATGTAATAGCCAAATTTTGAATACCCAGTTTTGTCAACTTATTTGTCGGTACATTGTATTGCAGACTTATTTCACGGATACAGAGGTAATCACCTTTGTAGTTGAACACATTCGATGTACGGCTAAAATTAGCATTTCCATCATCCGGATCATTGGCTGTAAAACGTGCGTATTTTGTATTATCGCCCGGTTGTTTCCAACATTGTTTCACTTCATCAATTAGCGTATAATTGTTTGCAAATGTATTCATGAAATAGCGCATTTCTGAATTATTGTTGATGGAGTGGCCTAAAGCCCAATCTAAAAAGATATTCAAAGTGAAATTTTTATAGGTGAAATTGTTGTTCAGACCTCCGGTAGAATGTGGAACTGTATAACCAAGCAAGAATTGATCCTGACTGTCAATATAATCTTTTCCATCTTTAGTCTGACTGCCTTCACGGTTTTTCCATTCGTAATCACCGATTTCTTTACGCCCGGCTATGTTTTTCCCATCGGAAGGCCGATAGCCTTTTGCAGAGCTATCATACATCGCATTGTCTGCTTGTTCTTGTGTTTCAATAATATGATCAACAACATAACCATAATAACGATATAATGGCTCCCCCTCTGCTGTTCCCCCAAAGGCTGTCCCATCTGCCAGGGTAATACCTCCTATACGGTTTTTGTCTCGTCCATTATCAGGGAGTTTTAAAACTTTATTTTTTACGTAGCTCCATGTGAATTTAGATGTCCATATAAAATCTTTTGTTTCGATGTTAGTAGAACTGATTTCGATATCGAAACCATAGAATTTTACTTTACCAATGTTAGTTTGAACATTGTCAAAACCGGAGGTATTTGGTAATTCTTTGCTAAATAAAAGGTTGTCAGTTCTTTTGTCGAAATAGTCTGCGCTGATGTTTAAGCGATTATTAAACATTGACAGATCGAAACCTGCATCTAATTGTGTAGAAACCTCCCATGTTAATCCTAAATTAGGCATAGTAGACGGGACAATACCTGCAACTCCATCGTATTTGGCATTTGTTGAATATTTGCCATAAGCGTCATATAGCCCGATTGCATTGTTTCCTGTTTGTCCATAACTTATACGCCATTTCAAGTTATCAATGGGTTTTATATTTTGCATAAAGGATTCGTCAGACATAACCCAACCAACAGAAGCACCAGGGAAAAAGCCCCATTGATTTCCGGTTGCAAAACGGGAAGATGCATCTTCTCTAAATGTGGCAGAAAACAAATATTTCTTTTGAAAATCATAAGATAATCGGCCGAAATAACCAATTGTGACATCTTCTGTGAAATCGCTTTTTGCGTCTTTTTTATTGGGACCTGCTGTTAATGTCGGAACTTTATCGGAACTGGCACCTGTAACAGTTGCTTCCATTGATTGATTTTTATCTTTCTGATAGGAGTAGCCAGCCATGACAGAGAAAGAATGATCTTTGATTGTCTTGTTATATGTCCCATAGGCTTCCAATTTATTTCTGTTTAATTCACCGAATTGTGCAGTGGTTGTACGTAAACCACTGAATTCGTTAGCTTTTTCAAAACTGTCACTTCTCCAGTGATGATTGTATGTAGACATTTGTACATCTGCTTTCAGACCTTCAATAATGTGGTATGTCAGTCTTCCAAATGCAGACATTCGCTTTTCTTCTTTGCTTTGGTCATTGTAATATTGATACCATAATGGGTTAGGAGATGTTGCATTATAGCCTTTAGTGGGGGTTCCATCTTCATTATATTTCTTTTGAGTCGGTGGAGTTGCTAGACCTCTTGATATAACATTCATTTGGTTAGGATATTCAGATGAATTGGTTTTAGAATAATCAAAACCCATTGCAAAAGACAATTTGTTGTTGATTTTTACATCCAGATTATTCCGCATGCTTAAACGGGAATAACCTGTAGCTAAAGCGACTCCCCCGTCATCTGTGTATCCTGCACTAGCACTGTATCTGACAGATTCACTTCCTCCGTCAATTCCTACATAATAGTTTTGCCACAATGCGTTTTTGTAGATTTCATCTTGAAAGTTATTATCTTGGAAAATCAGTATTTTAGTTGGATCTAATGGATCTGGCATGGATTTGTATCCAGCTGGTACGCTTTCCCCTTCTTTGAGATAACGAGTTGAATAGATTGAAGATTCTGTATTTCCTGAACTTGCAGAATAACCATCCATAAAGTTGTAGTGAGATTTGGGACCTAAGGCTACAGCCGGACGAACAGTATTGATATAATCTTCGGCGTTCATGAAATCATACAATGTTTCTGCTTGTTGTAGTGCCAAATTAGCCTCGAATGTTATTCGGGGGGCTTGATTGGTTGATCCTTTTTTTGTAGTGATAAGAATTACACCATTAGAAGCTCTTGAACCATAGATTGCAGTGGATGCTGCATCTTTTAGAACTTCAATAGATTCAATGTCATTTGGATTAATACCCGAAAATGCACGTTCGACACCATCTACCAAAATCAAGGGGTCGTTACTTTTATTGATGGAAGAACCACCACGAATGCGGATTGTAGCATCAGCCCCAGGTGTGTTATTATTGGAGTATAAGCGTGCACCGGCAATTTTTCCTTTTAACCCTTCACCAATAGTATTTACTGGAACATTTTTTAATGCATCACCACTTACTTTTGTAATAGCAGAGGTGATTGTTCTTCTTGATTGTGTTCCATAACCGACTACAACTACTTCATCCAAACCTATAGTAGAGGCGTTTAGCGTAATGTTTAAAATGTTTTCGTTTCCTACTTTACTTCTTTGTTGTATATCCGATAAAAGAGAAAAGAAGGGTTGCCCCTTTTGCACATTGAGGTTGTATTTACCGTCAATATCGGTAATAGTACCTGTTGTTGTTCCCTTGACAGAAACAGAAACACCTGGCATAGTTAGTCCATCGTTGTCTATAACAACACCCGAAATATTCATTTCTTGAGCAGAAATTGAGATAAGAGGGAATAATAAGAGGACTAACAGTAACATAAATGATTTAATTTGTTCATCTTTGTACTGGTTTTAAAATAGTGCTATTTTAAGATTGACACGAGGGAATAAGTACCGGTCAAAGTTTTATTCCCCGTGTCTTTTTTATTTAGATAAGAAACCGATTTTTAGCAAATCGTTTTTCAGCATATCATATTCTTCCTTGCTTACAGCTGGAATGGGCAGTCTGCATGGACCACAATCTATTCCGATCAAATTCATAATTGCTTTACCTCCTCGTACACCTCCTCCGTATTTAATGATTATTTTTACTATTTCTATTGATTTCATCTGTAATTTTCTCGCATGTTCGAAGTCTCCTTCTTTAACTGCTTTTAAGATACCGTGGTAGACTTCGGGTAAATAATTATAGGTGCTTCCAACACCTGCAACTGCTCCGAATGCTAATCCTGAGATTAGAATCTCATCATACCCGTGAAGAACTTCAAATTCACCATTGTTTAATGCTAAACATTCACCCATTTCCATGAGATTGTTGTGTGTGAATTTTGTTCCCACTAAATTAGGCATCACTTTTTTGCCCTCTGACAAGAAGGTTGCAACAGGCAAAAATACACCAGTCATAGATGGCATATTATAATAATAAAATGGTAGTTCTTCTGCACTATTAGCAATCGGGGTAAAAAAGTTAATCAAATCTTTGACAGTTTCCGGTTTGAAGAAACAAGGTGCCATAGCGGCAATGGCATCGGCCCCTATCTCTGCAGCGTGACGTGCTAATTCAACTGCTTCTACTTGTGAATTACTGCCTATATGGGCTATTACTTTAAATCTTCCATTTGATGATTTAATCCATTGTTCCAGAATATTTTTACGCTCATTAGTCGTTAAGGATTGAGACTCACCGGTCGTGCCGCACACGAATACTCCTGTCAGATCTGATTTTGCCATCAGATCTGCATACTTATTGATTGCAGAAAGATTAATCTTTCCTTGAGCATCCATAGGAGTGAAAGATGCTGCAATCAACCCTTTTAAACGTTGATAGTTTTTCATGTTTCTATTTTTTAGAGAATATTTTGTATATTGTTAAATGATCTATGTTTTTAGTCTTGCCAGGAATAATCCAACTTGCTATATATCCAATAATGAAGCATGAGGCAAATCCAGTAGTTGTATATAGTAATAGATGTACAGATTGCTGTTGGATAACAATTAGTTGTATAAATATACTGCCAATAATGCCACACAAAGCTCCTGCTGCATTGGCTTTTCGTGTGATCATTCCTAAGAGGAAGAGTCCGCCAAGACTACCTAAGACAAGGCCTAAAATTTTATTGAATTCGTCCCATAATGATTTTATTTCCCAAGTAGCCATCATATAGGCAAAAGCTATTCCTGCTATACCTAAAAAAAAGGTTGCTATTTTTGCAGTGTGTAAGTTGTCTTTTGCTTCTTTTTTTACTATTTTGCTATGGATGTCGACTACATAGGCAGTGGCAGCCGAATTCATGCTGCTACTGAGGGTAGACATAGCTGCTGCAAATATCCCTGAAATTAAAAGCCCTGTGACTCCTTGAGGCAATTGAGAATAGATGTACCAAGGGAGGATTGCATCTCCGTCTGTGATTGTCAAACTTAAATCTGCTGGATTATGTTTGTAGTAAACATACAGAACTGTACCTACAAAAAAGAAAAGAAGCGTCGCAGGAATAGTAAGAAGTGCATTTGTTAATACACTTTTCTGTGCTTGTTTTTCTGTCTCGGTAGTCATATAGCGTTGTACCATTGTCTGGTCTGTTCCATAAGTTGTTAAATTAGTAAAGAAAGTCGCAATTAATACAGTCCATAATGTTGATTGCCTCATGTCAAAATTTAAACTTCCCAAATCGAATTTATTATCAACTGTTGCTTCTCGGATAATACCTGAGAATCCATCAGGAATATAGCAGGCAGCCATGATAACAACTAAAATAGCACCACCTAATAAAATAACGACTTGTAGAGCGTCTGTCCATACTACGGCTTCAATACCTCCCATCATGGTGTAGATAAGGCTTAATATTCCCATTAGCCCTATACAGAGAAATATATCAAAGCCTGTAACAACATTTAAGGCTATAGCTGGTAAGAATAAAGACAATCCCCATGCGACCAACCTGAAATAAGATAAAAGCTAAACTGCAAAGTATTCGAATTAAAGAGTTGAATCGCTGTTCTAAATATTCGTATGCAGTTGTAAACATTCAATTTGCGATAGAATGGAATAAACAGATATAATATGAGTGGAACAACCATTAAGATGCCTGCGTTTACAAGCATGTAGCTCCAATCGGAAGAATAAGCTTTTGCAGGGATGGACATGAATGTGATGGCACTCAGACTTGTCCCGAAAATACTTAATCCGACAGCCCACCAAGGAAGTCGTCCTCCTCCTTTGAAATAATCGTCTGTATTTTTTTGCTTCTTCGAAAAGTAATAGCCAATCCAAGCAAGAGATGCAAAATATAAGAAGATAACACTAGTATTAACTATACCCAGTTTTTTTTCGAATGGGATGATTTCTCCTTTTAGAATATGAGATGTGCGGATACCCGGTTTGATTTCACCGCTCCCTATATAAAATGTATTGCCTTTTTGGGCAATATTGGTTGTAACGGAGATAGGATAAGGAGCAACTTCTTTTTTTATCAAACTTTGGGTGATGGTATGTTAAAGACGAATTGTATTGTCAAAACCAGGATGATCATCGGAGCCTGGAATTAATTGCGGTACACCACCTAAAAAAAGAATATGGTTTGCACCGGTTGGCAATGCATTGCCAGCCATGACAGGAAAACTTTGTTCCAGTTTTTTTCCATGAATTTAAACGAGGGTTGAAGACATAGCCATCTGTAAGTGCTTTTATATATCCATCAATTTTATAGTTACGCCCGCTAAAAAGATAGAAACATTTGTCAAAACCGTCACTTTGGGATGTACTCACTGCATATCCTCGAGGCTCTCCCGGCCATGATGGTAGTTCTTTCCAACCTTTATTACGATTGTTGAGATCCAGAACAAAAAAATGTTTGGTGGCTTCAGGCTTTTCCATACTCTTTTGACCTCCGGCCAGATATATTTTATCTCCGAGCAAAGAGGCGGTTGCATTTGCTAAAGGTACAGGCAGGGCTGGCCAGTTTGTATCAATATTTATTTGTCCGTCAATTAGCTGAATTTGAAAAACATCATTATAGCATTGGGTGGAATCGCAACCTCCAATACATAATATTCCTGTAGGCAATTCTATAGAATTGCCGTATGCCAAAGCTTTTGGCATACTTTGGGGTAATACTAACCATTTGGAGGTTGGCTGGGTTATATTTATACAATATATTGTATTCCAATAAGTTTTATTTCCCCCATTCCAAGGTGTGGCATTGGGAAAGTTTGCGCCTCCCGCAATAATTAGGTTGTCTCCTATAAAACCCGAAAAAGCCCCCGCAACCCCAATATTAGGTCTGTCATCTAAATCGGGTAAAGTTAGAGAATTATCCCATTTGATTTTTTCCAATCTTGGAGTAGTTGGAGGGATACTTTCTTTTGATGCTGTGGCCTGAAATAAATTTAGCAAACAAGCCAGAAAAATTATTTCTATTTTGACCGTATTAGACATATTGTTAACAAGTTATTAGTTTATTTTCTGCTATTTAAAAATCTTTTGTATACTTCAAAATGCTGTTCTATTGCTCTTCGATACCCGAATTCATCCCTGTTTTTGAGAAAATCAAGAAGATCTGCGTGGGTAACTATTTGCCCTTGCTCTTTCATTTCAATATTAATAGGTTTCTAATAAATCCTTGAATTTGTTTTTAACAAAAATCATTACAGGATGGATGATACCTTGGAATTCCGAAATAGTTTTGTTTCCTGTTATTTCATATAATTTAGCATGGAATGTAAACTCACTAACTGGGGCATATTCATTATTTTCAAAGACAATTCCCATTTTTACAATTTCTTCCAGTTCAGAAATATCTTCTGGAGTAATATTTCTGAAAATATCGCTGCATATCCCTATTTCCAAAGCAATTCTGAATCCTAAAATATCGAAAAGAGCCTCTTCTCCTAAAATACGTGGATCGACAACTCGTTTCATTCCTCCAAGAATCGTTGGTTCTGTTAGGATCATACCTCGACGTGTACGAGTTTCTATCATCCCCATCATCTTTAACCGACTTAATGCCTCTCGAAGGACACTGCGGGCTACACCCAATGCTGCAGCCAATTCCAATTCATTAGGAATAGAATCCCCTGTACGTATATCTTTTTCTTTTAAATAATTGAGAAGCCTGTCCTCTACTTGATCTACAAGGGTGATTGTTTGACTATGTACTCTTAATGTATTCATTGCAATAATATTAGACAATAATTATGATTAATCTTATTTGTCAGACAAATAAATGTAAAAAATATATTATATGCAATAATTGGATTTGCTTTTTTTGATAAATTAACTATTCTCTATCTCGTCCAGCCAGATTTCCAGGCAAACCTGAGGAAATAGTTCCATTGTTTCCTGCACGGTGGTTGATGATTTCATCCGGTTGGCAATTTTATCAGCTGTATTGGGATAGGCTGTTTCAATCAGATCGTTCAGTATGAAAGAGAAGAAAGGTGGATTTCGCTTTAGATAGCGGTCCATTAGCAGGTAACAGGTAGCGGGAGAGGATGACAAGACTTGACTTTTTCAAATCGGCATACTCTTCCGTTTCCATATATTGATAAGGTGTATTTCCCAATCCCATTTCATCGCATTTAGTGAGGAAAGAATTAAATTTTTCATTGAACAAATTTTTTCTCTGTGCGGGAAGCCATCTTTACCCCTGTATTGATGCGGGTACGGAGGTCAGGTGTTACCTTGAAAACATCCGGTTCTGAGTAGTCTTCATTGCTGCATGCTCCTAACATGGCAATGATAAAGAGTACTAACAACGTAGCTAATAGTTGTATTTTGTCATAATCTGTTTCTGATTAATGTTTCTTGTATAACTATAAGACGTTATATGACACCGAATTGTTGCAAAATAATACGACTTTTTTTATAAAGTTCCTATTATGGATGTTTAGTTTGTCGGAGCAGAGGAGATTACGTGTGTCGTATCTTTTAACTGCAACGAGTCCTTGCGTAACAAAAGCGTATCCTGTCCGGCTAATTTCGGATGATCGGTTGCAAATTTTTTCTTTTTCTTGATGATATCGGGAGTGGGTAAATTATTGTAATTCTTCCATGTCCCGTCTCTTTTAGCATTACGTTTGTGTATATGTGATTTACGGCTGGTCATCTCAGCCAGATCAAAGAACATGCCGCCGGGAACCGTAATCGGATTCCGTTTGACCTCATCGAGCATATATTGATAGACTGGTAGTATTTTTCCGGGAGGAGGAGCGTATAGCCAAAAGACACCTGGTGGGAGGTCTTTCAATGCTTTCTTGCGGTATGCCGAGTCCGTTTGTATGTATTCGGTAAAATCTTTGAGGATGGGTAACGGAGTTACTGGCGATATCTTCATGTTGGATGCCGGTTCATCCAAGTTTATAAAGGAACCTGATTGAATCGCTTTCATCGTCTCTGGATTCAGTTCCAGTTTTTCTTTTCCGGATAGAACATTCTGAAGCCAGACGGAATCCTTTTTTGTCCACTGCTGTGCAGATATATAATCGACACCTCTCAGACAAATCAACATCACTATAAATATTTGTTTGTGCATGTTATATTATTGCATCACCTCTTTTACTTTTAATTCTTCACCTTTCAGTGCACAGGATGAACCTGCTGCTAATGTAGTAAACAAAGCTAATAGAGTGCTCGTTTTCATAAAAGACATATTAATATAAATAATTTATAGAGCGAATATAAAACAACTTATGGTACTGTATGATATAATTAGTGTAATTTGTCTTATCAATTTAAAATGTTAATTGTTTTTGGGATGTGTTGACTTAATTAATTGTTGCTTTTCTTTTTTATTGTTCTAACCTTTCAATTATTCTGTTCATAATTTATTTTTGAGGGCGACCGGGAGAGTACTTGGACGACTGTTTTTGAGTAATGTATGAACATGATGTGATGTTTTTTGTGATTATTCGGTTTTAATAATTTCCGCCGGGTTGGTAGTAGCAGCTCTTTTAACCTGGCGGAAAATAGAGAGTAGTACGATTCCACTGGTGAAAAAGAAAACCAGCAGGAACAACCATGCAGGTAATGTGGTGTGATTGGCGTACGTTTCGAGCCAACGTTTCGTTACTAAGTAGCCGACCGGGAGAGCGAAAGCGTTGCCTAATGCCACTAACATGAAATACTCCCGGAAAAACAGTTGAAGGATGTGATAAAATGTCGCTCCGTTTACTTTACGGATAGCAATCTCTTTTCGGCGTTGTTCGGTGGCGAGACTCACCAGGGAGTAGATACCGAAAGTGGAGATCAGGATACAAACCAGAGAAAGGATACTAAAGATGGTAAAGATCACTTTCTCCGGGCGATTGAAAAGATCGACCAGATCGGATAGTTCCGTAAACATTTTGTTCCGGTTGACATTGTCATTCTGAATATGTGATGTTATCTCACGAAGATGCTCCAGCACCTCCTTTTTATGCCCTTTTGCATAGCGGACATAAATAAGGTAAGGGCGCTCGAAGTCTTTTACTGTTGGATTATCGTATGTGGTAAAGAATAGCGGTAATATGGGATATTGCATCGGAGCATAGAAATAGTCTTTTATGACACAGCAAACTTTGGCTTGGCTCGCCTGCCCTTTTATGTATATAGGCCGTTCAAGCAGATTCGTATATCCTAATGTTTGTAGGCAAGTTTCATTTACTATATAGCTATATGGATTTGCCGCCGTCGGCCAGTTGCCCGATATCGGTTGCAGTTTGAAAAACGAAAAGAAGTCTTTGTCGGCAACAACTACCGGGTTGTAACTATTTGGTTCAGATTCATTCGGATCGAAACAAAAGTGAGAGTAAAAAGAACCGTACCAATCCCCTTGTTCCGTAAAGACCGGAGCATTTCCACAGGTATATGTAACTCCTTCTATATATGGGTGATTGACCATTTCAGGTTTCAAGACACTAAGGTTTGTCTGATGAGCTGTACTGTATCCTAAATCGACTTGTATGACCCGTTCATAATCGATCCCTTTGTCTTTCGAAAGGATAAAATGCAACTGCCGAAACAACCCTAAAGAGATGATAAAGAATAGTGAACCGATAAATATCTGGACGACGATCAGGCTCTGTTTGAAAAGAGCAGGTTTCCGTATTTTATGCTCCAAAAGATTTCGTATCGGATAGTAACAGATAAAAAGGAAGATCAAGATACTGATTCCGGCGAGTGATAGCGTATTGCTGAAAAGTGAAGTTCGTGAAAGATGGCGACTGACGTTCTCGTAGATGCCGTATCGGTTCCATGCCGTATAGCTTTCATAGTAAGGATAGAGGCTTTCGATCAGACAGAAAGCGATTAAAAAGGCAATCATTAAGGGGAATGCCAGTTCGGTAAAACCTTTCATGACCATACTTGTGGTTGAGGCTCCAACACAAAGGTAAGTCCGGTTTTTTTGCTGCTTCCGTTGCTGTTGCCCTATAAAAAGAACAAGCTGATTGATTAAAGCGCTTAGGAAAGCCATTATTCCGGCTAAAGCCAGGATATGGATGTTACGGATGCGATCTGTCAATTCAGGGTGGCACCGGAGATGTACTTCGGAGGCTGTCAGCAAGTTTATTTTCCAGTTTTTTACTTGTTCGCGATCCCATTTATCTTCTGCATGGCTTTTATAGAGCGTTAGTTTGTTCCGTACATTTGTCATGTTTGTATTCTTTTGAAGTCGCACGTAGGTCGTCATGCGTTTGACATGATTGGGTTGGGGTATCCTGATTAACAAGAAGTCGAACAGCAAATCAGTATTATCCGGATAATCACGGATAACACCGGCTACCGAGGGACGGAGATTGTTATCCAATACGACTTCCTTGCCGATGCAGTTTGTTGTCCCGAACAGTTTGTGAGCTGTCCTTTTCGTTAAAATGACAGAACTGCCGTCGGGAACGATACCTTTGTGAGTTCCTTCGATAAAATCCGCCTGGAAAAGATTGAAAAAGGACTGCCCGCTTTCCATTCCATGCAGGTTAATTGCCTCGTTTCCCTGTTGCAATGTAAAGCTGAGATGGTTGAATGAACAGGAGGCTTCGATTTCGGGGAGCAACTTGAACAATTCTTCCCGGTCATTAATATGTAATTGATCCAGATCGGCTTGTGTTCCGTTGGCACGCTTTACAAGTCCCTCCGTCGTTAGGCAGTAAAGTCGGTCTGCTTCCGGGTGGAAATTATCGAAATGTGTCTCCCACCATAACCAGTAACCTCCTAAAATGAAGGCTGTAAATCCTATGGCCAGGCCGATAATGCTGATAATTGATTGAGTTCGGTATTTTAGTAATTCCCGGAAAGTAACTTTGATATAGTGCGATAACATTGTCTGATTGTTTATTATAAAATCTTGTTCAAATATATTTTTTTATTCTGACTTGATCACCTCCGCTGGATTACTCTGGGCAGCCCGTATCGTTTGATAGAGGACAGCTCCGATGATCAGGAAGATGGTGGCAAATACGATTGCAATATACATCCAGGCAGAGATATGGCTCCGGTAGGCATATTGTTGTAACCAATTTTGCATGAACAACCATGCGAGTGGCAGTGCCAGAAGATTGGCGATCAGTGCAATTGTCAGATATTCTTGGAAAAACATCTTGACAATTGTTCCAGCAGAGGCTCCCATCACTTTCCGTATGGCAATCTCTTTCCTCCGTTGTTCCATATTGCTGGACGAAATGGAATAAAGCCCGAAGATGGAGATGAGCGTACAGAACAGGGCTAGTAAAGTGAAGAGTTGCAAGCTGGCGTCCTCGGAGGTACTGAGCTGGTCGAGTATCTGGTTTATAGTTTGTGTTTTACAAGTGGTAGGGTCACCTTGTTTGGAATGTTTTTTGAATACATTCCGGATTGCTTTGATCGCGGATTTTTCTTTTCCGGGTTCGGTACGGGCATAATAAAAATAGCTATTCCATTTGCTTGGATCGGTTACGATCACTAGAGGCAGTACCGGGTTGCGTAAACTGGCTGCTTGGAAGTTTTGGATGACCCCGACGATCTCCATTTCGGCACGTCCTCTACTTCCGTCTCTATTTATTGTGTAATTCCAAATGCTGATCTTCTTTCCGATAGGATCGTTTATACCCATGATACGGGCTGCTTCTTCATTGATGACAGCTTTTGTCCAAGAGGAATGTCGGTTACCGTCGGATAGATCTCCTTCGTCGACGAAACGTCCTTTCAACATTGGTATGTTGAAAACTTCCGGGAAGTTGCTACCTACTTGTAGGACTTGGAAGTTTGGATTGAAATCCAGTGGTTTCCCTTCCCATTCGACTTCGTTTTGTGTATAAGGCTCATGGGTGATAGTAAATATTCCGGCTTGTGTGAATCCTTTTAGGACTGCTAATGAAGAAATCTCTCGACTGATCCCTTCCCGGTCGTTGAATGTCATTTCCATCTGGATCAGGCCCTCTTTCTGGAATCCCAAGTCTTTATGTTTCATGAAAGATATTTGCCTGAACATAATGAATGTGCTCATCAGAAAAAATATGCAAATACATAGTTGAAGTGTCATGCTGATTTTGCGGAAGCCGCTTTTCCGAGTAGGAGAGATTCCATCGGATATTAATAGAGAAGAGGCACGGACAAAATGCAGGAATAGTGGTAGGCAGACAACCGTGAGTATCAACCAGCTAATACCTGTTATGATACAAAGATGGTTGAATAATAATTTTCGCTGTAATGTCGTTTCGAAGAGGCGTGAGAAACCGCCAGCGGTTAATTCCAACAGGCAAGAGGCCAATAGAAAGCTGATCCCGACAAGCAGCGTCAATTCCAGCAGCAACTGGATAACCAAGTTTTTTTTATCAGCGCCGATCGCATTTCTCAATTTCATTTCTTTGTTCCGTAAATAGATACGATTCAACAGTAGATTGGTGAAATTAAAGAAAACGCAGAGTAACAATAAGAGTCCGGTTACCGTGAATGTCCGGATGTAGGAAAGATTAAATGTCAATTCACTTCCAAATGTATGACGGACATCTGTCAGGGGAATCAATTTTAGTAGGATTGATTTATTATATCCATGCTCAACCATATAAGAATTGATCTTCTTCTCAAAGGCTTTTATATTAATGTTAGGTGCTAACAATAGATAAATTTTAGTGTTTAGCAAAGCCCATTGCTTTTCGTCCGTGATCCGGTTTTCCCGGTCACGGTCGAATTTATCCAGTTCATAAACATCGGCTTGCATCATGGAGTTATTGGGCGAATCTTCCAGGACGGACACGATCGTAATGTGTTTACGATATCCGTTTTCAAGGGTTTTGCCTAATGCTTTTTCTGGTGTTTTGAAATATTTCATGGCAAAAGAGCGGGTGACGGCTATCTCATCCAGTGTTTTCAGGATATCATCCTTTTTACCGCAAATTACGGGACGTGGAAAGAATTTGAAATACTGTTCGTCAATGAATTCCTCGTCCGGATCCTCTAACCTTGTTTCTCCATATTTAAAAGTCGAACCATATTTGGAATAAATCTGGGTTGTCTCTATTACTTCCGGAAAATCTTTTTTCAGTTTGCGTGCCAGAATAAGTGGTAATTCCTCCGATTTCTTTCCCGTTTGTTTATCGATTCCGTATATCCGGTAAATTTGCTCGGATTGTGGATAGAACCCGTCGTAGTTCGTTTCATACCTGTACCAGTTCCATCCGTATGTGAAACAGATCAGCCCGATTGCCAGGCCGACAATACTGATGGTAGATTGCACTTTATATTTTGTCAGGTTACGAAGTGCAACTTTGATGTAGTGTTGTAGTATCATGGTTGTGTGTTTTTATTCTGATTTGATCACTTCTGCCGGATTGGTCCGGGCAGCCTTGCGTATTTGCCAAATTAAAGTCAGCAAAGAGATTGCTCCCGTAAGTAACAAAGCGATAGCAAATAACCACCAGGAGATGTCGGCTTTGTGGACGAAACTTTCCAGATATTTGTGGATGGTAAGCCAGGTGACAGGAGCCGCCACAATAAATGCGATTGCGAGAAGCTTATAATATTTTCGTAATAATATTTGCATGATGATGGAAGTGGTTGCTCCGTTGACTTTGCGGATGGCTATTTCGCGGTAACGTTGCTGTACGTCAAACAAGGATAACCCGAAAAGACCTAATGAGGAGATCAGGATTGCTATCAGTGCAAAAACACTATAGATAATGGCTACTTGTTTATCTTTATTGTATAGTTCCTCGATTTCATCAGAAACAAAAGTATATTCAAAATCACCTTGTCCTATTTCATTATGTAACTTTTCCAAAAACAGAATGGCTTCCTGACGATACCCTGGAGAGATTGCTGCCATCAGTTTATTGTGAGAAAGCATAGACTCATTGTGTATGGATAGGATGATCGGTTTGTTATGCTGTGCAAGATGAACTGTCTGAAAGTCATTGGTAAAACCTTTGACAAGCAGATATGTCCCTTTTGCATTCCAGTCGCTTTCCAATAATTCCGGAAGTTTTTCGTTTTGAGAGAAAAGTCTTTTGGCTGTTTCATTTAACAATACCTCATTTTGAGCAATAGGAAGGCCCTTCCCGAAAACCGGAATGTTATATAGTGTGAGAAAGTCGGGGCTGATGGTTATATGGATGACTTCTTCCCATTCACCTCCTGGAATTCTTACCGCCTTTTTATGAAGAGGATTCAATGGAAATTCATAAGGACTTATACCGAAACAGAAAGTTTCAAAAATCGGAGAAGATTGTAATGTCTCTAAAATATATTTGTTGACTTCCTCTTGATGTTTTATTTCATCGGTAGTGTATGACATCGAAGAGGTAGGCCGTTGGAACCACACTTTTATGATGTCTTTAGTTCGATATCCAGGATCTGTAGCCAGCATATAGTTCAATTGTTTGATAAAAAATAGAGAGCAAACGATCAAAGAGAGTGTTATGCCATATTGTAAAGTGAGAAATATGGTTTTTATCTCCGGCTTATCTTTACTTCGGTCAATATTTTGTAGGGAACTTATGACTGGTTTCCGGCTGAAACGTACGAATGTATGCAAAGCTGTGATTGCAGGTAAGAGTAACAATAGTAGAATTGATATCCATATATTATAGTGTTTTTGAACTATAGCTTTGATTTCCAGTATATGAATTTGTATGTCATAAGTCATTTCGATAATGACCCAAGCTAGAAACAGGGCAAATGCGGTTAAGAAGAGATTTTCTATATATAGTTGAATAAAAAGTTGAGCAGGCCGGGCTCCGAACACTTTTTTCATACTGAATTCTTTTCTCCTTTTAAGGATGACGACAGAGTTGAGGTGGACAAAATTGAATACTCCGACAAGCAAAAGCAGTAAGGCTGTGACGGACAGGATATGAACGCTACTTGCATTCCCTTGTAAAAATGTCTTTTCTCCTTTTTGGATATAAGTCTCCATATACAGTTTATCCAGAGGAAAAAGCTGGAATAGGAAACTGCGTGCGTTCTGTTGATTGTACGTGGATTTAAGTTTCTTATTTATAGCGTCTATATCGGTATGTGGAACAGCTAAAGCTATGCTGTAATAATTCACTGGAGGCCATCTCCATTGTAATGCACGTGAAATCAGAAGGTCGAAAGAAAGAGAACTTTTAGTCTCGACATTTCCTGTAATTCCCTGTATGGTTAACAGTTGTCCGTTGTAATTTATGATTTTCCCGATAGGGTCCTGGTTCTTAAATAGTTTTTTCGCAAAAGATTCACTGAGGACTGCTCCTTTAGGATCCTTTAATAGCTTTGTCTGGTCACCTTTTAAAACAGGGAAGTCCAATATTTGCAAGAAAACCGAATCAGTTGCTAGAACATGCGCACTGAATCCTTTGTTTTCAACTTCGATTGTTACGTCTTTAAGAGAAACAAATGAAGTGTGTTTTTCTATTTCCGGTATATCCAAAGGATTTTTGTAATCCTTTCTCATCATGATATTTTGTGTAGTAAGAAGAGTGGGCACTTTTTCGTTATTATTCCAATGCCTGACGCTTAGGAACAACCGTTCATGGTTGGACGCAAAATGATCTGTTGTCAATTCACTGTAGACATACCTGCTGATGATTATGACACACGCCAGACTCAGTGCCAACCCCATGATGTTGATGGCACTGTAGAGCCTGAAACGTATCAGCGATCGTAAAGCTAATAGTATTATTTTCATATTGATGTTGTCGTATCGGGATTATTCTTCTTTTATTTTAAAATCAACTCTTCCGCATCCCCAAAGGTATTATATCCTGTGACAATCACCTTGTCGCCTGATTGGAGACCACCGGTTATTTCGTATTGTTGCGGGTTTTGACGGCCGATACTGATCGGGGTTTTCCGGGCTTTCGTGCCGGATTCGTTCAATTTGTATATCCATTGGCCACCGGTAGTTTGGAAAAAGTCGCCACGTGGGATAACGAGAGCCTCTTCCGGCTGCCCAAGTTCGATCTGGACACGGAAACTTTTGCCGATGCGTACGTTTTCCGGACTTGTCTCCGTAAAGACTAGGTCGACATCGAAGTTACGGTCTTTGACTTCCGGGACGACTTTGGTAATCCGGAGTGGGAATTTCTTATTTTGCCAGGTGATGGTGGCGGGCAGACCGGTCGTGATCCGGTCGATGTAGTATTCGCTGAGGGAAGTATGGATTTTGAACTGATCAAGGACTTTGATCTCAGCGATTGCTTCGGTGCTCTGTACCTGTTGTCCGGGAGTTACTTTGACAAAACTGAGTTGTCCGGAGAGAGGTGCACGAACAATCAGATCCTCCATGCGCTCCCGAGCACGTTCGAACTTTTTACGTTCTCGTTCAAGATCATTTTTCATTAACTCACGGCGCAAGATCGTGGCCGCACTATCATGGCGCAAACCTTCCAACTGCAAAGCTGTGCTTCGGGTCTTATAGTCGAATTCGTCCCGAGCCACTTCCAGCTGTGCTTTGCTTTTGACTCCCATATTGAATTCCTCTTCGTCGAGTGCATAGCTTTTTTTGAGCCGGTTCAGTTCGTAAGTCGTCTGCAAGGTTTCTTGTTGCAAGTCGATGCTTTTCTGTTCCATCTCGATCTCTTTCTCTTGATAAGAGATCAGTTGCTTTTCCCATTCATCCTGCTGATCCTCGATGGTGCGGATAAGGTCGGGATTGTTGAGTGTCAGGATTGTATCTCCCTTATTCATCATAGTCCCTTCCTCTGCTATGATCTGATCTACGCTGCCTGCTTCGCGGGCGTTGATCTGGATGGTGAGAATAGGCTGTACGACCCCTTCGACATCTACATATTCCAGGAACTTGTCGCTTGTCGCTTCACCGATGATCAGGTTTTCCGCTTCGGTACGGAGTTTCCTGCCACCGGAGGCGGCGATCCCGACATAGACGAGAAGAGCTATGAATGCGGTTCCTCCGGCGATATGCCAGCGGTAGCGGTAATAAACGGGTTTCTTTGCAATAGGTTTATCCATTATGATTTATGAATTATGATTTATCAATTGTCAATTCTCCATTGTCAATTACCTCAATAGGAGTTCGTAATCTTCCGTGATCGGGATCATCTTCTCGAAATCGTAGCCGGTCAGGCTGCGGAGACCGTAATAGAGATTCCAATAATTATATAAAGCCGTGATGTAAGCACGGCGGGAGTTGTCTTTTTCGGCTATGGCGGCATTGAGGTCGAGAATTGTCGATTTTCCCAACAGGTAAAGCCTGCGTGCCACATCGTTACGGCGTTGGGCCGTTTGGTCTGTTTTATAGGCTATGGCAACTTTCCCGGCCTGTATGTTGAATTGTTTGACGATCTTGGCGACGTTCAGTTCGAAATCCATCCGCTCCTGTTCCAGTTCGGTGTAAACCTTGTCCCGATTGCTTTTGGCCACTTTCACCCGGCCTTTTCCTACTCCCCAGTCCAGTATCGGTATGCGTATACCCAATGTCACCAATTGTTGGTCCATCGGATCTCGGTAGGATTCTTTCAGCTTTTCGTTGCTCTGCGTCAGACCGAACTGTGCATATAAGGCAGCTTTAAAACCCCGGTTGGCTTTCGCCTCGGCGACGTTACTTTCACTTTGCAGCCGACGGCGTTCGAAAGCGCTGATATCCGGATTGTTTTGGAAAGCAAGTTGCATGGCTTCGTTTACGTCGACTGTGAAGTGAGGAATGCTGTCGTCGGGAATCACTACCAGGGTAATATTTTCGGAAATACCCAGATAACTGCGGAGCGACTGGATATAATCATCGACTTCGATTTGTGCGTTGAGACGGTTTGTCTGTTCGGTCAGTTTGTTGAGTTCCAGTTGGAGCATTTCGTTTTCGGTAATCGTTCCGATATTGTAACGTCCTTGCGCATATCGGTAAAGTGTGTCGGCGTATGCGAAATTATAGTTTGCGATTTCCAGTGAGGTTTGTGCCGTTGCCAGATTAAAAAAGCGATTGGTCGTATAGGCTGCAACCAGTTCGAGTGTTTCGATATAGGTCTTTTTTGCTTCTTCATATTTAATCGGTTCGATGCGGCGTTCCCACTTTAGGTCGTTGAAACCGAACAAGTCTTGTTCATATCCTACGACTACCGGAGTACTCTTGTAAGACGAGATATTGTCGGTAAACATATCCAGTCTTTCAAGTCCGGTTTTCAATAAAACCCTACCTCCCGTGAGTGCTATATTTTGTTGGATTTCGAGACCGGCATCGACTGAGAGTTGGTTCCGATGTACAAATTTGTCGCTGCCATCTTCCAATGTAACCGATTGAATGGAACGATTCAAGCTCGGATCGGATGTAAGCGTCAAGCTCGGTAGCTGTTTGGCTCGGAACGAACGCCAGTTCCAGTAAGAAGCTCTGAAAGCATGACGGGCGGCAATTGCTTCAGGAGAATTCCGGCGCGCCATTTCGATTGCTTCGCTCAATGTCAGTGTAAGTGTTTTCTGCGCCTTGAGCTGGAAGGGGAGCAGAAGGAGTATTGTTATGTATATCGTGTGTTTCATGACAAGAAGGAAGCAAATAATGTGCCATTCTTGTAAAATATTGATATTTAAGTTGATAAAAGAGTGAAGATTGGAAGTGGAGGTGCGGATTAGCACAATTCACGTGCGGATTAGCACGGGGAGTTTTCTAAAACCTTATCTATAGTTGGCGATTTGCTCTATTATTTTGTAATCGCTGCCACTGATTATATAGTTACTGCCTGTGATTATATAATTGCTGCCTGTGATTTTATAATCAGTGGCAGCGATTACAGAATAATAGCTTGTCCGGTTCGATTTTTGTGTTTGAATACTGTTTTATTTTCAGGTGTTATTCTGTCCAATGGTATAGATCCGTTTTTTTATGTCGGCTGACCTGTTCCTTTATCTCCGGAAAGTATCGGGCAAGAATGGTATAGAGTCCCGGATCATATGCTTTCAGTTCTTCACGGGTGTTAATTTTATTATGTTTGCCGTCGCCATCATCCGTATTGACCTCGGCGTTCACGTTAAACCAGTTCTGGACTCCTTCCGCCCAATATTCCCAGACGTTTGTGGCGGCATAGACATTTTTCCAGCGACCTTTAGCTACGGCTGCATCCAAAGATGCCTGCAATTCGTCGTTGAACTCAGGATGGATCGGGAGAATGCCGGCTCCATGTATGGTGTGGGCGAACTCGTGGATCAGGATATCTTCCGCATGGTATTTGTCGATCTGATAGGCAAGGATGTTCTCCTCGGCACAGGTTGAGAAAGGATGTTCGGCATCGCCGCCTAAACCACGGGCACGGACGTCCCAGTTAAGCGTTGTGTCTTTTGCCAAGAAAGCATGTTCGGGAATATCCGTCGTCCCTTCGTAGCGTGCCATGATGCCGATACGTGTATGTCGGTCGGTCAATGATTTCATGACCTCGCGTGGAAGTACGTCGGTCAAAGCCTTAATACTGATATAAGCGGCGTAGAAACAGGAGTCGGGTACGCGCCAGGAACTGACGACATGAATGCCGTTCACATTCATATATTTCTTATAGAAGGGGTCGAGTTTGAGTTCGGCAGGGGGAGCGGTGATTACAGGAGTGTCTGTTAACAAGGCAACCGGAACCTCTTCTGTTGTCGCCGGGCAGGTACATGTGTCGTTGCAAACATTGTTTGTCTTAACCGCAGGTTGGCAACCTGTAAGGGCTGCCATACCGATAAGGGCGGAAATGAATAGCCGGGATGTTTTCATCGTAGTAATATTTTTTAATGGTTTATGTCGTATTTGCCTGTAAATGTATGAAAAAAACGTGTTATTCCGCACAAATTATGTGCAGTATCGCACATACATTCCATATATATAATACATATCTTTGCCACGTTAAGGATGATTTCTTACAGGAGACAGAATAATATCAGGAATATGAAGAACGGGAAAATATTGATTATAGATGATAACGAAGATGTCCTCTTCGCATTGAATCTGTTGCTTGAACCCTATGTGGAACAGATAAAAGTGACAACACAGCCGGAACGGATCGAACATTTTATGTCGACATTCGTGCCGGATGTGATTTTGTTGGATATGAATTTCCGGCGGGATGCTATCAGCGGACAGGAAGGGTTCTTTTGGCTCGAAAAGATAAAAGCCGCCGATCCCGATGCAGTGGTTCTTTTTATTACGGCGTATGCAGATACGGAAAAGGCTGTGCGTGCTATTAAAGCGGGAGCTACCGATTTTATTCCGAAACCCTGGGAAAAAGAAAAACTGCTCGCTACTATCTCGGCTGCTTTGAGACTGCGTGAAAGCCGTACGGAAGTCAATACGTTGAAACAGCGGGTAGAGGCATTGGGAAATCCAGAAGATACCGGTTTTGAGATTATAGGAGAGAGTGATGCCATGCAGGAATTGTTTGCCACGATCTCCAAGCTGAAGGATACGGATGCCAATATTCTGATTTTAGGCGAAAACGGGACCGGAAAGGATCTGATTGCACGTGCCCTTTATCATCATTCGCCCCGTTGCAACCAGGTTTTGTCAGTATCGATTTGGGGAGTATTCCGGAACAATTATTTGAAAGCGAACTGTTCGGATATGAAAAAGGAGCTTTTACGGATGCCCGACGCGATAAACCCGGACGTATGGAAGTAGCTTCCGGAGGAACCCTGTTCTTGGATGAGATCGGCAATTTGAGTTTGCCGATGCAGGCGAAATTATTGACTGCTATCGAGAAAAGACAGATTCTCCGTTTGGGGGCTACCCGCTCCGTACCGATCGATGTCCGGCTGATCTCTGCCACGAATATGAATATCCATGCGATGGTCCAGGAAGGGACTTTCCGGCAAGATTTGTTGTACCGGATCAATACGATCGAGTTACATATTCCTCCGCTCCGCGAGCGGGGAAATGACATTTTGCTACTGGCCGATTATTTTCTGAACCGTTATGTCCGCAAGTATAAGAAGAAGATAGGGGGACTTACCAGGGATGCGAAAACGAAGTTACAAAGCTATGCATGGCCGGGCAATGTCCGCGAATTGCAGCATGCGATCGAGCGTGCCGTGATTCTTTCGGATGGTTCCATGCTGAAACCTGAAAATTTTATGCTACATCCTGCACCTGCCCAACAGAAAGGAGAGCCGGAAGAGCTGAATCTGAACGTTCTCGAAAAGGAAGCGATCGAACGTGCCCTCCGCCGGGCGGACGGGAATATCACCCGGGCCGCCGAACTGCTGGGAATCACCCGTTTGCTTTGTATCGGAAACTGGATAAGTTGGGTCTATGAAACGATATGTCCTTTTTCTGAAGATCGGGTTACTGGTCGGGCTATCTCTTTCAATTGCTTTTTTTACTTTTGAAAGGGTTGTATTTTACGGCTGTCATGTGTTTTATAATCTTGCTGGGAACTGCTTTTTCTCTTTATCAGGATCAGCGGAAAATGCTTCAGAGGATGGAGCATCTGATTGCTAACATCCACTATGGAGATATGAACCTGTCTTTCCCTGTTCCTTCGACTGACGGACCGGAAGCCAACCTGACACGTACCATGAATGAGGCACTTTCTGCTTTTCGGACTCGTCTGTACAATATGGTAGTGGCGGAGGCAGAGACAGATGCCTGGCAAAAGCTGATCCGTGTCCTGACGCATGAGATCATGAATTCTATCGCCCCTATCATTTCTCTGTCGGAGACGGTGACGGAGCGTGCGACCTCCAATGGCTTGAACGAACGGGATTACGGCATTATGTTGCAAGCTATGCAAACGATACACCGCCGGAGTAAAGGGTTATTGGACTTTGTCGAGAATTACCGGAAGCTGACCCGTATTCCGGCTCCGACACAGCAGTTGTTTCCGGTCTCCTCCCTTTTTGACGATTTAAGGGGGTTGTATCCTGCCGGCGCTGTTTCATTCTCTTTCTCTGTCCGCCCGGTGGACTTGCGCATTTATGCTGATCGTGCCATGATTGAACAAGTGTTGATAAACCTGTTGAAAAATGCAGCCGAGGCATGTCAGGAACGTCTTTATCCTGAAGTCCGGGTGAATGCGTTCAGGCGTGAAGGAGTTCCGGTGATTACGGTATCTGACAACGGATACGGTATTGTGCCGGAAGCGATGGATAAAGTGTTTGTTCCATTTTTTACGACCAAACAGGGTGGTTCGGGAATTGGTTTGAGTGTTTGTCGGCAGATCATGAACCGGCATGGCGGTAGTATTTCCGTTATTTCGGAAGAAGAGAAAGGGACTACTTTCACTTTACAATTTCCCCAGACACGTGTATTGTAGAGGAAAGATACTGGACGATGATCTTTTTCAATTCCGCCGGTTTGATCGGCTTGGCCGCATATCCGTTGAAGCCGCTTTGCCTTACCCGTTGTTCATCTTCTGCAAAAGCAAAAGCGGTTACGGCGATAATAGGGATGTCGGAGTCTTCTTTTCTGATTTCGGCAGTCGCTTCATATCCGTCCATGTCTGGCATCTTGAGATCCATTAGGATAAGATCCGGATGGTGCTCGTGATAAAGCCGGACGGCCTCGTTCCCATTGCGGGCATGCAATAGGTCATACTCTTTTAGGATCGCACGGATCAGTATGTAATTGCTTTCGTTGTCTTCCGCGATCAGCAGTGTCGCTTTTTTCGGATTCGTGTTGTTGATTACGGCCTCCTCGTGTACCGTTGTTTTTATCGACTGAATATTGATGCCATGAATGACGGTATCCGGTAAAGTGAACCAGAAAGTCGAACCTGTTCCCAATTCGGATTCCACACCGATCTCGCCGCCCAGCTTCTTGATGATCATCTGACAGATGGCAAGTCCCAGGCCTGTCCCCTGTGCAAAGCTGTTCAGTTTTACGAAACGGTTGAACACAAGATCTTTCTTCTCCGGTTCTATGCCACATCCTGTATCTTTGACGTAGAATAATAGTTTGTCGTCTTTATGCTCGTAACCGAACCGGATGCTTCCCTCTTTCGTAAACTTGATTGCGTTGTTGATGAAGTTCGTAATGACTTGTGCCAACCGGTTCTTGTCCGACATGATGATGCAATAAGGCAGTTTTTCGACAAAAGAAACCTGTACCCCTTCGGGGGCTTTCAAGCGGGAAGACTGCTCGATATCGGATAATAGGGCATTGATATCTATTTCGGAGTCGATAAATTCCAATGTGCCAGCTTCGATCTTCGCAACGTCCAGAATATCGTTGATTAGTTGCAGGAGCAATTCGTTGTTACTGCTGATGATATTGATATATTCATCCCGTTCCTCTTCGTTCTCCGCTGTGGTCAGCAGGTTGGAGAAACCGACAATTGCATTTAGCGGCGTGCGGATCTCGTGGCTCATATTGGCCAGGAAAGCGGATTTCAAACGGTCGGATTCTTCTGCCTTGTCTTTGGCCTTTCTTAGTTCTATTTCGTCTTCTTTCTGTTTGTCGATTAGGATCAGTAATTTATTTTTCAGTTTGCTGGTGCGTAGGTAAAAGTAAAGTACCATGATTAGGAACAGTAACAACACGATTGACACCAACAACAGGATCTCAAATTTATATTGGACGAATAATCCTACCTCGGTATTGATAAACACGGAATGAGGGGGCAGTTCTTTTGTCGAGATACTTCGTTCTTTCAGTTTCTTGGCATCGAATGTATATACGTTCGGGATTGTTTCTGTGTCAAGTTCATCAGGGTGTTCCTTCAAAAGGTGGACAGCCTGGCGGGCCAGATCTTTTCCTATGGAGCGGTATTGGGGGATACAGCCCCCGATCGCCCAGTGTCCCAGACCGATGGAAGTCAGTGAAAATGCAGGCACTTTGGGATTTGCCAGCATCATGGTGTAAGTCGCGTTGCCGACATAATATCCGTCGTTGACGTCTACACGCCAGGTTCCCAAAAGGATGATGCTTTGTGGGGGCAATTGCTTGATCTCCTCGATGATGTTATAGATATCGTTCTTACGCCCGTCCAGGGGGATGAAGTCTATCCCATCTATTTTGCCGATTTCCTTTCTTACCAGGGCTTGAAGCGAAATACCTCCATAACTGTTGTCTGTGACAAGGGCTAAATGCTTGGTGCTCGGATACAGTTTCCGGATCAGCTCTATATTGGCTTTGATATCATAGTTGTAGACAAATCCTGCCAGGTTCCTTTCCTTGTTTTTCAGGTCTTCTACGTTTACACTTTCGGGAGTCCATTCCGCTACATTTATATTACTGTCAGGCAGTAAAACGGCATTTCGGCTGACCATTCCGCAAAGTATCGGAATATTCTGGATTATGCTGTCATCTTGAGACAGATAGGAGGCCCATCCTTCCTGCCCGAGTATAACGATCAGGTTGGGGCTGCTTTCCCCCTGGTATTTGTTCAATAATTTACGCATTCTTTCCTTCCAGAGGGGAGCTTCGGGCAGGCTCTTGCAGTTCATGTTTTCGATTACGACCGGCGAGTTTCCTCCCTGTTTCTTGTACTCTTCCATGAACTCGGAAATATTTTGTGTCGTATTGCGGGTGTCGGGGTTGTAAGAACTTATGATCAGGATAGGATTATTTTCATCAGCATGAACCCGGCATGTGAAGAGCAGGCATATGACAGTGAAAAAAATAGCCATCTGTACTTTGTTTTGTAGTCTGATGATTTGCCCATTAAATAAATATTATTCTAAGCTCCAAAATAGATCCCTTTTGAATCCCGCATGCAAAAATAGGAATTATTTGGTATAAGCTTGCATAAATCAATACTTTTCTAAAATTCGATCATAAGTCCTATACTGGGCAATAAAGTCCCGGTACGGCGTTCTACGGGTTTTAATTCATAGCGTTGTTGGTCGAGGGGTGCTTCTGGGTTTAGGACTTTACCTGTTTTGATATACACATCCTGTTCTTTATATTTGGAATTCAAGATGTTTTGTATGTCAATATAAGCACCCAACATGAACTTTTTCAGATAGAAGGTCTTGTCTATCCGGATATCCAATTGCGTGAAAGGCTTTAACCGTTCGCTGTTGAAGCGGCTGTAATCGTAATAGAGGCTACCGCTGGCGTCCCAGGCTTCGACCAGACTACTTTTTTCAACATCGTAAGGGGTATAAGGTGCACCGCCTACAACTCTTAATTTAGCTCCTATATCCCAGTTTTTGGGCAGTGCGTAGGTTCCGCTGAATGTAAAGAGGTGGCGGTTGTCCCAAGCTGACGGAATGTATTTTCCGCTTCCGCGTCCATCCTTGAATTCGCTTCGGACGTAGGTGTAGGAAGCGATAAAGGTCAGTCCTTTATAATTATACCACCGTCCGGTAAGTTCGAGGCCGTATGCTCTTCCTGTGGCGGTCGAGCTGACCGCTTCGTTTCCTAAAACCCCGTAGTCCGTACCTTTAGAGGCGAGTGGAATGCTATCGACTAATGACATTGGGTATTGGTCGTACTTCTTGTAAAAACCTTCTGCCGAGAATTTCAGATATGAGGAAGGGCGATACTCCAGTCCGAGTCCCGTCTGGTCGCTCCGGATATAAGTCAGGCGGTTGGCCTTATTCAGATAGTTGCCTTGATTGTCTTTGAATCCGAGGACTGTATAAGGAGGCAATTCGTAATATCTGCCGATGTTTCCGTTCAGATAAACCGCTCCAAACAAACGGTAGGAAAGGGAGAGGCGGGGTGAGAGCTGATCCAGGAGATTGTTCATCTCCGGCGAATAGTCGTTGGCATCCGCCCGTACTCCTAAAGATGCGGTGAAACGCTCGTTATCGCTTTCGTATATGGCTGTGGCATAAAGCCCCCATTTCAAAAGTCCGAGATCCGTGTGATAGTTGATCACTTTGGGAGTCGTGGTGAACTGTTTCTGGTATGTATGATTGGTGTAGGTCGCATATTCGAGGTTTCCGCCGACATTCAGCCGGAAGAAAGGAAAACGGAATATATTCTCACTGCGCAGTTTGTTTTCGATTTCGTCCGAACGGTAATTGAGAGTCAGGCTTTTCTTCCGAACTTTCGTCATTGTCTTTGTATTTGATATTCCGGTTGTTTAGCTGGCTCCGGCTGATAATCAGTGAATAAATGCTTTTTGCCGGAGTAATGTTTGTAAACTGCTCCCAAGGTGTATGTTTTTTGCTTGACTACTGGCAGGTAGGCTAAAATATATTGGTTCTTTTCACTCATATCTTCCATGCCGGTGTTGAGTTTCATGTCGTCTATGGCTCCCAGTCCCAGGATCGTCAGTTCGTTTTTCCGGTCGAATGTATGTTTCACTTTGAATTGTGCGTCAGTGAAGGTCGGCAGGAAAGGTAATCCGATCATATCGAAAAGGAACTGAAGGTATGAACGGCGAATAGACACCTGGTAAGTTGTCTTCTTGCCGGCCGGTCCGTTGACAGAGAATCCGATGTCCGAAGCTCCTATCACTCCCCGCAGGGAGAATTTTTCTTTGTTGCCGTCCTGTAGCTTGAAATCAAGAACCGAGCTAAGGGCGTTTCCACGCGCGGCAGGATAGGCGGCAGAGTAGAAATTGACTTCGCGTATGAAATCCGGATTAATGATCCCGACAGGACCTCCGGAAGCCCCCTGCGTGGAAAAGTGGTTGATGTTCGGTATTTCTACGCCATCAAGAAAGAAACGGTTCTCAGACGGGCCTCCGCCTCTGATCATCAAGTCGTTTCGGAAAGCGGCCGTAGATGCTACACCTGGGAAAGATTGTACGACCCGGGATATGTCCCGGTTTCCTCCGGCACTTTTTTCGATCTCTTTGAATCCGATAACGCGCAGTCCGAGCGGGCTTTCTGCCGTCTTGCGGAAAGGCGAGGCAACGATGCTTACTTCTTGCAGACTTTCACTGCTTTCTTCCAGTTCGATCGGAAAAAATAGATCCTTGTTGGAAATCCTGAATTCAGCCGTAACTGTTGGTTTATAACCAATGAAGGAGGCTTGTAGGCGATAGCTTCCGGGAGAGACTCCGGTGATCTCGAATTGGCCGATCGAATCAGTGACAGTCCCTTCTATCGTATTCCATATGACAACATTGGCGAAACTCACCGGTTCGCCGTTGGTGGCATCCTTTACGATACCTTTTATGGAATATGTTTGTTGGGCCCGTATCATTTGTAAACCCGTAAACAGCAAGAGTAAAAGAAAGATAAATTTCTTGGCCATCCTCGATTCTTGTTATGGGTACAAAGGTATATAAAAACCGGGATTAAAAACTTACCTTTGCAGGCATATTATAGAAATATATGCAGAACACAACGAATCATATCAAACGGGAATTACAACTGACGGCGGATGGTAGCCATACGCTTTTTATCCCAGAAATGGACGAACACTACCATTCTGTGAACGGCGCCGTACAGGAGTCGCGCCATGTCTTTATCGAAGCCGGGTTGCACCATCTGGAACGGAGGGTAAATCACCATCTGGAAATAGGTTTCGGTACCGGACTTAATGCCTTTCTGACTTTGTTGGATGCTGAGGCCTGTCAACGGAAAATACATTACTGTTCGATTGAGCTTTATCCGCTTGGTACAGACGTGATCGAGAGCCTGAATTACGGAGAATGCTCTGTGCCGGACGAAAGGATGTTTTCCATGCCCTGCATCAGGCGGAATGGAATGTTGCAGTCCAGGTTACGGAGTTCTTTGAACTGCATAAAATACAAGGAGACAGTAATACGTGTGCTTTGCCGGATCGAATCGACCTGATCTATTTCGATGCGTTTGGCCCCTGATAAGCAGCCGGAGATGTGGAATCAGGAAATCTTCAACCGGTTGTATACCCATACGACCGAAGGTGGTGTTTGACGACCTATTGTGCGAAAGGTGTCGTCAGGCGTATGATGAAAGAAGCCGGGTATTCTGTTGAAAGAATACCCGGCCCCCCTGGAAAGCGCGAAATGCTTCGTGCTATTAAATTATAAAAGAGCTTCGATTTTAGATACGAATGTAGTTTTAGGAGCAGCACCTACCTGTTTGTCCACTACCTTTCCGTCTTTGAAGAAAAGAACGGTCGGGATGTTGCGGATACCAAATTGTGCAACCACGTCGTTGTTGTTGTCTACATCCATTTTGCCGATAGTAACACGGCCTTCATATTCGGTAGCCAGTTCATCGATGATCGGGCCGACCATGCGGCAAGGGCCACACCATTCTGCCCAGAAGTCAAGGACCATAGGCTTACCAGAGTTTACCAACTCTTCAAAATTTGCATCTGTAATTTGTAGTGCCATATCTTTAATTATGAATTATATATTCGAATTTTGTGCAAAAGTACAAATTCTTTTATACCGTACAAATACTACCCATTAATTTTAAAATCCATATTATCGTTCGTTTGCAAGAATTCGACCAGGTTGCGTGTGACATTGAGCCGTATGTTTTGTGAGAAAAAATTCTGTATGATATTATGTTCACCGTCAACCACCTTGAAGTATAACAGACTCTGGCCCGGATTGTTTTTAATCAGGGTAGACAGTTCGTTTATGGTCGGTTCGTCCAAATCGTGGATCGGGACTGTGATGCTGATCTTTTCGATCAGACGGTCCTTCTCTTCCTGTAGTAGCTGGATGGCTCCGATAGATAAGCTAAGGCGACCTGAATTGTAGCGGTCTTCCACACGCGCCTTGATCAGCAGGTACATACCGCGTTTGCCGAATTTGCTGTAATCGACGTAATCTTTACCGAACAACGCTATTTCTCCGCTACCGGTAAAATCTTCTATCTTGATAATGCCGTAAGGATTCCCTTTCTTGGTCATCCCTTCGCGGAAGTCCGTAACGATACCGCCGAACAGCAAGTCTTTACCCACCAGGTTTTCCTTATCGTTTATTTCCGCCATGCCGGTATTACATACATATGTCAGTATAATACGGTATTCATCCAACGGATGGGCGGAAAGATAGATGCCGACCAGTTCTTTTTCCTTATTTAGGCGTTCGAGGTCGCTCCAACGTTCACATTTGGGAATCTCCGGTTTGGCGATGGCGATAAAAGCATCTCCTCCGAACAGGGAATTGGTTGCCGTGCTTTTGTCCGTCTGGAACTTATTACCATAGCGGACCAATGTTTCGAGGAATATTTCTCCTTTTCCGGTTTCGGCAAAGAATTGTTCCCGCTGAATGCCGAAGTTGTCGAAAGCACCGGCCAATGCCAACGATTCGATATTTTTCTTGTTGCAGGCAGTCAGGCTGACACGTTCCACGAAATCAAAGATATCTTTATACGGACCGTTCTTTCTCCGTTCTTCAATGATATTTTGTACGGCAGCTTCACCAACACCCTTCACGGCACCCAGGCCGAAACGGATGTTCTTGTTCTTGTCCACACTGAACTTCAGGATCGATTCGTTTACATCCGGTCCAAGAACCTGAATGCCCATTGCCTTACATTCGTCCATCAACTTCGTGATGTCCGTGATGTTCGACAAGCTTCGGCTCAGGACGGCAGCCATATACTCGGACGGATAGTTTGCTTTCAGAAAAGCCGTCTGATAGGCTACCCATGAGTAGCAGGTGGCATGACTCTTGTTGAAGGCGTATGAGGCGAATTTTTTCCCAGTCGGACCATATCTTCTGCAAATGTTTCTTCTTTGTAACCATTCGTCTTTCCACCCGCCATGAATTTAGATTTCAGGTGGTTCATCTTCTCGATCAACTTCTTACCCATTGCCTTACGGAGGGCGTCACTTTCGCCGCGGGTGAAGTTCGCTAACAGACGTGACAAAAGCATGACCTGTTCTTGGTAGACGGTGATACCATATGTGTCTTTCAGATACCGCTCCATGACGGGAATATCGTACTTGATTTCCTCTTTTCCCTGTTTGCGGGCGATGAAAGAAGGGATATAATCCATTGGTCCCGGACGGTACAGGGCGTTCATCGCAATCAAGTCTTCGAACTTGGACGGCTGCAACTCTTTCAGATACTTTTGCATACCGGCAGATTCAAACTGGAATGTACCTGTAGTCTTTCCGTCGCAATACAGTTTGTAGGTTGCCGGATCTTCCAGGCTGATATGGTCGATATCCAGTTCATGGCCCGTTGTCAGCCGGATGTTTTCGATCGCTTCTTTAATGATGGACAGTGTTTTCAGCCCTAAGAAGTCCATCTTGATCAAACCGGTTTCTTCGATCACCGAACCTTCATATTGGGTGACGAGCATTTCTTCTCCGGTATCTTTGTCCTTGGCCGTACTGACAGGTACGACATCCGATATATCGTAACGTCCGATGATGACGCCGCAGGCATGTACACCTGTGTTGCGCACGTTACCTTCCAGCATTTGAGCATATTTCAAGGTATCGCGTGCCAGCGGATCGTTTCCGGTAGCCGCCTCTTTCAGTTCCGGCACATAGTTGATCGCATCTTTCAGCTTAAACTTCTTCATATCCGGTATCTTGTCCGGAACGAGTTTTGCGAGGCGGTTCGATTCGGCAAGAGGAAGCTTCTGTACACGTGCGACATCTTTGATAGCCGACTTGGTTGCCATCGTGCCGTACGTGATGATATGAGCCACACGTTCGGCTCCGTATTTTTCCGTTACCCAGCGAAGCACTTCCCCGCGACCGTCATCGTCGAAGTCGGTATCGATATCGGGGAGGGAAATTCGGTCCGGATTCAGGAAACGCTCGAACAGCAAGTCGTATTTGATCGGGTCGATACGGGTGATCCCCAGGCAGTAGGCAACAGCCGAACCTGCTGCCGATCCACGGCCGGGGCCGACCGAAACACCCAATTCTTCGCGAGCGGCACGGATAAAGTCTTGCACGATCAAGAAGTAACCGGGGAAACCCATCGTCTTCATGATATGCAACTCGAAGTTCAACCGCTCCTTGACTTCGTCGTTCAGTTCATCTCCGTAACAAATTTTAGCTCCGTCGTAGGTGATCTTTTTCAGATAGTCAGCTTCCAGTTTGATACGGTATAGCTTTTCGTAACCGCCTAATTTCTTTATTTTGTCGTGTGCGGCCTCTTCACTCAGGACAACATTCCCGTTTTCATCACGGGTGAATTCGTCGAACAATTCCTGTTCGGTGAATTTCCGGCGATATCCTTCTTCCGTTCCGAAATCTTCCGGGATGGCGAAAGTCGGCATGATAGGACCGTGGTCGATGGAGTAGAATTCCACCTTGTCGGCTATCTCCAGCGTGTTGCTGAGGGCTTCAGGAATATCAGAAAAGAGGGTATTCATCTCAGCCGTCGTCTTCATCCATTCCTGTTTGGTGTAACGCATACGGTTCGGGTCGTCCAGGTCTTTACCCGTACTGAGGCAGATCAGGCGGTCATGTGCTTCCGCGTCTTCTGCGTTGACAAAGTGAACGTCATTGGTCGCGATTACCTTGATATCGTGTTTACGCGCCAGTTCCAAAATCGCCTTGTTGGCTGTTACCTGGTGAGGGTATACATCCTGTGCGGCGTTCGGATCATGTGTTTCATGCCGCTGTATTTCCAGGTAGTAATCTTCTCCGAACAGGTTCTTGAACCAAAGAACCGATTCTTCGGCCTTGTCCATCCGTCCGTTCAGGATATGCTGTGGAATTTCCCCACCGATACAGGCGGAGCATATGATCAGGTCTTCGTGATATTTTTCCAGCAACTCCTTGTCGATACGCGGACGTCCGTAAAAACCTTCCGTCCAGGACAAAGAAACCATCTTGATCAGATTCTTGTAGCCGTTTAGGTTCTTAGCCAACACGATCAAGTGCCATCCGCTTCGGTCGTTCTGCGAAGCGAGTTTGCTATGCCGTCCGTTACGGGCGCAATAACACTCGCAACCGAAGATCGGCTTGAATATTTTTTTCTTCTCTTCTTCGATTTTTGCAGGTATTTCTTCAAGACGGGCCTGCTCTTCGGAGGTCAGTTCCGTTTTACTTTTCAGTTCTTTCAACTCTTTCTCATAATCCTTGATAGCTCCTAACGGTTTGCCGTTTTTCTTGGATACCTTGTTGAAGAACTCTTTTATTCCGAACATCACACCGTGGTCGGTGACGGCAATCGCCGGCATACCATCCTTTTGTGCTTTGTCAATCAAAGCGTCGATCGATGCTTGTCCGTCCAGCAGTGAATACTGGGTATGTACGTGCAGATGTATAAACGGTTCCATATGGGTTCTTAATCTTTTTTATTTCGGCCTATAAAGATACGGGTTATTTTATAAATTTATTCTATCGCCTGCTATAATCCGGCTGAAAAACTCTATCTTTGCTTTTGATAACGCAGAGATTAGCAATATGAGAAAAATTATATTTATCGCCTTTTGGGCAATGTTGATGATTATGCCGGCTGTCGGTCAAGTTACTTTCGGCGTGCGTGCGGGTGGTGCTTATTCTTCT